>WNFE01001303.1_pt1 | contig 22851 bp, 9 predicted proteins | sample 5400451 | NCBI WGS metagenome assembly WNFE01 (sample SAMN13153344, study PRJNA577476) | soil metagenome | isolation source: 200 cm saprolite under Douglas fir tree site 2 hole 2 | place: USA:California | collected 2015-04-18
CACGCTCGGCCGGCTGGCGCTCGAGCAGCAACCACATGGCCGGATCGGTGCTCATGACCGGGATCGGCTGGCCGGCGCTATCGAGGGAGACGGCGGGAAAGCGCAACGTGTCCGCCCGAAATTGCGTGTGCGTGAGCACGGAATCCCAATGCGCCCGCTCCTCGGCGGGGAGCGACGCGACCTTGGCGCGTACGCGCGTCTCGACCTCCGCGGGGCCGAGCGCCACCATGAAATGCCGCCCGCTGCCGCGCCACGCCTCCGCTTCATGCGCAATGTCGGCAGCACCGTCGATCCCCGGCTCCCCCAGGGCGCGCAGCGCGCTGTCGATCACACCGATCGCTCGCAGCGCCGCGGGCACCCACACCACGTTGACGTCGAAGGCAAAGCGGCCACCGGCGTAGCCGACGCGACTGTCGCGCCAGCTGCCGGGATGCCACCAGCCGTCGTCGTCGCGGCGGAAGCTCACGAGGTTCGTCGCGAGTTGTTCGCGCGCATACGGCGCCGCCTGCGCCGCCACGTACGCGAGGTTTTTCCGCAGCGCAACGCCCCAGCGCCGCACGAACGCGCGCTTGCGCGCCACCGGCACACCGGCGTCCCCGAAGTAGTGACCGGCAACCACAGGCAGCTGGAAATCGTCGTCGATCATCCAGTAGTTCTCGCGCGTTGCCTGCAGATTCTGGAGCAGCGCGCGGTTGCCCGTCTTGAGGAATTCAGCGCCGTTCTCGCGAATCGCCTGACCGCCGAGCGCCTCTTCGTGACTCACGTCCCCCGCCGGCCCCAGTTTGGCGAACGCGGCACCCATCACGAACTCCGGCATCGTGTCGGCCCACACCGGCTCCATGAGCAGCGCCGTCATCAGCATGTCGCGGCCGAAGTAGGTCGCGTAGGTCGGCAGCCCCGCCATCAGCTTCTGGCGCGAGCTGAGCAGCTCGAAGCCGCGGATCTCGCGCTCCAGGCGCGGCGATCCGGCCGAATCGGCGAACCGGCGGAACTCGGTGCTGAAGATCTGATTGCGGCGGAGCGGATCGAGCGCACGGCCATCGGTCGCGATCTCGACGCTGAACGCGACCGGTCGCGCGCCGAGCGGTCGAATCGTCAGGACACCGCCGGCGAGGTTGGCGCGAGTGGTGCGCGCGTCGCCGCGCAGCGTCAGCCAGAGATGATTCTTGCCGTCGAGACTGGGCTGCGATGCTCGCATCGTCCAGTCTCGCGGAGTACTCGTCAGTCGCACACTCGGCGTGAGACGTTCGGTAAACGGCGGACCCATGCGCTGGGCGAACTGCGTCATCTCTGGCACCACGAATGTCGGCGCGTCGATCGGATCGCCGACACGGCCCGCATAGCCGAAGTCGCGCTCGATCCGCATCGAGCCGAGCAGGAATTGTCCGAGGCGTAGCGACCGCCCGCCCTGCACCGTCAGCGAGTAACGCAACCAGCGGCGACCGCCGCGACCGCCGGTCGCACCTACTGTCGCTCCCCCTTGGTCGAATGCGACCGCCGCCGTTGCCTCTTGACCGCCCGAGGCTCTTACGGTGAATCCGATGCTTTCATTGAGCGCATCGGCCCAGAGGTGCACCACGCGGCCCGTTTTCCCCTCGATGTAGATCTCCACGGAATTGCCGCGGGCGTCGCGGTAGAGTCGGGCCGTGTAGCCCTCATACGCGGCAGCGTCGTCGAGGCTGGGCGTGGGAAATGTTAGAACGGGCGCGGTTTCCCGCGCGGATGCAGCTTGAACCACCAACAGAAACGCCAGCAACATGGGCGTAGATACTCCGCCCGCCGGCGACCCTTGACAAGGGCTCGCCCGGGCGGCAATTCGGATGCAATAACCGTATTCCGTTGGTCAGCGGACTAGCCCGCGGAGGTAACATCGATGCGCTTCGTTCGACACGCAGCTCCGATTCTCGCCCTGCTGTCCCTCGCCGCCGCTCCCCTTGCCGCGCAGAATACCGGCACCGTGAAAGGTCAGGTGGTCGACAGCTCGACCAAGCAGACTCTCGCGGGCGTCACAGTCCAAATCCAAGGCACAGCGCGCTCCACTTTGACGGGGCCCGATGGCAACTACTCGCTCGCCGACGTGCCGGCGGGAAGCGTCGTCGTGCGGGCGACACGGATTGGGTTTGCGCCGCGGCAGCAAGTCGTCACCGTCAGCGCCGGCGGTACGGCCGAGGCGGCGTTCGAAATGTCGCCGCAGGCGTCCTTGCTCGAGGCCGTCGTCGTCACCGGCTACGGGACGCAGCGGCGTGAAGCCATCACCGGATCCGTGGCGAGCGTCGATGCATCGGCCGCGAACGTGGGCGTGAAGACCAATGTCAGCCAACTGATCCAGGGACGCGCCGCGGGCGTGGAGGTCATTCAGAACAACGGCGAGCCGGGCGCCGGCGCGCAGATCCTGATCCGCGGCGGCAGCTCGGTGAGCGCCAAGAACGATCCGCTCTACGTGATCGACGGTGTACCGATTAACAACGTGGCGACCGAGCCGGACGCCAACGGGTGGACTGGCAACCCGTCGCTCGCGCGCAACCCCCTGAACCTGTTGAACCCCGCCGACATCGCTTCCATCACGGTGCTGAAAGACGCAGCCTCGACGGCGATCTACGGCAGCCGCGCCTCGAACGGCGTGATTCTCATCGAGACGAAGCGCGGTCAGGCGGCGGGCGGAGCGACCTTCGAGTACGACGGTTATGTGTCGACGTCCAGTCCCTCCCGCCACCTTGGCGTGCTGAACGGCAACGAGTATCGCACGTTTGTGCAGGGGTCGGTTGCGAACTGGCGGGCTGATTCAACCGCGTTCAGCGGGAGACATGGCCCGGCGGATACGATCTTCACGAAGCATTTCGGCGATTCGTCGGCGACGTTCAACGCCCTCGACCCCTCCCACCTCAGCGCTCTGGGAAGTGCGAATACCGACTGGGAAGGCGCGCTCACGCGCTCGTCCGTCACGCACAATCACAATCTCGCGTTCTCCGGCGGCAGCGAAGACACGCACTATCGCGCGTCAGTGAACTACGCCAACGAGCAGGGCGTCACGCTCTCGAGCGGGCTCGAGCGGATCCAGGGGCGGCTCAGCGCCACGCACTCGGATCTAGACAACCGCCTGCGGATCGGCCTCAACGTCACGAGCTCGCGCGTCAACAACACCTACCTCACCTATGAAAACCAGGGTGGCTTCGAAGGCGGCGTGTTCGAGAATGTCGCCATCTTCAATCCGACGCAGCCAGTTACGGTCACCGATTCGATCGGGACGCACTACTACGAGGTCGGCGGGACTACGACACGCAATCCGGTAGCCTTGGCGAATCAGATCATCAACCTCGGTCAGACGACCAGGACCCTCGGCAACGCCGAGGCCGAGTTCGACGTGGTACACGGTCTGACCGCGAAGATCAACGTCGGGCTGGACCACTCCAACGGCGGGCGCCAAGAGTACTACCCCATTGCGAACCCGCTGGGCAGGGCGTTGGGGAACGGCCTCGCGCAGCAACAGGATCTCGAAAACGCCACACAGACACTGCAGACACTCCTCACCTACGACGGCCAAGTCGGCGAGGGCCACAGCCTCAACGTGGTGGGTGGCTACGAGTACAGCAAGTTCAGGTCGAACTGGGTTCTAGGGAAGGGCATCGGCTTCTTCACCGACGCCTACAGTTTCAATGCCCTCGATGCCGCCACCTCGAGAACGACTGCGTCCAGCGCGACGGAAAGCCGGCTCGCGTCGTTTTTCGGCCGGGCCAACGTTGGGCTGAACGATCGCTTTTTCGTCACGGGTGTGGTGCGTTATGACGGCTCGTCCCGGTTCGCGGCGGGACACAAATGGGCTCTGTTCCCAGGGCTGTCAGGTTCGTGGAATTTGAAGCAGGAAGGGTTCATGCAGGGAGGTCCGTTCTCGGCGCTCCGCGTGCGACTCGGTTGGGGCCTCCAGGGCAATCCCACCATCGACCCGTATACCACGGAGATCACGCTGGCGAGCGGCAGCGGCGCCACTTACCCGTGGGGCGACGCGCCTCATGGCGGAGTTCTGGCGACGAGTAACGGCAACAAGGATCTCAAGTGGGAGCAGACCTCACAAGTCGATGGAGCAATCGACTTCGGCCTCTTGAACGACCGGCTCTCCGGAACCGTCGAGTATTACCACAAGAACACCAAGGACCTGCTGCTGACCGTCGACGTCGCACAGCCGTCTCTGACGCCCCAGCAGCTCAGAAACGTGGGCCGGCTCAGCGGTCACGGCCTGGAGCTTTCCCTTGACGCTCTGGCAATCTCACGACCCGGCCTGACCTGGCGTGCGGGCCTCGTCTTCGCCGCGGACCGCAGCAGGGTGACTGACCTCGGGTGCGGTGCGGATTCAACAACCGGGCTCAAGACGTGCCCGTTCTACGAGTCCGGAGACGTCAGCGGACAGGGTCAGAGCGGTGTACGAGCGGAACGCGTGATGGTCTGCGACCCAAGTCGGCCGGGGTACTGCCCGGGGTATGCCTTGGGGACGTTCTACGGCCCCGTGTTCCTCGACGTCGACCCGACAACGGGGCGGCAAGTATTTTTCTGCACCGCGGCCACTACGGGGTGCGTGAACGGACGGACGACGATCAGTGGCAACCCGGCCGCCGCCGATTACCGCGTCATTGGCAACGCCAACCCCGACTTTACCGTGGGATTCAGCAGCCAGATCACCTGGAACCGCTTCGACGTCAGTTTCCTGGTCCGGGCGGTGGTGGGTCAGGACGTGTTCAATAACACGGCGCTGGTCTATTCCAGCAAGGGTAACGCCATCGGGGGGAGCAATATCCTGCGGCCGTCGCTGACCGATCCGACCGGTCTTCATGAGCCCGCGATCTACTCCTCTCGCTGGATCGAGAATGCGTCGTTTGTGCGGCTACAGAACATCACGGTCGGGTATGACCTCCACGTGCCGTGGCTGATGCGCTCGGCGCGCAGCGCGCGGCTCTACGTGTCGGCCGACAATCTGTTCCTCCTCACGGGGTATTCAGGGCTCGACCCCGAGGTCTATTCGGGCACAGGGCTGGCAGTACGCGGTGTCGACTATCTCGTCTATCCCCGCCCCCGGACGATCACGGGGGGTCTCCGTCTCCTCTTCTAGGGAGCGATGTCCAATGAAGCGACCATTTGTGAAGATATCGTTCGGAGCGGGGGCGCTGCTCTGTGGGCTGCTCATCGTGCCGCAAGCGTGCACCAACCTCGATGAAACTCCGCTCAGCCTGATCACGCCCGGGAATTTCTTCCATACCGAGCCGGAAGTGCTGGCCGGTCTCGCGGGTGTCTATGCGCAGCTGCGAAGCACGGCGCCGGAAGGAGGTCTCTACGATGCGAACGAGGTCACCACGGACGAGATCGTCGTGCCGACCCGGGGCAAGGACTGGAGCGACAACGGCCAGTGGATCGATCTGCACAACGTGACCTGGACGCCGACGAGCATCGCGACGACGAATTTCTTCAATGGAGCCTGGAATACCGCCTATACGGGCGTCGCGCGCGCCAATCTATTCCTTTCGGCGATGGCGAACTCGACCGTTCCGAACAAGGCGCGTTACGTGGCGGAGGGCAGGACATTACGGGCTTTCTATTACTACCTCCTGTTGGACATGTTCGGCGGCGTGCCGATCGTGACAACCACTGACATCCAATTGAAGCCCCGCAGCACGCGCCGTGAGCTTTTCGACTTCATCCAAAGCGAGCTGATTGCGGCACGCGATTCCGGCTTGCCAGACACCTGGGGCGCGGCGGACAACGGCCGGCTCAGCAAGTGGGCCGCTGATGCCATCCTCGCCAACATGTACTTGAACGCCGGCGTGTTTACCAAGGACGGGACGCCCGCGAGCCCCATCAACGCCAACGGATACAACTCGTGTCAGGGTGTGACGGTGAGCGGAGGCGATGCGTGCGCAGCCGCCATCGCCGCGGCGGACCGCATTCTGAATTCCGGCCATTACGCGCTGGCCGACTCCTTCCCACAGAATTTCCGCGCCGACAACTACAAGTCGCGGGAAAACATTTTTGTGGTCAAGTTCATCGCCGCGGACAATCTGGGAATGGGTGTCGCCATGGCGGCGCTCCACTACTGCCAGTATGCGCCCCTCACGCCATGGAACGGCTTCTCGACGCTGGCGCAGACGTTCAACGCCTTCGATCCGGCCGACAAGCGTCGCAACGCGATCCTGATCGGACCTCAAAGGGACGTGTTGACTGGTGCGCTGGTGACCGTACGGGTGAACAATGCCTGTCCAGCCTATACACCCGCTAATGCGCTGGTCTTCACCGACAGCATCGGTAACATCCGCTCGGCGACCGAAGGCGAGGGCCCGCGACTCTACAAGTGGCCGGCCGACCCCGCGCACGTGTCCCAAAACAGCGGTAACGACTTCGCCTGGTTCCGTCTCGGCGAAATGTATCTGATCAAGGCCGAGGCGCAGCACGTGCTCGGGCAGGACGCTCCGGCGCTGACAACCCTCAACACCTTGCGCGCCCGCACCGACCCCGTCGCGCCTCCGCTAGCGGCCGTCTCCGATACCGTGCTTCTCAGGGAGCGGCTGTTCGAACTGTTCGGTGAAGTCAAGCGGCGGCAGGACCTGGTCCGGTTCGGCAGGTTCACGAATCGAACCGACGCCGCATCGGCTCTGATCGGCGGCAAGTTGGCGAGCGCGGACTACTACGTCCTGATGCCGATCCCGCAGACGCAGATCAGCGCGAACCCCATGCTCTCGCAAAACCCAGGGTACTAATTGCCGCAGGCGCTTCACAGAGGGGCGCAGCACGCTGCGCCCCTCTTTCTTTTGCTCGCCATCGTGGCTTGCTCCGAAACCAAGCGCGATGACGCGCCACCGCCGGCATCCCGTGACGGGCAGTTGTTCACACTGCTGGCCTCGAGCTATAGCGGCGTGAACTTCGCCAATCGCCTCACCGAGACGCGCGACTTCAACGTCTTCACCTATCGCAATTTCTATAACGGCGGTGGCGTCGCGATCGGCGACTTGAGCGGGGATAGCCTGCCCGAGATCGTGCTCACATCGAACGAAGGTGGCCCGCGGCTCTATCTGAACCTCGGCCACTTTCGCTTTCGTGACATCACGAAAGAGGCCGGCATCGAAGAGCATGGCCGCTGGACGACGGGCGTCACGCTCGCCGACGTGAACGGCGACGGCAGGCTCGACATCTACGTCTGTCACGCAGGGCTGAAGCCGGGCGCGCTGCGCGCGAACACCCTCTACATCAACCAGGGCATGACCGACGGCATTCCACGCTTCAAGGAGATGGCCGCGCAGTACGGGCTCGCCGACACGGGCTACTCGACCCAGGCCGCGTTCTTCGATTACGACGGCGACGGCGATTTAGACATGTTTCTCATCCGCAACTCACCGCGCCCCGTCGGGACCATCGCGGTCAAGAACGAGCGCAATCAGCGCGACCCGTTAGGCGGCCACGAGCTCTACCGGAACGACGGCGGCCATTTCGTCAATGTCAGCGAGCAGGCCGGCATTTACGGGCCGACGATCGGGTTTGGGTTGGGGATTGCGGTCGGGGACGTGAATCGCGACGGCCGGCCGGACGTCTACGTCGCCAACGACTTCTTCGAGCGCGACTACCTCTACCTCAACAACGGCAATGGGACGTTCCGCGAGGTGCTCGAGAACGCGCTGCCCGTATCGAGCTACTTCTCGATGGGCGTGGATATCGCCGACGTCGACAACGACGGCTGGCCCGATATCTACACAAGCGACATGCTCCCCGAAGACGACTACCGCCTCAAGACGACGCAGTCGTTCGAGCCATGGACGCTCTATGACGCCAAGGCGCGTGAGGGATTCGATCACCAGCTCATGCACAACATGCTGCAGCACAATAACGGCAACGGAACGTTCAGCGATCTCGCGTGGCAAGCCGGCGTGGCGCGCACCGACTGGAGCTGGGCCGCGTTGATCGCCGACTTCGACCTCGACGGCAACAAGGACATCTTCGTGGCCAACGGCCTGGCCAAAGACGTGACGTCGCAGGACTACATCGCGTTTCTGTCCAACGATCAAACGCTGCTGGCGGCGACGCACGGCGGGAAGGAGCGGGTCGATTTCACGAGCCTGATCAACGCGATGACGTCGACCAAACTGCCGGACTATGCGTTCCGCAACAACGGCGACCTGACGTTTACTAAGGTGAGCTCAGTCTGGGGCCTCGACCGGCCAAGTTTCTCCAATGGGGCCGCGTATGGGGATTTGGATGGCGACGGCGCGCCCGATCTCGTGGTGAACAATGTCAACGACGAAGCGTTCGTCTATCGCAACAATGCGCGGGCCCAGCTTCCCGCTAATCGGTTCCTGCAGCTCAACCTCGTGGGGGACAGTGCGAACCGCTTCGCGGTGGGCGCGCGTGTGACCTTGAAGTCCAAAACCACGCAGTTCATGCAGGAAGAAGAGCCCACGCGCGGATTCCAGTCGAGCGTCGATTACACGCTGACCTTCGGCGTGGGGAAGATCGATACGCTCGAATCGGTAACAGTCGACTGGCCCAACGGTCGCACGAGCGTCATGTCACACGTCGGCACGAATCAGCGGCTGACGGTACGAGAGTCCGACGGTCTTTTCCAACCGCCCATCCGCCCATCCGCCCATCCGCTGTTGTTCACAGACGTTACCTCGCAAGTCGGGCTGGATTTCAGTCACCAGGAAAACGACTTCGTCGACTTCGACCGCGAGCCGCTCATGCCCAAGATGGTGTCGCGGGAAGGCCCCTTCGTGACGGTGGGCGACGTGAACGGCGACGGGCTCGACGACTTCTTCATCGGCGGGGCCAAGGGGCAACCGAGTGCGCTCTATGTACAGCGCCCCAACGGCACGTTCGTCGCCACCAATCAGCGGCTGTTCGCGGCGGACTCGATCTCGGAGGATCTGGGCGCCGCATTCTTCGACGCGAACGGCGACAGGAATCTCGACCTCTACGTGGTGACGGGAGGCAGCGAATTCTCCGATCTCGCGCCTGCGCTCGAAGACCGGCTGTACCTCGGTGACGGCCACGGACATTTCACGAAGACGACGGACCGGCTGCCCCCGCTTGCGACCAGCGGGTCACGCGTGGCGGTATCGAACGACTACGTGTTCGTCGGCGGGCGCGTGGTCCCCGGGCGCTACGGCATCAATCCGCCCAGCACGCTGCTCAAGAACGACGGCCGCGGCGGGGGGCACTTCACCGATGAGACGGCGCGAGTCGCACCCGAGCTCGCCCGCGTCGGGATGGTCACCGATGCGCTGTGGGTCGACGTCGATCACGATGGCCGTCTCGATCTTGTGGTGGTCGGCGAGTGGATGCCGATCACTGTGTTTCGTAACACCGGCACCAAACTCGAGCGCCTGCCGGTCCGCGGACTCGAGCATACGTCCGGATGGTGGAATAGGATCATCACGGCCGATTTCAACGGCGACGGCCGCCCCGATTTCGTGGTGGGCAACCTCGGGCTCAACAGCCGTCTCCACGCCAGCACGACCGAACCCGCCCGGATGTACGTGAAGGACTTCGACCGGAGCGGCTTCCCCGAGCAGATGCTGACATTGTACGAGAACGGCAAGTCGGTCCCGCTCGCGTTGCGCGACGAGCTGACGAACGCCCTGCCCTACCTCAAGCCACGCTATCCGAAGTACTCCGACTACGCGGGCCAGACGCTCGAACAGGTTTTCGACAGCGGGCTGAACAACGCGGTCGTGAAGCAGGCTGAAACGTTTGCGACAGCGGTGGCGCTCAGCAATCGTGACGGTTCCTATACGCTAGTCGCACTGCCGTCCGCAGCGCAGATTGCGCCGGTGTACGGTATTCTGGCCGGCGATTTCGATCACGACGGAAACACGGACCTCCTGCTGGCGGGAAACTTCAGCGGCGTGCAGCCGGAGATCGGCAGCATGATGGCGAGCTACGGGCTGATACTCCGGGGCAATGGTCGCGGCGGGTTTACGCTGTTGCACGCGGACCAGAGCGGCTTTGTCGTTCCCGGCGAGTCGCGCGACATTCAGCGGCTCCGCACTCGGCGCGGCGACCTGTACATCGTTGCGCGCAACAACGATCGCCCGCTGTTCTTTCGGCCGCGCTAGTTTTCCTTGGTCCGGATGATGATCACGCCATTGGCGCCGCGCACGCCGTACGCCGCCGTGGCGACGGCGTCACGCAGTACTTGCACCGTCTCGATATCATGGATCTCGACGGCCGCGAGATTGCCGCTCACCGCGGGACCGAGCGGAACGCCGTTCACGACGAACAGGACTTCGTCATCGCCGAGGATTGTGTTCTTTCCGCGAAGGACGAGTTTGGAATGACCGTCCGCGGCTCGCTCAATCGTGAGACCCGGGACGCGCGCGAGCAGCAGCTGCTCGAGTGATTGCCCCGGCGAGCGTCGGATGTCGTCGGCCGTGAGCACCGTGTCTGGCGGTCTGGAATCGGCAGTTCGAGGCGCCGCCTTTCGGTATGAACACCCGGTGAGGACGAGCAGAAGCGGCAGGAACGTGCGCGTCACCTTGATCATCGAACACCCCTTGAGGGAGCCGGCAACTCGGCAAATATATCCCCGTGGCACCCGCATCACACCATCCACGCGTGGAGCGCATTCATGAAGAGGTCCGGACTTACGCTGCTGGCATTCCTGATTCCGTGGTCGGTGGCGACGAGCCAGCTCCGCGTCGCGTCACCCAACGGCCGCAACGTCGTGCTAGTCGATACCCACGAGGGCAAGCTCTATTACATGGTGCAGCGCGACGGCCGGCCGCTGCTGACACCCTCGATGCTCGGTTTCGAGTTCCGGGGCGCGCCATCGCTGCGCGATGGGCTCCGCATCGTGGATTCGAGCAGGAGCACGTTTGACACGACGTGGACGCAGCCGTGGGGCGAAGTGTCGCGCATCCGCGATCAGCACAACGAGCTCAAGGTGTCCGTTGCGGAAACGGGACCGCCGGACCGGAAATTCACCCTGGCCGTCCGCGCCTTCAACGACGGCGTCGCCTTCCGCTATGAGTTCCCGGCGCAGGCGAGCCTCGGCGACTTCGCGATCACGGACGAGCTGACGGAATTTGCGATGGCCGACAATGCACGCGCCTGGTGGATCGCCTCCAATCGGCCGCGGCTCGACCGCTCCGAGCAGCTGTGGTCCGAGGGACCGGTGAGCACGCTCGACAGCGTGCAGACGCCGCTCACGATGGAATTCAGAGGCGGCAAGACGTTTGTGGTGATCCACGAGGCGAACCTGGTGGACTACGCGAAGATGAACATCCGTGGCCCACGCATGGACAACCGCACGCTGCACGCCGATCTCGCGCCGATGGCGGATGGCGTGAAGGTACGGGGTCACACGCCCTTCGTGACGCCGTGGCGCACCATCCAGGTAGCCGACAAGGTGACCCAGCTGTCGCCGTCAGTGATCGGCCTGAACCTCAATCCGCCCAGCGTCGTCGCGAACACCGACTGGATCAAGCCGATGAAGTACGTCGGGATCTGGTGGGGCATGCACATCAACACGATGACGTGGAGCTCGGGCCCAAAACACGGCGCTACGACTGCGAATACCAAGCACTACATCGATTTCGCGGCCGCGAATGGATTCGGCGGTGTCCTGGTGGAAGGATGGAACGTCGGCTGGGACGGCGACTGGATTCAGAACCGCAATGCGTTCTCGTTCACCCAGCCGTATCCCGACTACGATCTCGTCGAGCTCGCCCGCTACGCGCACTCGAAGGGCGTGAAGCTGATCGTGCACAACGAGACCTCAGGGGGAATCGAGAACTATGAGCGGCAGATGGACAGCGCCTTTGCGCTGTACCAGTCGCTGGGCCTCGATGCCATCAAGTCCGGGTACGTGACCGACACCATCACGGGCGGGCACTCGCATTGGAGCCAGCGCATGGTACAGCACTACCGCCATGTGATCGAGAAGGCGGCGCAGTACCACATCATGCTGGACGTGCACGAGCCGATCCACGACACCGGTGAGCGCCGGACGTATCCGAACATGATGAGCCGCGAAGGCGCGCGCGGGCAGGAGTACAACGCGTGGGGCGGCGAAGGCGGCAATCCCCCCGAGCACGAGACGATCCTGTTTTTTACGCGGCTGCTCGACGGACCGATGGATTTCACACCCGGCATTTTCGACATCCTCCGCAGCAAGACCGGACCCGCCCGCACGAACGAAGACGCGCGTGTCCGTACGACGCTTGCCAAACAGCTCGCGCTCTACGTCGTGATCTATTCGCCGCTACAGATGGCGGCTGACCTGCCGGAGAACTACGTGAACCAGCCCGCCTTTCAGTTCATCAAGGACGTCGCGGTGGACTGGGACACCTCACGCGTGATCGACGGCAAGATCGGTGACTACGTCATCGTCGCACGGCGCGAGAAAAGCAGCCCGAACTGGTTCCTCGGCGCGATCACCGATGAAGAAGCGCGCACCTTCGACGTGCCGCTCACGTTCCTCGATCCAGGCAAGAGCTATGTGGCCGACGTCTATGCCGACGGACCGGGCGCAAACTGGCTCACCAATCCGCTCCCCGTGTCTATCACGCATCGGACCGTGACGCGTGCGTCGCATTTGCGCATCGCGTTGGCGCCCGGCGGCGGCCAGGCGATTCGCATTCGGCCCGCGGGGAAACGTCCATGAAACAGATTGCGGAGGTGATCAACCTGATCCCGGATGGCTCGCAGCATTTCTGGTCCGGTGATCTCGCGGCAGCGCGGCGCTCTCTGCTCGCCGCGGATCCCAAGGGCGTCCTTGCGATCGACGGCTCGTTCGCGCTCGTCGCCCAGGAGGGCGAACGCGTAGTCCTGGTGAGGAGCCTCGAGCGGCCGCTGCGCTATTTTCTCGCCAAAGCCGCCGACGGCCCGGTCCTGATCGTCGCCGAGCGGATCGACGAGATCGCCGCAGAACTGGGCAGGCGCGGCTGGGCGGATCAGTTTCACCCGTCGTACACGCGCATGGCGCCCGCGCATCACGTCACCACGCTGCGCCTCATCGGCTGCCCCGACCCCAATCCCGTTTACCGTCGCTTCTTCGATCCCCCGCGCGGCACGCTGCCACCCGATCTCGAGGCCATCGGTCGCCAGTACATCGAGGCGCTCTACAACGAGCTCCGCGCCTGGCTCGCGGCGCAGGAGCCGGCCGCTTCCATTGGGGTGCCGTTTTCGGGCGGCATCGACAGCGGTTCCGTGCTGCTTTGCCTGAACAAGCTGTTGCTCGACCAGGGCCAGCCGCCCACGCGCCTCAAGGCGTTCACGCTTTCGCTCGACGGTGACGGCGACGATGCCCGCCAGGCACGCGAATTTCTCCAACGCACAGGACTCGAGATGCTGGGCGAGACAATTGACGTGCCGTCCAGCGCGCTCGATCCATTGCGCGCCGTCGCCGTCATCGAGGACTACAAGCCGCTCGACGTGGAGTGCGCGGCCGTGAACCTGGCGCTGCTCCAGGCGATCCGACTGCGCTACCCCGAGTGGCGTCTGCTGGTGGACGGCGACGGCGGCGACGAGAATCTCAAAGACTACCCGATCGAGGCGAACAGCGAGCTGACGATCAGAAGCGTCGTCAATAATCGCCTGCTCTATCAGGAGGGCTGGGGCGTCGACTCGCTCAAGCACTCGCTCACCTACTCGGGCGGCTACAGCCGCGGCTGCGTACGCGGCTACGCCTGCGCGAGACGTTATGGCTTCGTCTCGTTCAGTCCGTACACGAGGGCCTCGGTGATCGCGATTGCCGCAGCGGTGCCGTTCGCCGAGCTGACCTGCGGCTCGCACGAGCGCCTGTACGCCTTGAAGGGCGAGATCGTGAGCCGCGGCGTGCGCGCCGTGCTGGGATACGAGATGCCTGTCTACCCCAAGCGGCGCTTCCAGCACGGTTCGGCGACGCCCGCCACCGCCGCCCGTGTGTTCACCGAGGACGAGGCCCGCTATCGCCGCCATTTCCACGCACTCCACGCCTGATGCGCGGATTCGGCGGCTGCGGCCGCCGAAACCTGTCGTCGATCCCCAGAAGGCGCACGGCACCGTCGTGGAGGACGAGCGCTCCGCGAACGGCTTGGAGCGCAGCGTTACGGTGTTTCTGGCCGGCGCCGAATGCCCGTTCACGTGCTCGTTCTGCGACCTGTGGCGCTGGACACTCGACGGCCCGACGCCACCGGGGGCACTCCCTTCCCAATTGGCGCAGGCATTGGATCCGCTGGCCCCCCCGGTCCCTCATCGCCTGAAGCTCTACAACGCGAGCAACTTCTTCGACCGCCGGGCAGTGCCGGCGGAGGATCTGCCGCGCATCGCCGAGCTCGCCAGCCCGTTCGCCGCGGTGACGGTGGAATCGCATGCGAATACGGTCGGCCCGTTGACCTTGGAATTCGCGGGGCTGCTCGCCGGCAAACTCGAGGTCGCCGTCGGGCTCGAAACCGTTCATCCCGTCGCGGCCGCGCACCTCAACAAGAAACTCGATCTCGAGCGGTTCGACCGCGCCGCGGCCTTTCTCGCCGAGCACGACATCGACCTGCGCGCGTTCGCGCTGCTGGGCGCACCATACGTCCCGGCGGAGGAATCGATCGACTGGACGGTGCGCACCGTCGAATACGCGGCGGCACGCGGCGCCGGCCGCATCGCGGTGATCCCAGTGCGCGGCGGGAACGGCGAGATGGAGCGGCTCCAAGCACTTGGCCGTTTCGTCCCGCCGACGCTGGTGCAGCTCGAGACCGTGTTGGAGCGCTGCGTGGGTCTCCGCCCCGTCGTTGTGAGCGCCGACCTCTGGGATGTCGAGCGACTGCCCGCCTGTGAGGCCTGCCGGCCGGGGCGAGTGGCGCGCCTCAAACAGATGAATCTGAGCGGGCGTCTGGAGCCCGCGGTCCGCTGCTCCGTGTGCGCGTAGCAGTCGTCGGTTCGGGCTTCGCCGGCTCGTTGGTCGCGCGCGTGCTCGCCGTACAGGGGCACGATGTCATCCTGCTCGAGCGCGGCACGCACCCTCGTTTCGCCATCGGCGAATCGAGCACGCCGCTTGCCAATCTTGCGCTCGAACGTTTGGCGTCACGCTACGGGCTGGATGATTGCTACGATCTCGCGGCCCACGGCCGGTGGGTCGCTCGCTTCCCCGAGCTGCGTCGCGGGCTGAAGCGCGGCTTCACGTTCTATCGCCACCACGCGGGGCGCCCGTTCGCCCGGGATGGCTCGCGCACCGAGCGGCTGCTCGTTGCCGCAAGCCCGAGCGACCACATCGCCGACAATCACTGGCTGCGTGCCGACGTGGATCACCACTTCGTGCACGCCGCGGTGGCCGCCGGCGTGGAATACCGCGATCGGACCGTGGTGACGGCCGACATGCTGACGGCGCTGAGGGTCGATTTCGTGATCGACGCGTCTGGACCCGGCGGCTTCATGGCCCAGCAGCTCGCGATCCCCTCGGCGCTCAGCCGGATGCACACGCACGCCGGCCTCCTGTTTAGCCACTTCGATGGCGTGCGCCTGTTCCCTGATGTCGTACCGGGACTGGCGCCGGGCCCGTATCCCGACGATTGGGCGGCGGTGCACCACATTATAGATGAAGGGTGGATGTACTCGCTTCGGTTCGACCACGGCGTTACGAGCGCGGGGTTCCTGCTGAAGGAGAGGGTGTCGGGAGCGCCTGACGAGATCTGGCGTCGCCTGCTGCAACGCTATCCGACGATCGGCAGGCTCTTCGCCGACGCGAAGCCACTCATGCCCCTCGCGTACAAGCCACGGATTCAACACCGTCTGACACGCGCGGCGGGCAAAGGCTGGGCCATGCTCCCTCATGCTTACGCCTTTGTCGATCCGCTCTTCTCGACCGGCATTGCCTGGAGCCTGCGGGCGATCGAGCGCCTGGGTCTTCTGTTCGAGAAGGAGGGGGGACCGACCGAGCAGGACCTTGCTCGTTATGACGCCGCGTTGAGCCATGAGGCCGATCAGATCGACACGCTGGTCGCGGGGGCATACCACGCGATGGCTCGCTTCGATCTGTTCGCAGCGCACTCGATGATCTATTTCGCGACGGTGTCGTTCGCCGAAGTGCGGCAACGCGTCAGGTGGAGCGACGCCGAGAGCCTTGCGTGGTCGGGATTCCTCGGCGTGGGCGATCCGGAGCTCGGCGGGTTGCCGCGCGCGAGCCTCCGGCGGCTACGGCATGTCCGCACACCCGCCGATCGGCGAAACTTCGTTCAATGGGTGAGCAACGCGATCGCCCCGCGGAACGTGTGTGGCCTCGCCAATCCCGCCGCGCACGGACTCTACCCTGTGGACCTCGACGTCCTCCTCCGGCGCCACCAAGTCCTGGGCATGAGCCGCGAGTCGCTGGTCAGCGCTCTTCCAGCGCTCCGTGGAGGGGGGGGCGGGGGCGTTTGATGATCCGCGTGTTGTACTCGCGGAGGTAACGCTGGCGCGCCGAATCTGCCGGGTAGGCGTCGCCGGCGGCGTACGGATACGACGTGATGGCGTGGTAAGGTAGCGGGCCGATCGTCGTGCCGTTCGCCGTATTCAGATCCGAGTCCTTGATCCAGCCGTCGGAATAGAGGATGAAGTCCCGAGTCCATCCTGGCCGCGGCCCGTCAGCAGGCGCGTCGAACTCCACCGTGACCTCGTCCCCTGGCACCATCACGACGTACTGATCGTCGCTCCGATCGAGTAGCGAACGCACATCACCGTACCGCGTCGCTGCGCCGGTGATCGGCCGCCACGGCGACTCCTTCGTGACGTCGTCGTACGCAAACCAATGCGGACCGTAACGACCGCCGCGGCGGTACATTCGCGAGAAGCCGCGGAAGTGGAGATCGCCCGAGACGGGCGCGAGCGTTGCGATGCGTGTCGTCATTCCCCTTTCCCCAGTCCCGGTATCAGCCACAAACGCCTGATCCCAGTAGACCTGCAGGTTCGTGCGCAGCCGCACGTGGTGATCGCGCGTCGGGAACAGCCCGGCCAGGTCGATCACCACCGTCTTGTCTTTGCCGGAGGGAAAGCCCACGGTGCGCGCGGCCGCCCAGCTGCCCCGCGCGTCCCGCACCTCCAGCGTCGGAAGCTCGGCGTGCAGCTCATGCTGCTGTGATAGCGCGACGTTGATGCTCGCATCCGACGGATAGATCCAGCCGCGCAGGAACAGGAACGTGCCCGGTCGGCCCGCGTCCCGGTCGAGATCGAGAATCAACTCGTGCGGCTCGGTGAGGCCCTGATAGCGGACCGGTGTGAGGTTCGAGACGTAGCGATCGTCGTGCTCACGCAGGTCATCGAGAACGTCGCTGCCGCGTCCATCGACGGCCGACAACGGCGCTCGGCGGTGCATCGCCTGAAACAGCCGCAGCCGCGGAGGACCGGGCGGCGGGAATCGCTCGTCCACAAAGACATTCACGGAATCGGGATGGTCCACCGCGACGAGCCGCAGCTGATCGAGATACGCGGTCTCCCAGAGCTCCTCGGTGACCTGGAGGACGTAACGACCATCACGAGGCCGCAGCGCCTCGCCGGGGATCTTTAGATACTCCTGCGACGCGCCCGCCGGGGCGTAGGACATCGGCCCCATCCCCCTTCCCCCTTCCCCCTTCCCCATTATTCCGAGCGGCATTCCCAACGCGCTCTGCCACATGACATCGGTTATGAACCGGAACCGCGTGCCATCCCATGTATAGAGGAAGGCGCACGAGCCCTTGAGCTGCTGCAGCTCGAGCACGTCCTCATCGGTGCCGGGGAAATAGATCGTCTGCGGCACGCCGTTGGGCCATTGCACCCGCAGCACATCCGCCTTGAAGTGGCTTCCGAGTCCGAAATGCATCACCGGCTCCGTCACGACGCGGGTCTGGTACAGCTCACCCGCGCGCACGTCGAGCCGGGCGCCGATGCCGTACGAGTTGTTCTTGCCGCTGCCGGCGCCCAGCGCGATCAGGCGCACGCGCATAGCGAGATGGGCGTTCCCGCCGTCGTTGCGGAGCACGTGGACAGCGCTCCGGTCACCATAGATGAGATCCTGATCGCCGTCGCCATCGATATCGGCGACGACGAGCGGTCCGATAGCGACGCCCCGTGGGGCCCAGCGACGATCAGATCGAGCCAGCCGTCGTTGTCGTAATCGAAAAACACTGCCGTCCCACCGGTGGCGTTCCGCGCGCGCACGAGAGTCGGTGAGCGCGTATCGTGAGTGAAATGGCCGCTGCCGTTGTTGTGCCAGAGACCGCTGCCGGCGACGAAGATGTCGATGGCGCCGTCGTTGTCGTAGTCGCCCATCGCGACCGGCCCCTGGCCGCGGATCGTATCGGCCGTGCGCGTGAAGCCGCGCACGCCGTCGTTGTGGAACAGGCCGTCCGCGCCGGTCACGCTCGCCACGAAGACGTCCGCACGGCCATCGTCGTCTACATCGGCGAACGCGACATCGGTACCGCCCTGGACAATGCCGTCCGCGTTCGGAAACAGCGTGAACGTGCCGTCGAGATTGTTGCGATAAGCGCCGAGTGAGCCTCCACCCACGAGGAGCAGGTCGAGATCGCCGTCGTGATCGAGGTCCACGAACAGCGCACGTCGAGCGCCGGCCACGTCGCGCACCCCGGCAGCATCGGTCACATCGTCGAACCGCTTCCCTTCGCGATTGTGCAATAGAAGCCCTCGACCATCAGCACCGATCGCAAACAGGTCGAGCCAGCCGTCGTTGTCGTAATCGCCGAATGCCGCGAATCTGACGCCTGGCGGGAGCGGGAGTGGCATGTTCCCGCTGACCTCGGCCACGAAACCGCCATGGACGGCATAGAGCCGCGCCCCCGCGGCGGAAGCAAGCAACAGATTGTCTTCACCGTCGCCGTCGTAATCACCCAACGCCAATGCCGTGGGCGGAGCGCCAAGGTCCGGGAAACCGCTCTCCCCCGTGACATCCGTGAAGTGGATGGGCCCGGAAGAATCGGCGGAGATACCCCGCATCGCGATGAGCGATTGTGGACTGAAAGTGAGGACCGGCCGCCCCGCGAGTGGCCCCTCGATCCCGTCGACCTCCGCGAGCGCCGCCTGATAGGGCGCCGTGACCTCCATCAGCCGCAGAAATCGATCGAGCTCGGCGCGGGCGTTCGTTACTCCGCCGGCCCGCAGGGCCTGCAACGTGGCATCGAGATGCGGCTTGGCCTCGCGGGGCGGCTGGGGACGGAGCCGGCGCACCTCCTCGAGGTAGCGAACCGTGCTATCGGTCTGACCGAGCCGCAGAAGCGCATCCGCGAGCTGTAGTCGCACCGCGCGGTTGGCCGGAATGCGTTGGAGCACCTGGCGCAACCGCTCCGCATAAATGCTGTCGCCGCTCTGGCGTTCGAGCTCGGCGAGCGCGTAGAACACCCGCGCGTCGTGCGTAACGCCGGCGAGCACGCGCCGCGCCTCGGCCGGCCGGCCGGTCAGCATGTACAGCTTCGCCACGATGAGCGCGATGTCGGGATTTTTGGGATCGAGCCGTCGCGCCCGATCGAGCTCCGACTCCGCCTCGGCGTAGCGGCCGGCACGGAGATAGGTGAGACCCAGGTTGGCGTAGCCCAGCGGATCGCGCGGCGCGAGCGCGATGACCGTCTTAAACTCCTGCTCGGCCTCGGGCAGCCGTCCCCGCTGGAGATGCTCGAGCCCGACCGTGCGCGCGGTAATCAACGCACCCTGATCGATGGGCTTCTCCCGGCAACCGACGGCGCCGAGGAGCAGCACGACAACGAGCGAACGGAAAGTTTTCACGCTATACTGGCGCCCCTTGCGCAAAGATCTGTCGTTTCTGTTTGCACTCGCGACGCTCCTGTCGAGCTGCCGTCTCACGGCACCCGCGCCCCCGCTGTTCGTCTCCGTGGCGCCGGAGGCGAGCGGCATCACGTTCGCCAATACGGTGCCGGAAGATTCCGCGGTCAACATCGTCAATTACCTGTACTACTACAACGGCGGCGGCGTGGCCGCGGGCGACATCGACGGTGACGGATTGGTCGACTTGTATTTCACGTCGAACCTGGGCTCCAACCGGTTGTACCGCAACTTGGGCAACTTCCGGTTCGAGGACATCACCGCGCGGGCCGGCGTCGCCGATTCCGTCGGCTGGAAGAGCGGCGTCACGATGGCAGATGTCAACGGCGACGGGCGGCTCGATATCTACGTTTCGGGCGTGAACTATCTGGGCATGAAGGGCCGCAACGTTCTGTACATCAACAACGGCGACGGCACGTTTACCGACCGCACCGACGAATATGGGCTCGGTTTCTCGGGCTACTCCACGCAGGCCGCCTTCTTCGACTATGACGGCGACGGCGACCTGGACATGTATCTCCTCAACAGCTCCACCTTTTCGGAGCTCCGCGCCAGGAAGACCTCGAGCCGCGCGGAGCGCAACGCCCGCGCCGGTGACCGTCTCTATCGCAACGATCACGGACACTTCGTGGACGTCAGTGAGAGTGCGCATATCTACGGCGGGGTGGAAGGCTTCGGCCTGGGCATGGCCGTGAGCGACGTCAATCTCGATGGCTGCCCCGACATTTACATCGCCAACGATTTTCCTGAAAACGACTTTCTCTACCTCAACAACTGCGACGGCACGTTCACCGAATCGATCGCCCAGGCGACGGGGCACACGAGCCGCTTCTCCATGGGCGCGGACGCGGCGGACGTCAACAACGACGGCCGGCCCGACATCGCGGTGCTCGACATGCTGCCCGACAGCGAGCGGATCCTCAAGACCGCGGCCACGACGGAGAGCTACTCCCTGCTCAATCAGAAGCTCGCGCTGGGCTATCATTACCAGTACGAGCGGAACACGCTGCAGCTGAACCGCGGCGTCGTTGGAGGCAAGCTCCGCTTCAGCGAGATCGGATTGCTCGCCGGCATCGCGGCGACCGACTGGAGCTGGGCGCCGCTACTCGCCGACTTCGACAACGATGGGCGCAAAGACCTGTTCGTGACCACCGGCATCTACCGCCGGCCGAACAATCTCGACTACATCGCGTCGTTCGACAGCATCCCCACGGGGGTGGAGCCGCCCGCCGCGCGACTCATCGCGAAGATGCCGCACGTGCCGCAGCCGAATTACGCGTTCCACAACAACGGCGATCTGACGTTCACCAATCTGGCCGCCGCCTGGGGACTCGACGCCGCGGGATTTTCGAACGGCGCGGCCTACGTCGATCTCGATAACGACGGCGCGCTCGATCTCGTGGTCAACAATCTCAACGGGCCCGCCGCGGTGTACCGCAATCGGGCGCGGGATTTGGACAGTGCCAATCACCACTATCTCACGGTGACGCTGCGGGGTTCGGGAGCGAACACCGCAGGTATAGGCGCCAAGGTCATTGTTGTCGGCCCAGGCGGCCGGCAGCTCGTAGAGCTAATGCCGACACGTGGCTTTGAATCATCGGTCGATCCCCGCGCTCACTTTGGGCTCGGTGCGGCGTCGCGGGTGGACTCGCTGACCGTCATTTGGCCCGACCGGCGCTCTCAGACGCTGACGAACGTCGCCGCGGATCAATTCATCACCGTGTCGCAGGCTGATGCGCGCAGCCAACCGCCCAACCGCCAAACCGCCAAACCGCCCCTGTTTTCCGACATCACCGATCGGCTGCCAATCAGCTACAAGCACGCGGAGAACACCTTCTTTGACTTCGGCCGCGAGCCGCTGATGCCCCACCTGCTCTCGACCGAGGGCCCTGCGCTCGCCGTCGGCGATGTCAACGGCGATGGCCGGGACGACATCTACGTCGGGGGCGCAAAATGGCAGGCCGGCGCGCTGTTCCTCCAGGACCCGAACGGCCGATTCCTGCCGGCAACCGAACCCGCGTTTCGCGCCGACAGTCTGGACGAAGATGTCGACGCCGCGCTGTTCGACGCCGACGGCGACGGCGATCTGGATCTCTACGTCGTGAGTGGCGGCAACGAATTCTGGGAGGGCGCGCCGTTGCGGGACCGCCTGTATCTGAACGACGGCCACGGCAATTTCACCCGGTCACCCGCTGCGCTTCCCGGCTTCGCGCACAACGGCTCCTGCATCGTGCCGAGCCGCGATTTTCTCTTCGTCGGCAGCCGCGTGGTGGCGCGGCAGTATGGCATGACCCCGCAGAGCTACTTGCTCGAGAATGACGGGCACGGGCACTTCCACGACGTCACCCGCGAGAAGGCTCCCGGGCTCGACTCAATCGGGATGGTCAGCCGGGCGACCTGGATCGACTACGACGGCGACGGCAAGCTCGACCTCATCGTCGTCGGTGAATGGATGCCGGTGCGCGTGTTCCACCAGGAGAATGGCCGGTTCGTCGATCGCACGAGGGAAGCCGGCCTCGCGGGCACCAACGGCTGGTGGACCAGCATTCAGGCGGCGGACCTAAACGGCGACGGTCGCCCCGATCTCGTACTCGGCAACCTCGGCTTGAATTCATGGGTTCGGGCGTCGCGCGCGGAGCCGGCGCAGCTCTATGTCGGCGACTTCTTCAATTCCGGGAAGCTGGTGCAGATCCTCACGTCCTCTCGCCACGGCGTCAGTTATCCGTGGGTAGGACGCGACGAGCTCCTTCAAGCGATGCCGTCGTTGCGCACGCGTTACCCGACGTATGAATCATTCGGCGCGAGCCGGATTCAGAACATCATTCCGGGGAAGGAATTGAAGAAGGCGCGCGTGCTCGAGGCGGATATGTTCGCCAGCGCCGTCGCCATCAACCGCGGGGATGGCACGTTCGAGCTGCACGCGCTCCCGATCGAGGCACAGTTCGCTCCCATCTACGCCTCCCTGGCCGGCGATCTCGACGGCGACGGGAAGATCGACCTCGTCGTCGCCGGCAACTTCTATGGTGTGACGCCAATCGAGGGCCGCTACGACGCGAGCTACGGGCTCTTCCTGCGCGGTGACGGCCGCGGCGGATTTACCGCGGT
>WNFE01000770.1_pt1 | contig 22823 bp, 20 predicted proteins | sample 5400451 | NCBI WGS metagenome assembly WNFE01 (sample SAMN13153344, study PRJNA577476) | soil metagenome | isolation source: 200 cm saprolite under Douglas fir tree site 2 hole 2 | place: USA:California | collected 2015-04-18
ACGGTCGCCGTTACTTGCGGGACACCGAGCCCAAGCACGCCGCGTGAAGTGCAAGCCGCTCCGGGCCCAACACCGACCAAAATCGCAGCCGGCCCGCACTCCATGATCTCGAAGGTCACGTCGTAACCAACTGTGTTTCCGACGATCACGGGGATGCGCATTTCGCGGCAAAATTTTTCCAGGTCGAGGGATTTATACTCCGACGAAATATGCCTGACGGTGGAGACCGTGCTCTGCACAACGAAAACGTCTGCGCCTGCTTGCTGCGCGATCTTGCCGAATTCAGCCGCGCGCTGGGGAATGGAGCTCACCGCAGCCAGCACACCACCGTCTTTGATCTGGCGCACGCGCGCCGCGATTAAATCTTCCTGGACGGGTTCCTGGTAAATTCTCTGCAGCAGCGCAGTAATGTCGGATTTGTCAGTTTCGACGATTTTTTGTAGTACTTCCTGCGGGTTTTTGTAGCGCGTTTGCACTCCTTCAAGGTTCAGAACGGCCAGCCCGCCCAATTTGCTCATGGCGATGGCGAAACCGACATCGACGACTCCATCCATTGCGCTGGCGAGAATTGGAATTTTTAATTCGAGCGGCTCCACCTCTTTGCGCGGCAAAGGGAAGGCGATATCGACTTCGTTCGGATTAATCGTCACGCGGCCGGGCACGAGCGCGATTTCGTCGAACCCGTAGGTTACCCGTGCTTTGCGATTGCGGCCGATCCACATTCCCATGTTAAATTTGGTCCATCCTAAATCGTTCGTTTAAACTTCCACAGCGTGGGCACCGGGGAAGCAATGCGTCCGTTCGATCCTCAAATTGAAACGCGCAGATCACGCAGCGTAACCGATGCTGTAAGGCCCGTCTCTCTCGCCGCCGGCGATTCCACTCTCCCACTATCCAGAGGAGAAAAACTGCCGCAAGAAAAAGCAGCAAATAAATCGTGACTAGGGCGGCGAGACTGACGCGGATCACGGGGTAGCTGGTTCCGTCGGGATTGGCCGCGGGCGCGTGACGTCCCTGTCCCATTGGATCGTCGCAATCCCCCAGGTGAGAAATTGATCGACTCTCCCAGCGCTTTTCGGGTTTTGGGAAAAACGGCAACGCGTGAGATAGCGGCGCGCCTGTTCATCCAGCGCCGGGTCCCCCGAGGAATTAAGACGAAAACAATAGCGAATTTCTCCGAGCCCGCTCACGGCGACCCGAAAGCGGATCGTTTCAGGCGTCTCTCCGTTGGATGCGGCAAAACTCGGGTCTGGCCACATCGGAGCGCCAAAGGCCTCGAGCTCTTCTGAAAACGAGACGGATGTTGTGATCGGGCCAAGGGTTTGGGGAGCTTTTCGATGAACAAATGGCGCGGCGCCCGGTGGCTGGGAGCTCGGGATGCGCAAATCGAGAATCAGCGGTGGAACCTCTTTTAGGACTGGCTCTACCGCGAGGTAGGAGGGTACGTGCTCAACCCTGGGTAGGGCGCGCAGTCTTGCTTCAGGTGGACGCTGCGTTGTGAAGGCGAGCACAGGATCTTCCGCATCGATCCAGCGAAGCAGTGTGCGGCCTTCTTCCGAGGCGGGCGTGATCAAACTTACACGGGCCGGGGGCGGCAGAAGCGCCACCGTCGGTGGGTAAACGATTTGGAAAATGTAGAAACAGAGAGCATGTCCGCAAAAAGAAAGCGCCAGAAAAGCAGTGATCGCTACTTTTCGGCGTCGAGGAGGTTCCCAGCTAAAAAGAAGGGGCTCGGTAGCAAATCCAGGGAGAGACGTATTCATCGGGACGGAGTTGCAGCCAGCGCGACGGAGGTGATGCCGTGTTCAAGCGCAGCGTTTGTCACCTCGGCAACTGTTTCGTAGGGAGTCAAACGGTCGGCTTTAATGATAATCGATTGGCCCTCGCGCTTGGCCGCAGCCAGCAATGGCCCGAGTTGCTCGATTGTGACTCTCTGGTCCCGGAAATAGATGGCCGGGGCTGCGCCGCCGGTAATGCTGATGATTTGCTGGTTAGTTTGCGGGCCAAGCGTAAAACGCGAGAATGGCATCGAAACTGAAATCCCTGGTTGCAAAATAAAATTCGAACTGAGCAACAGGAAAAAAACGAGGAGAAAAACGACGTCCACCAGCGCCAAGAGGACGAGCCAGCCGAAGTTATATTCCTTCGTCCGGCTGAGCTTCATGAAGCGCTGCAGTAGTTGTCGGTTTACCGAATCGTCGGTTTAAGAATCAATTCGTGCCTCGGATTCGACGACCTGGTCAGGTGGTTGGAAGGTGATGATACCGCTGAGGGGCCTGCTCTCCGTCAACATATGGACGACCTCAATACCCGCGCGCTCCATATCGTGGAGCATGGTGTTCACGCGCGAAGAGAGATAATTATAAGCGACAAAGGCTGGCGTGGCCACGACCAAGCCCGCCGCAGTCGTCAGTAAGCTCTTGTACACGCCGCTGGAAAGCTCAGTTACCGTCGCATAGCCTCCGCTTGAGGCGATCGTGCTAAAGGCGTCGATCATTCCGGCGACGGTCCCAAGCAATCCGAGCAACGGCGCGAGGAACGCGATGGTGGCCAGCACTCCGAGAAATCGTTCCAGCTTCGGTACTTCGAGTTGGGCGGCCTCCTGCACGATGTCACGCAATTCCGCCCGCGGTGCATCGTGTCGGATAATCGCGGCATGAATCACGCGCGCGACTGGACCCGGTGTACCGGCCGATTCATGCAATGCCTCAGCGAAGTTGCGGCGACGAATAAGATTCGAAAGTCCTTTCAAGAATTCGCCCACGTGGATCGTCGCACGGTGTAAGTAGAGGAGCCGCTCGGCAAAGACGGCAATCGAGATGATGCTGCAGGCCAGAATTGGCCACATCAACAATCCGCCTTTTTGGATGTAATCAATCACGCCAGTTTTTCTAGCTCGCTTTGGCGAGTGTCGCAAGCCAACAACACTGGGAGAATTCAAGTCGGATCCGCTACCGTGGACTTTTCTCGCGCGATTTTGGTGAAACCGACGGGCCGGTGATTAGCGGAGTCGTCTGGCCAACAATTTGCCGGACGCATCGAAAATGGAATAGCCTGTTCGTTTGCCGTTTTGATCGTAGCTGTAAACGATCTTATGCAGAAGGCTGCCGTCTTCTGCGCTTTGGGTTTCTTCCTGCAGACGGCCAACGCTGTCGTAATTGTACCGGCTCTTGAACCAAAGGCGGCATCGGGTCCGAAAATTTGTCCGCTGGTAAAACGTGCCGCATCATCCAGTTCATAACGAATTGTCTGACGGAGTTTGCCATCTTGATCGGTGATCGTTGCAACAGCCTTGTGCTGCGCGTCATCGAATTTGTAGACGGTGCGTGAGCCGTCCGCGCTAATCGACACGGTTACTCGAACGGCGTCGTTCTCAGCCGTCTCGGGAGCCTGGCCAAATCCGATATTAGCGTGCCACACAAAAACAGCACAGACGATTATCGTCCCCACCTGGAAAAGCTTCATGGCTTGAGGAGCTTACGGTTAAGGGCAGGGGCTGCAAATGAGCATAATTTTTTTATTGACCGCCGGGTCGGGAAGTGGTTAAAGGTGGGGATAAGTGGGGCAAAATGGATTAATCCTCCACGACGTATGGATTTCCTTCCTCTACCTGAACGTTTTTACGCCGGAGAGTTCCGCCATTCCCTTGACGAGAAGAATCGCGTCACGATTCCGTCCCGCTGGCGGCGGGACCAGGCGGAGGAGTTCATCCTTTTGCCCCAGGCAAATCACCAATTTTTGCTCGTGATCTCGCCGGAGGATTTTGCCCGGATGAGCTCAGCGGTGGAATCGAATGAAGGTGTTTCCGCGCGCGATCGTCGGGTTTTCCTGCGCCAGTTGCACTCCCGCGCGCAGCACGCCGTTGCGGATCGACAAGGGCGTCTTGTCTTGCCGGAAGAGCTTTGCAGGAAGGTTGGACTGAAAGGTGAGGTCGCTCTCGTGGGCGGCCGCGGGCGTTTTGAGATCTGGAATTTGCAACGCTGGAAACGGGCGCACGAGGAGGAAACGCCTACTTATGAGCACGTCGCGAATGTAATTGGTTTGTAAGCGGATGATTCGATCAAACGTTATGAATACATTGTTGTTTGAGCGGCCTATCTGGTTTGCCACTGATCCGCTCATGGCCGCAGAGGAGGCCCACGAAATGGAGGATTTTATTTATCATCGTCCAGTGCTCGAGAGGGAAGTGGTGGAGTTGCTCGAGCCGAAGCCAGGTTCTCTCATCGTCGATGCAACCTGTGGCGGTGGTGGCCACACTGAAGCGCTTTTGGGAAGCGGTGCCGATGTTCTGGCCTTGGATCAGGACCCCGATGCAGTCCGACATGTGAGCGAGCAACTGGCACGCTTCGGCCGGCGCGTCACGGTACGCAACGTGAATTTTCGGCACGCGGCGAAGGTTCTCGAGGAGCTTGGAATTCGCGCCATCGGTGGCGCGCTTCTTGATCTTGGTGTCTCGTCCCGGCAGCTCGAAAACGCGGAGCGCGGCTTTAGCCTGGTCCGCAGCGGTCCACTCGACATGCGCATGGATCCGCGGAACGAGCTTACTGCCGCGACTATTGTAAATGAGTACGGCGGAGAACAACTGACCGGATTGTTTCGCGAACTGGGAGAGGAACCGGCTGCACGCCGGGTCGCAAGCTTGATCGTAAAGATGCGCAAGACATGCCCGCTCCGCGAAACTCTCCCACTGGCGCGTGCGATCGAAAAACTTGTTGGCCGGCACGGTCGGCGTCATCCGGCTACCCAGGTCTTTCAAGCGCTGCGCATGGAAGTGAATGACGAGCTTGGTGCGCTCGAAGAGGGCCTGCGTGTTTTGACTGCGCGACTCCAGCCCGGTGCGCGCATTGCCGTCATCGCTTTTCATTCACTGGAAGATCGGATCGTGAAAAACTTCTTTCGCGATCACAGCCGGGGATGGCTCGACAAACCGGAGTGGCCTGCGCCGCAGCGCAACCCCGATTACGACCTCAAGTTGGTTACACCGAAACCGGTCGAGCCGAGTGAAGATGAGCAACATGCTAATCCCCGCTCGCGCAGCGCAAAGTTGCGCGTGGCTGAGAAAATTTAAATGAATCGTTCGCGCCGAAGAAACTGGAATGCAGTAAACGCGGCCTCGCTCGCGCGCTGGATTGTTGTAACTGTGTTTCTCGCACTTGTAGGATTGAGCTATGTCTATTTGACGCTGCAACTCTATCATCTCGGTGACCGCAGGAAGGCGATCGAGAATGAACTCGTCAGTCTCCGCACGCAAAATGATGTTGCCGGCGTGCAAATCGCTGCCTTGACCTCACGCTCGGCGTTGCAGCGCCGATTGAAGGAAGGCTACTTGAAAATGGTCCCGATTTCCGAGAACAACATCGTACGGCTTACAATTCCGGCCCAAGCAGCGGACGAAGACGCAATTCAACCTGTGGCAAATCCGTCTGGCACAAGATGAACGCGAATAGCCGAAGCCGCTGTGCCTTGGTTTGCGCTGCTTTTATCGCGCTCTTCAGCGCCTTCTCGTTTCGTCTGATTTACCTGCAGGTAGTAAAGCACGACGAATACGCCGGTCTGGCTGCTGAAAAACACGTTTACAAGCAGGTTATCTATGCAGAGCGCGGCACGATCCTTGACGCGAACAATGAAGTTCTCGCGCACAACATCCCAGTCGAAACGGTAGTGGCTGACGCCACACATCTTAATAATCGGCAAGCGGTTGTGGATCTTCTCAGCAATGAACTCGGCATTCCGGTTGAGCAGCTCGTGGAAAAATTAAACAGCGAGCGTCGATACATCGTGATAAAGCGTGAAGTGCCCGAAGCACTAGCGACCGCGCTGGGCCAAAAACTCCGCGTCAGAAGTTTGCGTGGAATTTATTTCGAGCATGACGCCGCGCGTATTTACCCGAATGGCTTGATGCTTTGCCACGTCATCGGATTCACCGACTTCGAACATCACGGTATTCAGGGCGTGGAAGCTTCGATGGAAGAATACCTTCATGGACAGGACGGTTATCGCTTTATCGAACACAACCGCGTTGGCCAGGAGATCGTGCCTTATCGAGGACAGGAGCGCGCGCCGCGCGACGGCTACCAGGTACATCTTACTGTCGATCTTAGTTTACAGAACATTGTGGAGAACGAAATCGACGCCGCGATGAAGGAGTACACTCCTCAAAAAGCTACGATTATTCTGATGCGGCCGCAGACGGGCGAAATCCTCGCGATAGCTAATCGCCCGAATTTCGATTTAAATCTTCGCTCCGAAGCGAAGCCCGAGGAAATGAAAAACCGCGCCATCATCGATATGATGGAACCGGGTTCTACTTTCAAGATCGTGGCAGCGGCCGCCGCGCTCAATGAACGCAAGCTTCGCCCCGATTCGACGATCTTCTGCGAAAATGGTCTCTGGAATTTCGGCGGCTCCGCCCTGCACGATCATCGCGCGTTTTCGTATCTAAGCGTGCGCGACATTCTCATTAAGTCGAGCAACATCGGGGCAGCCAAACTCGCGCTCAGCGTCGGAGAACAAAAGTTTTATGAATACATTCGCCGCTTCGGATTTGGCGAGCGCACGGGAGTTGAGCTTCCGGGTGAGATCAACGGGCTCATTCGTCCTCCGCAATCGTGGAGCAAAATTTCGATCACGCGCATCCCGATGGGGCACGAAATCGGGGTCACGCCATTACAAATGACGGTGGCAATGGCGGCGATTGCCAACGGCGGCAAATTGATTACACCGCGCATTGTGAAATTGATTACCACTTCGGAGGGCAAAACCATCAGCTCGCCTTCCCCGGTCGTGTTGCGTCAGGTGATTTCCCCTGAGACAGCCAGGGAAATTGGTGATGCGCTGCGTGGCGTCGTGAGTGATCGCGGCACGGCGGCCGCCGCTGCCGTTCCGGGTTTTACAATTGCTGGCAAAACCGGAACCGCGCAGAAGGTTGATCCCAGAGGCGGATATGAACAGGGAAAGTACGTTGTTTCTTTCGTCGGCTATCTGCCGGCCGAGCGTCCCGAGTTTGTCGGTCTTGTGGTGCTCGACGATGCGCACACGAGCAAACCGGAGTTGAATTACGGCGGACTCATTGCGGGACCGATCTTTTCCCGGGTCGCCGAGAAGGCTGCCCAGTATCTCGATCTTGAGCCGCATGAGGAGATTCGCAAAGCGATTCCCGTAGAGCGGGTCGAAAAACCCATGCCGGCGGAGCGAGTTCGCAAGGCTGTGCCAGCGGAACGAGTCGCCTTAACCAATGCTTCACACCATTGAACGCCTTGCCCCGGAATGTTGAAACCTCATGCAGCTCAAAACTCTCATCGCCGCGATTCCAATTCGCCACGTCATCGGGACACTTGATCGCACGGTGGAAAGCATCGTGTATGACTCGCGGCGCGTGCAAAGGAATGGCTTGTTCGTGGCACTGCGGGGCGAAACCAGCGATGGCCACGAATTCATCGGCCAGGCTGTCGACAAAGGCGCATCGGTGATCGTTACGGAACGCGACGAACAACATTCGCGCGTTACCTGTCTTCTTGTCGAAAACACGCGCAATGCGCTCGCTGATCTTTCGGCGAATTTTTACGGACATCCCGCGCGGAAATTAACACTGGCGGCAGTTACTGGAACGAACGGAAAAACCACGACGACATTTCTTATCAAGCACATCTGTGAAAAGGCCGGCTTGCGCTGCGGATTGATTGGAACGGTGCGCTACGAAATCGGTGAACGCATTCTGCCTGCCATTCGCACAACGCCGGAATCGCTCGATTTACAGGAACTGCTGACACAGATCGTCAACGCGGGTTGTAGAGCTGCCGCGATCGAAGTTTCGTCGCATGCGCTCGCGCAGGATCGCACACGCGGTCTCGAATGGAACGTGGCTGTCTTTACCAATCTCACGCAGGACCATCTCGATTTTCACGGGACGATGGAGAGCTACTTCGATTCCAAGGCGAAGCTTTTCGCACACCTTGGCAGCCAGCGGGAAAAGCCGAAGCCGGTCGCAATTGTGAATATCGATGACCGCCATGGCGAACAACTGCTCAACAAGATCGACAAACGCGTCGCGGTCGTCACTTATGGCATGAGTGCGCGCGCGGATTTTCGCGCTTCAAATTATCGCGTGGAGTTCAGCGGCACTTCTTATCAGCTCGATGCGCAAGGCAAGAGTTATTTGGTTCGTGTTCCGTTGATCGGCCGGTTTAACGTCGCAAACTCCGTGGCGGCGCTGGCAGCGGCCAACGCTTTGGGAATCAGTCTACGCGACGCGGTTCTCGGCCTCGGCAAATCGCCGCAAGTGCCGGGACGCTTGGAGTTAGTTCCGGCGAAGCGACAATTTCAAGTTTTCGTCGATTACGCGCACACACCGGATGCGCTCCGGAATGTTCTTAAAACTTTGAGGGAACTCGAACCGCATCGCTTGATTGTCGTTTTTGGCTGCGGCGGCAATCGCGATCGGCAAAAGCGTCCGTTGATGGGCGAAATCGTGGATCGACATGCTGACTACGCTATCGTCACCTCCGATAATCCGCGCAAAGAAGACGCGAACGCGATCATCGCGGAGATCGAAAAAGGCTTTCGATCGAGTCGTTATGTGAAAATTGCCGATCGAACGCAAGCGATTGGTCGCGCAATCACGCTCGCACAGCCGCGCGACATTGTGTTGATCGCGGGTAAGGGCCACGAAAATTATCAGGAGTTCGCGGATTACACCGTTCCGTTCGATGATATTCAAGTCGCGCGGCGCGCGATCGAGGACCATCCAGTGGAGTTTTAATGAATCGATTGTCGATCTTTCAAATTGCTGAATTTGCGGGGGCGGCAATTTTTTCCGGAGACCGCAAACTTTCGATCGACAAGATCAGCACCGATTCGCGCACGCTGAAACGCGGCGAATTATTTGTTGCCCTGCATGGTGAAAATTTCGATGGACACAATTTCATTGAATCCGCCGCCAAAGCCGGTGCAGCCGGGGCCGTCGTGGATTCCAGTTGGAAAGGGAAAGTTCCAGAGAACTTCGCGCTAATTCGCGTCAAAGATACCTTGCAGGCGTACCAAAAGCTCGCTGGCAACTACAGGAAGTCGCTGGCGCTTAAGGTAGTCGCGATTACTGGAAGCAATGGCAAGACAAGCACGAAAGATTTTGCCGCGGCCGTACTAGCGCGCTGCTTTCGAGTCGCAAGAACAGAGGGAAATTTCAACAATCATGTTGGCCTTCCTCGAACAATTTTGGAGGCGACGTCGCAGGATGAAGTCGCTGTTTGGGAGGTCGGCATGAATCATCCCGGCGAAGTTGCCGCATTGGCGAGGTTGGCCGCACCGGACGTCGCCATCATTACAAACATTGGTGTCGCGCATATCGAGTTCATGGGATCTCTCGAGACGATTGCAGCGGAGAAAGGCGCACTTGTGGAAGCCGTTGGCCCTCAGGGATCGGTCATTTTAAATGCGGATGATCCATTTACGAAGAGCATCATGTTGCGCGCACGCGCCAAAGTGATTTTAGCCGGCACGACTGCAGGGACGATCCGCGCCGGCGAAATTAGTCGGAGCGGGAGCGGAACAGATTTTACAATCCTGGAGGGCGCTCATCGCTGCCGGGCGCAGTTGCCTGTGCCTGGTCTGCACATGGTCCAAAACGCGCTGCTCGCAGTTGCCGCCGGTCGCGTCTTTGGTCTTTCCCTTGAGGATTGCGCCGCCGGTCTGATCGCCGCACCGCTCACAAAGGCGCGTTTGCAGATCAAGGAAATTCACGGCGTGCAGTTTATCGACGACAGCTACAACGCAAATCCCGATTCTGTGAAAGCGGCATTGCACACGTTGGTGGAACTGGGCGCCGATGGGAAACGCGTCGCCGTGCTCGGAGAAATGAGAGAACTTGGTTCCGAATCGGAACACGGCCATCGAGAAGTCGGTGAAACTGCGGCCGACCTCGGGGTCGATCACTTGATAGCAATCGGAAGCGTGGCAGCCGCAATTGCAAGCGCGGCAGAACACGCCGGATTGCGAAACAGCAGAACGGTTAATTCGCCAACTGAAGCCGCGGAAATTTTGGCTGAGATCGCACAACCGGGTGACCTTGTGCTCATTAAAGGAAGCCGCGCCGCGCGAACGGAACGCGTGATGGAGGAATTCGGGAATCGCCGATCGGCAGCTTTGTCAAACGATCGCGAGAAGAGGAATCATTTCCGCGTAGGGACTTCGCCATGATGTACTACCTCCATCGCCTGAGCGATCACTTCATCGGCTTCAACGTTTTCTTTTATGTCACGTTCCGCGCCATTGCTGCCGCGGTGACGGCTTTCCTAGTCACGTTGGTTTTTGGAAATTTCATCATTCGAAAACTGACCGCGCTGAAGCTGGGACAACCCATTCGCGCAGCCGCAGAAGTTCACCGTCTTGCCGAACTGCATGGCGGTAAACAAGGCACGCCAACCATGGGGGGTGTGCTCCTCATCGGAGCGGTCTTTGTGTCGAGCTTCATCTGGGCTCGTCCGGGCAATCGGTTCGTTTGGCTCGCCTTGTTTAGCATGATTTATCTCGGCGCGCTCGGATTCTGCGATGATTACCTCAAGGTCACGAAGAAGAAGTCCGACGGCATTAGCGGCCGGCTCAAACTCGTTTTTCAAATCGCCCTGGCGGCTATTGTCACGAGCGTTTTCCTCAGCAGTCCGTTGCTCGAGGTGCAGGCGCGTTCGCTCTACGTGCCGTTTATCAAAGCGCCTCTCATCGCTAACATGAGCTGGTTTACTTTCGTTTTTTTTGCGCTCGTCATTGTAGGCTCATCGAACGCGGTCAACCTCACCGACGGCCTCGATGGCCTCGCGATTGGCTGCACGATCACCGTCGCGTTTGCATATGCGCTACTTTCTTATGCGGCAGGAAATTTCCGGATCGCGGAATATTTGCAAGTCCCATTTTACCCGTTTGCTGGAGAGCTGACCGTCGTCTGCTCTGCACTGGTCGGCGCGGGTCTCGGCTTTCTCTGGTTTAACTGTCACCCGGCCAAAGTTTTCATGGGGGACACTGGCTCGCTCGCTATCGGCGGCATGATCGGCGTCGTCGCAATCTGCTGTAAACAGGAGATGCTCTTAATCGTCGTGGGCGGCGTTTTCGTCATTGAAGCGGTCTCGGTGATTTTGCAGGTGATCAGTTTCAAAACGACGGGCAGGCGGATTTTCGTCATGTCCCCCCTTCATCACCATTTCGAACTGACTGGTTGGAAAGAAAACACCGTCATCGTTCGGTTTTGGATTCTCTCGATAATCTTCGCCTTGCTTGGCTTGGCGACACTGAAATTGAGGTAACGGTGCGCTACAAAAATCGGAATATCGCCGTTCTTGGTGCGGGCCTGAGCGGGACTTCTGCGGCACTCTTGCTTAAGTCGGAGGGTGCACACGTCACGGTGCTCGATAGTGCTGAGGAAAAAAATCTACTCAAATCAACCATCGACAATCTCCGGGCACAAGCGGTTCGCGTGATCTGTGGGTCGGCGGCTGATGACGATTCGTCTGCTTACCAAATGGCTGTTTTAAGTCCGGGCGTCGATCCCGCCTCTCAGCTCGCGCGCAATTTTTCCTCGCGCCAGATCGACATGATCGGCGAACTCGAACTTGGTTGGCAGTCTTGTGAAACTCCAGTCCTCGCTGTTACTGGCACGAACGGCAAAACGACGACAACCGAATTGCTTGCTCAGATGTTGAACGTCTGCGGCCAGCGAACAATCGCTTGCGGCAATATCGGCAAACCGCTCTCCGAAGTGGCACGGGAAACGAGACCATTCGATGTGCTGACGCTCGAGGTCAGCTCGTTTCAACTGGAAGCTATCCGCAGCTTTCGCCCATCGATCAGTCTCTGGCTTAACTTCGCGCCCGATCATCTCGATCGTTATCGCTCCGTGGCCGATTATCGCGCGGCTAAGCTGCGCATTTTTGAAAATCAAACCGCCGCCGATGTTGCAGTTGTTAATGCGATTGAAAAAGTGCCCGGGATTCGCGCCCGCACGATCACGTTTAGTGCTTATGTTGACCAAGCGGACTTTCGCCTCTCCGAAGGAGCGATCGTTTATCGAAACGAGGCCGTTCTGCGGTTGTCCGACACGAAACTGCGTGGCTTGCATAACATCGAGAACTTGATGGCAACGCTCGCCGCAGGGATGGCGCGAGGGTTGTCATTTCGGGAAATGGTGCCGCCGCTTTGCGCTTATGAGCCGCGTCCGCATCGGTGCGAATTCGTGTGCGAAGTCGGTGGCGTCGGCTACGTGAACGATTCCAAGGCGACCAATCTCGACGCAATGGAGAAGGCGTTGCGCGCGCAGAGCAAACCGGTCGTCCTCATCGCGGGTGGCAAGGACAAGGGTTTCACTTTCGATCCGCTTCGAGTCCTCGTGAAAGAGAAAGTCAGATCGACAATTTTAATCGGCGAAATGGCCGAGAGCATCAGGCGCTCCTGGAACGGCATGGTCACATCGGAAATCGCGAACTCGCTCGCGGATGCAATCGAGCGCGCGCATGCCATCGCCAAACCAGGCGAGGTCGTCCTTTTTTCCCCGGGCACATCGTCTTTCGACATGTTTAAGAGCTACGCCGATCGCGGCGATCAATTTCGCGCGCTGGTGCGAGCTCTCCCCAAATGAAAGTGAAAATCCCCAAGCTTCTTAGACGCAAAAAACTTCGGGCTGCAACTGCGCGCCGTTCCGTCGGCGCATCTGCCGAAATGAATTACGAGGAGATGTCGGAGCCGAACATGAAGTTGTCTCGGGCATTGCTGATTGTTTTACTCCTTCACGTGGTTGCTGTCTCCGGAATCATCGCTTTCAACGCGATTAAGGCGCGACAGAGCTCGTTTGTACCGGCAGCCCTCGAAAATGCGGAAATTAATCCCACCACCACCGTTGGATCGGCAATTAGCTCCGATGCTTCGAATCCGCGAACGGGGTTCGCGCAAAAGGAAAACGTGCCGCGTGATGAGGCGAAAACGTTCCGTTCGGTTTCGAAACCGCTTGCGAAAGACGAGCACCTGAAATCAACCGACAACGGGAACTTGCCCGCACCTTCGGGGAAAGTTTACACGGTAGTCAAAGGCGATAACCCAGTGATGATCGCAAAAAAACTAAAGGTCCCTTACGACGATCTGATCGCGCTCAACCACATCGAGGACCCGCGCAAATTGCAGATCGGCCAAAAGCTTTTGATCCCGAAATCAACGAAATCAACGAAAAAGAAAAAATCTCACGAATGAGGTCTGACGCGAAATTCTGGGGAGCGCACAAGTCTGGCGTGTTAGTTTCGGTGTCTCGCCGCAAGAATCTTTCGCTGTGCTGCGCTATGCATTCCGCGTGGGGTTTTGAGAAAAGTTCGCGATGGCGGGACTCCATGGCCAGCACGCGGGACGCGTGCACTACCCAGAACAACGAGCACGCTGCCGCATAATAATCATGCATCGTAAAAGCGCCTATATTCTTTTCCTTGCGGTGCTGGGACTGCTCGTCATCGGCATTGTCATGCTTTTCAGTACGAGCGCATTTGCCCGCGACAGTCATGGCGATGTTTATTTTTTTATAAAACGACAGGCGGTTTGGTTCGGGATCGGACTTGTCGTTTGCACCTTTGCTGCGCTGATCGACTATCACTTCTGGCAACGGACATGGTGGCTTTGGTTTGCGCTCGCGCTTGTCGCTTTGTCGCTTTGCTATTTCCCGCACATAGGGATGCGCATCAACGGTTCGCGCCGTTGGGTCGGACTCGGACCAGTTACGTTTCAGCCCTCCGAGCTGGGAAAGCTCGCCGCCATCTTTTTCCTCGCCGCCTGGTTTACGCGGTACGAAAAAGCGAATGGCAATGTGCTCTTCGGATTGGTCCTTCCTCTTGCAATCATCAGTTTGCTGGCTGGACTTGTTCTAGCTGAAGTCGATCTTGGGACGACGGCCTTGCTCGGAACAACGGCGTTTGTCCTAATGTTCGTCGCTGGAGCAAACCCCCTATGGCTTGGCATTGTATCATTGGCTGGCCTCGGCGCTATACTCCTCGTTGCTACCCAAATCTCGGAACGGATGGGACGGCTCTCGGCCTTTCTTCATCCGCAAGATTTCAAGGAAGATGCTGGCTTGCAGCAGATGCAGGCCTTGATCGCGTGGGGCAGCGGCGGAATGGAAGGCCTTGGCCTGGGCAATGGTCGCCAGAAGATGCTTTATTTGCCATACGCGCACACCGATTTCATTTTTCCGATCATCGGCGAAGAGCTCGGTCTGCGGGTCAGTCTGCTCGTGGTCTTTTTGTTCGTGGTCATCATTGCTTGCGGGATCATGATCGCGCTCCACGCCAAAGACCGCTTCGGCTTGCTCCTCGGCTGCGGCGTTGTTTCGCTCCTGGCTCTGCAAGCCGGCGTGAACATCGGCGTGACTACATCGCTCTTGCCGAACAAAGGACTGCCACTGCCTTTTATTAGTTATGGAGGCTCGAATCTCGTCGCTTGTATGTTCGGGATCGGTTTGTTGCTGAATATTTATCGGCAGGGCATTCTTGAACCAGCGCATAAGAAACGCTCGACCATGCATGTGCGGATGACGCCGCGAATTTAGATGTGACTGATGAGTTCTATAAGACTTATGGGTCAGCCGAAGATCGAAAACCAACTCTTGTGAATGCAGTGATTGCATGCGGAGGGACCGGGGGACATCTTTTTCCCGGCATCGCCGTGGCGGAAGTGCTGCGCGATCGCGGGCACGAAGTCATGTTGCTGGTCTCCGAAAAGGACATTGACGCACTCGCACTTTCCGGCCGCGCAAGTTTTCGGTTCGAAAAATTGCCGACCGTAGGACTGCCTTCGCCATTTTCGCCGGCGATTCTCGGATTCGTTCGCCGTTTCTACGAAAGCCTGTCGCTTTGTCGATCTATCTACCGCAAATTCAAACCCCAAGTGGTCCTGGGTATGGGCGGCTTCACTTCCACGGCGCCGGTGTTGGCCGGACGGATGCGCGGCGTTACCACCTTTATTCACGAATCGAACGCCGTCCCGGGAAAAGCGAATCGATTGACCGCACGCATGGTGCGCGCCGTCATGCTCGGGTTCAAGGAATGCGCGCCCTTCTTTCCAAAAGCGCTCACGGAATTTACCGGCACGCCGATCCGAACCGAACTAAAACCTTTGGATCGACAGGCTGTACGTCAAAAGTTTGGACTGCGTCACGATCTCAGCACGTTGCTGGTGATGGGAGGTAGCCAGGGCGCGAGCGGGATTAATCAAGCCATGATCAAATCGTTGCCATTTTTGCGAGGCGCCTCGCTGCAGGTGATTCATCTTTCCGGCGCGCGGGATGAGCGTCTCGTTGCCGATAATTATCGCCGCGAAAATGTCCCTGCTTATGTTGCCGCCTTTTATCATCGAATGGAGGAAGTTTATAGCGCTGCCGATCTCCTCGTTGCACGGTCCGGCGCGGCGAGCCTCGCCGAATTCGCCGCGTTTTCATTGCCGAGCATTTTGATTCCGTTTCCCTATGCCACCGACGATCATCAAACACGCAACGCAGAAATTTATGCGCGCGCTCAGGCAGCGATTCTCTTCAAGGAATCGGAGCTCTCCGGTGAATTGCTCGCACGCAAGATTCGAGAGTTAATCGAGAATCCCGAGCAAATTCAACGAATGGCTGCGAATTGTTCGCGGCTGGCACCGACAGATGCGGCCGGACGTGTGGTCACGACCATGGAAAAATATACGACTCATGAAGCTCGTCTCTGAGGTCGATCTGCCAAAATTGCTGACGGGTGAGCGACATAGGATTCATCTCATCGGCGTGGCCGGGAGCGGCATGAGCGGGATCGCTGCGCTTTTGCTCGAGCTTGGGCACAATGTCAGCGGCTCAGACAAAGTAAGCACGCTCGAGACGGATCGATTGCAACGCTTAGGTCTGCGTTTCTTTCCACAGCATCGCGCGGAGGATGCCAGCGACGCCGATCTGATCGTGTTTTCCTCTGCGATCAAGATCGATAATCCGATTCTGATGAGCGCACGAGATTCGAGCAAGCCAGTCGTGCGCCGCGCTGAAGCCCTCGCAGCGGTCATGCGCGGCAAGCGCGGCGTTGTCATCGCCGGGATGCACGGCAAAACAACAACCTCAGCGATGACGGCGCACGTTTTGCGCGAAGGCGGGTTGCATCCATCGCATTACGTCGGGGCCGAGATTCCGATTCTTGGGACGAACGCGCACTGGGATCCACGCGGCGAATATTTCGTGGCGGAAGGCGACGAAAGCGATGGGACCCTGCGCTGTTTTCATCCCGAGCACTGCCTCATACTAAATATTGAGGAAGAGCATCTCGATTTTTATGTCGACCTTGTCGCGATCGAAAAGGTCTTTGCGCAGCTCATTCAGCAAACCAGCGGAACGGTTTTTTACAACGTAGATGACGCGAACACGGCGCGATTATGTGCAAAACGGAGGGGCGCGATCTCATTCGGCTTCTTTGAAGGGGCCGATTATCGCAGCGCCGATGTCGAGCTGCGGGATTTCGCTTCGGTCTTTTGCGTTCATCGGCGCGGCGAGCCACTTGGCGAAGCGGTTTTGAATGTTCCCGGGCAGCACAACGTCCAGAATGCGGTTGGTGTGATCGCCCTCGCCACCGAGCTTGGAATTCCATTTGAGAAAATTGCGGCTTCGCTGCGAAAGTTCGAACACGCGCGTCGCCGCTTCGAAATCAAGTATGAGAGCGATCGTTTTTTGCTTGTTGACGACTACGCCCATCACCCCACCGAGATTTGCACGACACTGAAAACCGCGAGATCGACTGGTCGCAGACGGGTGCTGACCATGTTTCAACCGCATCGTTATTCGCGCACGAAAGCGCTGCGCAAAGAATTTGGCTGCGCCTTCGATGACGCCGATCGCGTGGTGGTGACGGACGTTTATCCAGCCAGCGAAGCGCCGATTCCTGGAATCAGCGGTGAAACGATTGCGGACGAAATCGCGACGCATGGTCATCGCGGCGTCAGTTATCAGCCGCGTTTGGAATGGGTGCATCGCGATGTCGGCAACATGCTGGACTCCGGCGATCTCGTTTTGAGTCTGGGCGCGGGCAACATTCACGAACAATTATCAGTTCTGGCCGCCGATCTTGTGATTGCCGAGAAATTAAAAGCGATAGTTGGTGAGGAAGGCGACGTTCGGCTCTTCGAGCCGCTCTCGAAACACACGACTCTGCGCGTGGGAGGTCCAGCGCAATTTTGGGTAGAGCCGCGCAACGAGAACGCGTTTGCGGAATTGATTCGGTTTTGCCGACGCGAAAGTCTTCCGCTTTTCGTCATCGGGCGTGGCTCAAATTTGCTCGTCCGCGATGGTGGCATTCGTGGTGTCGTGGTCCATCCGTGCGGTGGTGATTTCGACAGGATCGAAATCAATGGCAGCGAAATTACCGCGGGCGTCGGCGCGAAATTAAAAGAGGTTGCCTATGCGGGTAAGGCGGCCGGCCTCGGCGGACTGGAGTGGATGGAAGGAATTCCGGGGGCAGTCGGCGGTGGCCTGCGCATGAACGCTGGAGCGATGGGCGCGCAAACGTTTGAAAACCTCGTGCGCGTTCGTTATCTCGATGCAAATGGCGAGGCACACACAAAAGCATGCGACGAGCTGGAAGTGCATTACCGAAATTTCCCATTGCTGGAGAATAATTTTGCGGTCTCGGCGGTCTTTCGCGCACAACGAACGCCAACTGAAGAGATCGTCCGCAAGTTGGAGGCGTCGCAGGAAAAACGCCGTACTTCACAGCCGGCGGCCAAGAGCGCAGGCTGCATTTTCAAAAATCCCGATTCGTGCCCGGCGGGAAGACTGGTTGATGAATTGGGACTAAAAAATTCGCGCGTCGGAAAAGCACGCGTCTCGGAAGTGCACGGCAATTTCATCGTCAATGATGGCGGCGCGACTGCCGCGGACATGCTCGAGTTAATAGAAAAGATCAAAAGCGTGGCGCGTGCGAAACGCGGGATCGAATTGGAAACGGAAGTGCAAATCGTGGGGGAGTCCGCGTGATGAAAACGACGCGACGCGATGAAAAGGCGAGGATGAATTCATGACGAAACGAGATTTACCAAAGAAGATTGCGGTGCTCATGGGCGGGCCGAGTAGCGAACGTGACGTCTCGTTGGCGACCGGACAGGGAATCTCAAAAGCGTTGCGCTCACTTTACGCTGATGTCATCGAGGTCGATGTGCGGGACGCGAAGTTTGACCTGCCGGAGGATGTCGACCTTGCGTTCATCGCGCTACACGGAACTTTTGGCGAAGACGGCCAGGTGCAGCAAATTCTGGAAGAGCGCGGTGTTGTTTACACCGGTGACGGAGTTGAAGAGAGCAGGCTGGCCTTCGATAAAATCCGATCGAAGGGGAAATTCCGCGAGCACGGCGTAAGTACCCCGGAATGGGAACTCATCGCAGCGCATCAGCGTCCTCGCATGCAACCGCCTATTGTGGTTAAGGCGCCGCGACAAGGGTCCACGGTCGGCGTTTATATTGTAAAAAAGGCGGAGGAACTTGAATCGGCAATTGCCAATGCTGCGAAGTATGACCGCGAATTGTTGATAGAAAAATTTGTGCCGGGCCGGGAATTGACGATTGGTATTCTCGGTGACCAGGTCTTGCCGATTCTCGAGATAATTCCGAAGGGCGGCTTTTACGATTTCACGAATAAGTATCCATTCTTGAATCCCCAGGCCGGCGGCGGGGCGCAACATGTTTGCCCGGCGAAGATCGACCCGCACAAAACAAAAGAGATTCAAGACCTGGCATTGGGCGCGTATCGCGCTCTGGGCTTGCAGGTGTATTCGCGCGTCGATGCGATTTTATCGGAGACTGGGCAGCCGTTTGTGCTGGAGATCAACACGATTCCAGGAATGACAGAGGCGAGTCTGCTGCCTGAAGCCGCCGCGGCCGCCGGCATCAGCTATGTCGATCTTTGCGCACGCATCATCGCGCTGTCCCGCGCCAGAACAGAAGGGAACCGGAAATGAAGCTCGTCCAAAAAAGCTCCCGGTCGCAAAATCGACGCGTGTCCAATGTGCGCCGCCGGCGCCAACAGCACCTGCTTGACGTGAAAGTCCGCTCCCGCAGAGTGACGCAGCATCGCATCAGAAGGGCTCTGGTTGTTCTCTCCAGAGTGGTTTTGGTGGCCGGGCTATGCAGTGCGGTTTATGTCGGGGCACGCGAAGCTGCGAAGCGTCTCTTCTTCGAGAATCGGGACTATCAGTTGAAGACAATTGAACTGCAGACGGACGGCACGTTGCAGCGCGAGCAGGTTCTGAAAGTAGCTGATCTGCGTGAGGGTGAAAACATTTTCAGCGTGAACCTGGGCCGCGTTCATGACCGGATACAGCAGCTCCCCCAAGTCGACGAGGTGCAGGTGGTGCGAAAGTTGCCGACTGAAATCGACATCCGTGTTGTGGAACGCAAGCCGGTCGCGTGGATCACAAGTGACAAAGAAATTTCGGATCCTTTTGTGTCGGATGCTGCTTTTCTAGTGGACGCGCGAGGCGTTTTGATGAGAGAAAAGAAGTTGTTGCCAGAATACCTGGGATTGCCGCTCATTTTGGGATGCTCGAGCGAATCGCTCGAGGCTGGGAAAGTCGTCGAATCGCTCGAAGCCAAAACGGCGCTGGAGCTGCTGCGCTTAGGCACGCGCAGTTTCATGCAAATGCACTTTCAGATCCGTGAGATCGATCTTTCCAAAAGTTATTGCCTGCTCGTGACGGACAAAAATCGTACGCGCGTCACATTCGGGTTAAATGATCTCGAAACGCAACTACAGCGCCTGGAACAATTTCTCGTCTATTGTGATGACTCAAAGCAGGAACTGGAAACTGTTAATTTGCTTGTGCAACGAAATATCCCGGTCACCTTCGCCACAACTCCGGCAGCAGTGATCAACGACACGATCGAGCCCCCTGTGGAACCGCGGATTTTGAAGGCAATCCCGGTGCATTCGACGGCAAAGACCGCAGCGCCGCCGTCGAAAGCGCGCGCCAGTTCGACGCCCATCGCGAAACCAATTCCGATCCAACGGCTGAGAAAGGACTAGCGACGATGGCAAGCAATAATTTGATGATCGGGCTCGAGATTGGCACGTCCAAAATTTGCGTCGTCGTTGGGGAAAGCCGGCCTGATGGCACAGTCAGGATCCTCGGTGTTGGTCAGACGCCATCGCGCGGTGTGCGCAAAGGCGAAATCGTTGATTTTGAGACAGCGATGAAATGCGTGCACGAAGCAGTGGTCGATGCGGAACAGAAAAGCGACATCATGATCCGAAGCGTTTACGTCGCCATCGCTGGGTCGCACCTTCAAAGTTTCAATAATCGCGGGTGTGTGATGCTACCGGAAGATCGCGATGAGATTGATGAGCAGGACGTCGAGGACGTAAAAATCAACGCACGCGAGGTGAGCATTCCTGCGCAAAACGCCTTCCTGCATTCCATCATCCAGCATTATCATGTCGACGGTCAGAACGGCGTGCTGAATCCGGTCGGGATGCTTGGGCAAAAATTGGAAGCCGATTTTCATATTGTCCACGGCGTGCGGACGCGCATTCAGAACACCATCCGATGCATCAAAGAGCTGCCGCTTGACGTCGAGGACGTCGTCTTTGGTGGGCTTGCTTCCGCGCAGGTGATCCTCACCCAGCACGAGAAAGATCTCGGGGCGCTGGTGATCGATATCGGCGGCGGGACGACTGATTATATTTTATACGCTGACGGCGCGGTCAAGCAAAGCGGTTCGCTGGCAATTGGCGGTGACCATATCACCAATGATATTTCGATGGGCTTGCGCATCCCGATGGCGCGCGCGGAGAAATTAAAAACCGAGGAGGGCAGTTGCATCCTTGGTAATTGTCTTCCCGGCGAAATGATTTTACTAAAGGACGATTCCGGTTTTGCAGGGAAGGAGATCGAGCGCGAGACGCTAAACACGATCATTCACTTGCGCCTGCAAGAAACATTTGAGCTCCTCAAATGCAGGCTCGAGGAAGAATCATTCATTAATTACCTCGGCGCCGGCATTTTCATTACCGGCGGATGCAGCCTTCTCAACGGCATCGATCACCTCGCCGGGGAAATTTTCGAAATGCCTGCTCACGTGGCGCACGCACAAACGGCCTCTGGTGTGACGTCTGCGGTGGAGAACCCGCAATTTTCGACTGCAATCGGGTTGATCAAATACGCGCAAGCTGTGCAATCGGATCGGCCGCGGCGGGGAATCCGAGGTATTTTCGGTAAAATTTTCGCTGGCAGACGATGAAAATAATTACATTTCTTGATAGGGTGCGACCGCCGGGCGCGCCACAAATGCTCGATCTCGGACAGCCCGGCGGTCTGTTCCTACTAGTATGATTCAACTCAGCAAGAATTACAGTCTTCCCGAACGTGCAGCGGAATTTATTCCGATCAAGATTGTGAGCGTTGGGGGTGCCGGCTTAAATGCGCTCGATCGGATCGTGCTCGATGGCTTGGAGAGAGCCGAGGTGGTTGCGACCAACACCGATGTACAGTCCCTGGCCGGTTCCGTTGCGGCGCATAAAGTGCAACTCGGTCGCACTGTGACGCGTGGCTTGGGCGCGGGCGGCGATCCGGAACTCGGCTATCACGCGGCTGTGGAATCGGCTGATGAAATCCGTGAGGCGCTAGCCGACGCCCGTATGATTTTTATTTGCGCGGGACTCGGGGGCGGCACCGGCTCGGGGGCGGCACCATACGTGGCGCAACTTGCCCATGAGGCCGGTGCGCTTGTGGTCGCGTTCGCCACTCTTCCCTTTTCATTCGAGGGCAAACGCCGCAACGCGCAGGCGCGCGAGGCGCTCGCCCGGCTGAACGAGGTTGCCAATGGGGTAATCTGTTTCGAGAACGATCAGATGGGCGACATCGTCGCGCCGCAAGCAGGGATTCATCAGGCCTTTGCCACGGCCGATATCACCATAAGTCAAAGCGTTCGTTCGATTGTGAACCTGATTCAGCGGCCGGGACTCATCCGCATTGGCTTCGATGATTTACTTGCCGCGTTGCGCAGCCCCAACGGGCGTTGCCTGTTTGGCTTCGGTGAATCCGATTCGGGCAATCGCGCGCACGAGGCGCTCGCGCAGGCGCTCAAAAATCCGTTGATGGACCGTGGCCGTATGTTGGCGGACGCGGCGCGCGTGCTCGTGCAGGTGGCAGGTGGACCCGGCATGACGTTGTCCGAGGTCGAAATCCTGATGCAGGAACTTGGCCGTCAGATTAGCGAGCAAACACAGATTCTGTTCGGCGCTGTCGTGGACGGACGATTGGGAGATCGCCTGAGTGTCACCATCATTAGTTCGCTCACGGCGGATGAAGATTTTATCCCACAGCAGAGTCAGCCTGCTCAGAGCAGCGCGCCCGCGATGCCGCCAGTCTGGGAGCAACCCCATGAGATTTCGCCTGAGATCGACATCGAACCGGAACCAATGCCGATGGAAGTTTTCCAGCCTGCGGAGATGACTCCCTTTAAGGAATCGGCGCCGAGTGAAACTGCATCGCCGCCACCGGTGGAACCAATATCCGTCCTTAACAAGCCTGAACCGATTGTAAGTACACCGCACAAGAAGCCAGCGCCAATAAAGGAAGAAAAACCATCGGCTGAAAAATCTGCACAGGCGAAACAGGAAGTCTTGCAATTCGAGCCTGTCACGCGCGGTCGGTTTGAAAAAAGCGAGCCGACTATCGTCGAAGGCGAAGATCTCGACATTCCGACCTACCTGCGGAAAAACATCAAAGTGAAATAGGTAGGGACATCTCTCCGAGATGTCCGACGAGTTCAATCGTTCTCGTCCAAGACAAATCAAAAAGAAATAAATC
>WNFE01000774.1_pt1 | contig 22789 bp, 18 predicted proteins | sample 5400451 | NCBI WGS metagenome assembly WNFE01 (sample SAMN13153344, study PRJNA577476) | soil metagenome | isolation source: 200 cm saprolite under Douglas fir tree site 2 hole 2 | place: USA:California | collected 2015-04-18
CGCCGGAGTGAAGGCCTCGGGCGGCATCCGCACCGCAACCGCCGTGGCCGCCATGGTAAAGGCCGGCGCCAACCGCATTGGCACCAGCAGCGGCGTCGAGATCATGCAACAACTGGGAGCAAGCCTCTGAGCGGAACCACCAGCCAAATCAACGCTGCCGGCGCCTCGCCCGCAGCTGTGCTCAATATGGAAACCTTTCTGGTCGAGGTGGCCGAGGTGGTCAATACCACGCTCGATCTCGATACTTTGCTCACGCGCACGGCCGAGTTGACCCGGCGGGTGATTGATTACGAAATCTTCAGCATCCTGCTGCTCAACGAGAAAACGCAGGAGATGCGCATGCGTTTTGCCATCGGCCACTCCCAAGAGACCAAGGAACGAACCCGCATCAAGGTAGGAGAAGGCGTGACGGGGCTGGCTGCGCAACGGCGCGAGGCAGTGCTGGTTGACGATATTTCCAAAGAAAGCCGCTACATCGGAGTGGTCAAGGGGCAGCGCTCAGAGCTGGCAGTCCCGCTCATCGTAAAAAACCGCGTCGTGGGGGTCATTGACATCGAGGCCCGCGAAGCCGGGTACTTTACCGAAGAGCACCGCCGTCTGCTTACCTTAATCGCTTCCCGCATCGCCGCGGGCATTGAAAATGCGCGGCTCTATACGCGCGTCTCACGCCAGGCGCAGACGCTCACCGTGCTCAATGAAATCAGCCAGGAGCTGACTTCGATTCTCAACCTCGATGAGCTTTTGCGGCGCATCGCTGAGCTGTTGACGCGGCTGATTGACTACCAGATGTTCAGTATCCTGCTGCTCGACCAGACGCAGACCAAGCTGGAGCACCGGTTCAGTGTCCGCTATAAAGAAAATGTGCCGTTGAAGCACGATATCCCAATCGGCACTGGCCTTGTGGGTTACGCGGCACGAGAGAAAACTGCAGTACTGGTGTCGGACGTGCAAAAAGACGAGCGCTACATCCAGCTTAACCCGGAGACCCGCTCGGAGCTGTGCGTTCCGCTGATTTACAAAGGCAGCGTGATTGGAGTGCTTGACCTGGAGCACACGCGCCGCGGGTATTTCACCGATGACCACCGCAAAACCATCAGCACGCTGGCGGCACAGGTGGCCATTGCCATTGAAAATGCGCGGCTGTATCAACAGCTCGCCAAGGAAGAACAGCGCATTGAGCAAGATCTGGCCACGGCACGCGAGCTGCAGTTCGGGTTGCTGCCCTCCAGTTGCCCGATCCTTAAAGGAGTTGAATTTGCCGCTCGCTATGTGCCGGCGCACGCCGTGGGCGGCGATATGTACGACTTCATCACTTACATGGGTGGACGCACGGGGATCGCCACGGCCGATGTAAGCGGCAAGGGAGTGCGCGCTGCGCTGTACGCCGCCCTGGTCAGCGGGCTGCTGCGCTCCAGCGCAGCCGACGAGCCGGATGCAGCCGAGATGCTGACTTTGCTCAACTCCGCACTCATTGAACGCCGCATCGAAGCGCAATTCGTGGCCATGCTGTACGCTATCTGGGATGAAAATGACCGGACCCTGCAGGTGGCCAATTCGGGCATGCCGAGGCCTATCCTGTGCAAGAAGGGCGTGGTTGAAATTGTGCAGGCGACAGGACTGCCTCTGGGCTTTTTCGAGGACGCCGAATACGAAGAATTCCTGCTGCCCCTGGCCCCAGGCGACGTGTGCGTTTTGCTGAGCGATGGTATTGTGGATGCCACCAACTATGCCGGCGAAACCATGGGACGCCCACGCGTGGAAAAACTGGTGGGCGAAAACTGGGAGCGCTCGGCGGAGGACATCCTGGAGATTATTTTCCAGGTGGTGAACCAACATGCGGATGGAGTCGCCACCTTTGACGATCAGACAGTTCTGGTGATCAAGGCGAAGGAAGCCGCGCATTCCAAGAAGAAAACGAAAAATGTTAAAGATGCCTCAACATCAAATTCCTGACCCATCCCATGCCTGAACCTTCGAACCTCATCGCCCGACAGCCGGCTTTTATCTATCGCAAGACCAGCAAGACTTTGCAGCTTCACTGCGAGCAGGCGCCGCTGGCTAAAGTTGCCGCACGCTTTGGCACACCGGCCTATGTTTACTCAGCGCAGACAGTCCGTGTGCGCTTTGCGGCCATGGACCAGGCCTTTAAAGGCGCTCCCCACACCATCTGTTACTCGGTCAAGGCGAACTCCAACCTTTCCCTGCTGCGGCTTTTGTACAAAATGGGTTCGGGATTTGATGTGGTCTCGGGAGGCGAGCTGGAGCGCGTGCTGCGTGTGGGAAAGCGGGCCGCGCAAAGCACGGTTTTTTCAGGCGTGGGCAAAAGGGCAGACGAGATGGATGCGGCGTTGCGGGCAGGCATCCTGATGTTCAACCTGGAAAGCGAAAGCGAGATGCGCCTGCTGGCCGAGCGCGCCCGCCGCGCCAGGAAGAAAGCGCCGGTGGCGTTCCGGGTCAACCCTGATGTGGTGGCGGAGACGCATCCTTATATTTCCACGGGATTGCGCGAACACAAATTCGGTGTGCCCATAGAGGAGGCGCTTTACCTGTATTCACTGGCCGCAGAGCAGCGCTGGCTGGAAGTTCGCGGCATCAGCGTACACATAGGATCGCAAATTACCAGCGTGCAGCCCTTCGCAGCAACCATGGGACGCGTTGCCGACCTGGCGCGCGAGCTGATCGAGGGCGGGCATGCCATCCGGTACATTGATGCCGGCGGTGGCTTGGGAGTTCCTTATCACCACTCACAAGAAGACCTGGCGGCGACGGCGGCAGCCTACGCGCAATCGCTGCTGCGGCCTTTGCATGAATTGAAAGTTCACCTGTTACTTGAGCCGGGGCGTTCGATTGTGGCGCCGGCAGGGGTGCTGCTTACCCGGGTCCTCTACCTGAAGCAAAACGGCGAAAAACGTTTTGCCGTGGTAGACGCCGCCATGAACGACCTGCTGAGGCCTTCGCTGTACAAAGCGCACCACGATATTGTTCCCGTGGAACGCCGCCCGGAAGCGGGCACAGCAAAAATTGATGTCGTAGGACCGATCTGCGAAACCGGAGACTTTTTCGCCCGCGACCGCGAGATGCCCGCCCTGCAGGAAGGCGATCTGCTGGCGATTCTCGATGCCGGGGCTTATGGCATGTCGCTGGCTTCGAATTACAACTCGCGCCCCAGGCCGATTGAATTATTGGTGGATGGGAAAAAAGTCAAAGTGGTGCGGAAGAGAGAGTCGGTTAAGGATTTGCTGGCGCTTGAGGGGTAGCAAAAGCCTACCGGGATTACGCGGATTGCCGCGGATCTAAAATCCCGTTGTATGATGGTTGTGGCGGGAACTCATCACTGATTATTTCCCTGCGGTAAAATGGTTGGGACAAATGAAAGGAAGTGAATCCAATCATGTCCTCTCCACAAATCACACCTGATCAAGCCAAGTTTCTGCTGGGTCGATCGCTACCTACGCTCAAAACCGAGCACAACGTCACCAAGAAGGTGATTGAAGCTATTCCTTTGGATAAAGGCGATTATCGCCCGGATGCCGTTTCCAAGAGTGCCTTGGAGTTGGCCTGGCATATTGTTGCTGCTGAAAAGCGTTTCCTGCGCGGTATTTGTACCGGAGCCTTTGACTTCAATCCGATCCCGCGGCCTGACTCCGTCCGCAACTCCGCCGAGATTGCCGCCTGGTTTGATGCGATGTTTGGTGAGAACCTGCAACCGATAGAACAGCTCAGCGGCGAGCAACTGGCTAAGATCGTTGATTTTCGCGGCCTGTTCCAACTTCCGGCCGTGGGCTTTGTCCAGGTCAGCCTGAACCATACGGTCCACCATCGTGGACAGCTTTCAGTGTACCTGCGGCCCATGGGCGCCAAAGTGCCGTCGATTTATGGCGAGAGCTACGACGCTACGCAGGCGCGACTGGCGAAAGCGGCCACGACCAGCTAAAGGCTGCAAATTAGAAACAAGTTTCCCGGCAGCCCCACACGCGCAGGCTTTGCTACTTCCCCGCGCGTAGCGCGTCTGTCAGAAGTGATATCACTTTGCTGATTCTTCAGGAATTGCAGGTATCATCCTCCTAAGCATTAAGACTCCTAAGCATTAAGAATGCTTTGGCTTGATTTGGTCTTTGAAAACTTTGTCGTCTATTGGAATGAATATCCGCCGCGGGCCCGTGAGCTTGGAGCTGCGAGCTGTTCACTACCCACCAATTTCCATTACATTGCTGTCCCCATATGTACTTGAATTAGCATGACTTAGCTCCACGAAGACTACTTTGAGCAATGAGGGGTGGGGGGAGTACTACTTGCCGGTGCAGACCGGGCACACGGCTGACAGATTAGACCGGGGAGATTCGCCGATTCTTTTTACGGGCGGCTTTTACTGTGTCTTTTCTGAGAACTGAGAACCGAGAACTGAGAACTGCCAGTTCCCCACCACCCATCAGTTCAAGGCTTGGCGAAAGAACTCGCGGCTGGCAGTGCCGTCCTTTTCAAATGAGCCCTGGCCCTCGATGGAAATGCCGCCTGAGTAGCGGGTCTTCTTCAGGTATTGGAAGAAAGCGGCATAATGATCATCTTCGCTGAGATCATGCGGCCAGAGGCGACCGTGCGGATTGGCGAAGTGCAGGTGCACGATCTCCCGTTTGGCTACCTCGAGGATGCGCGGGTCTTCCTGCTCTTCGCGCAGGTGGTAGTAATCAATAATCATTCGCACGTTGGGATGCTTCACCTTGCGCACCATCTCCAGGGCCTCGGCGCCGGTACTCAGGATATTGCTCTCTTGATGCCGTAGCGGCTCAATGGCAATCACGATGTCGTTGTGGCGTGCGATCTCGCCGGCCATGTGAAGAAAGTCGGCGATCTGTTGCCAGGCATGCTGCCGATCAAACCCTTCGGGAACATTGCGGGAACCGGAGCTGCCCCACACCACGACGGAAGCGCCGAGACGGCGGCAGCGGGGCAGGCACGCCTGGAGATAGTCATTCAGCGCCGAAACCGGAACCTCGTTGCCGACAACCTTCAAATCTGGCCGGCGGATGAAACTGTTGAACGAGTGGCAGCGGATAGGCGAAGCCAGCACCGTATCGGCATACTCGCGAAACTGGTCTTCGCTCATGGCTGTGATCTCGGCCGCAGCCGGTTCTATGTAATCGAAGCCGTACTTCACCGCGCTGGCGATGTCGCGGGTACAGACACCTACTTTCACCGTGGTAGCCCGGCTCCATGCTGGGGAATACAAAGCTGCTGCTGCGATTCCAGTCAGGAATGCTCGTCGTGTCACCATTCTAAAGCCTCTCCGAACGGCGAACGCTCAGCAGCTCAAATCTCCTCGGGCACAACATACGGTGCGCGATAACTGCCTCGCAGCAGACGGTTGGCTTCATCATCTCCAATGACCTGCCCCTGTACGGGATCGAATCGCAGCGTACGTCCCAGACGGTATGAAGCGTTGGCCAGATGCACCAGCGTCGTCGAGATATGGCCTTCTTCGATCGGGCAATGAATATTTTCGACACGGCGGCTGCGAACGCAATCAATGAAATTTGCAAAGTGGTCGCCAGCACCCCTGCCGGAGGGCCCGGGTTCGACCTGGTTCGTTAGCCATGTCTTGTAGGCATCGTAGCCTTCGATGGCAAGATAGCCGTTGGATCCATAGAAGAGGTTGCCGATGGTGTTCGTCCTTGCATCCTTGGGCCCCAAGGATTGTGCGCTGCCAGACTTTTTGGTTGATCCGGCGCTCAATCCCGCGGCAGGCACACCACTGGCGCCGTAAGCACCGGTGCCAATCTCCGCCTCGTGATTGGTGATCCAGTGCCGGATTTCGAGTTCCATCATCTTGCCCTTGCCCTCCGGACCATCGAAATAGAAGGTAGCATTCAGGACGTTGGGTGTCTCCTGGTCGTCATCGAACATAAAGTGTCCGCCCATGGCGGAGACAGAGACCGGGAAGCGCACACCCAAACCCCAGCGCGCAATATCAATTTCGTGGATTGCCTGGTTGCCGACTTCGCCGTTGCCTGTATCCCAGATCCAATGCCAGTTGTAGTGAAAGCGATTGCGGGTAAACGGCTTCAGCGGGGCGGGGCCGGTCCATAGATCATAATTAACCCCGGCGGGAACAGGTTCCACCGAAGTGCGCCCGATGGATTGCCGCCACTTGTAGCAAAGCGCGCGGGCCAGGTAAACATTGCCGATCGTACCGTCGCGCAGCCGCTGAATGGCTTCCTGCGTAGATGGGCTGGATCTGGCCTGGCTGCCGTGCTGGCAAATTCGGTTGTACTTCTTTACCGCACGCACCAGTTGCCTGCCTTCAAAAAAATTATGCGAACACGGCTTTTCCACGTATACGTCTTTCCCCGCCTGGCAGGCCCAGATGGCCATGAGCGAGTGCCAATGATTGGGTGCAGCGATTGTGATGGCGTCAATATCTTTGTCTTCAAGCAGCTTGCGAACGTCGCCGTAAGGTTTTGGCCTGGCCAAACCCAGCTTTTCTGCGTCGCCGAGGCGCTGGTTCAATACGCTTTCATCCACATCGCATAACGCGGCAATCTCTGTTCCGGGAACGCGCGCAAGCCCGTGGAGGTGATCATTGCCGCGGCCTCGCACCCCGCAAACCGCCACGCGGACACGATCGTTTGCCCCGAGTATCTTTCCACCCAGCGCAAGCGTAGCCGCGCCCACAGTTATTGCTTTCCCCGTTGTCTTGATGAAGTCACGCCGATTCGTCGCCATAATTTGCCCCCTGGTGTGTTGCAGTTATGCCTGCAAGCCGCCGCATAGTATATCCCGCCGTGCAAGCGCGTGCACTGTGTCGCGCATCGGCATGCCCCATGCATTTACTTATCGTTGGGCGTGGGAGGTGGTTTGGTGGGCGAGAACTGAGCAGCAAGCTCCGGCGTGGAACGGATGTCAGAGGCCTTTGGATCGGTGGCCTTCTCGACTTCAGCGCCGAAAACGTAGCTGGGGCCAAACATGTTGCTGGTGAAGATGACCAGCTTCTTATCGGGCGAGAAGCGGACGTTGGGCTCAAGGCGATAGTTGTGGTGAGACATGTTGACAAGGTGTTCGGAGTGAAAGACTCCGGGTTGCCAAGAGTCAGGCCCGTTAGGCGTTGACGTTGAAATAGAAGCCCGAAGAGCCCGGCTCGTTGGTGAGACGGAGGACGCGATGACCGGTATCCTTGTCAACCCATGAGGTTGGCAGGTCTTTGTCTTGAGCTTGGTTTTGGGCTTGGGCAAATGGGGAGACAGTCAGCGAGAGAGCGAGAAGCAATAGGACGAGGCGGTGCATGAGTGTGCGGACTCCTTTTTAACTATTGGGCCAACTGATTTAAGCAAAGGTACAGCCGGATATCATAGCGCAAGAGTTTTATGCACCGCAGTTCGACCGGATAGACGTGCATTGCATCTCGCGTCGTTTTACGTTGCACAGCCTCGCACGTGAATTCTAGATCATTTGGCCCTATACACGACAACCCGGTTGAATTCTGGTAGTTTTGTTTTCGGATGATCTCTTTTTCGAATATTAATAAGCAGTATGGTAAACAGTTGGTCTTTGTTGATGCTTCCTTTCAGTTGAACCCTGGCGAGAAGGTCGGTCTGGTTGGCCCTAACGGCGCCGGCAAAACGACCCTCTTCCGCATGGTGATTGGTGAGGAGACCCCCGATGAAGGTGAGGTCTCGGTTCCCAAGAAGGTGACCATCGGCTACTTTCGTCAAGATGTGGAAGAGATGAAGGGCCGCTCGGTCCTCGATGAGGCCATCGCCGGCAGTGGGCGAGTCGGCGATCTTCACCACGAACTCGAAGACCTGCATCGGGCGATGGCGGACCCCGAAAGAGCCGATGATATGGACCGCATTCTGGCGCGCTTTGGCGAAGTACAAGAGGAATACGAGCATCTCAACGGCTATGCGCTCGAGGCGCAAGCGCGCGAAGTATTGCATGGCCTGGGCTTCAAGGATGACCAGATTGACGGCGACGTGGGCGCGCTCTCCGGTGGTTGGAAGATGCGCGTCGCGCTGGCGCGCGTATTGCTCGGACGGCCCGACGTGCTGCTGATGGATGAACCCACGAACCACCTGGATATCGAATCCATCATCTGGCTGGAGCAATTTCTCAAGTCATTCCCGGGCGCACTGCTCATGACCTCGCACGACCGCGAGTTCATGAACCGCCTGGTCTCCAAGATTGCCGAGATAGATTCGGGTGAGATCATCGTCTACTCCGGTAATTACGACTTCTACGAGCGCGAGCGCGCTATCCGCGAGACCAACCAGCAGGCGGCGTTTGCGCGGCAACAATCCATGCTGGCCAAGGAGCAGCGATTTATTGACCGCTTCCGGACCCACGCGGCCAAAGCAGCCCAGGTACAGAGCCGCATCAAGGCGCTGGATAAGATCGAGAAGATCGAGTTGCCGAAAAAGCGGCAAGTAGTGAAGTTTGAGTTTCGTATTCCGCCGCGTTCGGGCGAGCAGGTGGCGATCATCGAGAACCTGCACAAGCGTTACGGTGAGCGCGTGATCTACGAGGCGTTCAATCTCATCATCCGCCGGGGAGAGCGTTGGGCGGTGATGGGGAGAAACGGCGCGGGCAAGACTACCCTGCTCAAGATGATTGCCGGCGCGACAACGCCCGATGCCGGGAGCGTCAGGCTGGGAGCCAGCCTGAATATGGGATATTTTGCGCAGCAATCCCTCGACGTGCTCGATCCCGATCTGACGATTATCGAACAGCTCCAAAGAGATTTTCCCCAAGATAGCCTGGGCTCGCTACGCACGCTCGCCGGAGCGTTCCAGTTTTCAGGAGATGATGTGGAGAAGAAAATCCGGGCTCTCTCGGGCGGCGAAAGATCGCGGCTCGCCATAGCCCGCATGCTCTATAACCCTCCGAATTTTCTTGTGCTTGATGAGCCCACCAACCATCTCGACCTGGCCACCAAGGAGATGCTCGTCGAAGCACTCAAAGACTTTGAAGGCACCATGATCTTCGTCTCGCACGACCGCATGTTCTTGCGGGGCCTGGGCTCACGCGTCCTGGAGCTGGGGGGCGAAAGCGGCACGGACCGCGATCCTCAGGTGTATCCGGGATCGTATGTTGAGTATGTTCAGAAACTTGGACACGAGGCGCCGGGGATTTATCACTGAGGCCTGGCCATCGCCTTCTTTAGAAGTTCTGCGACATCCGTGTAACCGTTCTTCCTCGCCAAAGCCAGCGCCGTGTTGCCGTGACTGTCTTTGGCCCAGACGTTGGCTCCCCTGCCGAGAAGCAGCGTCACGATTTCGATTTTGTCGTCCGCGCCTCCAGACGTTGCCAGAATTAAAGCGGTGTCACCTTTTTTGTTTTTCGCCTTGATGTTGCTTTTGTTATCGAGAAGCAACCTTACGGTGTCGGCGGTGGGGATTCCTCCTCCGCGTGCGGCAATCATGAGCGCTGTGTTGCCATCATTATCTTTGTCTTCCGTCTTGGCACCCTTGGCGAGAAGCAGTTTAACGATGTCGCTCCGGCCCCAAGCTGCAGCGGCCATGAGAGTGGTGCTGCCTTGCCTGGTCCTGGCTTCCACATTAGCGCCTTTTTCCAACAGCAGCTTCATGGAATCAAGAGTGTAAGGCATGTCAATGATCGCGCAGCTACAAGCTGCCGCGATCAGCGCTGTTGTGCCAGTTTTATCCGTGGCCTCGATGTCAGCGCCTTTGCTCAACAGGAACTGCACGACATCAGTCCCGCCAAAAGCTGCCGCCGCGATCAATGGCGTGCCGCCCTCTTCATCTCTGGCTTCAGTATCGGCACCGTGTTCCAAAAGCAATCGAGCGGTTCCGGCATAATCGATAACTGGAACATTGAGCGCGCTCTTGCGCGCTTGCTTTTGCTGACCTTGAAGTTGAGCCGCTGCTTCAGGAGAAATCTCAATGATCACGGGTTCTGATTTACCGACCTCGAACAGAGCTCTGTTCATGGCCTTGAGGTTTGCTCCTCTTTCCAATAGAAGTTTCGTCATTGAGGCGTTGCCCATCCTCGCAGCTTCAATAAGAGCGTCTTCACCGTTCAGGTGCCCGGCGGCGGGGTCAGCGCCTTTTTCGAGCAGCAGCTTTACTGCGTCGGCTCGGCCGTACTCCACGGCAAGCGCCAGTGCTGTCGTGCCCCCTTGATCTTTGGCTTCGACATGGGCCCCCTTGTTCAGCAAATGTTGAATGGACGCGATATCGCCGTTGCGAACGGCCTGAAGGAGTTCAGTATCCAGGCGACCCGAATCAGTCCGGCGCGCACAACCGCAGACCGCTCCGGCGATCAAGAAGCTCGTCAAAACAATTGTTGCAAACCGGGTTGATGTCATCGCTGGCCTTTCTGCGGATATCGGATCATTTAGCCTCTCGTAAGAAAGACACCGCGAGAGACGGGAAAGTTCCCGATGGTACGTGACGTGGATCTGTAACTACTGTGCGGGTGGGCCGCCGTAGATGACTTTTCCGCCGACGATTGTGGTTTCTACCTTCACGTTGCGGATCAGCTCCGGGCGAATCTTGAAAATGTCATCGCTGAGAATGACCATGTCGGCGAGTTTGCCGGGAGTGATTGATCCTTTTTCTCTTTCCTGGAATTCTGCGTAAGCAGAGCCCATGGTGTAGGCCTCTACTGCTTCAGCAACAGTAAGCTTCTGCTCGGGGAACCACCCATCGGGATGTTTGCCATCGAGCGTCGACCGAGTCACGGCGGCGTAGACCGTAAGAATTGGATCAAGCGGCACTACGTCCCAATCTGTTCCGAAGGCGAGGCGCACACCATGATCGAGGAAGGTGCGAAAAGCATAGGTGCGGCTGGCGCGGTCGTGGCCCAGAAACGGCTCAGCCCAGCGGCCATCATCAATCGCCTGGTAGGGTTGCACAGAGGCTATGACTTTCAGTTTCGCAAAGCGGTCAAAATCTTTTGCGGCCATGTGTTGCGCATGTTCAACGCGCAAGCGGCGGTCACGCTCGCCGTTGGTTTTTGTGATGTGGTCATACATATCGAGCACGATGGAGATCGCCTGGTCGCCAATGGCGTGCGTACAAATCTGCAGCCCGGCAGCATCGGCTTTGGTCAGCCGGTCACGCATCGCTTCCACAGGATGCATTTCGTCGGAGAGGATTCCATGGTTCTTAGGATCGTTGGTAAAGCCCTCGAACATATATGCGGTCCTGGAGCCGAGAGAGCCGTCGGCATATCCCTTGATCGCTCCCAGCCTGAGATAACTTGAACCCCAGGCATGGCGGAGACCGATCTTGGCAAAGTCTTCCCAGCCGGTTTCCATGGGCGCTGCATAGATGCGGGTGGTCAACTCGCCGCGCTCCGCCAATTCGGAGTAGGCGGCCACGTCCTCGTAGGGAGGGTTCATGTGCTGCACGCTGGTAACTCCAACCGAGGCGGCGTAGTCCATGGCGCGCTTGATCGCGCGCAGGCGCTCTTCGCGCGTCATCGGCGGAATCACTTTGCGGATGTACCGCTGGGCTGCATCTTTGAAGATTCCGGTGGGATTGCCATCGGCATCGCGCACGATGACGCCACCGGGAATATCCGGGGTTTTGGCAGTAACGCCGGCTAATTTCATCGCCAGTGAATTGGCCAGCGCCATGTGTCCGTCATGGCGGTTGATGAAAACCGGCGTATCAGGACTGACGGAATCAATGGAACTGTGGGTGGGAAGCTCGGCCGGGCTCCACCGGGTTTCGTCCCAATCACCGCCTAATATCCACTCGCCCTTCCCCGTCTTCTTCACCTGAGCCGCGATGCGGTTCACAAACTCCTGTTCAGAGGTGGCGTCGCTCAACTGCACCTGGTCAAGCTGGGCGCCGCCATCTACAAAATGTACGTGGGCGTCATTAAATCCAGGGAGCAGAAGTTTGCCCGCGGCATCCAGAATTTTTGTCTGTGGGCCGCGCCAGCGGTCAATCTCCGCGTTGCTGCCCACGGCGACGATGCGGTCGGCGACAACGGCAACCGCCTCGGCTGCGGGATGCTGCTTATCTACGGTCCAAACTTTTGCGTTGGTGATGATAAGGCTGGCAGCGGGCTGGGTTTGGGCGTGAAGACCGGAAGCAGACATGAGAAGAAATGTACAAAGAAAGAATTCGAGATTATGGATGCTTTTCATATTTAACTGTTAGCTCTTAGCTTTTAGCTAAAAGCTCCTTGAGATGCTTTATAGGATGCCTTGAAGCAGCATGGACAACCGAAACATTTTCGGGGTCACTTTTGTTAAGAACACTTTTTCAGCGTTCTCCCCATTTCAACTTGGTGCGCAGTACGTCAAAGAAATTTTTGTTTTTCAGGCGCAGCAGGATTACATGATCCTCAGATTTTTTGCAGGTGACGCGGTCGCCGGCGCGCAGGTGCGTGCCTACCTGTCCATCCACAGTTAAATAAGATTCCGCAGGAGTGGTCTTCACCACGATTTCAAATTGTCCGGTATCATGCACCACCAAGGGACGATTCGTGAGTGAATGCGGAGAGACTGGAGTAATCACGAATCCATCCACATCAGGCGCGAGGATGGGACCTCCAGAAGCGAGCGAATAGGCCGTGGAACCCGTCGGGGTTGAAAGAATCAGGCCGTCGGCTTTGTAATTGCTGATGAAAACCCCGTTCATGAACAGATCAAAATCGGCCATACGCGCGATGGTGCCCTTGCCTGCAACTACGTCGTTCAGCGCGCTGTACTGGGCAATACATTTACCCGAGCGCATGAGTTGGCAATGCAACATGGTGCGCCGCTCCGTACCGCAGCGGTTCTCATGGACGGCTTCCAGCGTGGGGTAAAGATCTTCCAAAGCGACTTCGGTAAGAAATCCCAGAGAGCCCAGATTCACGCCGAGGATTGGTATCCTGGCGTGAGCTAAAGCGCGAGCGGCTGCAAGCAATGTGCCGTCTCCGCCTAAGACAATCACAAAGCTGGGGTTCTGCGCTGCAATTTCTTCGCGCTCGACCAGCTTACAACCTGTCACGTGCGCGGATGTATGAGTATCTATGAGCGCTTCGTATTCGTGCGCACGCAGCCATTGCAGCAGGGTTGGAAGAATGGCGGTCAGCTCTGGCTTGCCGGGCTTGGAGATGATCGCGACCTTTTTTGCAGTGCTCAAATTTTTTGTGGCTCCCTGGTTAAAATCGCGCATGTAATAAAAATTCCTGATTTCCTTCCGCGCCGAGAATTGGCGATTCGATCACTTCGATGTCACTGCCACCCAATTCCGAGACCGCGTTCTTCACTTTTTCAACCGCGGCAAGGCGAGCTTCATGGTTGCGAACAATCCCGCCCTTGCCTACCTGCTCGCGTCCGACTTCGAACTGCGGCTTCACCAAAATCACCAGCTCACTGGGATGGGCCGCATTCACAACCGCAGGGAGAACGAGTGTAGCAGAGATAAAGGATACATCCATGGCGGCGAAGCTTGCACTTTCTCCAACCTGTTCTTGCGTAAGATAACGCGCGTTGCTGCGCTCCAGGAGACGAACGCGCGGATCGCTACGCAGGCGAACATCTATTTGTCCGTAGCCGGTGTCAATCGCGATGACGCGAGCGGCGCCGTGCTGCAGGAGACAATCGGTGAAACCTCCGGTGGAAGCGCCGACATCCAGGCAGACTTTACCGTTTACCTCAATCTGCCAGTGGCGGAGGGCCTCTTCTAATTTGATGCCTCCGCGGCTGACGTAGCGCTGGTCTTCTCCCAGAAGCCTGATCTCGGCATCGGCGGCAACGGATGTGCCCGGCTTGGTAACCTTCTGCTGGTTAACCATCACCTTACCGGCGAGAACAAGCGCCTGCGCACGCTCGCGCGAAGGCGTGATGCCACGCTCGAAAAGTAATTTATCAATGCGGATTTTACCCGGCATAGGTTTCGTACTTTAGTTTCACCCAAAGATGTGCAAAGAGCAAAAAAGCCTGCTCTGTCTTCACTTGGTTGCGATATTCCGTCCTTTTCCACAAGCTTATCCACATTTTTGTTGAAAACTGAATGGTTGCCAGTAACCAGTCCAGGGCACGTCGGGACAGGTAGCCGGCTTCCAGTAAAAGCTGCGGGCTACAGCTTCTCTACCTTAAAAAGTTTGCATCGGATGACAAAATATTGAATCTTAATTTTCGTGAATTCAAACCGTACCACTATCTGCGATGGTGGTTTTGTCTCAACTTTGGGGAATGAGTTAAAATAGATAGTCTCGAGGCAAATCAATCAATATGGCTACCAAGACCAAGGAGCGCCCCCTGGCGCTCGAAACCGAACCTAACTCACAAAGCGGAAACGGCACCGCTCCGCTGAGTCCGGAAATCCTGAAGCGTTTATATTCCTATATGCTGAAGTGCCGCACGGTCGAAGAAAAAGCACGCACTCTTTTCAAGCAAGGCCGATATTCCGGGAACTATTACCCCGCCGTGGGACAGGAAGCCACCACAGTCGGCACCACCATAGACCTGGAAGAAGCCGACTATATCGCCCCTTCACATCGTGATTTCAGCTCCCACATCCTGAAAGGCACGCCGCTCAAGTTTTTATACGCACAACTTTATGCGCGCAAAACCAGCCCCGACCAGGGACGCTCGTCACCGGCGCACTGCGGCTACGCCCCGCTGAATGTCATCACTCCATCTTCAACCATTGCGGCGCAACTGAACATCGGTACCGGCATTGCCCACGCTTACAAGATGCAGAAGAAGTCCAACATCGTGATGGCGCTATCCGGCGACGGATCTACCAGTCTCGGATTCTGGCATGAGGCGCTGAATTTTGCCGGAGTGTACAAGCTGCCCATTGTTTACATCGTGCAGAATAATTTATGGGCAGAATCTGTGAGCCTGAAGCAGCAGACCGCGGTGGAAGACCTGAGTATTAAGGCCCAAGCCTACGGCTTCCCCGGAATTACGGTGGATGGCAACGACGTCGTCGCTGTTTACCGGGTCACCCGCGAGGCCATTCATCGAGCCCGTACCGGAGGCGGACCGACCCTGATTGAATGCAAGACTTACCGCTGGTACGGCCACTCTATGATTGATCCCGGCACCTATCGCTCACCTGAGGAAATCGAGTACTGGAAATCCAAAGATCCTATTCCCTTTATGGAACGCTATCTGGCCAAACATAATCTCTGGTCCGATTCGTGGAAAGAAGAGCTGCTGCAGCAGTTCAACAAAGAAATTGATGAAGCGGTGGAGTTTGCCGAGAAATCACCTTACGCCGAGCCGGAAGAGTGTTTGGATCACGTGTACAGCTTCAGCATCCGCGAGCGCGAGCTGAATCGCAAAATCTGGACCAGTTCGGCAACCACACCCGCGAATAAGTAAAAATAATAAGGAACTCATACCAATGGCACTTTCGACTTATATTGACGCGATCAACACCGCCCTGACGGAAGAGATGCGGCGCGATGAGCGCGTGTACATCATCGGCGAAGACGTGGGCGTCATGGGCGGCGCCTTCAAAGCGACCAAAGGTCTGCTCGAGGAATTTGGCCCGGAGCGGGTGATTGATTCTCCGCTGGCGGAAGGCATTATTGTCAGCTCTTCGATCGGCGCGGCCATGGTAGGCATGAGGCCGGTGCCGGAAATTCAATTTTCCGATTTCATCACGCCGGCCATGGACGCCCTCACACAGCAGGCCGCCAAGCTGCGCTATCGCAGCGCGGGTACGCAGACTTGCCCGATCACGCTGCGCGTCTGTTACGGCGGAGGCGTGAGCGGCGGGCTATACCACTCGCAGACCAATACAACATGGTTCATCCACGAGCCCGGGCTGATTGTGCTGGCGCCCTCGACTCCGTACGACGCCAAGGGGTTGCTGAAGGCCGCGATCCGCGATGACAATCCCGTCATTTATTTCGAGCACAAGAAGCTCTACCGCTCCATTAAAGAAGAGATTCCCGAAGACGATTTCGTTGTGCCCATTGGAAAAGCCATCGTGCGCCGCGAAGGCAAAGATGTCACCGCGGTCTCCTACGGCTACACCATGCAGCTCACTCTGCAGGCCGCAGAAAAAATGCAGGAAAAAGGCGTGAGCGTGGAAGTTATTGACCTGCGCACGCTGTCTCCGATTGATAAGGATAGCTTCCTGGAATCGGTGGCGAAAACCAGCCGGCTGGTGATCGTGCAGGAAGATCACCGCACGCTCGGCATCGGTTCGGAGATTTCAGCCATCGTTGCGGAAGAAGCCTTCGATTGCCTGGATGCCCCCATCGCACGCGTGACCGCGCCTGACGTACCGGCAATTCCCTTCGCAGCGCCGCTGGAGAAGTTCTACATGCCATCGGTTGAGAAGATCATGAGTGCAATCGAGCGGACGGTGGGGTACTAGGAAGCACTCAGCATTCGGCAGTCAGCCAAGGCGATTCAACCAAAGACTACCTTTTCAGCTCAGACCAATTCCAGGCCGCCGTCTACGGCGAGAATTTGTCCTGTAATGAAGTGTGGGGCCTGGGCCATCATCAGCACCGCAGCGGCGACGTCGGCCGCGGTGCCGTTGCGGCGCATGGGAGTCTTGATCGCCATCTTTTTCATAAATGCGTTGGAACTTTCCTCACCGGAGTCAATTAATCCCGGGGCAACGCAGTTCACGGCGATATTTGGCGCAAATGACTTGGCCAGGACGCGGGTCTGCATATGCAGAGCAGCCTTCGACTCGCAGTAGTGCGCGTGCGAAGTCCAGGGACGCAGCCCGCCGAGCGAGCCAATATTAATGATGCGTCCACGGCGCTTGCGCAATTCGGGCGCAGCGGCACGGGAAAATAAAAAGGGGCCACGCGTGTTGGTGGCAAACATATTGTCCCATTGCTCGAGAGTAATCTCGTCAACTTCGGCAGTCTCATAAAAAGCCGCGTTGTTAACCAGGACATCGAGCCGGCCGAGTTCCACAATTACTTCTTTGACCGCCGCTTTCACGCTGCTTTCTTCGCGGACGTCGCAACGTATGGCCAGCGCGCGTACGCCATGCTGGGCAATCTCTCGCGCCGTTTTTTGCGCCTCGGCATGGGAGCGCAAGTAGGTAATCGCCACATCGGCGCCAGCTTCTGCCAACGCCAGTGCACAAGTGCGGCCAATGCGCTTGGCAGCGCCGGTGATTAACACAGACTTTCCGCTCAGCGCACGGCTGCTTTTTTCTATAGATGAAGCCATATCGTGATTGTACTGGTTTTATTTTTATATCTGAATTTTGGCTGCAATTGGGAAACGGCGTCCTAAACCAAAAGCTTTTTCTGAAATCTTGAGCGTGGGGGCGGCCTGCTGGCGCTTAAACTCATTGCGCTCAACCATGCTGATAATCTTCTGCACAAACTTGACGTCGAACTTATGTGCTTCGGCAATCTGGGCGGCGGTTTTGTTGTCTTCAATATAGTCTTCGAGGATTGCGTCCAGGACATCGTATGCAGGCAGTGCGTCGCTGTCTTTCTGGTCAGGCCGCAGCTCGGCTGAGGGCGGCTTTTCCAGCGTAGATTTGGGGATGACCAAACGGCGCGAGCTAACGTAATGAGAGAGACGATACACCATCGTCTTGGGGACGTCGGCGAGAACGTCCAGACCGCCGGCCATATCTCCGTAGAGCGTGCAGTATCCTACCGCGATCTCCGACTTGTTTCCCGTGCTCAGCACCAGCGCACCAAATTTATTGGAGAGAGCCATCAGCAGGTTTCCACGGATGCGCGCCTGAATATTCTCTTCGGTCACATCTTCCGGCCGTCCGGCAAACAGGGGTTTGAGGGTTTCACGAAACGCATCAAAGATACGGCTTATCGGCAGCATCTCAAAGCGGATTCCAAGGTTCGAGGCAAGCTCGCGGCTGTCATCAATGCTGCCCTGTGACGAGTAGGAACTGGGCATGCCCACGCCCATCACATTTTCAGGACCCAGAGCTTCCACGGCGATAGCCGCGGTAAGGGCGGAATCAATGCCTCCGCTCAGGCCGATGATGACACGCTGGAAGCTGCACTTGCGAACGTAATCGCGTACTCCCAAAACAAGCGCTGCATGGGCGCTGGCCTCGATGCCTTCGATCTGCTCGTGATGATCTCCCGATGAGGTGCTGGGATCGAAAAAGATCAAGTCTTCTTCAAAAGACCTGGCCTGCGCAATGATGGCGCCGTCGGGACCAATGACAAGACTCGATCCGTCAAAAATTAACTGATCGTTGCCGCCGACCTGGTTCACCATGGCAACCGGCGACTTATACTCGCGTGCAATGGCTTGCAGCATCTTGCAGCGTAACTCGCGCTTCCCTACCCAGAACGGCGAAGCTGAAATGTTCAGGACAAAATTTCCGCCGGCGCGCATGAGTTGCTCGACCGGGTCCACCCGGTACAACTGCCGGTTCCAGAATTGTTTGTCGTTCCAGGCATCTTCACAGATGGTCAGGGCGATCTGTCTGCCGCAGAACTGAAGCAGAGATTGTTCGCGTGCAGGAGCGAAGTTACGCAGTTCATCAAAGACATCGTAGGTGGGCAGCAGCATCTTCGATTGAATGAACTCTACCTTGCCATTCCGCAAAAACGCGGCTGAGTTCATGACGGTTTTGCCGGTATCGGAGTTGGTGGGTGTCACCAGACCGCAGATCACGGCGATGCCCTGCGTCTCAGAGGCAATGCGTTCAACGGTCTCGCGGCTCTTGGTCACAAAGGCGGGTTTTTCAACCCAATCGCGCGCGGGGTATCCGCAGACGCTCATTTCGGGAAAAACAATCAGGCCAGCCCCGGCGGAGAACGCTTTGCGCGAGTAATCAATGATCTTTTGCGCGTTGCCGGAGAAATCGCCAACCGTGGGATTAATTTGTCCTAGGGCTATCTTCACAATTTAAGTTTAAGCTGAGGAGCGGGGGTGTGCAAAGATGGCTTTTAGATACCGGGCTAAGTTTACTGTTGCCAGAAATGTTGAGGATTGCGATGAGGATTGAATTGTCATTCCGAGGAGCGAAGCGACGAGGAATCCCTTTACCCTTCAAGAATTTATGAGCAGAACAGCATAGACATTTTGGGCACAATAGGGATTTCTCCACTTGGCTGCGCTCAGTTGTCGGAATGACAAGAAAGGGACTTTTCCGCAACGTCTGAAGCCGAGCATTCCCGCCAACATGCGTCTCAGAGTTCGACGCTTGTCAGTTCAACAGGTGAGGCATGGGTGGTTGCTGCTGGGGCTGGGGTTGCGGTGGCTGCGGCTCGGGAATATCGGAGCCTGGTACCGGTCCCTGTTTAGGATGAGGCAGCCCAATTTTCCGCTCCTGTATTACCTGTTGCTGGTCATCACTGTCGTTGGGCAGAGCTTCACCGGGACGGCGCAGTGATGGGGCGCCGGGCTGTCCGGCTTCGCCCAGTGCGGGCTCGGGCTCATTGGTTTTAGGTTGGGCCATGCCGGAGTGTTCCACTTCCACTTCTTTCTCGGTGCGCACAACTTTTTGGCCATCCACCTTCATGATTTCAACGCGGCCGACTTCGTCGCCATATAAGCGCACGAATTCCATCTCCTGGGGCGGCAGGCCGTAGATCCATTCTTCGTACTCGCCGCGATCGTCATGCTCGCGTATTTTTTGCTCGGGGCGGCCTTTGGAAGCTATGACCATTTCTTTGTTCATCCCCACCAGCACTTCGTGGCTCTTCACCGCCTCGCGCGCTTTGGGTGGAAGGGTATCCACATAGGCCTGGGTCGCAGAAAGAGAGTTGAAATCAAAGACCGGAGCCAGCATCAGCTTGATCTGCTCGGGCGGAATATCGGGGACAAAATGGTCGAACACCAGGGCCACAAAAGAGCCATGCGCGTTTTCTGAATTGTCAGGAGCAATAGGAACTGTGGTACCGCTCGAGCCGACGCCGGCCTCAATGTGCTGATACCACTTTTTTTTCTTTTTGGGGCCGCCGTTGATTTCAAAGATGATGCTGTTCTCTTTGATGATTACGTCCGTAATTTTGGCGCGATCGCCGGGTTTGGCGGCAGGGCCGGTCTGCGCCAGCATGAAGTTCAACTGTTCGTCCGTGGGGGTGACTGCCCCGTTTTTAATCGTCAACCCTTTACCGCCCATGGGAAAGGGTTTGCGCACAAACACCAATTCAGCATTCAATCCCCGGATAACGTCGAACCTTGTCGGCGTAGACATAGGATGGTTCTGATCGGCCGCAGATTGACCGGATTGCTTTGCGCTGGGATCGGAACACACGGCATTCGCCGAGAGGAAGAGGAGCGTGCCGAGCGAGAGAAGAAATTTACGTGAAGCCATAACAGCCTGCCTTCAGCGGACGCGCAAAATCAGTGCGGAACGGGGAGCGTTCTGAGAGCGATTATAACGCCAACTGGAAGAAAGCAGTCAGTAATCAGCAGTCAGCTCTGGCTTTTAAGCTTTTAGCTGTTAGCTCTTAGCCAAAGGGTTTAAGAGTCGTCTCTGAAGAATCTGGGAGAATCGGCGTGAATCCGCGTCCATCCGCGGCGAAAAATTACTCCAGGTTGAGTACGCGCTTAAATGATCCACGGTCGTTCATGATCTTTTCCTGCAGCAGCGTGATGGCGTAAATCAACTGCTCGGGGCGCGGAGGGCAACCGGGGACGTAGATATCCACCGGTATGACCTGGTTCACACCTTGAACCAGGGCGTAGTTATTGAAGACGCCGCCGCTGGTGGCGCAGGCTCCCATGGAGATGACCCATTTGGGTTCGGGCATCTGCTCCCAGAGCAGGCGGATGACGGGCGCCATCTTTTGCGAGACGCGTCCGGCGATGATCATGAGATCGGCCTGGCGCGGCGATGGACGAAATACCTCAGCACCGAAGCGAGCAATATCGAAGCGCGATGCGCCCATGGCCATCATCTCAATAGCGCAGCAGGCCAGACCAAAGGTCATGGGCCAAATGGAGCTCTTGCGGCACCAGTTCACCGCCCAATCCAGCGTGGTTAAAACGATGCCCTCGGATTGCTGCTCGCCAAAGGTAACTTCGCGGCTCCAGGCCGCATTCTGCTCGCTGCTTACCGTACTCTCGAAACGCTCGTCGCCGCTCATGGTTTCTATTGTATTCCGAGAGGCGGGAAAGATTCCAGTTCGGCCGCGCGGCCTCGCAATTCCCGTTTACTGATAATCTGAATTCTGGGGAGATCGCAAGCCGTTGCCACCGATTATTAATGCGCAGGGAATTTCGAAGGCCTTCGGGGTCGCGCCGCTCTTTCAGAACGTCTCCTTTACCATTTCTGAAGGAGATCGCATTGGGCTCATCGGTCCAAACGGCTCAGGCAAATCCACGCTCCTACGGATGCTGGCCGGCAGCGTAGATTCCGACAGCGGCACAATAGCGCTGCGAAAACGCACCCGGCTGAGTTACGTGGAGCAGGAGTCGAAATTCAACTCCGGAGATACCGTGCGCTCCGTGGTCGAGAAAGCATTGCAACACGCCGCTGTGGCCGAGTCTGAGCACGGTACCCGCTTTGCCGAGACACTGGGCCGGGCTGGGTTTGAAGATTTCGACGTGGAAGCAATCGCGCTCTCCGGAGGCTGGCAGAAGCGGCTTGCCATTGTCGAGGCGTTGGTCCAGGCACCCGATATCCTGCTGCTCGATGAACCTACCAATCACCTCGACCTCGCAGGAATCGAATGGCTCGAAGAGTTGCTCGAACAAGCCTCGTTCGCCAGCGTAATCGTGAGTCACGACCGCTATTTTCTCGAGAATATTGCCACAGCTATGGTTGAGCTGAACCGCGCTTATCCGAATGGGTTGCTTCGCGTGCAGGGCAGCTACAGCACGTTTCTGGAGAAGAAAGAAGAGTTTCTGCATGCGCAGGCGCAGCGCCAGGAAGCGTTGGAGAATCTGGTCCATACGGAAATCGAGTGGCTCCGCCGGGGACCGAAGGCACGCACAACAAAATCCAAAGCGCGCATCGGCAAGGCAAACCAACTCATAGGAGAGCTTGCCGACCTGAATGCCAGAACCCGGACAGCAACAGCGCAGATTGACTTTTCAGCCAGTGACCGCAAGACCAAGCGGCTGATCGAACTGGAAAACGTTGCTTACAATATCGGTGATCGTACGCTCTTCAGCGGGCTCAATTTCATCGTCTCCGCCGGGATGCGGGTCGGATTGGTTGGGCCGAATGGCAGCGGTAAAACCACATTGTTGCGCCTGTTGCGCGGAGAGCTTACCGCCTCAAGCGGCCAGATTCGCCGGGCTGAGTGGTTGCGCATTGTCTACTTCGACCAGAGCCGCGAGCTTGATCCTGATGTCACTCTGCGCCGCGCGCTGGCTCCAGAAAGCGACTCGGTTGTTTATCAGGATAGAGTGATTCACGTGGCCTCATGGGCGGCAAGGTTCCTGTTCACTGGCGAGCAGCTCAATCAACCTGTGGGGCGGCTTTCCGGTGGAGAGCGGGCGCGCGTATTGATCGCGCAGCTCATGCTGCAGCCGGCTGATGTTCTCCTGCTGGATGAGCCCACCAACGACCTTGATATCCCGACACTCGAAATATTGGAGGAAAGCCTGCTCGAGTTTCGCGGCTCGCTCGTGCTGGTGACGCATGACCGCTACATGCTCGATCGCGTATCCACCATCGTGCTGGGTTTGGATGGAGACGGCGCCGCCGAGAGTTTTGCCGATTACTCACAGTGGGAGGCCTGGCAGGCAGAACGCAAACAGCCGGTGAAGACAACGGGGCGTCAGACCGCGGCTGCAGCCGAGGTATCGCCCACAAAAGAAAAAACTAAGAAACTTTCGTACCTCGATGCCCGCGAGTATGCGGGGATTGAGCAACGCATCGCTGAGGCCGAACAGGCTCTGCAGGCCAAGCGCTCTCAACTCGAAGACCCGGCGATTGCTACTGACGGTCCGCGT
>WNFE01000775.1_pt1 | contig 22783 bp, 18 predicted proteins | sample 5400451 | NCBI WGS metagenome assembly WNFE01 (sample SAMN13153344, study PRJNA577476) | soil metagenome | isolation source: 200 cm saprolite under Douglas fir tree site 2 hole 2 | place: USA:California | collected 2015-04-18
TCCGGTTCGAGGCGTGGACGACCAGTTTGGCCATGAGCGGGTCATAGTACGGGGGCACGAGCGAGCCCGCGGCCACGCCGCTGTCTACGCGGACGCCCGGCCCGGTCGGCTCGCGATAGCCGACGATGCGACCGGGAGACGGGAGGAAGTTCCGGATCGGATCTTCCGCGTTCACGCGGCACTCGATCGCGTGACCATGTCGCCTGAGCTCGGATTGCGAGATCTCGAGGCCCTCGCCTGCGGCGATCCGGATCTGCTGTCGCACCAGGTCCACTCCGGTGACCATCTCCGTGATCGGGTGCTCGACCTGGAGCCGGGCGTTGACCTCGTTGAACGTGAATCGGCCATCGTGCAGCAAGAACTCGACCGTGCCGGCGTTGCGGTAGCCGATCGCGCGGAGTCCGCGGACCGCGGTGTCGATCAGGCGGGTCCGGAGGCTTCGATGGACCGCGGGTGACGGGGTCTCCTCGACGAGCTTCTGATGACGGCGCTGGACGCTGCATTCCCGTTCGACGAATCCGACGCCCTCGGCCGAATCGAGCAAGACCTGGACCTCCACATGCCTCGCCCGTCGAAGGTATTTCTCGAGGAAGAGGTCCGCGTTCCCGAAGTTCGCGAGCGCGACGCTGCGCGCCGACTCAAACGCCGCCGCGAGTTCGGCCGGTCGGTCAACCCGCGACATCCCGATCCCGCCGCCGCCCGCGGTCGCCTTGAAGAGAACCGGATACCCGATCTCTGACGCGATCGTGCGCGCCTCGTCCACAGACCGGAGCGGTCGGTCCACGCCGCGCGTGACCGGAACCCCTTCCCCGGCCATCGTCTTCCTCGCGGCGATCTTGTCGCCGGAGAGGGCCATCGCACCGGGGGGCGGACCGACGAAGACCAGCCCCGCCTCCGCGCATCGCGTAGCAAAGGTCGGATTCTCCGAGAGGAATCCGTAGCCCGGATGAATCGCGTCGGCGCGTGCGACCCGGGCCGCTTCGAGCATGTGCTCGATGTTGAGATAGCTGTCCGCAGGGAGGGCGCCTCCGATCAACAGCGTCTCGTCCATCGCGCTTCGATGCAACGCGGACCGATCCGCCTCCGAATAGACGCCGATCGTCCGGATCCCCATCTCCCGCGCCGTGCGCGCGACCCGAATCGCGATCTCGCCACGATTCGCGATTAGAAGCCGGCGGAACATCGGGTCCTCATCACAGCGGGATGTTTCCGTGCTTCTTCGCCGGTCGCGTCTCTCGTTTCGTGCGAAGAACGGCAAACGCGTTGATCACCCGAGGACGAGTCTCTGACGGCTCGATTACGTCGTCGAGGTAGCCCATCCTCGCGGCGATATACGGGTTCGCGAAACGTTGTCGGTACTCGCTGATGAATTTTGCCTCTTCCTTCTCCGGGTCGTCGGCTCCTTCGAGTTCCTTCTTGTAGATAATCTGGATCGCCTCTTTCGCACCCATGACCGCGATCTCCGCGGACGGCCAAGCGAAGTTGAAGTCCCCGTGAATGTGCTTCGAGCACATCACGTCGTATGCGCCGCCGTAGGCCTTCCGCGTGATGACAGTGACCTTCGGGACGGTCGCTTCGCTGAAGGCGAACAGGAGCTTCGCGCCGTTGCGGATAATCCCGTCGTATTCTTGCTCCTTCCCGGGAAGGAATCCCGGAACGTCCACGAACGTGAGCAGGGGAATGTTGAAGCAGTCGCAGAAACGAACGAACCGCCCAGCTTTGATTGACGCATTGATGTCGAGCGTCCCTGCTTGAACCTTCGGCTGATTCCCGATGACGCCGACGGGTCGTCCCTCGAGGCGAGCAAACCCAACGACGATGTTCTGGGCCCACGTTTCATGGACCTCGAACCATGAGTCGTGGTCGACGACCCGTCCGATGACATCCCGCATGTCGTACGGTTTCTCGGGGTCCTTAGGGACCACCTGCGAAAGCTCCGGGTCCGCTCGGGACGCCACGTCGTCGGTCGCAGCGATGGGCGGATCGTCCACGTTGTTCGACGGTAGATAGCTCAAGAGTTTTCGGACGAACCGAAGAGCTGCTTTCTCGTCCGGAGCGGCGAAGTGGGCAACGCCGCTCTTGGCGGCATGGGCCGTCGCGCCCCCGAGCTCCTCGAACGAGACATCCTCCCCGGTCACTGCCTTGATCACGTCGGGACCCGTGATGAACATGTTCGATGTGCCTTGCGCCATTATGATGAAGTCCGTCATGGCGGGGCTGTACACCGCGCCCCCTGCGCAGGGGCCGAGGATCGCGCTTATCTGCGGGATGACCCCGGACGCGAGGACGTTCCGGAAGAAGATCTCCGCGTAACCACCGAGGCTGATGACGCCTTCCTGAATGCGTGCCCCTCCGCTGTCGTTCAGTCCGATGACCGGCGCGCCGACTTTCATCGCCGTGTCCATGATCTTGACGATCTTGTTCGCGTGCATCTCCCCCAGGCTCCCGCCGAAGACGGTGAAGTCCTGCGAGAAGACGAAGACGGTCCGGCCGTCGATCGTGCCGTGGCCGGTGACCACGCCGTCCCCCGGGATTCGCTTCGCGTCCATCCCGAAGTCGGTCGTGCGATGCTCGACGAAGGTGTCCGTCTCGACGAAGCTGCCCGGATCGAGGAGGAGATCGAGCCGCTCCCGCGCGGTCAGCTTCCCCTTCTTGTGCTGCGCCTGAATCCGATCCTTGCCCCCGCCTTCTCGGGCTTGGGCCTTCCGTCGGCGCAGCTCGTCCACGCGCTCATCGCCCACCATGGAGCCGCCGAACGCGGAGCGTGTCATTAATCCTTCGCGCTCGGCCCGACGAGGCATCGCGTTCAGCTCGAGCCACCGGGCTCTGTATCGGACTTACTTGAGGATCTCAAGGGCGCCTTCAAAGAACTCGTGCTTCGCGCCTTGGTCGTCCACGACGATGAGCGCGCCGTTCGTTGCGATGTCGTACGCCTTGCCGGTCACCTTCTCTTTTCCAATCGTTGCGGACACCCGCTTCCCGATCGTCGTACACTGTCCGCGATAATCCTTCAGAAGGAATTCGATCCGCGTGTTGCGGTAGCGCGAGTACAGGTCGTCGACTTGGTTCAGGAGATAATCGAGGAATTCTTCGTTTGCGACGAAGAGGCTCACCTCTCGTTTCAGCGTCGTGGCCTTCGGCTGCACGTCGGCGGGGAGCTTGTCGAGGTCCACATTCGTGTTGACGCCGATGCCGATGATCACATGGTAGACCTCGTGCCGATACACACCCTCGGAGAGGATGCCCGCGATCTTTCGGTTCTGGTACAGGGCGTCGTTCGGATATTTCAGGCCGGCGAACACGCCGAAGTGCCGCAGGGCTTTCACGACCGGCATGCCAACGAGAAGACCGAGGAGCCAGGCATGGGCTTCCTTAGGTCGAAGCATGAACGATGCGTACAGACCGCCGAGCGGCGAAGCCCACGCGCGGCCGTGGCGGCCTCTGCCCGCGACTTGTCGGTCCGCCCACACGACCAAGCCCTCTTCGACGTCCGTCTCAAGAAGCTCCTTCGCGGTCTCGTTGGTCGATTCGACGGCGTCGAAATGGAGGATCGTCCGGCCGACGGTCTTGCGGTTCGCGTCGCGCACCTCGCCGATCTTCAACGGCGGGTCGGACGAGCAGGGAGATATTTCAACGTGCGCGTCAGGAGGGCGTCCGTGCGGAAGCGGGTAGCCGTCAGTCTAATCGTTCTGAGTCCTTCCGGTCGACTTCGGAGGTTCCTCGACGAGCTCGAGGAGGACGCCGTGGAGCGATCGAGGATGGACGAACGCGACGAGCCGACCCTGGAATCCCCGACGCGGCTCCGCGTCGACGAGCTCGAATCCGGCTTGCTTGAGATGCGCCATCTCGGTTCGGATGTCTTCGGTCGCGAACGCGAGATGATGGAATCCCTCCCCGCGGCGCTCGATGAACCGGGCTATTACGCCGTCGGGCTTGAGGGACTCCAGGAGTTCGATTCGAACGCCCCCGGGGCGGAGGAAAGCCACGCGGACGCCCTGCGACGGGACGTCTTCCGTGAGGTCCGGCTCGAGCCCGAGGCGGCGGTAATCCTCGAGGGCCTCGCGAAGGCTTCGCACCGCGACGCCCACGTGGTGGACCGGTCCGATCATACCTCTTGCCTCGGCTTGTACGTGCCGAAGACCGTCCGGAGGACGTCGCTGATCTCGCCGAGCGTCGCCTTCGCCTTGACCGAGTCCAGGATCGCGGGGACGAGATTCGCGTCCGACCGGGCCTCGTCCTCCAAGCGATGGAGATGGGAGTCGACCTCTCCCTGGCGGCGCTCCGCCCGGAACGCACGGACCTGACGGATGCGCTCCGGCTCGACGCGGGGATCCGTCTTCGGGAGGGGGACGCGCTCGTCGCCTTCCGCGTATGCGTTCACGCCGACGACGGTCCGCTCGCCCCGCTCGAGTTCGACTTGCACTCGGTACGCGGAGTCGGCGATTTGGTGTTGGACCCAGCCAGTCTCGATCGCCTTGAGCATCCCTCCGCGGCGGTCCGTCTCCCGAATCAGGCCCACGGCTTCCGATTCCAGCTGGTCCGTGAGCGACTCGATCGCGAACGAACCGCCGACCGGATCCACGGTATTGGCCACCCCGCTCTCATGCGCCAAGATCTGTTGGGTCCTCAAAGCGACCCGGACCGCCTTCTCCGACGGGAGGGACAGCGCCTCGTCCATGCTGTTCGTATGGAGCGATTGAGCGCCTCCCAGGACCGCGGCGAGGGCTTGGACCGCGACTCGGACCGCGTTGTTCTCCGGCTGCTGCGCCGTGAGGACCACGCCCGCGGTCTGGGCGTGGAATCGGAGCTCGAGCGAGTCCGGCTTCTTCGCATGGAACCGCTCCCTCATGATCCTCGCCCAGAGTCGGCGGGCGGCGCGGAACTTGGCGATCTCCTCGAGCAAATCGATGTGCGCGTTGAAGAAGAACGAGATCTGAGGAGCGATCGCGTCGACCTTGAGGCCCCGTGAGACGGCCGCCTCGAGATATGCGACCCCATTCGCGAGGGTGAACCCGATCTCCTGCGCGGCGGTCGCGCCGGCCTCGCGGATGTGGTAGCCGCTGACGCTGATCGCGTTCCACCGGGGAACCTCGCGAGAACAGAACTCGATCACGTCGAGTGCGAGGCGCATCGAGGGCGCGGGCGGGTAGATGTACGTCGACCGCGCGATGTACTCCTTCAAGATGTCGTTCTGGACCGTCCCGCGAAGCGACCCGCGGGCGACGCCGCGCGCCTCGCCGACGGCCAGGTAGAGGGCGAGCAGGATCGGGGCGGTGGCGTTGATCGTCATGCTCGTGCTCACGCGGTCGAGCGGAAGGCCGTCGAGCAGGCGGTCCATGTCCTCGATCGTCGAGATCGCGACGCCGACGCGTCCGACCTCACCGCGAGCCATCGGCGCATCGCTGTCGTAGCCCATCTGGGTCGGGAGGTCGAACGCGACGCTCAGCCCTTCGTTGCCTTGGGCGAAGAGGTACTTGAACCGCCGGTTCGTCTCCTTCGCGGTCCCGAAACCCGCATACTGGCGCATCGTCCAGAGCCGACCGCGGTACATCGTCGGATGGATTCCACGGGTGAACGGCGGCTCCCCCGGGAATCCGAGGCCGTCCCGGTACGGATCCGTCTTCGGATCGCGGGTCGCGACGGCGTCCAGGGCAACGCCGCTTCCGGTCGTCGTCGACGCCTTCCCCACGGCGGTGGCCCCTTTGGGCTCCGCGGGTCGTCCTCGCTTCGTTTTTCGCTGCCGGGCCATGACATCGGTCTCAATAGTTCGTCCATGCGAGGCCGAGCTCCGGCAGGGACACCCCGCTGCCGCGGACGACCTCTCCGACGATCCGTGCGTTCACGTCGGGCTGGAGGGCCCGAATGACGGCCTTCGCCGTCGCCTCCGGCGCAACGACCGCGAAGCCCATCCCCATGTTGAAGCTCTGGTACATCTCCCGGTCTTCGATTCCCCCGAGGGATTGCAGCTCGCGGAACACGGGCGGCACGTCGAGGGGTTTCGTGATGCGGAACTCGACCTTGGACTTGAGGCGGACGAGGTTGCGGAGCCCGCCTCCGGTGATGTGCGCCATCCCATGGACATTCCCGCGTCGAAGGGCCCGCAGGATCGGTCGAACATAGATCGCGGTGGGCTCGAGGAGTTCCTCGCCCCAGGGACGGCCGGATCCGCCGACCTTGTCGAAGACCGTGAGCGACGCGTCGCGCAGGACCCGGCGGGCGAGCGTCAGTCCGTTCGCATGGATCCCGTGGCTCGGCAGGCCAACGATGACGTCTCCGGGGCGGATCGCCCGACCGTCGACGATCTTCGACTTCCGCACAGCGCCGAAGCAGGTGCCCGCGAGGTCGAATTCGCGCACGAGCTCGGGGACGACGGCGATCTCCCCGCCGATGATCGAGACGTTTGCCAGCTCAGCCCCGCGGTTCAGTCCGACGCCGATCTGACGGGCGACCTCGCGGTCGTATCCCTCGATCGCGACGTAGTCGACGAAGGCAATCGGTTCGGCGCCGACGCAAATCATGTCGTTCACGTTCATCGCGACGCAGTCGATCCCGATCGTGTCCCAGCGGCGCATCTCCTTCGCGACGAGCACCTTCGTCCCGACGCTGTCGGTGCACAGGGAGAGCGCGTAGTCGCCGAAGTCGACCAGGCCTGTGAAGTGACCGATCTGGGTCAGCGGCTTCCCGAGGCCGCGGCGGCGGTAGGTGAGGGCGGAGACGAGGGCGGCGATGTGCGCGGCCTTTTCGTCCTGGCTCACGCCCGCGTCCGCGTAGGTCCGGACCACATCGCACGAAAGCGGCCGCGGCTATTTCAAGGGTGCGCGGAGCCTGGTTGACATGTTAGGCCGGGAGAGCGCCTCGGCGACGGAAGGCCTCCAGGGTCGAGCGTCCGATGGAGACCGCGCCGGTGGCCACTTGGACGCCGAGTCGGTGCAATCGGGTCTCGAGCTCCGCGGCATCTCCGGGGGGCATGATGAGGACGCTCTGGCCGACCCAGACGACACCCGGCCGGTGGATGAATCCCTTCTCCCGGTACCGGACCTGCCCGGGACCCTCCGAGACCCGGCGTCGGCCGAACACGATCTGGCACACCCGGACCGCCACGGCCCGATGGGATCCGGAGACATCGTACGACAACAGGACCCGTTCTCCCTCGTATCCCTCGATCGTCATCAGGGCCTCGATGGTAATAGCTATATTATAGCTTTTCCATGGGGAGGGCGAAACTACTCGCAGCCGGTTAACATGTTAAGCCGGCGGTGGAAAGGGTTTATGGAGCATGGGCCGCTTCATTCCGACGATGGGCAAGGCGTGGGTCAAGGCGCGGAAACACGATCGATTCTATCGGGCGGCGAAGAAGCAGTCGTACCGGAGCCGCGCGGCGATCAAGCTGTCCCAGATCGATCTTCGATACGGGCTGTTCGAATCGGGCGACGTCGTCGTGGACCTTGGCGCCGCGCCCGGCGGTTGGTCCCAAGTCGCCCGCGAGCGCATCGGGGCGAAGGGACGCGTCATCGCAGTCGACCTCGCCGCGATGTTGCCGATCGAGGGGGTCGAGATCCTTCGCGGCGACTTCACCCGCCCGGAGATTCAGGCCGAATTGTTCGAGACCCTCCGGAAGCCGGCCAACGTCGTGATGAGCGACACGTCCCCGAAACTAAGCGGCAACCGGTCGCTCGATGTCGCACGGACCCTTGACCTTGCAGACGTGGCGCTCTCCTTCGCGGTTCGCGCCCTCCGCCCGGGCGGCCGGTTCTTGGTGAAGGTGTTTCAGGGGGTCGGGTACCCGCTGTTCGTCCGCCGGGTCGGTGAGCGCTTCGAGGCGACCAAAGGCGTCAAGCCGACCGCATCGACCTCGACCAGTGCGGAAATCTACGTCCTCGGGATGGGGCGCCTCTAGGCCGCAGCACTGCGCGAAATCGACCGGGCTCGCTCGAGGCATTTCTGGGCTTCCTCGCGCGCGCCGAGGCGAGCGAGCACTTCCCCTCGATTCAGCCACGCGGCGACGTACTCGGGCCGGAGCTTCGTCGCCTTCGTATGGCACTTGTCGGCGTCCGCGAACCGGTTCATCCGGGCGTACACGACGCCTTTGTTGTTCCACGCGATCGCGTACTTCGGCCGGATCTTGATCGCCCGATCGTAGCAGTCGAGGGCCTTCGCGAGCAACCCTTTCTTGAAATAGACCGTGCCGAGGTTGCACCACGCGACCTCGTTCTCCGGGTCCAGGCGGATTGCGTTCTCATGACACCGCAATGCCTCGTCGTTCCGCCCGAGGTACCGCATCGCGACACCGCGGGAGGTCCATGCGTACGACGGTCGCCGGACGAGACGGATCGCCCGCTCGTAGTGCGCCAGAGCCTCTTGATATCGTCCCGCTTTCACGAGGCGATCGCCTTGCGCCACCGCGCTGTTCGAGATCCGGAACAGCACGAGCGCGGCGATCATCCCGCCCGCAGCCACGGCCGCGAAGAGCAGGATCGGAAACGGAGCCGAGAAGTCGAACGGGTTGAGGTACATCCGGAAGAAGATGAACACCGCGAGTAATGCGCCGACCGATGCGTACGTGACCCCGTCGAACATCCGGCCGGAGATCCGGATCATCTTGCGGCCTTCGGTTTCGGCGGGCGTCGCGATCACGGGGATGCGTTCCGTGTCCGCGGTCGCGACCGAGGATGGCCGAACCTCGTCGACGTCCGAAGCGGATTGGTCCTCCGCAGGTTCCGCGGGAGACGAGGGCTGGATCTCGACGAGGAGGGAGTCGAACAACTCCTCCGCCGCGGTCTCGTCGACCTCGGACTCGTCCGGCGTTGGCAGCGATCGCGGTTTCGCCTCGGTGAGCGGAGCCTTCGACAGGTCGAGCAAGTCTTCGAGGATCGCGTCGACCTTCTCTTCGGGCGACAGCTTGTTCAGGGCGAAGCCGCACGCGTCACACACGGTGGCATCCGACGGGTTCGCATGCCCGCACACGGAACACGTAACGGTCGTCTGGTCGCTCAACGGTGGAACCGATTCGGAGGACCGAACCGCCTTGCGATAAACGTATCGTCTTGGGTTTCTCCCGTGAAACCATCGACCGGGAAGGCTAGTCCCAGAACCGTTTCGTCCGCGCGTACGTGATCTCGGCCGCGAGGACGTCGCGCAAGAAGTCTTGCTCGGTCTCGTGGTATCCGCGAAGGATCCGCGCGGCCGTGTCCTCGCCGACGCCGCGGGCCATGAGTGCGAGGACCGCCTTCCTGCCGTGCGCCATCACGAGGCTCGCGTTCGTGAACAATCGCTTCGCCTTCGAACGGCTCTCCTTGTCCTTCCCTTCGAAGTCGAGCTTCGCGATCTTTTCCTTCTCGTACGGGGCGATGACGGCGACCATCACGGCCTCGCACCGCGGGCACCGGATCTTCGCGGGAAGGTCTCGAACGATTTCCCGCCACGACATCTTGCAGTTCAGGCAGAGGAACGTCGCGGTCTCCTTCTCCAGGCGGGCCTTCACCGCCATCAGGGTGGCGTGGTCCGCCCTCGACGGCGTCACGAGGAGCCGACCCCCTTCGAGGCCTGCTCGGCCGATCGGCGTCATGCGCGTGACGACAAGCTCGATCTGGCCCGACTGAATCCGCCGGAGCACCTCGACGGTCCTCGGGATGTCCATCCGCTCCCAGAAGACCTTGTCGAGGACCTCCTCGAAGAGCGGGGTGTTCTCGAACGTCTTCAAGAGCCGCGGGATCGAGACACTTTCCCAGTCCACATCGCGTCGCAGGGCACCGAACTTCTTCGCGACGTACACGAACGCCCACCGCAGGAACGCCGAGTTCTTCAGGATCACGCGCAACAACGGCTCGAGGGCATCCGGGTCCTCCGGGCGAAGGATCTCAATGACCCGCTCCGGGTTCACGGACCGGGGGACCTCGAGGACGATCCGGTACGGGTCCGTCTGGACGCCGACGCTCTGCCCGAACCGCGCGCTGATGAGGGACGAGATGAGTTGCGCGAGGGTCTCGTTCACCTTCGATCCGAAGCACGCGTTCACGATCAGGACATCCCGCGCGGACTCGATCGTGATGCGGGTGTCCGTCGCGAGCGGCGCGTCGCCCACGGACGCGAGGTATCCGAGGAACGTGGAGGCCCCGTGTTCGTTGACCGGATACGCCGAGAGATCGCGCTCCCTCCGGATCCGGCCGACCTCCTGGGCGACGTCGAACGGGACCGGGATGTCTTCGCCGACCCACGACGGCACATCGCCAATCTCGCGGACCGGTTCGACGAGCAAATGGTCTTCTTTGAAATCGACGAACCGCCACGCGGAGCCGCGCATGATGAAGCTCTCCCCGAGCTTCGCGTTCTCGGCGACGAACCATTCGTCCAGGGTGCCGATCGCGCGCCGCGACGACAGGTCGATCACCCGGTACGTCTTCACGTCCGGGATCATCGAGATGTTCTCGAAGAAGTACGGAAGGGAGTTGGAACTCCGACCGAGCCGCCCATCCCGGGACCAGAGGATCCGGAGGCCCGCGAGCTGGGCGACGACCTCGTCGAAGTCCGCCCGCTTCAGCTCCCGGAACGGCCAGCTCCGACGCACGGTCTCGTAGGCCTCATCGAGTGAGGCGAACCGTTCGGACACGGCGAGGGCGACGAGCTGGTTCGCGAGGACCGACCGATTGTCCTTCCGGACGACGAGGTCCTCGATCTCCTCCGCGAGGGCCCGACGGGCGATCGCGCACGCCTCTGCGACGTCGTCCTCGTGGGTCGCCAGGATCACGCCGTCGGAGACTTCGCCGACCCCGTGGCCCGACCGTCCGATCCGCTGGACGAGCCGCGAGACCTCCCGCGGGGAGTTGTACTGCAGGACGAAGTCCGCGGTCCCCACGTCGATGCCGAGTTCCAGGGACGACGTGCAAACGAGCGCCCGGAGGCTTCCGGACTTGAACTCGTCCTCCATCTGGACGCGCACTTCTTTCGACAGGCTGCCGTGGTGCACGCCGATCTTCGAATCCTGGTACCAGGCCGTCATGCGGGAGGAGAGGAACTCCGCGGTGTCGCGGGTGTTCACGAAGAACAGCGTCGATTGGTGCTCCTGGATCAGTTCGTAACAACGTCGAAGTGCGGCGGCCTGACCCGGCTTGACTCGAAGCCGTTCCGCAATCTCGGAGTCGCCTTTCGCGGTGGGGGGCATCTCGACCCGGATGCGGATGCCCTTGGGGATCCGGACGCGGATGACCTCGACCCGCCGACCCACGCCGCCCAGGAACGCCGCGACCTCGTCCGGGGTTCCGACCGTGGCGGAGAGCCCTATCCGTTGGAACTCGCGCCCCGTGAGGTCTCGCAGCCGTTCGAGGCCGACCGCGAGCTGGGCCCCGCGCTCGTCCGAGGCGAGTTCGTGGATCTCGTCGACAACGACCCACCGCACGGACCGGAGGTGCTCCCGCAGCTTGCGACCGGTGAAGAGGATCTGGAACGTCTCCGGCGTCGTGATCAGGATGTCCGGGGGATGCCGCGTGATGGCCGCCCGCTCCTGTGGCGTCGTGTCCCCGTGGCGGACCGCGACGCGGATGCCGAGTCGGTCCGCGAAGAACGTCATCCGCCGGAGCATGTCCCGGTTTAGGGCGCGGAGGGGCGTGATGTAGAGACACGAGGTCGGCTCGGGCTTCTCCCGCAAGAGCCGGTCGAGGATCGGGAGCAAGGCGGCCTCCGTCTTCCCGATGCCGGTCGGGGCCACGAGGAGGACGTTCTCACCTGCGAGAATACGCGGGATCGCGCGCTCCTGCGGCTCCGTGAACGTCTCGATGCCGAGGGCCCGGACGGCGTCGATGATCCGGGGGTCGAGGCCGAGGCTCTCCATGCTCGCCGCTTCAAGGGTCGCTGGGACTAAAAGTTGCCGTCCCCGCCGGGCGGTCTCGCGTTTGGACCGACGGTTCGCCCCCTGGCAAAAAAAATCATGGTGGATAACCGGGGAGGTGGGGTACATCTAATAACCAAAGGACGAGGCAACTCCTGAGGTCCGAGAGTGAGTCGTCGCCTGCCCACCTCACCCGCAGTGGTACTGCTAGTCCTCCTCGCAGGCGCAGCCCTCGCCCCCCTCCTCGCTCCTCCCGCCGCCGGGTTTGGGGAACGGCCGTTCGACTCGAACCAGGTGATCAACGGGACCAACCATTTCGACGTCTACGGGGGCGAGACGGTCGCTCAATCCTTCACGCCAACGGCCTCGTACGACCTGCTCAACCTGACCTTGCGCCTCAAGAATCGGGGGGACCTGACCGACGCGCTGAACGTGACGATCCGACCGGACTCGGCCGGGGTGCCGGCGACCGGTTTCCTTGCGGCGGCCAATGTCGTCGTCGGTAGCACGGCTCTCGGCCAGTACGACGTCGGCTTCGCCAGCGGCGCGAGGCTCACCGCGGGCGTCCGATACTGGATCGTGGCCGCAAGCTCCAGCCTCGTGACGAACGCCTACGAGTGGCACCACAGCGGGGCCGATGTCTATCCGGCGGGGAAGGCGATGGTCAACAACCTCGGCGGCTGGACCAATCCCTCCGCGCCCACGGACATGTACTTCGTCACATACGGTCGAGAGGTCGACGCAAACCTGACGACGACAATCGTCGCGACGCGCCCCGAGGCAAACGCCGGCGAGTCCGTGACGTTCCATGTCTTCCTGAACAACACCGGCGGCTCGGTGGCGCCCCGGGCCTGGGTGAACGACACGGGTCTCCCAGGCCTCGCATACGTTTCGGACACCGCCGCCTCAGCGGGTTCCTCGACCCCGTACCCCGCGTTCACCTTCGCGAACATCGGAAATGGACCGAGATCGTTCAACATCACGGCGCGAGTCGCGAACAACACCGACCCGGGAACCGTCCTTTCGAAACGGCTCACGCTGGTCTACACGAACGCGACGGGGATTCTCCGCTCCTCCCCCAGTTCGCTCGCCACGATCCTGGTCGGAAAGAATGTGAAGCAGTTGTATCTGAATCCGACCCTGGTCGGAACGGCGGAGCGCCTGACGCCGCAGAAACCGACCGGCGGGCCTGTGTCCCAGTACAACGAGAGCCTCCAGAGAGACGGTAGCCCCCACGATTTCGACCTCTCGCCCGTCCTCGCGAGGGCCTTTCACGTGTACGGCGTGAACGCGACCTTGTTCATCGACTCCGCCGCGCACGACGTGCGCAATCTCGATATCAACCTCACCCTGGCGGACTGGAACGGCGTGACGTTCACGCCCGTGGCTTCGACGCAGCGTCGAGTGACCACGAACGCATTCGCGGACTACCAGCCTTTCACGTTCGCGTTTCCGGGGATGGATCACACTTTCCCGTCGGGCGGACGGATCCGGCTCACGGTCCGGAACATGCCGAGCGGAGCTTCGGACCTCATCCTCGCGATGAATTCAACGTTCGCCTCGTCCCGCCTGGATCTGGGCACGACGACCTACATCCGGATCGATCTGCTCGACATGAGGGACGCGGCCGGTTCGACGACGGTCTGGTCTCCGAAGAGCACGATCGTGATCCTCGCGAACGTCTCGGATCCGTTCGGGAGCTCCGAGATTTCGGGCGCCCGAATCGATCTGACCTCACCGTCCGGGTCGCTCGTCGTGAACAGCACCGCGATGGGGCTATTGTCGACCGATCCGTCGACGCCCTCGGCATGGAAGGTGTTCCAGTTCTCGTACGCCCCGCCGCTCGTCGAGGGGGTCTATCGTGCGACGATTACCGCGATGGAAGCGAACGGGGTCACGGACCTCGCGGAATCGACGGCCCTCGTTCGAGCTCCGCACTTCTCGATGGAGAAGACCACAATGGCCACGAATGTAAGGAGCGGCGACCGGTACAACTATGACATTTGGTTCAACAACAGCGGTCCCGGAATCGCGGGCCGCGTGTGGATCAACGACAGCCTCCCGACCCAGTTGACGTTCCAGAGTTCGTCGGACCCGGCGGCCATGACGGGTTCCTACAACTGGACCTGGTCGGCGCTCGGGCCCGGGAATTATCGCCTCAGCATCGGCGTGCAGGTGAAGAGCAGCTTGCCCCCGATCCCATACTTCCGGAACTTCGCGTTCCTGAACTTCACGGACGAGAAAGGCTTCACCTGGCCGTTCCAATCGGCCTTCGCCGACGTCGCGTTCCGGGGGCCCGTGATCAGCCTTTCAAAGACGAGCGCGACGAGCGCGATCCACACGAACGAGACGGTCGCGTATGTGATCACCCTGCAGAACACGGGGGACGCGGCCCGCGACCTGTGGATCAATGACACATTGCCTCAGGGAATGACCTACGCGGGCGATACGCACGATCCGATTTGGGGAAGCGTGGCGGTCTCCGGGAACGAGATCTACTTCCGGTTCGCGAACATGCCGAGCCTGTCGACCTGGTCCTTCTCGGTATCCGCCCGAGCCGCCTCGGCGCTGGTCCGTGGATCGACGCTGGTGAACGTCGTCGGCCTCAACTACACGAACTCGAATCGATTCCTCATGCCGCCGCGAGCCTCGTCCTGGTCGATCATGGTGATCGCCCCGCAGATTGCCTCGGCTTCGATCGCGATGTCCCGGACCCGGGTCACGCCCGCGGATGTCGTCTCGGGATCCATGACGTATGCGAATATCGGAAACGAAGCCGCGCGAACGGTGTGGATCAACCTGACGTTGGATCCGAAGCTGTACTTCCTGAACGCGAGCCTGGTCGCGTCGGTCTCCGGGAATTCGGTGCGCTTCGTTGTGGCGGGAGTCCCGATCGGGCCGGGAGTGATTTTCTTCAACGCATCGGTCGCGGCCTCCGTGACGGACCACGAGCTCCTCACGCTCAACGGGACGATGACCTACGCGGATGGCTTCGGCAACCTCCTGCCGACGGTCTCGGTCGCACCCAGTTCCGTGGAGGCCGCAGTCCCGGGACTCATGTTGAGCGTCACGCCGGACAACGCCTCCGTCGAGGCGTCGGGTTTCGCCTTCTTCAACGTCTATCAGGTTAACGCGGGGAGCGGGGTGGCAGGCGACCTGTGGCTCACCCTGCCGCTCCCCGCTAGCTTTGTTTACATCTCCGATACGTCGGACGGCGCACGCTCCGTCGCGGACTCGACGTTCACGTGGCACTGGACGAACGTCGCGCCCGGACCAAGATCCTTCTCCCTCGAACTGCAGGCGAAGGCCTCGGTCCTCGACGGCACCGCGACGGACCTCGTCTTCCACGCCGACTATACGGACTCGAACGGCAACTTCCGAGCGGGCGTCACGTATGTCACGCACGCCACCTTCGTCGCCCCGAGGATCGCGTTCACGTTGTCGTCCGGGCCAGGTGAGGCGCGATCGGGCGACTTGGTGCGCTACAACCTCACGATCGCGAATCTCGGTTCCTCGACCGCACGGAACCTCTGGCTGACGGACGCGATCGACTCCCGGTTCGAGTTCGTCTCGTACAGCGCCCGCGTCCAGGCCACCGGCACGAACCTCCGCAACTGGTCCTTCACGGACCTCCAGCCCGGCCAACAGGAAACGGTCCTCGTGACGCTACGAATCCGCGGCGGCACCGCAGGCGGCTCCCTCCTCTCGAACGTGTTCGAGGCGAACTACACGAACAGCGGCGGGGCGGTCATCGGATATGTTCGGTCCGATGCCTCGACGACCCTCGTCGTGACCGATCCGCTGCCGATCCTCATCGGCGTCGCGGCGGTCGCCGCGACTTTGGTGACGATCCTGTTGGTCCTCCGGCGGTCTCACGTCGAAATCGAGGAAGTGTTCCTCGTCTATCGCGATGGGGTGCTCATCTACCACCTATCGCGCAGCCTGTCGCAGGACAAGGACGAGGACGTCCTCAGCGGCATGCTGACCGCGATCCAAGAGTTCGTGCGAGACGCGTTCGTGTACGGCGAGCATCGCGAACTGCACCAACTGGACTTCGGCGAATACCGGATCATGATCGAGCGGGGCCAGCACGTTTACCTCGCGGTCGTCTATTCCGGGAAAGGCGCGGTCGTTCGAAGACGGGTGCGCTCTGTCCTCGATCACATCGAGACGGCGTACCGCGGCGTGCTCGAGGACTGGGACGGCGACATGGAAAGAGTCGCGGGCGCCCGGGATCTCATCCGAGAGTACCTGCTGAAGCCAGCCGGGAAAACGTTCCCGGGACTGTCCTTCCTGTGACCGTCGGTCGTCGATGGGCCCGGCCGGACTTTCCGGTCCCGTGGGTACCGCGGGACCTTTTGAACCGACGACCATCTGGTTATGAGCCAGACGCTCCACCGGACTAAGCTACGGGCCCCGGGCCGCGGAACCGCGGGGCGTTACTTAAGGAGTACTCTCAATTCACGAGCCGGGCTAACCTCACCTTCACTGGGTTAGGCCCTAAGTAGCCGCCTCACCCAGAACCGTGGCCTTTTCGCAGTTTCCAGTGGGCGACTGGCCTTCCCCGCTTTGCGTGGGTAGCAGATGACGCGTGTCGGCGGGATCGACATGCAACGAATCGTTCTCTTGGTCACGAGCCGGGTTCTGGGGGCGTCCTCCACCGCGAAACCACGACCCTCGAATCCATTAGTTTTCGGGCTCCAGGAGTGTGGCACGCGTCGCCATCTCGCGAGCCTCACGCAACTCCCGATTCACGTCGTCGGTAAGTAGAAGCCGCGAATCGTAAGTGAATGAAATTAGGAGCTCCCCCTTCGATTCCGCAATCGCCCAAACATGAGCCGTCGTGGTGTGATCCTGGCCCGCTGGGTTCACAACCTCGATCCAGCTAAGTTGGACCCTGTCGTTTGTGTCCTCGATCGACAAGTCTCGGATGTTCGGATTGCCGCGTTGTTTTTGGTATCGCCACCGGGCGAATCGGAGAGGGTCGCCTTTGCCGCCAATCCTCCGTTGCTCGGCTCCATATCGGGTGATTCTGATTGCCCCGTGCGGGTTTTCTGCGCGATACCATATCGGACGGCCTTCTCCCGTCCGTGGGTCCTGTTCCGCATCGAGTCGCCATCCACCAGGGACGAACACCTGATACCCATAATCGAGAAGCCTGACAATCCGACCTTCGGGCGGTGCAGTCGCAAGTTTGTCCCGCCACGTCTCGGGGTCGCCCGCCGGATTCCCGTTGGCGCTCATTCGCCCGCCTTCCTGCTCCGACGCTGGGCTGAAACCTCTCGAGGAAGATATTAACATTTCCGGGCTCTGGTAGTAAATTCTTCCGTGAAGGTCCCCGCCCCCGAAGGGCGGGCTTGGCGGGGAACGACGGCGTCGAGTCTGAACTCATCGAAGCTTCGGGAATAACACCGGCTGGTGTGTTTCTTAAGGAGTGTGTCCGCCGCGATTCCTAATACCGGCTCCGGCTCTCCGGCACCGTGAATGGGCCGGCGGCGGACCTGAGAGCGCTCGAGCGACTCGTTCCCAGGGAAAACGGCCTCACGGTCTTCGACGCGGACACGCAGGCGACCTCGTACGGGATCTGCTTCTTCGACGGCTTGCCCTTCATCTTTGACACCCACCGCAAGGGAAACCAGTGCGTCCCCACTATCGAACTACTGACCGAACTCACAGACCCCGTTCGCGTCGCTCGCGAGTCCGTTGATCGCTCTGGCAAGACGCACGAGAGGTCGGGCTCTTACCGATCCCGTACACGGCGTGCTTCTTCAAAGGTAACCTTCATGTCTATGCGTTCTCGGGACCAGTTCGCGGATTCGACCTCGCGGCGATCGGGAAGACCGCGGGCCAATCCGAACGTGCGCTCTTCAACCGCGTGCACGGACTGAAGTCTCGGGTTCCTAGTCCAATCGCTCGGGCGCAACGGGAACTCCTTGAAGGGAAGCGGCACGCACGCCACGCCTCGGACCTTCGAGTCCTGAAGGCATGGCTGAAAGAACTCGGGACGCAAGCGCTCGCGAACCAAAGGAAGCGACGCACTTTATGAGGACAAGCGCCCCTCCCGACCACGTGGCCAAGGAACTGACCGAACATGCGCTCTTGCTCGAACTCGCGAAGGACTCGTTCCGGCAACAAATCGCGAAGCGGGTCCGGCCTCTCGCGCGGAGCTATGTCGAGAAGTGGATGAAGTGTGAACTCTGGCTGTACTCGTCCGTCATCCAACGTCATTCCAACGAACTGCACTCCTACAAAGCCGTCGTTCTACAAACACTCCGGAGCACGAGCCTCGACGACATGCTGGTGATTTGCCGGACGACGCGCCCGGACTTGGCGGACCTATGGGCTCAGCCTGCGGCACGGGCGAAACTCCAGAAGGAGATCGAAAAGGCGATCGAGGCGGTCGAGGCCGCCTGATGCCCCAGACCCGGCACCGCCTTTGGCGATGAGTCGAATCTGCTTGAACCGGCGTTGTCGACCCGGCCCAGACCGGCATCTGCAGCGAGGCTTTCATTCGGGATTGTTGATGAGGCGCCACCGGTGATCTGAGGAGGACTGGTCTGGAGGTCGCTAGGATTATCCCAGCACGGCGCGATGAACGTCTGGCATGAGGGTCCGGCGAGCGTGGACGGTTCCGCTAAGCTTGCTGTCGGTGGGTGCGGCGGTCGCCATTCTCGGTTATGAAGTTGCTCAACTCTGCTATGAACGGGTGAGCACGATCGGCGGGGTTCTCTGCTACTCTGGACCCTATCTGGGCATCGGGATCTTTGTTTTTGTTGCAGGATGCGGAACAATGCTCGGTGGCATTGCCATGTTAGCGCATCCAGACGAGCGGCTCCTTCCGAGGTTCCTGCAAGCTCCGGTCCTGTCGGCAAGCCCAGCAGAACGACGGGCCCTCCACAAGATTCGGATCGAAGTCTTTGGCATCCTGACTGTCGGTTTCATCCTCCTCGAAATTTTCTTCATGATGTCGGTTCCTATTGGCACGACATACGGAGGCAGGTTCGAATTCGACCCGGCGTTCCTGCTAGACCTCATCCCAATCGTTGCGGCTGATTGCGTCATCATCCTGGTTCTGTGGGTCTACGTGGTTCGCTAGGACGCACGAACATGAATCCGAGGATCAGACCTCCTTCGACACCAGCGGCCACGAGGCCTGGACATCCGAGTCTGTGGCGAGCCAAAACCGCCCCACCGAGAGAGGAGAGTGGCGTAAAGTGCCGCACTGGCACATCCATTTGCGACAGCGACTGTCGACACGCCAAGAGGACGACAGCGCTCTCACGGCGTTCGCCGAGCTTGCGATTTATGGCCCTCTAAATACTGAGCCCCTATTCTCGGGAGTGTACCTTACTTTATCGAAGGATCGAAGATGCTCACGATAATCCGGGCGGAGACCCCGGAACACATCGAGCGGTTTCAGGAACTCGTCGCCGAATACAAGGCGTGGGATATCGAGATGTCAGGCAAGACGGGGCTCAACGTGAATACGCTTCTGGAATTTGGTTACAAGGAAAGTGTCCATGAGCTTGTGGCCGAGCTCGCCCCGCCTAGCGGGAGGCTCCTGCTCGCAAGCTTTGATGGGCAGGTGGCTGGCTGCGCTGGGCTGCGCCGGTTGTCCCCGGAGATTGGCGAGATGAAACGGGTTTACGTGCGCCCGGCGTTTCGCAGGAAAGGTTTGGGAAGGGCGCTGATTGAAGGGGTCATCGCAGCGGCCTGCCTCATCGGTTACGGGAAGCTGCGCCTGGAGACGGCCAACTTCATGGAAGGCGCGCAGGCCTTGTACCGATCGCTGGGCTTCGAACTCATCGAGCCCTATCGAGAGATCCCTGACGTAATGAAGCACCTCGGGGTCTTCATGGAACTGAACCTGGACTGACCCTCTCTTGGGCGTCATTACGCCGTCAGGGTCGTCTCGTCGTCTGGGGGCCGGACTTTTCGGAAGCTCCGATAGATGGCGAAATCGTAAACCAACTTCAGGTTCCGGCCGCCGTCAGCAGAGTTCCAAATCGGCCACATGGAGTATAACGGGAAAGAAGCGCCGTCGTGCGGAGTTGCTCTATATTTGAGAAATCTGCGTCAATGGACGGGTAGTTTGCCAGAACCCAAGGCTCGCGCGCCCGCCGATGTCCTGTCCCAGCACGAGGGCCGGAAAACCGGCCCTCACCTTCCCTTTTTCAGCGCCGCTATGAGTTCAGACGAACCCGTTCCTAGTTAGTGCGATTCAACCGATGATGAGCCGGTCTTCCACGCCGCACCCGGGCCGCGCGACATCGAGGGATTCCGGCCTGGAACTATCGCCCCGACTGCATTGCACTCACGTAATCGTCCCACTCCCTTGAGGTCTTCCGGACGATGAACCCTCTCGCAAACGGGGCGAACAACCGGTAAGGCCCCGTCAGATGGACGTCGAACGTCATTTCGAGCCGAGTGCCTTCCGGGTCCGAGAACAACCGGTACGTATTGCGCGTATGACCCATATTCGAGCGGGCGTCCGCGTCCCAACCGTCCGGCGGCCGCAATCGTACGAGGAACCGCGCGACGAATGGGAACGCCATGATTCCGGTCTCTTCCATCTCGACCAGGTCTCCCTCCCGACGGATCACCTTGCGTGTGCGCAGCCGGACTCGACTCAATTCGGGGTCACTGTCCCGAAATTCCGTGCACCATGCGTAGACATCCGGAAGAGGGGCTCGAAACCGCTTTTCAACTTGGAAGAGCACACACGCCGAATTCGCCAGGAGAACAAAAAGGCCCCGGCCAGACCAGCCGACAGGCTTCCGCTGTTGGATGCATCTTCCACTCGGACGATCTCCCATTCCAAGGGACTCGTAATGGGTATCCGGGGAATGCGCCACAGGACGACTCTCTCGAGAGAACGGTATTATCCCGGTTTCGCCCAAAAACGCTCTCGCGCGGATAAAGCGCGGCTCGGCGGCACCGCTGATTGACTCCGAATCGCATGGGAGAGAGCGCCGTCGTGCGGATTCGAACCGCAGACCACCCGATTAACAGTCGGGGGCTCTACCGGACTGAGCTACGACGGCTTGTGATGCGATACAAGAGGGGTCCTCAAATAGTTTCTGCGCCGCACCGGAGTGGAGGCGTGGCTCCGAGCCTCCGACACCACTCTAGCCAAAGCTATTAAATAACCGAGCCGCCGAGTTCGACATCCGATTCACAAGCCTTAGATAGGATGGGTCTCTCGGCCCGCCGATGATCGGTGAGAAGCGCCTCTTCGGCATCATCGCCCTCATCCTCGGGCTCATCGCCGGAGTGCTGATCCTTCTCCTCGTTCAATCGAAGGGAGGCGTCGACGTCGTCACGCTGATCGCGGGGATCGGCGTGCTGTACGGGAGCTATCTGATCTACCGGGGAAAGACGAGCACCCTGTTCGGATGGGGGAAGACCCGCCTCGGGGCGTTGATCAACCTCGCAATCGGTGTGTTGACCCTCTTGATCCCTGGTGGAGTCGGCGGAACCCCGTCAATCCTTGCGATCGTGAGTGGGGTCCTCGGGTTCCTTTCCGCGTGAACGCACCGTTCGGGTCCGATCACCCGAGCGTCTTGCGGAGTTCCTGGACGGTTCCCGACATCGAATCGAGGACGCCTTTCAGATAGTCGAGGAACTCCTCCAGCTTGTCCGTCGTCACGGCCCCTTCGGGCGATGGCTTGATCAACCCCTCCTGTTCCAAGATCCGAAGGGAATACCGGACCTTGTGCTGCGGGAAGTTGAGGAGCTCCGAGAGTCGGATGATCCCGATCGGCTGGTTCTCCATAATCGCCTTCAGCATCGCGACATGTCGCTGCAGCAGCTTGACCTCGGCCTCGATCTTGCTGGTGAGCGCGCTCCTACGAGTCACGAAAACCTCCCCCTACAAAACGTGACATGGTCCGTGATAACGCGGGCTGTCTTAAAAGGTTCGACGCGCGGATGACGCGAAGAATGCCATCTCGCGGTTGGCGGCCTCGCCCCATCCCCGCGACGCAATCGCGATGATTCCGATCGGGACATCGTGGGGGAAAAGCGCGAGCCCGCGATCCCCAGCCCGCTGGGGCGAGAGACCGTCTTCGATGCGGTCATATACGAACTTCGACAAGACCTGCTTGATGATCTCCTCGCCGATCCCGGTGACGGAGACCGCGCCGCGGGGGCCGGCGTACAATCCCGCGCCGACGATCGGAGAATCGCCGACCCGGCCCGGGAGCATGAACGCAAGACCTCCCGTCGATGAGCCGGTGGCGAAGCGACCTCGCCGGTCCCGCGCGACCGCGCCGACCGTGTCGTGGATCGCGACGCCTTTCCACTTCCGCGCGTATCGCGGCAGCCGTCCGTTCCGGATCTTCTCAAGGCTCTCTTCGAGGTTTCGGCGGGATTCCGGGGTCGACGGATCGTATCGCGGGTGGCCTTTCGACCGCGCGAACTCGACCGCGTCCGCGCCCGCGAGGAGGATGTGCGGCGTCTTCAGGACATCATACGCGACCCGGATCGGGTTCTTCACCTCCTCGATGGCGGCGACGGCGCCCGCTTCGCGGTCCCAGTTCATCAGGGCTGCGTCCATTTGAATCCGACCGTCGATGCGCATCCGAGAGCCGGTCCCCGCGTTCAACCGCGGATCGTCCTCAAGGACTACGATCGACTCGACGACCGCGTCTAATGCACGACCCCCGCGGGCCAAGACCTCCATGCCGCGGGCCCCTGCGACTTCCGCCGCATCTTGGACGGAGGGATCCGAGCCCGCGCCACAATGTGTGATCAAAAGGGGCCGCACGCCGGCGGCACCGGTGCGGGAGGTTTCAATCTTTTGCCCGTGGCCTCGTCGCTGAGACGACGGACTCCGGCAGACGCTTCGAGAGTTCGGCCACGCGGCGGCGGAGTTCGTCCCGGATCGCGCGAAGCTCGTCCATCGTCTTGCCCGTGGCACCCGGGATCGGCCAATCTTCGGATTTCTCGCGAGCGCCGATC
>WNFE01000777.1_pt1 | contig 22753 bp, 16 predicted proteins | sample 5400451 | NCBI WGS metagenome assembly WNFE01 (sample SAMN13153344, study PRJNA577476) | soil metagenome | isolation source: 200 cm saprolite under Douglas fir tree site 2 hole 2 | place: USA:California | collected 2015-04-18
CTCGCGCACACTGTCCTCTGGCAGATTCGACAGCGTGCCGCCCACTACCTCATCGTTGTTATCGCCGCCATCGATGGTGATGTTGCCGCCACGACCGAAGGCGCCGGCCGAGGAAACCTCCAATGTATTGGTTTTGGTCGGATCGAAGTTGGTTGCTGGCCGATTCCCCGGTAGGAGAAATGCCAATTCCAGAAAGTTGCGCCCATTCAAAGGGATGTTTTCGATCGTGCCGGCGGTCACTATGCCTTGGACCTCGGATTGGGTCCGTTGCACCATGGCCTCTTCGGCCTGCACGGTCACCATTTGCCCGACTTTACCAACGGCAAGCTTCACGTCAACAGTCGAAGCACGGCCGACCTCCAGCCGGATATCTTTTAGTTCCGCCGGTGCGAACGTAGGGCTCTCCACCTTAAGTGTGTAATCACCGGGTGGAACATTGGCGAAAGTGTAAAACCCGCGATCGCTCGAGGTGGTTTCCCGGCTCTCGCCCGTCGCCTGGCTCAGTAGGATAACTTTGGCATTAGCTATCGCGGCGCCTTGTGGATCGGTAACAGTGCCGTTGAGAGTCGAAACCGGGAGCTGCGCAAATAGTGCCGAAGAGAGAACTGCAACCAGACTCAGATGCAGTAGCCAACGCATGGTGTTCTCCTTGCAGGGGAATCAAGACCCAACGCATTTAGCTGTTCTGGACGGAGCATAATGCTCCTAACCAATCATGATCGTCAAGCTTGTCTTTACTCAGGTGTCAAAGCTTTTTAGAAATGTCCCCATCGTTAACTTATTAGAAATGTCCCCTTTTTGTGTTGTGGTGTTCTCGTTGGAATGCGCACTGAAGCGAAGCCCTGTAGTTAGGGCGAAGCGTAAGTGCGTATTCCAACGAGCGGCGCTGCGATCGCTTGGTTGGAAAACCATGGCCTCATCTTCTGCCAACCCTGGCGCCACGGATGGTCTTTCTTAGGCTTCCTCACCACGATTGCTCTGGCGGCAGGTGGAAGTAGCTGAGGGGGTTTCTGTATCGGCTCCTTCAGTTCGGCAAAAGCTATCCGCTCCCCGCGGTAGTACACCTCCATCGTCCCATCCTCCCATTCGCATACCCGTGCCTTGCTTTGCGTAGGCCCATAGCGTTGCTGGCCAGGTTTCAGTTGCAGATAGCGGCCTTCGTGGCGGATCACCCAGTCGTTGCTAATCCTGCGTTCTGTCTCTAAGCGGAAAATCTCACGCCGTTCCCGAGCCGTCGGCTTGCGCCCGTGATAGTTCTCCGCCTTTGTCGCCGCCCGGACAAAGCGTCGGTTGTGCTCCGGCAAATATTGTTTTTCCAGATACTCATTCGCGGCCTCATAACTCGCGATCTTCTTCCGCCGCAGTTTCTTAATCAGACGATCTTGATGTACCCCGTGGGTCCGCTCGACCCGCCCCTTTGCCTGAGGCGAACTGGCGGCTATGATCCGAATTCCCAGCTTCTGACACATGCGCCCGAACTGCGTCACCGGCACCTTACCCTGCAACTGCTCGGCGGGCGTGGCTTTTCGTTTGTACACATTCTTCCAATCCGTGTAGAGTGCACGCGGCACACCGTACTTCCCAATCCAGGCCTGCAAGACATTGGCTGCCGCCCAGATGGTCTCTTCTTTGCCCATACGAGCCTGCGTTTGGCTCGTGGCATCGTCGACCATGTCCATCAAACAGCCCCGCGGACCACGCCCTTCCAACCCATCATGAAAACTGCCGTCCACTTGCACTAGTTCGCCAAAGTGCGATCGGCGCTCCCTGCGCTGGCAGTGTTTCTTGCGCCTGCGTTTCCGGCTCCACAACCCGTCCTGCAGCATCCAAAGTCGTAACGTGTCGTGATCCATCACAATGCCGTCTTCTTCGGCCAAGTGCTCAGCCGCCAACGTCGGCCCGAATCTCTCCTCCTCCGAACCAGAATATTTTTTTCTGATTAAGTTCAATACGCGGCGTCGAAGTTTCGACGGCTTGCTACGGTTCGAGGGCCGGCCGGCATTCCCATGCTTTAACCCTTTGCTGCCCACCTGCCGATACCGCCGCCACAATCGTTTTGCCTGCCGATAGCTCAACTCCAGCATCACCGCCGCATCGCTCAGCTTCAGGTCCCCACTACCTACTCGCCCCATGACTTCCGCTCGCTCCAGCTCACGACTGCTCATGGCCGTCCTCTTCAACAAGACCTCCTCTGGCTGGAGGTCTCAGTCTAAGGGGACATTTCTAAAAAGTTCGGAAGGGGACATTATCATTAAGTTTCAACATCACCAATAAGTTGTAATTTGGTGGCTACGCCATTGAGTTGTAGCCAGCCCGTGAGCGCGATGCCGCCTAAACGAGAACAGCAGGCCGATGTCCTCACGTTGGCACTTTCAGAATTAAGTAGCCCCCGACCAACGCGAAAATTACGTCCGGAGACCACGCCGCGAGCACCGGTGGCAACTGGCTAATGTTCCCCATCGCTTCGAACAGGCCAGATACGACCGAGTAAACGACTGCGATCCCGATCGCCGTAGCCACTCCCGCCACCGCCCCGCGCTTCCCTGCTGAAAGGGCAAACGGAATCGCGAGCACCCCCATGACGAATGTGATGATCGGAAACGCAAGTTTTTTCTGGAGCTGCACGCGCAACCGCACGACTTCAAACCCACTCTGCTGCAAATCGTGGATGTAACGGCTAAGCTGCTCGTAGTTCATCTCCAGCGACTGCCTGACCTCTTTCTTGAAGTAAGTTGGCGGCTCGGAGACGGCATTGAATGTAGAAACGTCGAACGGCCGGTAGTTCTGAATGGCTGCCCCGTGGAACGAGCGCTCCCATCCTTGTGTGCACACCCAGCGATTCAGGCGGTCTTCCCAGTGAGCTCGGTCTGAGTAAATCCTGTTCACAAGCTGAAAGGTTGTTGGGTTGAACTGAAATACCGAAAGATCGCCAAACTGGTTCTTGTCGGAGTCAAAGAACTGGTAGTAGTAAATGGTCGAATTCTGGCCGAAAATCCATTTCCTGGACGGATTCAGATAAGTCTGTGGAGGTTTGCCTTTGATCTTGTTCAGCAGCGCGTCCTGACGCTTGTTGGCATGGGGCAAATAAAACTGGTCGGAAAGAAACAACCCGGCCGCAACCAGCGCTCCTGCCAACAGCACCGGTACCATGACACGATAGATGCTGATTCCGGTTGCCTTCAGCGCCGTCACTTCGTTCGACCGCTGCATCAAACCAAGCGTAATCAGCACAGCCAGCAGCACGCCATACTGCGCGATGTTGTAGAGGAAGTAGGGCGTGACGTTCAGCAGATACTCGCCGACAATCCACGGAGAAATATGGTTGCGCAAAATATCGCCGAGTAACTCAAACACCGTGAAGATCTCTGACAATACAACCAGAGCACCTACGATCATCGCGAGGTTGAGCACAAAATCGCGCAGCACATAGTCATCCAAGATCATTGGGAACCTCGCGCTAAACACACGTTTTCGCGTGGCGGCCCGTTCGAATGCGTTCTCTGACAATCCCGTAGGTAACAGCAGAGTGCCTCCCTGGATCTTCGTCTTCAGCGACGCCCAGGTGCCTTTCAGCAAAGCGACTTCAAAGGGACGCCGCTCCGATCGCCAGATCAGAAATGCGCCGCAGCCAATAAAAATCAGATTAGCGAGCCACACCCCGATTCCCGGCGACACCTTACCCTGCCGGGCCAACGAGAGACCCAGCAACGAAACGAAGTAATAGGCAAAAACCAAAATGATGGTCAGAACGAATCCCGCCGACTTCCCTCCCTTTTTTGCTGATAGTCCGAGCGGAAATCCGACCAATGCAAGCACGATGCAAGCTGTAGGCAGCGCCAGCCGTCGGTGGAATTCGATCCAATACCAGCGTGAAATGGCAGGATCCTTTTTCAGCCGCGCCTGCTGCGGCAATTGCCAGGTCGGCACTTCTGAAATGGATGAAGGTGGCTGGTCTTTTGTAGCGCCGCTTTCCGGGAGCGAAATCGGCAAGTCAGTTTCCTGAAAGGTGGAAATCTGATATTTGTCGGGCGTAGTGGAATCTATCTCGTGCGCCGATCCATTAAGCAGATGAAGGTGCAGCGTGTTTTGGGCCTCGCTGACCAGAATTCCCTTCTCTGCCAATGTAACTTTCGGGGCCGCAGGATTGCTCATGTCGGCAATGAATACGCCTTTCCAGATCGCCGCCCCCTGCGCGCTCTTGACGTCATGGACGTAGAGCACCATCTTCGGAAAGCCTTCATAAAAGACGCGCGGCTGAATTTGAAAAGATACTTGCGATCCCTTTAGCTTGTCCTGAAGTTGCGCCAGCGCCGCTTGGGCGCGCGGGGCGAGATAAACGCTGTTCCCCAGGGCCAGCAGCCAAGCAGCCAAAACAAAGACGGATAGAATACGCAGAAAACTCCAAATTCCGATACCGCTGGCCTTCATGGCTGTAATCTCGCTGTCGGCCGCGAGGCGGCTGAGTCCGATCAGGATTCCGATCAGTACTGCAGCAGGCAGCGTTATGGTGAGTGCCTCGGGAATGATGAGAAAGAACAACTCGATGGCGCTTGGCAGGGGTGCGCTATTGCGGACAACCAGCTCCAAAATCTGGCCCAACTCGCGGGTGTAAATGACAAACGTGAAAATCGCAGTTCCGATGAGTGCATGCGATGTGACTTCACCGAGAATGTAGCGAGTGAGAATGCGCATGAAAACGCCAACTAATACGTGGAGTCTAGCATGTGGCCGGGGGACGGGCGTGGACGGCCGCCCCTTCACAGAACCTAATATCCGCTTTTCTTGTCCACCAATGCGAGAAGCGGCTGCCCACTGAAATAGCGCCGCAAATTTTCAGAGAATAGGGTGTAATGACGTTCCCACAATTTCTGAGTCATTCCCGCAGTGTGTGGCGTGATCAGCAGGTTCTCTAAATTCCAGAGCGGGGAATCCGAGGGCAATGGCTCCTCCTCGAAAACGTCCAAAGCCGCGCCGCCGATCTTCTTTTCATTTAGTGCTTCATAAAGCGCGGATTCATCGATGAGAGATCCGCGGCCAACGTTTATGAGAAATGCGTCGGGCTTCATTTGGGCTAGCTGCTCGCGTCCGATCATGTTCTGGGTTGCGGGAGTGACTGGAGCCGCGATGACAACGTAGTCCGCGACTGCGAGCATTTTATCCAGGCCAGAAGATGGTAGGACTTCTTCAACGAACTCCGGTTTCTCCGTCGCGCGCCGGCGCACGCAGATGACCTTCATTCCGAGGTTCGCAGCATGTCTGGCGACGTTTCTGCCGATGCTGCCATATCCAACCAGGCCCAGGGTTGCTCCGTCGAGCTCCCGCAGGCCACGATAACTTTCCCAGATCATTTCTTGTCCCCAGATCCGCTGCTGCTGGAAACGGACGTCTTGCGGAATTAGCTTTGCTAACGCGAACATCATTGCGATGACCTGCTCGGCAACAACGGGGCCGTGGACCTCGCGGGCGTTGGTGAGAATGACATCACTATTCACCAACTCGGGAAACAAAAACTGGTGCACGGCTGCGGCGGGAGAATGAATCCAGCGGAGCTTCTGGGCGGCGCCGAACTGCTCTGGGCGAAGGGAAAAGGTGAAAGCAATTTCGGCGTCGGCAATTTCTTTTTCCACGTTGTCGTAGTTCGTGAGGCGGACAACTTCGAGCTGTAGGAAATCTTTAGAGAGACGTTCGGAGAACCACTCCGGAGCGACCCAGAGATCGAGGCGGTGATAGGTCGCGATTAGAAGTCTTTTGATTGAACCGGCGGTGGGTAAAGTCATTTAAGAAATGGGGCGGCGAACATGATTCGGTGACCGTCTGCCGTTACGACTCCGAATTCTCTCATTCCCCACGGCTCACTGCGAATCGTTTTGCAAATGTTCGTGCCGGCGGCAAGAATGAATTGGTAATAGGCATCAACGTCCGCAATTTCAAGGTAGGCAAAATAGGAGTGGTCCCCGAGTTTGGACGGCGGAATTGCGTCGGGACACTGACCAGCCATGATCGTACAGTCCCCAGATGAATAAATGAGCCACCCGGGGTCAGGGACCGTATGAACCGTGAACCCAAGACAGTCCCGATAGAACGCAGACGAAACTTTCAAATCGGGAACGGCAATCACGAAACGGGTTTTGGAAATGCTAATCGTGGCACTTCTCCGACAGACCACAGTCTGTAATGGTCACTGGTCGAACGTTACTACGCTCCCTTTTCATCCATTCTTTATTCTCAGATCAGTTCCCGTCATATCCTTCGGCTCGGGAATTCCCAGCATGCCTAGAATGGTTGGAGAAATATCACGCAGCGAGCCACCATTGCGCAGCGTGAATTGTTTTGAGTTTTCAGCTACCACGATGAACGGCACTGGATTTGTGGTGTGCGCAGTATGTGGGCCGCCGGTTGCCGGATCGACCATCATTTCAGCGTTGCCGTGATCGGCGGTGATCAGCATGGCGCCGCCTTTCGCGCGGACGGTCAGCTCAATCCGTCCCAGGCAGGCGTCCACAGTTTCTACGGCTTTGATTGTCGGCTCGATCTGCCCGGAGTGGCCTACCATGTCAGCGTTGGCGAAGTTCACGATGAGGACATCGAATGTACCGTCTTCGATGGCCTTCACCACTGTGTCGGCGATTCCAGTGGCGCTCATCTCCGGCTTCAGATCGTAGGTCGCTACCTTGGGCGATGGCACCAGGGTACGGTCTTCTCCTGGGAATGGCTGCTCGATTCCCCCGTTGAAAAAATATGTGACATGAGCGTATTTCTCGGTCTCGGCTACGCGTAAGTTACGCATTTTGGCCTGGGCCATGACATTGGCCAGAATGTTTTCGAGGGACTCAGGCGGGATCACCACCGGCAGCCTGAAGTTTTTGTCGTATCGCGTCATGCAGACGTAATGCAGGTTCTTGGGCGCTCGGTCACGCGGAATAGCCGTATCTAGGTCTTCAGCACCGGGCAGATCGCGTCCACCCTGCTCGTTTAAGCCGCTGTTGCGAGTGAGCGCGCGAGTGATTTGCCTAACGCGGTCGGCGCGAAAATTGAAACAGATGCAGGAGTCGTCATCGTGGATTGTGGATGTGGCGCGGGCGCCCTCGCCCGCGTTTTTGTCCGTACAGATGAATGGAATTATGAACTCATCGGTCACACCCTTGTTGTACGAATCCTTCATTCCCTGCACGGCGTCGGCGTACTTGGCTTCACCGTAAACCATCGCGCTGTAAGCCTTGGCAATGCGCTCCCAGCGGCGATCGCGGTCCATGGCGTAATAGCGTCCGCTGACGCTGGCGATCTTTCCGGTGTTGTACTCCCGCATGGCCTGCTGCAATTGTCCGAGATATCCCGCGCCATTTGTGGGAAGGGTGTCGCGTCCGTCCATGAAGGCGTGCACAAAGACGCGCTCGACCTCGTTCTGCTTTGCCATTTTGAGCAGAGCATGCAGGTGGGTTTGATAGGAATGCACGCCACCGTCCGAAACCAGGCCGAAGAGGTGAAGCTGGCGGCCGCCGGTTCGCGCGTTCTTCATGGCATCGAGCAGCACCGGATGCTTGAAGAACTCGCCATTCTGGATCATCAATTCGATCCGCGTAGAATCCATGTGGACGATGCGTCCGGCGCCGATGTTCAGGTGTCCGACTTCGCTGTTGCCCATCTGACCGTCGGGCAGGCCGACGTAAGGGCCGCTGGTCTGGATGAGCGTGTTGGGATACTCGCGCAGCAGGCGGTCGTAAACCGGCTTGCGGGCCATGGCGATGGCATTGGCTTTGGTTTCGGCGCGATATCCCCAGCCGTCGAGGATGACAAGAATGAGTGGTTTAGGACGAGACATTTACTAACTTTTAGCTCCTAGGCTTTAGCGGTTTGCTGTTGATTCCTTGGCTCTCGGGATGTTTGCCCTTGCGTTTCCTCCTCTTTCACGGCGCAATAGGAGATTTGCGATGTAAGTGACTCCTGCGGCAAAGGCGACGAAAGCGAGGTCGAAGACGACGCGACCCAGAGTGTTCGATCGCGTCGCACTTGGTCCCATCCACCAGAGCGTCACGGCCATTGCTGCTGCTACAACTATTCCTGACACCAACAACAATAGATTGTCGAGCAATGGACAGCCATGGCTCTGTACTTTTCCCGAGCGGCGATCACGTTTCGTGAGGAACAGGCCGTAACCAACGATAACGACGATACAAAGAAACCCGACGAGAGCTTTCATATGCCGGCAAGTCTAGCCCTTAAAATTCAGCGCTTTCAGCCCCAGAAATCTCGCGCTGGGGCCCAACTCTTCTTCAATCCTCAGCAGCTGGTTGTACTTCGCGATGCGATCGGTGCGGGAGGCGGAGCCGGTCTTGATCTGTCCTGCGCCTGTCGCGACCGCCAGATCCGCAATAAAAGTGTCTTCGGTTTCGCCGGAGCGGTGGGAGATGACCGAGGTGTATCCGTTGCGGCGGGCGAGATCAATCGCGTCCAGAGTCTCGCTGACCGCGCCGATCTGGTTGACTTTGATCAGGATGGAGTTGGCGACGTGCTTATCAATTCCCTCCTGCAGGAAAGAGATGTTGGTGACGAAAATGTCGTCGCCGACGAGCTGAATCTTGCCGCCCAATTCTTTTGTCAGGTTCTGCCAGCCGTCCCAATCGTTTTCGGCGAGGCCGTCTTCGAGAGAGACGATGGGATAGTCATTGACCCACTTCGCCCAGAAGCGCACCATGTCGTCAGAACTCTTTGAGGACTTGTCGGATTGTTTGAAGACGTATTTGCCGTCCTGGAAGAACTCGCTGGCGGCGGGGTCGAGGGCGATGGCGATTTCTTCGCCTGGCTTGTATCCGGCTTGTTGAATGGCTTCGAGCACAACCTCAATCGCCTCGACATTCGATTTCACGGACGGAGCGAAGCCGCCTTCATCGCCGACCGCAGTGTTGTATCCGCGTTTCTTGAGCACGCCTTTCAATGTGTGGAAGACTTCCACTCCCCAGCGCAGAGCTTCGGAAAACGACTCGGCGCCGACGGGCATGACCATGAATTCCTGGAAGTCGACGTTGTTGTCGGCGTGAGCACCACCGTTGAGGATGTTCATCATTGGAGTCGGCAAGGTGTTGGCGCCGGCTCCACCCAGATAGCGATACAGCGGGAGTTCGTAACAGTTTGCGGCAGCTCGAGCCGCGGCCATTGAGACCGCCAAAATTGCGTTGGCTCCCAGGCGGCCCTTGTTCTCTGTTCCGTCCAGCTCGATCATCTTCTGGTCGAGCGTGCGCTGATCGGCGGCATCGAAATTTGCTAGAGCGTCGGCGATCTCGCCATTCACGTTCTCGACGGCCTTTAGCACTCCTTTTCCAAGATACGTTTGGTTATCGCCATCGCGAAGCTCAACGGCTTCGTGTTCCCCGGTGGAGGCGCCGCTGGGGACAATGGCCCGACCCAATGAGCCGTCGGCCAGCCGGACTTCTGCTTCCACTGTAGGATTGCCGCGCGAGTCGAGGACCTGGCGGCCGCGAATTTCGGAAATATTGCTCATGGATGGATGTCTTTCCTTTTGTGAAGTAATTTTGGCGGTGTCATCTACTGGAACAACTGCCCTAATATCCGATGAATTAAAAACGAGACTGCGCCCGGTCAGACATCCGACACCTTTATAAGTTTTGGGCATGGGTACTTTGAGAACTTGCGATTATAAATGATCGCTCGCGGATAAGAGTCGAGCTGTGCTCGACGGACAGCCGAGGGCGGCTGTCTCCACACTGCCGGCGCGCGGTGCCGGCGCCACACATAATGCTTCAGTGCGACAGCGCGATCAGCTCCTCCTCGGGTAGCAGTTGCAACTCCATCCATCCTTCAACGGGGAGCGCATCCACTGGCAGCCGATTCTGCCAAATACTGAAACGGAGACGAAGCCCGGTCGCAGCCGGACTTGCTTCTGAAGCTGAGGATTCGCGCGGCACGGCGTAAAGCAAGGCTAGCGGCAACTTAAATTCGAAGTTGCGCGCCAGCGCCACCGCGGCGTCGCCATTTGGCGGAAGGGTGTCTCCATCGTCAGAAATCTTCCACTGCGAAATCTTGCCGCTTGTGACTTCCGCATTCAACCGTAGAGAGCGCCGGGGGCGGCTGGCATTCTCCGCCCAAGATTCGATATTTACGACCACCTCAAAATCGCCCGGCGGAATCTGCTCGGCGAAATCCATGCGGCCGTAGACGTTTTGTTCGTCAATGCCCGCAGAAATCGAATCCAGCAGAAAAACTTTCCCGTGCATCGCGCCAGATCGTCTGTCGGCCCTGTAAAGCGCCGCTCCCATCCATTCGAAATAGCGAATCATCTCGCCGGTAATACGCGGATGAATGTAGTGCGTTTGCGGCATGAACGACGGCCGGACGGTGCCGCCCATAATCGGCTGGGCGAGATAATCCGGCGGGGTTGCGCCTAGCGCCTGGTAAACATTCGAAAGATGCTTGCGGTATAGCTCATCGAATTCGCGGTCGTTGGCGGAGTGATGCTCCGGGCCGTACCACCAGTTCCAGTCGCTACCTTCGGCGATGAACAATTCCTCGAGCGCCAGCTTGCGCTGTTCGTCCGAACAACTCTGAGAAGCTTGGGCGTAGAAATTGCGGGCGTGGTAAAGATAATCCCAGGAGCGATTGTCCTCCGGCGCGCCAATCCATACATTGAAGTTCGCGTGGATCCACGACCCGGGAGTGAGCGATCGCAGCGGGTTGAAATTCCGCTGCCGCTCGATTGCCTCAGAAACTGTGACCGCCTCGATGGAAGGCTCTTGCTGGAGCGCATCATAGAGACGTCTTAGAAACTCGCGTCCAGACTCGGGATAGTATTCCCAGGCATTCTCACCATCGAGAATGATCGAGACGACCGCATCATTCCCCGTATTCATAACTGGCTGTGCAGATTCTTTAATGTTTTGGATTAAGTGAGCGGCCGCTTCTGTCGGAGGCATTCCTGAATACACGAATCCAATGAGATCGGAAATGGCGTGATCGCGAAAGATGAGATTCGTGCGTATAGGGCCGCTCTCGTAACGATGAATCGTGTAAAGCTTCTCCGCGGAGGCGTCTGGCAAACGCCCACGGCCGTCCCGCATAAATGACATTCCCAGAGTTCGGGATAATACGCCTTCGTCGGTAGCCATCCATTGCACACCGAGCTCCGTGGCGATCGCCAGAACTTCTTCTGAGACGCTGCCTTCTGAAGGCCAGACTCCTTTCGGACGCAACCCAAAAACTTTCTCGTGCAAATCTAATCCGCGTTGCAGTTGCTCCTTCGCATCTTCCGGATGACGAAAGCGGTTCTGTGGAAGTGGCAGGCCGGGCGTGGAGGCTGCACCGGCGTTTGTATCGCAGACTAGCGGCAAAATCGGATGGTAGAAAGGCGAAGTGGAGATCTCGATTCTTCCCTGTTTCGCGGCATCGGCGTGCGCAGGCAGAACTTTTGCAATCAATTCCTGCTGGCGGCTGATCACGAAACTCTGGTCTTCGAGCGAGAAGCCGCGTCCCTTGCCGACTAGTTCAGCAATTTCAGGGTCTTGAAGGAAAAATTCATCGAACCACGCAAGTTGCGACAGCACCTGCAAGTCGGTAAACTCTTGCGGCTGAAAATATCTTTCCGCGCGTTCAGGCGCCGCGCCTGTACTCTGAAACCGGTCCCACAGCTCGGCGTATCGCGGATATCGCCCGATCAGGTGGTCGGCATTCGCTTGAAACAGATACTGCAACGCAAAACGTCGCTCGTCAGCAGTCAAATCCTTCGCCGGGCGTGCGGCCACATGAAGAAAGGGATCGTGCGCAGTTCCTTCCACATAGTCCTGAATCTGCGTAATCAGAGAAGGGACAAGATTGAAAGTCTGGTGGACGCCGGGAAACTCCTCCAGCAATTTCACCATCCCGTAGTAATCTTTAAGCGCGTGCAGACGGACCCAGGGCAGGCGGTATTCCCCGGTAACGAGGTCTTTATAGAAAGGCTGATGCTGGTGCCAAAGAACAACAACACGAAGAACGGGCATCGGCAGCCGATTCCTGATTAGAATGAATTTGTTATGCAGTCTAGCATGGAAGAAAGTATTGAAGATTTGAGATTGTAGATGTCAGATTGAAGGCGCATGTGAAGAGAGCTCGCCACAAATCTGCAATCTGAAATCGCACTTGCAGGCATCTCAGTAGCGACAGTATCTGAGCACCGGACACCATGAAAACGAAGAGTACTCTCGCAACTCCCGTGCGCCACGATGTCTCGCTGCTTTCGCCCGACGACCTCTACCTTTTCAATGAAGGCCGGAACTATCGTACTTACAACCACCTCGGCGCGCATCCCGCCAGCTTCGATGGAGAGACAGGCACCACCTTCAGCGTGTGGGCGCCCAATGCCCGCAAAGTCTCGGTGATTGGAAGCTTCAACGACTGGAACAACACCTCGCACCGGCTCGAGCCCAGAGGAAATTCAGGTATCTGGGAAGGATTCATTCCTGGCGTAGGCAAAGGGTCGCTGTACAAGTTCCACATTGTTTCTCATAGTCAGGGCCACATCGGCGAGAAGACCGATCCATTCGGCGTCTATCACGAACCGCCTCCGCGAACCGCGTCGGTGGTCTGGGATCTCGACTATGAGTGGGCGGATAGCGATTGGATGAAGTCGCGCGGCGGTCGCCAGTCTTTACATTCGCCAATGTCGATCTACGAAGTCCATTTCGGTTCGTGGATGCGCAAGCCTGAAGAACACGACCGCTCCCTCACATACCGAGAGATGGCGCCCCTTCTCGCTGACTACGTCGAACGCATGCAGTTCACGCATGTCGAGCTTCTGCCGATCATGGAGCATCCGTTTTACGCTTCGTGGGGCTACCAGACCACGGGCTACTTCGCGCCCACATCGCGGTACGGCACTCCACAGGACTTCATGTACTTGGTGGATTACCTGCATCAGCACGGCATTGGCGTGATCCTCGATTGGGTGCCATCGCACTTCCCTTCCGACGCGCATGGCCTCGCCTATTTCGACGGCACGCATCTGTTCGAGCACGCTGATTGGCGCAGCGGATTCCATCCTGACTGGAATACGTACATCTACAACTACGGCCGCAACGAAGTGCGCAGCTTTCTGCTGTCCAGCGCGATGTTCTGGCTGGACAAATACCATGCCGACGGCCTGCGCGTGGATGCGGTCGCCTCCATGCTCTATCTTGACTATTCGCGCCGCGAAGGTGAGTGGATTCCCAACAAATATGGCGGCCGAGAAAACCTGGATGCGATTGAGTTCCTGCGGCAGCTCAATCTGGAAGCTTACAAAGAGCATCCGGACATTCAGACGTTTGCCGAAGAATCTACTGCCTGGCCGATGGTTTCGCGGCCGGTATACGTTGGCGGACTCGGTTTCGGCATGAAGTGGGATATGGGCTGGATGCACGACACGCTCATGTATTTCTCGCGTGATCCGATCCACCGCCAGTTTCACCACAACCTGCTGACTTTCCGCATGCTCTACGGGTTCACCGAGAATTTTGTTTTGCCGCTTTCGCACGATGAAGTGGTGCATGGTAAGGGATCATTGGTCGGCAAGATGCCCGGAGACGAGTGGCAGAAATTCGCAAACCTGCGACTGCTCTTCGGCTACATGTTTGCGCAGCCGGGTAAGAAGCTGCTGTTTATGGGAGACGAGTTCGGGCAAGTGCGCGAATGGGGTCACGACATGAGCCTGGAGTGGCACGTCCTGCAATTTGGCGTTCACAAAGGCGTGCGGAACTGGGTGGAACAGTTGAACCGCCTCTATCGCACCGAGCCTGCGCTGTACGAGCTCGATAACGATCCTGCGGGTTTCGAGTGGGTGGATTGCAACGACACGGGAGCGAGCGTGATTTCTTTGCTGCGCAAAGGCAAGAAGCCGGAAGACACGATTCTGGTGGTGTGCAATTTCACCCCCGTGCCTCGCGAGGGATATCGTATTGGAGTTCCCTTCGACGGCTTCTGGCGGGAGTTGCTCAACAGCGACGCGGCAGACTACGGCGGCAGCGGCATGGGAAACCTGGGCGGAAAGCAGGCGGAAGCGGTGCCCACTCACGGGCGTCCGTATTCGCTGTCGCTGAGCCTGCCGCCGCTGGGGATTGAATTTTTCAAGCGCGGCTGACTAGCTGGAAGCAGAAGACCATCAACCACAAAGGACACGAAGGTACAGAAGGAAAACGATTCCGCTGAAACTGCAAAAGTTGCTACTGTAAGCTCATGCCCACAACAGGAGAACGATTCGAGCGCGCGGTTTCTATCATGGCGCGTCTGCGCGGGCCAGGAGGGTGTCCGTGGGACCGCGAGCAAACGTTTGATTCCATTAAGCCTTATACGCTCGAGGAGGCGTACGAAGTCCTCGAAGCCATTGACAATCGCGACTGGGACGAACTGCGCGGCGAACTTGGCGACCTGCTGCTGCAAGTGCTCTTCTACTCGCAAATGGCTCAGGAAGGAAACCGGTTCTCGATTGATGATGTGCTCGACCGGCTTTCCACCAAGCTGGTAAACCGCCATCCGCATGTGTTTGGAAACGTGACAGCCGAGACTTCTGCTGATGTTCTGCGCAATTGGGAAGCGCTGAAAGCTGAGGAGAAAAAGAAGCGGCTGGAAGCCGGCGGAGGCAAATCGGCTAAGACCGACTCTTCGGAGTCGGTGCTCGCGGGTGTTTCTTCCGCGATGCCCGCGTTGCTCGAAGCTCACAAACTCAGCTCGCGAGCCGCGCATGTAGGCTTCGATTGGCCGGAGATTGCCGGCCTCTTCGAAAAGCTCGAAGAAGAAGTTACTGAATTAAAGGACGAACTCCGGCACCTTCCCGCTCCAGCACAACCCGTTGGGAGAGGCGTGGCGGGATCGGGCAAGCCCCAGGTTCTTGAAGAACTTCGCAGCCGTCTCGAAGAAGAAGTCGGAGACATGTTTTTCGTTCTCGTGAACATTGCGCGCTATCTTTCTCTCGACCCTGAGTCGGCACTGAAGAAAACCAATCGCAAATTCCAACGCCGCTTTCAGTGGATGGAAGAGCAGCTCCGCGCCAGCGGCCGCACTCCGCAGCACGCCACCATGGACGAACTGGAGTCGCTCTGGCAACAAGCCAAGCAGCAGGAGCAAGAACTGGCCCCGAGCGCCAGCAAATCATGAAAGTCGAAGCCGTCACCATCCGCGAGCTTCGCATGCCGCTGAAGTATTTTTTTGAGACCAGCTTCGGCCGTATCGAGAGCCGCCGCGTGCTGCTGGTGACCACCCACTGCGAAGGAGTCGAAGGCTGGGCGGAATGCGTCGCTGGCGACAGCCCATTTTTCAGCTACGAGTGGATTGAGACCGCCTGGGCAACTATGCGAGATTTTCTAGCTCCGGCGCTGATTGGGGCAAACGTCGCACAAGCGAAAGAAAGTGCCACCCTGATGTCGCGTGTTCGCGGCCATAACATGGCCAAAGCCGCTTTGGAAAACGCACTTTGGGATGCCGAAGCCCGCCAAGAGGAGCAACCACTGTGGAAGATGCTGGGCGGGACCCTGAACGAAATCGCATCTGGAGTTTCGATCGGCATCCAGAATTCACACGATCAGCTACTGGCGAAAATTGAGACTGAACTGACGGCCGGCTATCAGCGAATCAAAGTTAAAGTCAAACCCGGATGGGACGTGGAAGTACTCGGCAAGATTCGCAAACGATGGCCGAAGATCTTGCTGAGTTGCGATGCCAACTCCGCCTACCGGCCAGCTGACCTGGGGCACCTCCGCGAATTCGATGCATTCCATCTGCTTATGATCGAGCAGCCGCTCTGGGAAGACGATATCTTCCAGCATTCAAGACTTCAACGCGAGCTGAAAACGTCTATTTGCCTGGACGAGTCCATCCGCCAGCGCCGCGATGCCGAACAAGCCATCGAGCTCGGCGCCTGCCGCATCATCAATATCAAAGTCGGACGTGTGGGCGGATTCACCGAGGCCATAGCCATCCACGACCTCTGTCGAAAACAAGGGATTCCCGTCTGGTGCGGCGGAATGCTAGAAACCGGCATTGGGCGCGCCCACAATATAGCGCTCTCTACTCTGCCTAATTTCCGACTTCCCGGAGATGTGTCCGCGTCGAAGCGCTATTGGGAAGAGGACATCGTCGAGCCGGAGATTGAAGTCAGTCCTCGAGGCACGATCGCCGTGCGCAACCAGCCTGGAGCAGGTTACGAAATCAAGAAAGATTTGATTCAGAAGCTAACGGTCAGAATGGAGACGATCCGCAGCCGCGCCGCCACGGTCTAAGAGATTCCTAAATATCCCTGCATTTTGTTACGGAATATTCTAACGATCACAACAAACGTGTTCTTCGGCCTGCTCTTTGGTCTTGTAGGTTTCCTGCTGGTGTTCTTTTGTTCCCCCAGCCGACTGATGTTCCGCAATCTCTTTCTCCAAAAGTTCGACTCCCTGCGCAAAAGTCAGACTGGCAGGGACCGGACGAAATTCAGAAAAGACATCGCTGGATCGGATACTCAACTTTTTCAGGAAGAAAATCTTTCCAGTAAACGACAGCTCCATTCGGGTCACTTCCCACTGCTCGTTGCCAACGTCCCCCTGCTGTACGAGGAACCGGCCGCCGCGGTCAAGATGGCCCAGTATTCCCCAGCCGAAGCCAACGTCCTTCTGCAACGTGCCGTCGATCTCCGCAATGCGGTTTTCTTGGGAATCGATCAGCAGCTGGCCCTGCATTCCGGTTAGCACCTGCTCGACGCGGGACGGCGGATCGTAACTTGGATTAGGACGAAATTTTAGCCGAATGAGTTCGTGGCCCGGTTGACCGACGCCATCGGTACCCGGCTCGGTGCCGTCCGCCGCGTACAGGAAGGCTTCGGGCAGGGCCTTTACGATGCGAGCGGTATGTTCAGCATCCTCCTTTTCCTGCCGACGTTTCTTGTTCAGCTCCTCGGGATTCTTGATGTAATTCTGCAGGCGCGCCTCCTCAGCCTTTTGCTGCTCTGGGGTAAGCGGATGCCCGTCCCGCGCTACCAGCAGTCCCGCTGTCGCATCACGGGTCTCAACCATTAGCTTGGTCTGCGATACATGCGGGGTTTTCCTTTGGTCTTTGAACATGAAACCGGTGTTGGAGTCACCGCTCTTCGTGATTTCGTTCTGGACAACCCTTCGCACCAGTTCCGCAGGCGAAGGGGGAGTCGGCTGACCACTAGCCGCAGAGAAGATCAAGAAGGCGAAGATGACCAGTCCTGGTAAAAACGATCCCCACCATTGATGCCTGATTCGCATTTTCATCGCACTTCCAAACATCTTAGACGGAAATCATGGTATTCCCGTTGTCCCGGACCGGCGCCACGCATTGGGCTGGAAACGCGACGCCTAGACGACTAGAGCCTGAGGCCCAAGCCGGAGATGCCTGACGGCTGAGGCCTGGCGCCTGAAATGGTTTACAATCCATACTTCCTGTGGCATTCGCATTATTCGACGGAGGTCAGTCCATGAGCACGCCTGCATCGGGAGAATTCGCGCACATCGGGAAGTCGGTGAGTATCAAAGGGGAACTCTCCGGCAGCGAGGACGTTTATGTGGACGGCCAGGTAGAAGGCAATATTCAACTGTCGGGAAACAGCCTGACCATCGGTCCAAACGGCCGCGTGCATGCGAATGTCGCGGTTAAGAGTGTCACCGTAGGAGGATCGCTCGAGGGTAACATTCAAGCCAGCGAGCGAACGGAATTGCGCAAGACCGCGGTGGTAAACGGAGACGTGCAGACCCGGCGAATCGCCATCGAAGAAGGCGCTTACTTCAAGGGCAAGTTAGAAATCCTGGCAGAGAGCAAGTCGGTTGGCGCCGGAAATCCGGCCGGAGCGACCTCAACGACCGCCGCGAAATCCACCGCGAGCCCAGCCGAACAAGGCAAGTGATCTGGCGCGGGAGCACTTGCCTTGTTATATTGAGCAACAAAGGCGGGGTGATTGGCCCGGCCCTGGATCCGGCCTTCAGTGGGATCCAATGTACGCAATCCCATGAGATTCTTCCGCAGCACGCCGGAGTCATCGCCTGCGCCGAAAGCCCAGGAGCGGCTCACCCGGCGCTCAAGCGCTATTGCTGAACTTTCGCGAATCTTCAAGTCTGAAGAAACGCTCACCATCCTAGACATTGGCGCGACATCGGCCAGCAACATCCGTTTTTTCACCGAGCGCGGCCACCGTATCTACAGTGAAGACTTGCTTGAAGCCTCCACCGATCCGGCGCTGGCGATCCACGACGACCAAGGCAGGCCGATACTCGACAGCAAGAAATTTCTCGAAGATAACCTGGTCTATCCCAACGCGCAGTTCGATGTGGTCTTTTGCTGGAACCTGGCCGACTACATGGATGAGAGTCTGGTAAAGCCCGTGGTCGCGCGTCTGTGGTCGATGATGAAGCCAGGAAGCATGCTATTGGCCTTCTTCCACACGAGGGAAGCCGGGCCCGACGCCCCGTGCTACCGCTACCACCTTTCCGGCAACGATACCCTGGAGATGCACGCCCTGAACGCAAAACGCGATCATCGCAAGGAAACTACCAGCGCATCTGCAAGCAAAGTATTCACGCTGCAGAGAGTCTTCCACAACCGGCACATTGAAAATCTCTTCCGCGATTTCACATCAATAAAATTTTTTCTCTCTCGCGATAACATCAGAGAAGTTCTGGTGGTGCGATAAAGCCGATCTAGCAGACTGGTAAACAGGCTGCGGGAAAAATGACTAATGTGACTTAGAACCTCCCCAGCGCCGCTTTTGGATTCTCCGTGACAAACCCTCTCACGCTGAAGGCATCCTAAGCGGCGCGAGGGCAAAACGTGTCCAGCTCCGATCTGACTGCGATTCTCCTCATACTTTTACTGCTGGTAGGGTTGGCACAGTTGCTCGGTTATTTCTTCGTGAAACTCCGGCAGCCGAAGGTGGTCGGCGAAATTCTGGCCGGCATCGTGTTGGGCCCGGCTCTAATCGGCCGGTTGCCTTTCGCGTCAGGACTGATGGAAGCCACCAAGCAACAGTTGAACATTTTGAACTTTGTTTACTGGCTTGGCTTGCTGCTGCTGATGTTCCTGTCTGGGGCAGAAACGCGCCGGCTCTTCACTCGCGAAGAGCGCCGAGAAGTGGGTTGGCTGGCCATCGTGGGTACAGGCATACCATTCATCCTTGGGTTGGTGCTAGGTCCGTGGCTTATCGGCCCTGCGCTCGCCGGTCCTAACGGCAACCGTATTTCTCTGATCATCATTCTCGCCGTCGGGGCCGCCGTAACGTCGGTTCCGGTTGTTTCGAAGATTTTCGCCGACTTGAAGATACTCCACACCCGCTTCGCACGACTGGTTCTCGGCGTCGCCGTGCTGGAAGACATCGTGCTGTGGTTGGCGCTCGCGGTGGCGACCGCAATGGCCGGACAGAGCGTGCTCAACTCGCGGGATATGTCGGTCCACCTGATCAGCACAGTCGGATTCTTTGGACTAGGGCTGACGATCCTTCCCCGGATGGTAAAGCGAATCAACAAGTCACGGTTCAACGTTATCGCAAAACATTCGCCGGTGGCTTATGCGATTGCAGTTCTTCTCGGATATTGTGTGGTCGCCGGGGCGCTCGATGTCAGCGTGGTATTTGCCGCATTTCTTGCCGGCTTCGCCGTCGTACACAAGAAGCGCAAACTATTCTCGGAAGCGCTCGACGCCATAGGAAAAGTATCGTTCGCGTTCTTTATCCCCGCATATTTCGCAATTGTGGGATTGAAACTCGACCTGGTTCGCGGTTTGTCGTTGTCGATGATAGCCGCCTTCATCGTCGGAAGTTGTGTGGTCAAGATTCTTTCTGTTTCACTCGCGGGACGTTTGGCAGGCTTTCGAGGATTGGATCTGATCAATCTCGCGATTACGACTAACGCACGCGGCGGACCAGGTATCGTCTTGGCCAGTGTGGCATTTGACGCCGGAATCATCAGTCCAAAGTTCTACACGACACTTATAGTAGCGGCCGTGCTTACCTCGCAGATCGCCGGCGCGTGGCTTGACTATGTGCTGCGCCGAGGCTGGCCATTACTGACCCCTGCCGCCCCGGGTGAGTCGGCGATGGTCTCGGCCGAAGAGAGTCCGTCCGCCGCTTGAGTGCGGTTCAGGCTGTCTTCCTGCGATCTCGCTACGGTTCCGATACTTTCTGGACAACCCACTCGCCGACCTCCTCCGTCCCTAAGTTCCCGCCGACATCCTGTGTAGTCTTCTTCTGCCTCACCGCTTCGAGCACGGCGGATTCGATTCTGGCACCAGCCTTTTGAAATCCGAGATGAGTGAGCATCATCGCAGCCGTCAGAATCGCGCCGATGGGATTGGCGATATTCTTCCCAGCAAGCGGCGGAGCGGACCCGTGTACCGGTTCGAACATTGAAGTTTTCCCGGGATGAATGTTTCCACTGGCTGCCATTCCAAGGCCGCCCTGCAAGCCGGCGGCGAGGTCGGTGAGGATGTCGCCGAACATGTTATTGGTGACGATCACATCGAACTGGCGCGGATCGCGAACCATCTGTGCGCAGAGTGCGTCCACGTACATGTGCTCGCACTTGAGCTGCGGATATTCTGCGCCCAATTCTTTAAAAAGCCGCTGCCATAAGCTTCCGGCGTAAGTCATGGCGTTCGACTTATCACACATCAGGATCCGGCTGCGAGGAGTACTGTCGCTTTTCTTGTGGTGCTCACAATATTCAAATGCGTAGCGGATAATGCGCCGAACACCCTTCCAAGTATTAACGTCTTCCTGGACGGCAACTTCGTCCTCAGTTCCCTGCTTGGAGATGCTCCCACTGTCCACATAAACGCCCTCGGTGTTTTCGCGGATGACGACGAAGTCCAGATCCTTCGGCTCGACTCCCTTTAGCGGACAAAGTGAGGCGTCGAGCAGTCGCACCGGGCGGACGTTCGCGTACAAATCCATCTGAGTGCGCATACCTAACAAAATTTCTTTGGCGTGAATGTTCGAGGGCACCCGCGGATCTCCGAATGCCCCAGCGAGGATGGAGTCAAACTCGCGGCCGAGCATCGCGAAACCGTCGGGCGGGACGGTCGTCTTGTCTTCGAGATAGCGGTCGGCGCCCCAATCGAAATGAGTCAACTCAACCGGCGCATCCGAAGCCTCGAGGACTTTTACGGCTTGGGGAATGACTTCTTTGCCGATGCCATCGCCTGGAATTACCGCAACTTTCTTTCTTCCGCTCACAGGTAAAAAAGGTATCACAGGGGCGGGAAAGGCCGATAAACCACAGAGGCCGAAGTTCAGCGAGGAATGCGACCGGAAGTGCTTCGTTATAATCAAAGCAGTATGCGGCTTGCTGCACAAGACGAGGCGCCTCAGCCTAACGCTGCCGATGTACACGCGGAGTTTCATGCGCTAGTGTCGGGTTGCGGAGTCTCTAAGCTCGACCGCGCTCAGATCGTCCTGAAGGGCTCCGACCGGGTGCGGTGGCTCAACGGCATGGTCACGAACAATGTTCGCGACCTCGCGCAGGGACATGGCGTTTACGCATTTCTCCTTAATCCGCAGGGAAAGATTCAGGCCGACTTGTATGCATTCCATCGCGGCGAAAGCCTGCTGGTCGAAACCGAGCACGCGCAGGTGGAAACCGTCTTACAGATCTTCGACCGCTACATCATCATGGATGACGTCGAAGTTGAGAATCTGACGGGGAAATTTGCCATGCTTGGCGTGGTGGGCCCACAGTCAGGCGAGGTGCTCGATAGTCTTGGCCTGGACCGGCGTGGGTTGCAGCCGTTGGAGTTTGCCGACGTGACCGTAAGCGGTATCGACGGAACACTGGTGCGCGGCGATAGTCCGTGTGTTCCGAATTACGAACTCTGGGTTCCGGCGGAGGGCGGTGAATCTGCATGGAGGGCGCTCGTACAGGCAGGAGCGAAGGAAATCCATGAGGACCCCCTGGAAGTATTTCGGGTTGCTTGCGGCATTCCGAAGTTTGGTCAGGACATTCGCCAGCGTGATCTCCCTCAGGAAACGGCTCAGGAGCGGGCGCTGAATTTCAGCAAAGGCTGCTACATCGGACAGGAAATTGTGGAGCGGATCCGCTCGCGCGGTGCGGTCCACCGAACGTTCATCGGCTTCGAAATAGACGGTCGGCCGCCGTCGCCCGGCGCCAAGATTCAGAGTGAAGGCAAAGATGTGGCAGAGATTACAAGTATTGTGACCGTGCCGGCCGGGAGCGGCGAACGCACGTTGGCGCTTGGGTATGGACGAAAAGAATTGATGCTGCCTGGTAAGGAATTCGCGGCTGGAGATGCGAAGGTTCGTGTTGCATCGCTGCCATTTTCTGGAATTTTTGCGAACTCGAAGAACTGAGGGCCGCGGGCGAGGCGCCCGCGCCACACGAGCTACACCGAGGAGATATGGCTGAGAAGAGGAATGAAAGTTTCAAGGTCACTGACCGTCGGCTCTTTACTGCCGATGGTGAATTGCGCAAGGACGTTCCCGAAGAAGCGGAAACACCAGCGGTGGATAAGCCCCGACCGGCTCCGGCGACTCAAACGGTTCCTGCCCAGGAACCGCCGCAAGGCCCTTCCGCTGCCGACCAGAAGCAACAAGCTGACGCCTACCGGGAATCGTCTGCCGAAATGGATCGCCAAGCCGAACTGGGCGGAGTCCCGGCCAAGGACATGGAGATCACATTCGAGCGGTTCCTTGCGTCGCTGTACATGTCGGGAATGCTGCAATTGGGATTGATGCATGAACAGGGAGCGCCTCCGCAATTGGACCTGATTGGCGCGCGCCAGACTATTG
>WNFE01001314.1_pt1 | contig 22694 bp, 21 predicted proteins | sample 5400451 | NCBI WGS metagenome assembly WNFE01 (sample SAMN13153344, study PRJNA577476) | soil metagenome | isolation source: 200 cm saprolite under Douglas fir tree site 2 hole 2 | place: USA:California | collected 2015-04-18
CGAGTGTTCCATTGCCCGGAGCCTATGTGATCGAACTCGAGCCCATTGTGGACGAGCGGGGATTTTTCGCTCGCACGTGGTGCACCCAAGAATTCAAGGTACATGGGCTGAATCCGAACTTGGCGCAGTGCAGCGTTTCATTCAACAAACGGAGGGGCACACTCCGAGGCATGCACTACCAAACCGAGCCCCACCAGGAAGCAAAACTGATTCGTTGCTGCTCGGGAGCCATCTACGACGTCATACTCGACCTTCGACGCACATCCCCGACTTACTGCAAGTGGTTTGCCATCGAATTGACTGCCGCAAACCGCAAAATGATTTACGTGCCGGAGGGTGTCGCGCATGGTTTTCAGACGTTGACGGATGGCGTCGAGGTTCTCTACCAGATCTCGGAGAGCTATTGGCCTGAATCCGCGCGTGGAGCGCGGTGGGACGACCCGGTATTTGGCATCCAATGGCAAATCCCGGACCCGATCATTTCGCCAAGAGACGGTTCATTTCCTGATTACACGCCATGAAGAAAGTGTTGGTAACCGGGGCGAGCGGGTTTATTGGCCGGCAGTGCGTGCCCTTGCTTGTATCGAAGGGCTATGAAGTTCACGCTCTATCCCGGCGACGACCGGATGAGACAGCACATCCGAACGTCATTTGGCACGAGATTGATCTGCTGAGGCCAGGATGTGCCGCTGCGCTGATTCGTCAAATGCGGCCGGACTGCGTCCTTCACCTTGCGTGGTACGCCGAACCGGGGAAATTCTGGGAAGCGAGAGAAAACTTGGATTGGGTCCGCGCCAGCCTTGAATTGTTGGGCTCGTTTGCGGACAACGGAGGAAAACGGATTGTCGTCGCCGGCAGTTGTGCCGAGTACGACTGCAGCGCGGGCGAATGTGTGGAGAATGCGACTCCCCTCCTCCCTATAACTTTGTACGGGACGTCCAAGCACGCCCTCGAGAGGATCGTTCATTCCTCGAGCCGCCAAACGGGCCTGAGTTCCGCATGGGGACGAATCTTTTTCCTGTACGGACCCCATGAGCATCCCTCGAGACTGGTTGCGTACGTGGTGCGCTCCCTGCTGCAAGGAGAGCCAGCGCTTTGTTCGGAGGGCAGGCAGATCCTGGACTTCCTGCACGTCGAGGACGCAGCCTCGGCTTTCATCGCCCTGCTGGAAAGTGAAGTGCAAGGGCCGGTGAACATCGGCTCGGGGCGTCCCGTCTCTGTTCGAAATGTGCTTCAAGAAATCGGCCGGCAACTCGGGCGCCTGGAGCTAATTCGTTTCGGGGCCCGGGCCGCAAGCTCGGAGACTGTCCGTTTTTGGGCAAGCACGCAAAGGCTCGCAGAGGAAGTAGGCTGGGGACCGAGTTACAGCCTGTCCAGTGGGATCGATCAGACCATAGAATGGTGGCGGAGCGCGGCCGGAATTTCCGCGCGCGATGCGGTACAACGCGAAAAGCCGTAAATCTTCCCGGCAAAGCGCGCGCGGTGCGTGCCAAGATCAAGAGCACATTGCACGGCAGCCGGAATTACCTTACTTCAGGTTCCGGTTTGCGCTCCCACACAACCGCGGTCCATTCCCAGTAGTTGCCGGTATTCAGTGTCACGGGTGCGACAGGGCGATAGTGGGATTTCAGATAGTCGCCAATTTCGCGGTCAAAATCCTTCCCGAAATTTGGCGTTCCGTATTCCGAAAATGTGCGGTTGGACCAAAGGAGGTAACTGACGGGCTTCCGGTCAATTTCCCGGATCATGTCATCCGTCATTTTCCCGGGCGCCACGACACCGGGAGTAAACGAAAAAACGCGGGTCGGACAGTACGTGCCCGAAAGGAAGTACAGGCTGGTGTCTTCAGGGACGGAAAGAACAGATTTTCCGAGAGAAGCTTTCTCCTTCATGAATTGAATCGCGGCCTTGTAATTCTCCGCCATATGTTTCGATACGCGGATCGTCCCTCGTTCGGTCGTCAGCGGGACAAAATTCCTTGTTTCGGCCTCGAATGCCGCGGCGTGAAGCGCAACGGGTGCCAAACACCCGAGACAGATCACCAACTCTCCCAGGAACACGAACTGGCGCGAGCGTCCGGCTCGGGGAATGATCTGGCATAGGAGCTGTAGGAAGCATAAGACGACCGGGCCGTTATAATAGATGGGATAGCCTCCCGGCAACATCTTCATCAGGATTCGAAAGGCAAGCAGACCTGAGTAAGTCAATAATAGAGGGACTGCCGGACTGCGAGCAGCGGCGGAGCCGGTGCGCCGCCAGAAATACCACCAAGCGAAGCAAGCCGCCAGGATAACGTACAGGACCATGTCTTGCGGGAAGAAAATTGTGGAAAGTGCCGGTTCCAATCTCCGCGGCGGAAGAAAATTCAGAAAAACATCCCTAATAAAGTATAAGAGTACAGCAAGGGCAAACACCACCTTCAACAACCTCGAGCGCGTGTCGGAACGTTTCCACCAAAGGACGCACCAGGAAGCCAACAAAGCCGCCGCCAGCGGGACTGCACGAAACATCGCTTCATGGAACGCGGAACCCGTGATCGTAAACCCGTTTTCCGCAAGCCACGACTTTCCGAATGTCTTCATGAAATAGGACGTGGGCCAGCTCACGATATTTTCCTGCGTGATGAACTCGACTCCCCCGATGGATACCATCCATCGAATGACGAGGCCGCATATCGCGATGCCCGGCAGAATCAGTGCAGTGTCTCTCGCGAAGAGTTTCCAGGATCGCTGCAACAAGCCGCGCACCACGATCAAGAGACTCAAAGTCCCGTAGCAGGCAATCCCAAATTCCGGTTTGAGCAGCAGCGCAATCGCTGCCGCCATTCCTGCCGCGAACGTCCAGGTCCAACCCGTAGTACCAGACGCGCTAATGACAAGCCATAGGAACAGGCACCCGATGAGACACGCGTACACGGCGGCAGAGGTGTACGGCAGAGGGAAGCAAAAAAGCGAGGGGTGAAAGGCTTCCATCAACACCACGGCTCCCGCGGTCCAGCCGATGAGCCACGAGGACAAACGCATCCCGGCAAGGTAAAGGAATATCGCGGAGCCCAATGCCGACAGTGACCCCGCCCAGTACAACACATTCAGGCGCATGCCGAACAACCGAAACAGATAACTTGTGAAATAGGGCGCCGCTGGACCATACATGAACCATACGTCGCGGTAGAGCTGTTTTCCTTGGGCAAGCAGCGCAGGTACGTACATCTCGTGGCCGGAATCAATGGTCAGATTTCCCCACGTCGCCCACGTCGTATATACCTTCACAGCCCAAAGGACTAACAACATAAGGAGAGCGCCGTACGTCGTGAAATTCCAGGGTATATGGTGGCTTGAGGTCATGGGCGAAAAATCTGGGTGGTCAAGATTCGGCGTACTCTTTGGAGGCGAGTCGGGAGAATCGAGCACCTGTTCGATAGAATGCAATGGGGTCATGAATTCGATCATAACAACAGTTGGCCCAGGAGATTGTCCGAGAGAATGCGAGCGGTCATAAAAGGTCAACCTCGCAATTTCCATTTTCCAACGCGGAGCAGCCAGGAGATCCTCGTGTTACTCTGGAAACGGAATCGAAATTCAGCATGCATGATGCAGACGCAGCGTGCGGAAACTGGCCTGCGAGGAGAGCTTTTTTCGGCTCCGCGACGCGCTCAAAGCCTACGGATTCCCCGTGCAGAAACTAGATTGGATCGTTCTTGCGATTTGTCTCGGGTTGGCTTGGCCGACGCCGGGTTTAGGGGAGACATGTTTCACAACGATCGAGCAAAAGCTTGCTCAGTTCGCGAGAAATAAGTGGGCCGCTCTGGCAGCGATTGGCGCGGCAACGATTATTGCGCGCCTCGCGCTGCTTCCGTGGATGCCGGTGCCGCAACCGAAAATACACGATGAGTTTAGTTATCTGCTTGCGGGCGACACTTTTGCGCACGGGCATCTGGCAAATCCGCCGCATCCTCTGTGGATTTTTTTCGATACCTTTCACGTCATCCAACACCCAAGCTATGCGTCGATGTATCCCCCGGCGCAGGGGACCCTGCTCGCGATTGGACAACTTCTGGGCCATCCTTGGATTGGCGTGGTGCTGAGCGTAGCCGCGATGTGCGTGGCGATGACCTGGATGTTGCAAGGCTGGATGCCGCCGGAATGGGCGCTTCTCGGCGGCGTGCTGGTTTTTTTGAGGTTTGGGATTTTCAGTTACTGGATGAACAGCTATTGGGGCGGCGCCGTGGCCGCGACCGGAGCCGCACTGGCCTTGGGCGCGTTGCCGCGAATTTTCGAACGCCGGCGGCCGCGCGACGCCGTTGTTTTCGGTCTGGGCGCGGGAATCCTCGCGATAAGCCGTCCTGTCGAAGGATTCATTTTCTGCATTCCGTTGACGGCCGCGCTCGTGTGGTGGATTCTGCGGCGCGAAGCTCCCGCGCGCCCGCCGTACGCGAAACGCGTATTGTCACCTATTGCCGCGATTCTGGCGTGCGTTGTCGGATTCGTTGGGTATTACAACGGGCGCGTCACTGGGAGCCTGATCGAGTTTCCTCACTTCATAGAGCAGCGCATGTATTTCACCACTCCCGTTTTTTTGTGGCAGCATGAAAAACCACCGCGCGCCTACGCGAACCCGCAATTCGACGATTTTTACCACAACTTCATGCCCAGCCTCTATCAGACCGGCTGGGATGAAGCGGTGGGCCAACTTGAATGGAAGGCCACGGAGTTTTGGCAGTTCTTTCTTGGGCCGGCGCTTTCGATTCCGTTTCTAGCGCTTCCCTGGCTGCCCGGCGACCGCCAAGCGCGCCTGTTGCTCATTCAAGTCGCGCTTTCCGCGATCGGCCTCTGGGTCGTCGTGTTTTACCATGCGCATTACGCCGCCCCGCTTGGAGCAACTGTCTATTTGCTCTTGATGCAGGGAATGCGCCAGATGCGAGGCTGGGTTGACCGGCCCAGTTTATTTCATCCACGCGATGGTGTCCCAATCGAACTCGCTTTTCGATTGGTTCCACCGGCACTCCGTGATCGTGCTGGGGGTCACGTTTTTCGCGCTTATGGTTTTGAGGTTACGATCGCCGCGCACCGCGCCACCTGTTGAGCGGCCTTGGGCAATTTCGGCTTGCGAATTCGTCCTTCTTGTTTTCGTCATGCTGCAAACTTGTACGATCCAGAGGGATCTCCATCCCGACAATTATCCTTTTGTGGATGACTTGAACGAGCCCTTCCGCAAACCCGTCGAGCAGCGCCTGGCCGCGATGCCGGGCCAGCACCTCGTCCTTGTACGATACTCGAAGGATCACAACTCCGGCGAAGAATATGTCTATAACGATGCGGATATCGACCACGCGAAGACCGTCTGGGCGCGCGAGATACCCGGCATGGAGCTAAGCCCGCTCCTCAGCTATTTCCGGAATCGCGATGTGTGGCTCTTCGAACCCGATGAGGACAATGGGAGCGTGTCCCCCTACTTTCCAGAAAGGCCTGAGCCCTAACGAACTGCCAAGGGCTACAAATGATTTTGCCCTTGCCAGTTGCTTTCTCCGAAACCCGTTTGGAAATGGAAAGAATCGAGTAGCTGGCTTCAAAGCCCCGATGGAGGCATGGTTTCGTGTGCCAGCCGAGAGTGACTCAACATAGTCCGATCTTCGCGCTATGTACTCCTTAAATTATGGAAACAAGAGAGGCTTTCTCAATGGACAGAGTTAACGCATTCGACAGAAAGTAGTCTCAGCGGAGAATTACATTCGCATCTTACATCGGGTCGTTGGATCCCCAATGCAGATTCTAGATCTGGTCATCCTTGCAATTTGTATCGGTTTGGCTTGGCCGAATCCGATATTTGGCGGACCTCTGCCAGCGTGGCTAGAGAAAGAATTCGCGTCTTTCGCTAGAAACAAGCGGGCCGCGTTGGTGGCGATCGGCTTGAGTACGATCTTCATACGGGTGGGTTTGCTCTGGTGGATTCCAGTTCCGCATCCGAAGATTCACGACGAATTTAGCTATCTGCTCGCGGCGGATACCTTTGTTCACGGGCGGCTGGCAAATCCGCCGCATCCCCTGTGGATGTTCTTCGACACCTTTCATGTCATACAGCACCCGACGTATGCCTCGATATATCCCCCTGCACAGGGAGTGGCGTTGGCGATTGGACGCCTGCTGGGGAATCCTTGGATCGGCGTGTTGCTGAGTACAGCCGCGATGTGCGTGGCAATGACCTGGATGTTGCAGGGTTGGATGCCACCGGAGTGGGCGCTGCTTGGAGGTGCGCTCGTCTTATTGCGTTTCGGACTTTTCAGCTATTGGATAAACAGCTATTGGGGCGGATCGATCGCCGCTGCGGGTGGCGCGCTGGTCCTGGGTGCTTTTCCGAGGATTCTTAAGTTGCAACGCCCGCGTGATGCTGTGATCTTTGGCCTAGGTGGGGGAATTCTCTCGATCAGCCGCCCATTGGAAGGATTCATTTTCTGCATCCCGTTGGCGGCTGCTCTCCTCTGGCGGTATTTGCGTCAAACGGGTCTGGACCGGCGCACGTATGGGAGGCGCGTTTTCTTTCCCCTGATCTTGGTGCTGGCTTGCTGTGTCGGATTTCTCGGCTATTACAATTGGAGGGTCACAGCCAATCCGTTTTTGTTTCCGCATTTCATCGAACTGCGAGATTACGTCACCGCGCCCGTCTTCCTGTGGCAGAAAACGAAGCCTCCGCTTACAATTGCCAACCGCCAGTTCGACTACTTCTATAATCGGTGGATGCCCACTATCTATCAAAAGGGGTGGAGCGGCGCGAAGGATATTTCAAGCCGAAAAGTGGCATTTTTTTGGAATTTTTTCCTAGGGCCCGTCCTTTCAATCCCATTTCTTGCGATTCCCTGGCTGCTTCGGGAACGCTACATCCGTCTGTTGCTGGTCCAAGCGGGATTGTCGTTTGCCGGCCTGCTTGCCGTTGTCTGGTTCCTTCCCCACTATGCCGCGCCGATAATGGCCACGATTGTTCTACTCGCAACGCTGGGCTTGCGCCAATTGCATATTTGGCGATACCGCCAGCAACCGATCGGAGCCGGGCTGGTGCGGCTGATCATATTGTTCAACCTACTGATCCCGGTCGTCTATTTTGTCACCGTCCATTTTTCCCTTCTTTCCGGATTCTGGGCTTTCACTCCAGGCGACTCGCCCGCTAAGGGTATGCTCGGGTTGGTGGTCACGGTTCTTGCCCTCTTGCTGCTTAGACTGCGCTCCAACCGCGCACAAGGCATGCAATCCGAATGGGCAAGGAGATTTCAATCATCGGAATACCTGCTTTTGATTTTGGCCATGCTGCAAGTCTGTGTTGCAGAGAGAAATTTTCATCCTCGTAACTTTCCCTATGACAGTGGCTGGAGCTCGTTTTCAAGGACTGCCATCGAACGGCGTCTCGCCACACTTCCTGGCGAACACCTCGTCCTCGTGTGGTACTCGAGGGATCAGAACTCTGGCGAGGAATATGTCTATAACGATGCGGATATCGACCGCGCGAAGACCGTGTGGGCGCGCGAGATACCCGGCATGGAGCTAAGCCCGCTCCTCAGCTATTTCCGGAATCGCGATGTGTGGCTCTTCGAACCCGATCGGGACAATGAGAGTGTGTCTCCCTACACACCGGAGAACGCCGTGCCACCCAGCCATGCACCATAACAATTGAAACCAGCCTTAGCTGCTGTGCGCCAGTTTCTAAATAGCGCGTTCACTGGGGCCTAGCTCCGTTCCTTCACCTGCATTGCTTGGTTTGCGTCAAGCGACGGAATGCTATACTCCCGTGAAAGAGACTTCGGGTGCTAGACCTCTGACTGCCCCGGATGCGTACGCTGACGAAAGACGGACCGCAAGACCAGTGATTGGACAAAGCGCTTTTGTGAGGCCTTGATCGCGGGCATGGAAATTGAGACAGATCGCTTAATTCTGCGCCGGTGGCAGTCGAGCGATGTTGACCCGTTTGTCAGTCTGAACGCAGATCCTCGCGTGATGCAATTCTTTCCAGCGACGCTCAGCCGTGCTGAGACGGAAGCAATGATTTCAACTTTCGAAGAAAGGATTAGTCAACACGGTTTCGGATTGTGGGCTGCCGAACTAAAGGCGACAGCCGGCTTTATCGGGTTTATTGGACTTGACGTACCATGCTATCCGCTTCCGTTTTCTCCCTGCGTGGAAGTTGGTTGGAGGCTGGCATTCGATTACTGGGGTAAAGGATATGCCCAAGAAGGAGCACGTGCAGCCCTCGCTTTTGGCTTTAAGGAATTACATCTTCAGGAAATCGTTTCCTTTACTGCAGCAAACAATCTTCGCTCTCGTCAGGTCATGGAAAGAATCGGTATGACCTACGACGCGCAAGGTGATTTCGACCATCCGAAACTGCCCAAGGGTCACCCTCTGAGAAGACATGTCTTATACCGGAAGGCGAGAACCGTATGAGTTTGCCGCTGGTTACAGCGTTGGGAATAGGCAAGTCTCGAGAAATCAGATTCCCGAAAATTGACCCGCTACCCTTCGCTCGATGGTGTACCCGATAACAAATCCGGGCGATTCCGCTGTGTTTTTTCGAGCGCTTTCCGGTGCCGCCACAGTCGAATCTGCTCGTGATTGCCGCCCATCAAGATTTCGGGCACCGGCCAGCCACGGAATTCCGCGGGGCGCGTGTAGTGGGGGCAATCGAGAAGCGTGACCCGTGATTCGTGACGCGTCATTCGTGGTGCAGGAAAGCCTAATGCTTCCGGAGCGCTAAACGACTCGTTGACGGAGGAATCTTCGTTGCCGAGCGCGCCGGGAAGCAAGCGCGTCACGGCATCCACGATGAGTGCGGCTCCCAGTTCGCCGCCTGAGAGCACGAAATCGCCGATTGAGAGTTCATCGGTCGCCAAATGCTCGGCCACGCGCTCGTCGACGCCTTCGTAGCGTCCGCAAAGCAGGATGATTCGATCGAGTTGCGCAAACCGCCGCGCCGTGTCCTGACGAAATAATTTTCCGGAAGCGGAGAGAAGGGCAATCGCTGTTTCGTTCGAATTGGGTCTATCAAAGCTACCCGATCTCGTTGTTTCATGTAGGGGCACGGCATGCCGTGCCCCTACAACGTCGGAATCCCCGCAGTGCCCTCCGGGTTGAACTCCTTCGCCCAACAGCGATTCTACTGCTTCGAACAGCGGCTCCGGTTTCAGCACCATACCTTCGCCGCCGCCGAACGGGCGGTCGTCCACGGTGCGATGGCGGTCGTGCGCGTATGTGCGCAGATCGTGCACGCGTACGTCTACCAGTTGCGCTTCACGCGCGCGCCGCACGATTCCGTAGTCGAGTGGGCCGCTGAAAAAGTCCGGGAAAATGGTCACGATGTCAAACTGCATGGCTGGAACAGTGTACCGCAGCAGAACTCAGCCGCGATTCAAATCCCGCAATCCATCGGGAAGCGCAACGTCGATGCGCTTGCCCTCTATGTCGATTCGCACGCAAAACTCGGCGGCCAGAGGCACCAACACCTCGCCGTCGCTCGTTTCTATTTCCAGCAATGGAACGCCCCCGGGAAATTCAACACCGCGAACCGCACCCAACCCCGCCGTTGCGCCCACTTCCCACACTTCGCACCCGACCAGGTCGCCGACGTAATAATTTCCGGGATCGAGCTTCGCGCGCTGCTCGAGCGGTATCTGCACTTCACAACCGCGCAAGAGCTTGGCGGCTTCCACATTTTCAACGCCAGAAAAATGAAAGATGGCCTGGCCTCCGCGGCTCGTCGAAAGCCAGCACCGCTGAACCTTCATGCGGCGAGGGGCGCCGCGGCCATCCGCAAGCCACACTTCGCGCAGGTTCGGCAACCGTTCCGGGAAATCAGTCAGGATTTCAGCAGCAACCTCGCCGCGGAGACCGCGTGGGCGCAGAATTCTTGCCAGGGTAACGCCGGTGAAGGTTTCTGCGGGCACTCTATTCGAGGATTTCGAGTGTGAGGCGCTTTCTAATTTTCATTCCTGCCGCGCCGAGGATGGTGCGCATGGATTTCGCCGTGCGTCCCTGCCGGCCAATCACCTTGCCGAGATCCTCGGGATGTACGCGCAATTCAAGAACGGTCACCTGCTCGCCTTCGACCGCACGTACCTGGACTTGTTCAGGATGATCCACTAACGCCTTCGCAATCGCTTCTACTAGGTCCTTCATGGGGCCCTCCGCCACTCGCATTCGCGGGTTCAGCTCGAACTTTCACTTGTACGGATCCCGTGGGCCAGCGGGATCTTCCCTGAGCTGCCGCGACCTCCCCGCGAGCGGGAACTCAGGCGATTTTTTGGGCATGCAGGAAGCTTCGGACGGTGTCGCTTGGCTGGGCTCCGCATCCGAGCCAATACTTGATGCGGTCCGCGTCCAATTTGATTTCCGCCGGGTTCTTCAGCGGGTCGTACGTTCCCACCACTTCCACAGTCCTGCCGTTGCGGGGCTTGCGTTTATCCAACACCACAACGCGGTAAAACGGGTGCTTTTTCTTGCCGATCCTAGCCAGACGAATTGCCAGCACGAAGACTTCCTCCTGCCGGAGATTATAGCTGGTTCCGCGCGTTTGCGATACCCTGCTTGTAATTGCGGTCCCTATTTGACCCAATACACACAGATGCTATATGGCGCGTAGGGGTTTCTTCCGGCTTAGTGTTTGCGGGAATATCTTTCTCTCCATGTACTTGAATTGGTGTGTGCCAGGAGTGATAAACTCTGAATCAGCCGTCTGCTCTAGCGAACGGCGCCCGAACGTCACAGTCGATTTGCACCTGAATGTCGAGGTAAATCCTATAAGAGGAGAAGATTCATGAATCAAAAATTAAGGTTGGTACTTTTGAGCTGGATAGCTTGCGCGCTGTTGGCTCTGGCGAGCCTGACGATGGCACAGACGCCCAGCAAGGCGCCCTCAAGAACGGCCAAAAAGACGCCCGCAGCATCATCCACGGCGAAGGCCAAACTCCTGGACGTGAATTCCGCGACAAAGGAAGAGTTGCAGGCCCTGCCTGGGGTCGACGAAACGTACTCTCAGAAAATTATCGATGGGCGACCCTACCGGATGAAGACAGACCTCGTGCGGAAAAAGATCGTTCCGCAAGCAACCTACAATAAAATTGCCAGCATGGTGATTGCGAAGCAGTCCACCGCGGCTCCAGCGACGAGAACACCGGCATCGAAAACGCCACCAAAGAATACCCCCTGAGAATTGGTCGTCACAAATGTTTTGAGCCTGACACGGGCCATCGGGGAGCCCGCCGTTCACGGAGAACTGCGACGGGCTCCCGAAGCCTGATTCGAAACGTTCCCACCTGAATGATGAGGCGGGATGAGGATTATGATGCGCCGGTGAGTTTGCCGAGGCCTTTGAGGCGGCCCTTGGCGGCGAGCGCGCCGTACTGCTTCATCATCTGGCGCATTTGCAGGTACTGCTTCAGCACCTGATTCACTTCCTGCACCGAAGTGCCGCTGCCGCGCGCGATGCGTTTGCGGCGTTTGCCATCAATAACACTATGATCGTTGCGTTCCGAGCTGGTCATGGAATTGACGATGGCTTCGATGCGCTTCAAGCGGGATTCGTCGACCTGGACGTCTTTCGGCATGTTTGCCAGCGGGCCGATCTTCGGAAGCATGCCGAGCACCTGCTCGAGCGGCCCCATTTTGCGAATTTGGCGCAACTGGTCGCGGAAGTCTTCGAGCGTGAACTCGCTGCGGCGCAGCTTGCGCTCGAGCTCGGCGGCCTGCTTCATGTCCACGGTCTGCTCGGCGCGCTCGATCAGCGAGAGCACGTCGCCCATGCCGAGGACGCGCGAGACGATGCGCTCCGGATAAAACGCGTCGAGCGCGTCGTACTTTTCACCCGTGCCCACGAACTTCACCGGCGCGCCCGTCACCTTGCCGATCGAAAGCGCCGCACCGCCGCGCGCATCGCCATCGAGCTTGGTCAGCACGACGCCCGAGAGGCCCAGCCTCTTGTGAAACTCGCCCGCCGAGCGGACCGCGTCTTGTCCGATCATCGCGTCAGCGACGAACAGAATCTCCGCGGGGGCAAGTTCGCGCTTCAGCACGCCCAGCTCTTCCATCAATGTGTCATCAATGTGCAGGCGTCCGGCGGTGTCCACCAGGATCACGTCGTGCGCGGAGAGCTTCGCTTCGCGGATGGCGCCGCGCGCGATTTCGAGCGGCTTGTCGGTGCCCGCGCCTGGCCAGCATGGCACGCTGACAGCCTTCGCCACTTGGGCGAGCTGCTCTCGCGCGGCGGGCCGATACACGTCAGTGGAAACCACGAGCGGCCTGTGGCCCTGCGCGACAAGCCATTTCGACAGCTTGCCCGTGGTGGTCGTCTTGCCCGAGCCCTGCAGCCCGACGATCAGCCAGACCGAAGGCGGTCGTGAGGCAAACAGCGGTTTGGCGTGCTTACCGAGCAGCAGTGCAAGTTCATCGCGCACGATCTTGATCACCTGCTGGTCGGGTGAGAGCTGCAGCAGCACCTCGGAGCCAAGCGCCTTCTCGCGAATGTTTGCCAATAACTCGTCCGCCACACCCACGTTGACGTCGCCTTCGAGCAGCGCCTCGCGGATTCCCGCCAGCGCTTCGTCCACGCGCTCCTGAGTGAGCTTTCCCTGTCCGCGCAGGTTCTTGAAAACTCGCTGCAGTTTGTCTGTTAAGTTCTCAAACATCTGGTTCAATCCCCCGGCGGCGCCAGTCTGCCCTATTCGCGCATCCTCACATTCTAACAGACAGCCCTAGTCGTGGCCTTGGCGGAACGCCCAAAGCAAACGCAAAGATTGGCGCTCTTTGTTTCCGGTATCGCTGATTCTCTTGCGAGAGAAGGCGTAAACGAGGAGGTTTGTCCAGCCTTGTGTATTTTCAATCGTGCTACACGGTTATCTATTTGCAAGTCTCAACGAAATGTTATCGACGATCCATTCGTGCAACTCCGTTCGAGCTTGAAACAGTTCTTCTTTTGTCATCGTGGGTAGATCTAACACCAGCGTCTTTGGATCGTCGTCGTTCAACTCCCACATTTGTGAAAACGCATTTTCTGGCAACGTGATCTCAAACCGCTCCGGCGTCCCCCACACTTGCGATCCCGGATACGGTTGGAACATATGCAAGCTCGCCGCATCGGGTCTTGCCTTATCCAACCATAGCCTCATCTCTTCGATCGACTCCCACGTCTCTCCAGGAAAGCCGATTAGCAGATAGGCCCGCGCCACAATTCCCGCATCCTGGCAAATCTTGATTCCCTTTTCATTGGCCTCCGGGGTCGTGCCTTTGTTCATGGCCTTCAGCATCCTCGCCGATCCGTGCTCCACTCCAAAGCCCATCTCCGTGCAGCCCCTATCCGCCAAATAATGGAACAGATCTGCATTCATCAGGTTCACTCTCGACCAACCCCGCCACAACATCCCATAGTCGTGAAAAATATCCGCCATTTCTCTGCATCTTTTTTCCTTGATCGTGATCGTGTCGTCCCAAACGCGAAGCGCCGTCACACCCATCTCCGCCAGGGCCTTTACTTCCGCTTCGATCTGGTCCAACGTTTCTTCCCGTAATTTCGTTCTGGCATCAGCACAGAAGTAACATCCATACGGACATCCTCTCGCTGTAAACAAGGAACCCGTTGTTCGCTCCGCCGCGTCCACGGACTTCCCGGATATCGACTGAACCGCCAGCGCCCCTTTGGAATAATTTCCTTCCCATAGGTCATAGGCCGGCAAGGACATCTTCGTTACATCGGGCAACGCCCCTGATGGATTCCACTCGACCGTTCCGTCCTTCCGAAACCGGCCGAGTCCTGGAATCGGCAAACTCAACATGCCTTTCGAGAAGTAATCGCAGAACTGAACGAATGTCTCCTCACATTCTCCCGACATCAGATAGTCGAAACCCCGAAAGTAGTCCCGATGCTTGAACCTCGCATGCGCCCCTTCCAGGATATACGTTACATGAGGCCCTCCAGCCACTTTTACCTTCGCCGGCCAGGCCTCTGCCAGTTGCCCGCCGAACTCGGAATTGGGTGTCACGCACGATATGCCCAATACGTCGCAAGGTTCCAACATCTCTTTCTGAACTGCCAATTTTCCCGTCGACTCATCCATGGACGAGAACTTATGGCAATCCACGATCTTCACTTCATGTCCAGCCCTGCGCAATGCCGCTCCTAAATACAACAAACCAAGTGAAACATGCAGCGAAGGATTAAAAAGCGCGAAGCTTGGGCCACCCGCTAAAATCACTTTCGCCATTTCAGACTACTCCTGTCTTGAACAACTGAACCGTACCTGGCTCGCGGCTTCAACGCTGCCGAGGGTGCTTTCTCAAAGCAGTTCTTGCACCGATGCCACAGCATCCAACGACTTCCACAGTTGTCTTTGGCGTACGCACAGAACATCGTGCTGTTGGAGGCAATTCTTTAGCAAACCTTCCTTAACAAACTCTAATGATTTCGCCACTCTAGGTTGGCCCACCTTGCATCTTTGAATTGGCCCGCCCTGGAAAACCAAGACGGTTTTCCTGGTCAGAGCGATCGATGACGGGCCGATGGGCACGAAACGCAGGACGGACCTATTCGAGGAGATTCGGCAGGCCTACCGGGTTGGGTCAGATACAACGATGGGGGCATTACGGGGCTACAACGCCGAAGCCAAGCCATGATGGCGCCCTGGCATTCCGCGAAGTGATCTTCTGAGGCCCAAATCGCTGGAGAAGCACGGGTTTGATAATCGAAGTCCATAACGCGTAGCACTTCGCGGTCGGGTGCAAACCGTCCTCGACGAACAAATCGCGGGGAGGTTTATCTTGCGCATCGAACATGGGAGTAGCGACATCGATGTACTGCACACGCTCCTGTGTCTTGACGTAATCCTGGATCAGCTTGTTTGCGGCCTTCATCTTCGGCCACTCGTTCCACCTCAAATAAGAAGGCTTGATGGACATAACGTAGATCCAGGTTTCCGGCAGCTCGGAATGGACGATTTTGACAAATTGCCGGGCGTCGTTGGCAACTATTTCCGGCGTCTTGGGCGATCCCGCCGCCAGGTCATTGTCACCCTCGTACACCACAACCGCCCGTGGGCGATAGGGAATTACGATCCTTTTCGCGTACTGGTTCAGGTCAGAATATTGAGAGCCGCCGAAACCTCGATTCATGACGTCGAGCGGCTTCATTTCATCGGCCAGCGTCTCCCAAAGCCGTATGCTTGAGGCGCCAGTGAAGACAATGCCCCCCCGCTTGGGAGGATTCACCTTGTCGCCTTCTTCAAACTTACGAATCGAAGATTCCCAATCCTGGGACTGTGCCAAGACCATTGGCACGAGGCATTCGCGGACACCCACGCACAGAAGAAACGCGAAAAAGACGATCAGGCCCAAAAGATTTTTTCGCAGAAGGGTGTTGGTAGGCTGGCTCATGAGGCGCAGCCTACACCTCGCCGCTTAAAACATCAACTCCCGGTCCCGTATTCCCTGTGAAATTACCATCCGAGTTGCGGTTCACGGCGGAGTGAACCTCGAATGGCATGAAAATCTCTTTGGCCACAATGCAGGCAACGCGGCGTTGACGCGGCTTCTTATTTACCTTAGAGTTTTATCGGGGTCAGGCTTTCCGCAGGGGCAGAGTCAGGACGAAGGCTTAGATGACTCTGCGTGCCGCGATGGTGTTAACCACCATCGCCGATCCGGTAGTTCTGGATGGGTACTGCGCGAATTTCGAAGCGCACGGCCATCTCGATCAAGTTCAAGTCATCGTAATCCCCGACAAGAAGACTCCCCCCGAAGTGTTTCTGCGCTGCGCGGCGTTGCGCAAGAAGGGTCTCGAGGTCCTGTGTCCAATGATCGAGGAGCAGGAACGCGTGTTGTCGCGCCTAGGTTTCCCGCCTGACCTGGTGCCCTACAATTCCGACAACCGGCGCAATGTAGGCTACCTGATGGCGGCAGAGAGCGGCGCGGATTTTCTGATCTCAATCGACGACGACAATTATTGCCCCGCGGCCGAGGACTTCTTCGAGGAACACTCGGTAGTTTGCAGCAGCCCGGGCCTCCACAATGCGGCGGAGTCTTCGAGCGGGTGGTTTAACCTTTGCGATCTTCTTCACTTCGACCAGGCGTATCGCGTCTATGCGCGAGGCTTTCCTTACTTCGCGCGCCACCGTGAGAGTGATTTCAGCGTCAGGCCGCGAGAGGCTACTGTGCGCATCAATGCCGGGATGTGGCTGCAGGACCCGGACCTCGACGGAATCACCTGGCTGGCCGCCCCGGCCCGCGCCCGGTCGTTCAAGGGGAAGTCGATCATCCTGGGCGAACACACGTGGTCTCCGGTCAACACGCAGAACACGGCGCTGCATCGCGATGTCATTCCCGGCTACTACTTTCTTCCCATGGGCTATTCCCTGTCGGGCCTGCAGATCGATCGTTACGGCGATATTTTTTCGGGCTACTTTAGCCAGGCATGCGCGCGGCATATGGGACACAGCGTTCGCGCGGGCTCGCCTGTCGCGGATCATCGCCGGAACGCGCACCGCTACCTGCGTGACGCCACGCAAGAACTGGCTTGCATTTGGTTGCTTGAAGACCTGCTTCCGTGGCTGACCGAACTCTCGCTGGAGGGTGCGACGTATTCCGATGCGTACCTCAGCCTGAGCCATTTGCTCGAGGACGGCGTCTCCCACTTTTCCGGATTCATCTGGACGGATGCCGCGCGAGATTATTTTCACGTGATGGCTGCTTCCATGCGCGTCTGGACGGCAGCCTGCCGCCAGCTTGCCGCCGTGTGACAGGGACGAGGGCCATTGCAATGAAAGCGATCCACCAGAAGAAAGTGCGAACAGTCACCGAGTACCCCGAGATCATCGAGGTCCTGCGCACGTTGCAGAAGCGCAACAAGACGAAACCCCGGGCACCGAAGCGAGGAGATCGCATTGGGTTTTCGTTAATCAGCAAAGACCGTTACTCCTTTACGCTGCAGACGATTCAGAGCCTCGATGTGGAGGGCGGCTTCGACCTGATCTGGAATGACGCAAGTGTCGGGCAAGGCGTGCCGGCGCTGGCAAGGAACTACCACTTCCAGAACCTGAATCTTGCGGAAGTGAACTACGGCGTGACTGGCGGCCCCGATCGCGCGGTCTGCTTCGGCCTCAAACGCCTACTGGAATTGGGATTTGACTACATTGGTCTGGTCGAGAACGACATCCTTTTGAAGCCGGGATGGTTTGGCCGGCTAACGAGTCTGTTTTCGCAGGGCGCCGCGGACGGAATCGTTTGCGGCTCGGCGACGGCGCGCTCGTTTGAGAGCCACGTTCTCGAATACCGTTCAGGGTATTGCTTGCACGTTGACACCGGGGCGGGAATGGTTCTTTTCTCGCGGCCCGCCGCGGAACTGATTCTCAATCTATACTCCACTCCGTCGGCGCTCCAGATGACCACGATTTCCTGGCGCCGCTTCTACGCCGACTTATTCGGGATTGACTTGCAGTCCTTCAGCCCGTTTTGGGCTTACCCGCCTGACCAGGCGATTCCATGCACGTTGGACTGGGGCTATACGCCATCTCTTTACCGGCATGGATTCGCCTCTTTGAGTACGATCCCCACGTTCGCTACGGATCTTGAGTTCGATGTCGAAACTTTTTTCCATACGAGATATGTTGGTCTGGATAAGGACAACACCGGCGTGCAGTATCCCCGCGTTCCTCTGCCTCTCACTGCGGCTCGCGATTGATTGCGCCGCGCGACGCCGAATTCCGTTTGTGCGCGACTCTCTCCGGTAATACGATGGGCGCGGTTCCATTTTCCAATGACTTCCGGCGGCTGCACTTCGGAACGCAGCGTAAACAAGTTGAGCCCACACCGGAAGTGCAGGATGGAGCCGAACGCATGGTTTCGACCCAACTCTATCGCGATGGAATGGCTCGCGTCGCCGCGGCCGTGCATATTGTGACGACGGACGGTCCCGCTGGGAGCGCTGGTTTCACCGCTTCCGCTGCGTGCTCGGTGACCGACAATCCGCCAACCCTACTCGTTTGTCTGAACCGCGCCAGTCAATTGCACTCCATCTTCCAGAAAAATGGAGTCTTCTGCCTGAACACGCTTACGGCCGATCAACAAGCGCTCTCGGAATTGTTTGCGCGCCACAGCGGAATCCCGATGCCAGAACGATTCGGCATGCCCGTGTGGGAAACAGGGAAGACGGGAGCGCCTGCCCTTCGAGATGCACTCGCTTGTTTCGACTGCCGCATCACTGAGGTAAAGGAAGTGGGTACGCATTGGGTTCTATTTGGCGAGGTCCAGGAAATTCGGATGTCGTCGGGAACGTCGGCGCTGCTTTATCTGCATCGCGCGTACCGGACGCTTTCATTACTGAAGCAGGGGCACGAGAAAGATCGAGAATAGAAAGACAAACGCGGAAACCCACAGTCGTTTGACGCGAAACCTCTCGCGGAGTTCCTTACGTAGGCCTTCTGACAGACATGTGATCGCTTCAATTAGGACGCCGGCCCCCTGGAGGTCCCACCATGACGGATTAGAGCCACACCGCCCTTCACGGAGTACCCTTCGCTTGAGGGGTTTAGGGTAGACATTCTCGGTAAACCACGGCGGGCCGGTGCTGCAAGTATGATTTGGCTGACGACCTAAGTGTTGTTGCCGTCGTGGTCTTTATCACCGCCAACCGCTGCCCTGGTGTTGCCTGCCTGCGCTTGCTGACTTGCTTTGCTGATCGTGACTGTGTCCCGCGGTACCGAGTTCTGGGCCGTTGTTTGCAGTTTCTTGGGCGGTTGGACTGTCTGTTCGGTCTGAGCCTTTGCGTTTGCAGCCTGGAGAGAATGGATCGAATTGCTCATCGCTAGATCACCTCATCGATTCTTAGATCGGCCAATGGCAAAATAACTTGAGGTTCCTGAAGGTGGGAAGATACTCGGAGCGAATCTTTTCGGATTGATACGACCGGGAATTCACCGGTTGTGCCCGGTAGTGGCTCGGCTCAAAAGCAAAAAAAAGAAGGAGGAAGCAACGGTTGCTTCCTCCTTCGATCTCTCGGGTAAGTGACTATCAGCTTAGCTGAGCGGAGTGCTGGCCGAGGTCGCTGCGCCGGCGGGGTCGGCGCGAATCACACCGCTCTGATTGGTGAAGAAGCCCCGTTGGCCAGTCACGCCCTGGGACAAAGGCGTCGCTGTAAGCGTGTAGGAAGAAACGGGACTGCCGGTACCGACCCAGACGAAGGTGTAGCCGCTCTTCAACGCAGGGTCCGTGCCGAGGACCGAATCAACCAGGTCCGAAACCGTGGAGCTGGGCGTGCCGCCCGATGCAATGGGCCCCAAATTGGTAAGGTGGGTTGGATAGGCTCCGTAGGTCGTCGAATAGGCGACGGCGGACGTGTTCAGCGTGCGCATCGTAGCAACGGCGGACGCTTCGTTGGCCGCCATCTTCGAGCGCAGCAAGTTCGGAATCGCGATCGCTGCAATAATCAAGATGATTGCAACCACGATCAACAACTCAATTAACGAGAAACCCTTTTGTTGCTTTTTCATTTGTCCTCCGACAAAGTATTTGAATCGTTTTGCTGACCTTGGCCACAAGGTACCGACCCAAATAGAGCAATCGCCCTTCCAAGAATTTCGGAGGTGTTATCCGTTTGAGCACAACGGCCAACCCGCCTATTTTCATCAACCTGGGTGCCTCGGTCAGACCCGAGTCTTCCCGTCAGTTCTGAATCGAAACAACTGTGGCAGAGGAATGTGACGCAGAATGAATGTCTAAACTCGAGATGTTGACAAATTCTGTCACCGCAGCATAGATGGGCCTATGTGAAATGTTAGATTCAATTCTCATTTTTAATCAACAAAGGGTCCGCTCGCCACGATGCGCGGCAGTCTGTCGGTTTGGGGTACCCACGGCAACGCTCCCTAGGAACGATTCCCCAGATGCACCACGCGAACCGGCGTTGAAATAAGCATGGTCCGATGCCTGCGCGGAGAGAGCAAGCCGGTAGGAAATTGAGCAAACGTCGACAATGGAGATGGCTCGGAAATTAAGCAATTGCGATACCTCTGCGGAGTCGCTGAAACCGGCGGCTTCATCCATCGCGTACGCCGAGAGCGCATGGCGCTCCGGCCCTCGGGAGTACGCCGGGGACGGGGATGTCAACCGAGTTGACGACCTTGTATACTGGAATCTTTGCTGATGTGACGCAGAGTCTCTGGAGTGTGTTAACGATCATGAAAATTGAAGACTTTGAGCAGAGACTGCGCGATTCGGTGCTGATTGCGGACGGGGCGATGGGATCGTTACTCCACGAAACCCTGGGGCCGCAGCGCTGCATGGACGAATTGAATGCCACTCGCGCGGAGGCCGTTTTTCGCATTCATATGGCCTACCTCGAAGCGGGCGCGCATATCATCGAGACCAACACGTTTGGCGCGAACCGGAACAAACTGAGCGCATTCGGCCTGGAAGATCGCGTCGCCGAGCTCAATCACCGGGGAGTCAAGGTAGCGCGCGAGGCTCGGGAAGCCGCCAAGCACGAAGTTCTGATTGCGGGCTCGATCGGCCCTTTGGGGGTCATCCGGCAAGTACGCGATGCGCCGGTTGAACAATTCCAGGAAATTTTTCGTGAGCAGGCGGAGGCGCTCGAAGAGCGCGGCGTGGATTTTTTCATCCTGGAAACATTCAGCGATCTCCAAGAGCTCTCGGCGGCAGTCGCGGCCATACGTTCGTTTTCGCAACTCCCGATCGTCGCCCAGCTTACCTACTCGGAAGAAGGAACCACCTTCAGCGGCACGCGGCCGCGGGATGCTTGGGCCGCGCTCCATGGGCGGGGGCTTCAGGCGATCGGCGCGAATTGCTCCGTGGGCCCGCAAGACCATTTGCGCATTCTCCAGGATTTGGCCGAAGTCGCCGGATCCTTTCCCACCAGCGCGATGCCGAACGTGGGATTTCCGCAGCGCGCCGGCGATCGCGTTATCTATCCGAAATCTTCGCCGGAATACTTCGATCTTTTTGCTCGTGATTCAGTCACTCTCGGCGCTCGAATTCTGGGCGGGTGTTGCGGGACCACACCGGAACACATTCGAGCGATGGCTCGTGCAGTGAAAGGAATTCACCCCGTGAAAGGCGCCCGGGTGGCCACGGCTGTCGAAGCAGCTCCCGAGACACAGCATGTTGGGACCAGGGAGCCAGAGAGCGCCCTGTGGCGGAAAATCCAGTCACAGCAATTCGTCGTTTCGGTGGAAATTGATCCGCCCAAGGGCACGTCCGTCGAAAGGACCCTCGAGCAAGTCGCACATGTGATGGCTTCGAAGCACGTGGACGCAATCGACATCAACAGCGGCCCTCTAGCGCGCGTCGGGATGGATGCTCTCACGCTCGCCGGCGCGCTGGAGCGCCGCGGCATCGAGACGATTCCGCACCTGACCACACGCGACTCCAATATCATCGGTCTGCAGGCGATGCTTCTGGGCGCTTGGACGATTGGCGGCGTGCGCAACGTGCTGGCCATCACCGGCGACCCGCCATCATTGGGTAGTTATCCGGAAACTTCCGGCGTGTACGAAGTGGATTCCATTGGCCTCGTGAAAGTGATGGCGCGTCTGAATCAGGGCTCCGACTGGGCGGGGAAGAATCTTGGTGGCGCGACGAATTTCACCATCGGCGTCGCGGTGAATCCTCTTGCCGAGGATCTCGATGAGGAATTGCGGCGGTTCGATGAGAAAGTGAACGCCGGCGCTCACTTTGCGATGACGCAACCTATCTTTGATCCCGAACACTGGGAAGGTTTTCTGAAGCGGATGGGTGGAAGAGCGCCGATTCCCATTCTAGTTGGGCTTTGGCCGCTGAGCAGTTACAAGCAGGCACTACGTCTTCATAACGAAGTGCCCGGCATCGTGATTCCCGAAGAGTTATTGAAACAACTCGAATCCGCTGGAGCCTCCGCGCGCGACCATGGTTTTGCGTTGGCGCGGCGCCTGCTCGACTGGGCGCGCACCGCGCGCAATTCTGGGGTTGCCGGCGCGTACCTGATTCCTCCTTTCAAACGATACGAAGAAGTTCTAGATCTTTTCTCTTAGGGTTTTAGTCGCAAGTTGACTATCAGGGTGTACTCGCGCAATTCCCCTAAGCGCGTATGTCATGCTCTTCATTTAGAACCGAACGCAAGCGGCAAGCCACACGGCGATGCTTTCGAAGTCTGAGCTGTGCTAGTTCCGGCGAAAAACTTTCCTCCGGATGTCCGGCCAGAATTCCTGGAAGATGTGATTGAGGACGGCGGATTCCATCTGCGTTCCCCAGTTCTGGGCCGTTTGACTCAGGCCGCGCTCCTCAGGCGGATAATACGCGTTGGACAAACCCGCCTCCAGCGCATTGCCCACCACCTCGGAGAAGTTGAACCGCGTGCCTCCGGAATCTGTCTTAGTCAGGAAGGCGCGGGATATCGCATATCCCGTGCGGCGGAAAAAACCTCCCTTCTCCATGGTGTAATACCGTGGGTCCTCGTGCAGGATCGCGGGGACAATCGCCTCTGTGAAAAAAGTCCCCGACACTCCGTCCGTGAAGGTGCGCCAATAATAGCGTCCATAACCGACGGCCCCACGGCCCAGCTCCGGATCGGAATTTAAGGCCATGGATTGCCCAGCTAGGATTCCGGCCCAAGTATACGAGGAGTAATCCACGACGCTATCTTGCGCGGCAAGTACGAATTTCTCGCGGGTGGACATTGGTGGAAGC
>WNFE01000780.1_pt1 | contig 22674 bp, 19 predicted proteins | sample 5400451 | NCBI WGS metagenome assembly WNFE01 (sample SAMN13153344, study PRJNA577476) | soil metagenome | isolation source: 200 cm saprolite under Douglas fir tree site 2 hole 2 | place: USA:California | collected 2015-04-18
CGTAAATCAGCGTCACCAGAACCCGCACGCCGCTGGCGCCGATGGGGTGGCCGATGGCGACTGCGCCTCCGTTCACGTTTACTATTTCGGGATTGAGGCCGAGCTCGCGTATGACTCCCAGGGCCTGAACCGAGAAGGCTTCGTTCAGTTCGTAGAGATCAACGTCGTCGTTCTTCCAGCCGGTCTTCTCCCAAAGTTTGCGCACGGCTGAGACCGGCGCCATCATGACCCACTTTGGATCAATGCCGCTGGTGGCTTGAGCGACGATGCGGACCATCGGCTTCACTCCGAGGGCTTTAGCATTGGCAGCGGTGGTCACGACCACGGCGGCCGCGCCATCGTTTACTCCGGGAGCATTGCCGGCGGTGACTGTCCCATCTTTTTTGAAGGCGGGCTTGAGCGATCGCAGGATTTCGATGGTAGTGTCTTCGCGCGGAGATTCGTCTTTATCGAAGATGACCGGGGCCGCGCCCTTCTTCTTCGCCGGGAGTTCGACGGGAACGATCTGCGACTTGAAGCGGCATTCCTTGATCGCGGCGACCGCCTTGCGATGAGAGTTCACTGCAAACTCGTCCTGTTCTTCCCGCGTGATGCCATATTTTTCGGCAACGTTCTCGCCGGTGATGCCCATGTGGTAGTCGTTGTAAATGTCCCAGAGGCCGTCGCGGACCATCGAGTCGATAATCTGAGCGTCGCCCAGGCGGTATCCTTTGCGCGCCTGCGGAAGAAGATACGGCGCGTTGGTCATGGACTCCATCCCTCCGGCTACAACTATTGTGCTATTCCCCGTCTGTATCGCTTGCGCTGCGAGGCCGACTGCTTTCAGTCCGGAGCCGCAAACTTTGTTTACAGTCATGGCACCCACTTCCGGAGGCAGTCCGCCGTAAATCGCCGCCTGCCGCGCTGGATTCTGGCCGAGTCCCGCGGAGATGACGTTGCCCATGATGCATTCATCTACACTCCCAGGCTCGACTCCGGAGCGCTTCACGGCTTCACGTACTACGATTGCGCCGAGCTGAGTAGCGCTGAGATCCGATAGCGATCCCTGAAATTTTCCGACAGGGGTGCGACAGCCAGAAATGATCACGACTTCGTCCATAGCAGCCATTTTTGTGCTCCTGCGAAGAATTGCGCTCTTAAATTATATTCTCTGACGATTAGATGAGAGAGTCCCTGCGGCTCGATTCACCTCTGTGGTCCTCTGCGTCCTCTGTGGTTGAAGAATCTAAGAACTTAATCACACTTAATCACAGAGGACACAGAGAACCACAGAGGAACAACGGAAATTTTCTAAAACGAGTGCGCATCACATGAGAATTTTCCGGCACGATCGCTTTGTGATGACCTTCGTACTCCATTTCACTCGGTGTGCGACCTCATTTTTTTCTTGACTTCGGTTTTTAATGACTCTATACATTCAGACAGTCGCAACAAAAGACCGTTGCGTGATCCATGAACAATGGAAGGGAGAATAGGCAACTATGGCAACCAAAAAGAAAGCGAAAAAGGCCAGCAAGAAGAAACACTAATTGGCTGATCGCAAAGTAAACCACGGGGACGCTCAAGGGCGTCCCCTAAGTTTTTTGGCAGAGAAATAAGAAATCTCAGTTTGCGGGGGCGATCGCCGCAGCCGCAACAAAGTCCGGCACGCGCTTCTCGGTTTTTGGGCACAGGACGCGGTAAGCGCACGATGCGCAATAGATCCCAGGCTTGGCATCGAACTTACCCGCAGCAATTTTCTCGGCGATATCCTCCACCTTCAGTTTCGCTTCGTCGATCTGCATCTGAGTGCGTTCGGTGCCAACTCGCGTGTTCCCCTCAAGGTTGTGAAAGACCAGGCGCTCGGCGTGATATCCCCACGTTTCACGTGCCGCGAGCGCGTAAACCGAAAGCTGCAGGCTCTCATCCGCGTCTTCCTGGGAGCGCGGCCTCCCAGTTTTATAGTCAGTAATGACCACAGCGTCGCCCGCAGCCCGGTCAATCCGATCAACCCGTCCAACCAGGTTGGTGGGGCCGATCTTCACGCTGAACCGCTCCTCGGTATGCAGAATTTCGGTTTCCGTTGGGGCGGAGGTGGCCAGGAACTCTCGCAGCTCCGCCGTCCCTTTTTGTTCGTAGAGTTCGCGCTGGTAGTGATCTGCAAAGCCCGCATCAGCCAGGTCCGCGAGAAGGTGTTCAATCAAATCGGCCTCGGACTTAGGACGCCCGGCCCGCACCGAATCGTAATAAGTAAGCAGTATGCGGTGCATGGATGCGCCGTACTGCAATGCTGCCGAAACCTCGGACGGGATTCTCCACTCGCGTTCCAGCTTGAACTGCAGGGGACAAGTCTCGTAGTGCTGAATGGAGCTGGCGCTAAGGGTCGCCGCCAGATGGGACGCAGGCGGCATTGCAATCCATTCGCCTACGCGCGAGAGCGGCGCTTCAGCGGCGCCGAAGATGTCGGTCTGGAATTCGCGGCAGGTTCGCTGTTTCAGCCAAGATTTCAGTTCGCGAGTGTTTAGAAGCTCACGCAAATATCCTGGTGGTGTCTTCTCCGTCTTCCCCTTTCCGAATGGACCGTAGAGAGTAAGGCTGTTGCGGGCGCGGGTCATGGCTACGTAGAACAGGCGCCGCTCCTCCTGCTTGTGCACCTCCTTCTCGTCACGATCGGCCGCCAGGCCAGAATTGCGAAGCTCCTCCGGGATTTCAATCAGCGGCTCGCGATAGGACGACGGAAAGCTGTTACTGACCGCGCGCAGAATGAAGACGTGATCGAACTCCAGCCCCTTGGCCGAATGTGCGGTCATCAGTTTGACCGAGTTCTCTTCCTCACTCGATGCAAGAGGTATAGTCCCACGCGCCTCCCGAAAGTAGTCGAGATACTCCAGAAACTCTGCCGGGCCGCCGTTCTCCGTTATGGCCGACTCCTCCCACTTGTTCGCAAATTGCAGCACCGCCTCGATGGCCGGGCTTCTCCGAATTTGAAAATGCCGCTCCACGGTTAGCAGCGCAGCATAGATCTTCTTGCCCGCAACCTCTGCCCTCGCCTGCTCCACCGCCCGCAGCACGTCGGTGCCGCCCTTTACCTGCGGGAGAACTGACGCCATCGTCCCACTCGCATCTCTTGGTAGCGCCTTCAACGCGCTCCTCAGCTCATGCGGATCCACCGAGAACTGGCGCAACGCAGCCACCCGGAACAGGGACGCGCTGTTGTTGGCCGAAACCACGGCCCCGAGGCAAGCCAGAAAATCGCGGACCTCAGGAGTGTCGATCACGTCGAGGCCTTCGATAGAAAACGGGATGTTGTGCCGGGCGAGCTCGGCGGCAACGTCGTCGCGATGGAAGTGGCTGCGGTAAAGAATGCCAATATCCTTCCAATCGCAACGCGAGTGCTTCCGCTTTTCCACCAGCATCGAAACCAGATCAGCGGCTTCCATGAAACTGCCCGTCACGCACACCGCCTCAACCAGCGGTCGTGGTGCGGCCTTTTGTGGTTGTTCTTCATCGCGCGCGGAAATCAGAGGCGAGCGGCGATACTGGGTTGCGCCAGCATGTAATGCGAACTCGGGATTTGCCGCGATCAGAGCATGAGCGCACTTAAGGATAGGCGTCGTCGAACGGCGGTTCTTGCTCAGCACCACGAGCTTTGCTTCCGGAAAATGCTTCTGGAACAGCTCGAACGCACCACTGGATGCCCCTCGAAAGCGATAAATGCCTTGATCGGGGTCACCGACAGCGAAAACGTTCTGCTGAACCGCGATGGCATTCTTCTCCACATTTGTCGGACAAGAGTGTCCGACCCACACGGACCCTGCTAGTTTCTCGAGGACCTTGATCTGGGCGAAGTTCGCGTCTTGAAACTCGTCTACCAGGATGAACCGCGCCCGTGAGCGCTCACGTTCGAGCAGGGTGGCATCCTCGGCCAAGAGATCATTCGCTCGAAGGATCATGTGGCCGAAGGTGCCGAGGTTACGTTCCCGCAACATGCGTTCCGCGGTTTCGAAGACGGAAGCTATTTCGCGGCAGCGACCTATAGCTTCATCCTCCGGCAGTTCGTCCGCATCCTTGGACTTACTGACCCGAGGTACCGGGAGCTCGCCGCGCTCAATCCGATGTACATATTCCACATACTGCTGGGGCCCTACGAGTTCGTCCTGGCAACGCCGCATGAACTCGAGTAGATCGTCCAGAAATTTGGAAACGTTGGCGGCGCGAACGAAATGGTTCAGCCGCAACTCGCGGATGTTTCGTCGCAGGAAGATCCACAGGTCTTTGTCGCCGAGCACCCCGAAGCTTCGTCCGGAGCGGATAAGCAAATTGTTGCAGTAGGCGTGGAATGTGGCGATCTGCAGGCCTGCGGCATTGGCTTTGCCCAATTCACGCTCCACGCGCAGGAGCATCTCGCGAGCAGCATTTTCGGTATAGGTGAGAGCGAGGATTTCATCGGGACCGGCGGGACCCTCGCCGATCAAATGCGCAATCCGGCGGATAAGCACCGTCGTTTTTCCCGTGCCCGCACCTGCAACCACCAGCATTGGACCAGAGACATGCTCGATGGCTTCCTGCTGCTGTGGGTCAGGTTGGAGGGATAAATTGGACTTCGACTTCGAAACAGCCATTGAGCAGGAGAATAGCAGAGTCGGCGGCGGAAAAACGGGGCTCCTACTTATGTGTTACAACGGTCCAAATCCAATAGGCTAACGCGCCGTAGAACACCACCGAGCAAACACGGTCAATCATCACTATTGGGCTCTTGGGGAAGTTTTCGTGATATCGTCGAAGCGGTCCACCCCTGTAGCCCTCAGGGAGAGGAATCCGTTTAAGACGCAGCGCCACTACCAGCCAACAGGCAAGGCTGATGAATGATGCCACGACGATTATCCTGATGGGAATCGGCATTGCGTCATACTAAACCAGGGTTACCTTTCAGCGAAATAAGCAGTTACCGCCACTGCCGCAATCACTGCCGTCTCAGCCCTCAGAATCGTGTCCCCCAACGAAGCCGCCGTCCATCCCGCATCGCGAAACGCGGCAAGCTCCTGCGGCTTCCACCCGCCTTCGGGGCCGAAGGCCAGAATCACACTTCCCGTATCCGGTCGTACCGCGTCTTTGAGCGAGAGTTCCTCTTCCGCCTCGGCTAGGACGATTCGGGAATCTGCGGTCATCACAACCAGATCGTCAAACCTTAACGGCGCGGAAATGTCTGGAGCCGAAACACGTCTGGACTGTTCTGCGGCTTGACGCGCGATTCGGCGCCAGCGTTCCACGCGTTTCGAAGCAGCTGCGGCCAGATGAGGCTCAGTGCGGCCCGCGATGACGGGGATAATGCGCGCCACGCCCAACTCTGTACATTTCTCAATCGCCCATTCCATGCGATCGAATTTGAAAATAGAAAGTGCGACCGTGATGGCACTCTCGACGGGATGCGCGACCACTTCCCCAAGTTCGAATTCCACGCGATCGGGAGTGACACCGGAAATCCGGCCGCGCCGAACTTCCTTTCCCGTTGAAATATCGAATTCCTGGCCAATTTGCGCGCGGAGTACCTGAGTCAGGTGACGCGCATGATCTCCAGTGAGGGTGGCGTGATTTCCCGAGACTTCGTCAGCAATCCAGCGGCGGCGGGTCATCGAAGCCAGGACTAGTTGAACATATCTTTCACTTTGCCGAGGATCGAGCGACGCTGGGGCTTGTTCTCGACTTGCGTGAGACTCTGCAATTCCTCCAGCAACTCGCGCTGGCGCTTGGTCAGCTTGCTGGGAGTCTGGACGCGGACTTCCACAAAGAGGTCGCCCTTGCCGTGTCCGTTCAGGACGGGAACTCCCTTGCCCCGAATCTTCAGGACCGTTCCCGACTGCGCGCCTTCCGGAACCTTCAAGGTGTGATCCGACTCGAGCGTTGGAACGTGAAGTTCGGTGCCCAAGGCGGCCTGGGTGACCGAAATGGGCACGACACAGTAGAGGTCATTACCCTGGCGTTCAAAAAATGGATGCTCTTTCACGTGCAGTACGAGGTAGAGATCTCCTGGAGGACCGCCTTGAAGACCAGCCTCGCCAACTCCTGAGAAGCGAATTCGCGTCCCATCCTCAACTCCGGCAGGAATCCTGGCGTCAATCGTTTTCTGCTGGATGACACGGCCCTCGCCTTTGCACTTGGTACAAGGATCGCTGATCACGCTCCCCGCGCCCTGGCACGCCGGACATGTACGCGCAATGCTGAAAAATCCTTGCTGGTAGCGGACCTGACCACGCCCGCCGCAAGTGCGGCAGCTGACCGGCGCTTTCCCCTGCGCACTTCCGGAGCCTCCACAAGAATCGCAATTCTCCTGCTTGCGGAAAGTCACTTTCTTTTCGGTGCCGAAGGCTGCTTCTTCGAATTCGATAGTGATGTCTTCGCGGAGGTCCGCGCCTCGTTGGGCCCGAGTACGACGCCGGGAGCCGCCTCCGAAGATGTCGCCGAAACCGAAGAACTCCCCGAAAATGTCGCTGAAGTCCTGAACTACACTGGCGTCGAAACCAGCGCCTGCTCCGCTTCCACCCACACCGGCGTGACCGAAGCGGTCATACATTCCGCGCTTCTCGGAATCAGCGAGAATCGCATACGCTTCAGTGGCTTCCTTAAACTTTTCTTCGGCGTCTGGATTATTCGGATTGCGGTCAGGGTGGAATTGCAGGGCGAGCTTGCGATATGCGCTTTTGATCTCTTGATCGCTGGCTCCGCGCTGCACTCCCAGCACGTCGTAGTAGTCGCGTTTTACGTGGCTCGTCAGAACTCCCTCTCGTAACTAGCGCTTCGGATTCCGTGCTACCCGCACCATCGCCGGCCGAAGCAGCCGATCTTTCAACTTGTAACCTCGCTGCAGTTCTTCTAAAACTTCATGGTCCTCAGTGTCTTCGGTGTCCACCATCTCGACTGCTTCGTGGTAGCGGGGATCGAACTGCTCTCCTTTGGCGGCAACCGGGCGGATACCGAGCTTGGCCAGCGCATCCTGCAATTGCTTATAGATGAGTTCAACTCCGCTGCGGAACTCCGATTGTTCGTGCGAAGTCCCGAGCGCCCGCTCGAAACTGTCCAATGCGGGAAGAAGCGCCTTAACGGTGTCAGCCAGCGCGTAGTCGCGGAAGTCCTGTTGCTCCCTGGCGGCACGCTTGCGCGCGTTGTCAAACTCCGCCTGCGTGCGGGCCAAGCGATCAAGGAGCGTATCACGCTCGGCGCGAAGTTTTTCCACTTCAGAAACTCGTGGAGTTGCCGGTGATTCAACACTCTCCGCTTGCCGATCCTCAGTGTCGTCCGCCGCCGGCAGTTCGTGCTCGGCATCCAGACGCTGTTCTTCGATCTCAGTTTTTCCGTTTGTTCTCGCCATAGTCGTCACTCAGATTCGTTCAAGACTTTGTCAAACAGCCGCGCAATGTAGGAGACGGCAGTGATTGTGTGTTGATAATCCATCCGTGGGGGCCCCAGTACCGCAAGTGAACCCATTACTTCGCCGCCGACCCGCGCCGGGGTACCGATCAGGACGAGGTTGCGCATGGAAGGCAGCGCCTCATCCAGGCCGATCACGACCCGCACTGCCTCCTGCTTGGCGTCCAGATATGCCCCCAGCAGTGCCACCAGTTTCTGTTTCTCATCCAGCGCCTTCAGCAGTTCTTGAAGGCGTTCGCGGTCCTGCTCGCCGGCAACCAGGTTTGCTGCGCCTTCCACAAAAATCACCTGCGCCGATTCCTCTCCGGAAAGCACGCCTTGCTTATAAAGTTGTTCGACCGAAGCCATCAGCCGGTCGTACTCGCTGCGCTCCTGTTCCAGCCTGCGAGCGATCTCCGCGCGGACTGATTCGAGAGTCCAGCCGCGGAAATTGTCATTGATAAAACGCGCGGCTGCATCGAGGTCGGCCTGTGGCAGGTCAAGACGCATTACTCTATCGCGCACCAGCCCCGACTTCGTTACAACGACTGCCAACACCTTCTGGTCGCCGATGCGCGAAAAATACACGTGATCTAGAGCGTTCTTGGGACCGCTGGTCGCGACCGCCACTCCAACGTTTCTCGAAATCAATGAGAGAACGTGAGACGTCCGCTCCATAAACTCCTGCACATCAGTGATCCCCTGCAGCGAGTCTTGAATGATGCCTTCATCCGCGTGCGAAAGTTGGGTCTTGCCGCTGAGTTGCTCAACGTAATACCGGTATGCTGAGGCACTCGGGACCCGGCCCGCGGAAGTGTGCGGCTGCTCCAGGAATCCCGCGTCGGCCAGGTCGGCCATCACGTTGCGAATGGTCGCTGGGCTTAACCCTTCACGGCTCGAGCGCGAGAGCATCCGCGAGCCTACCGGCTCTCCTGTGGAAATGAAGGTTTCCACGATAGCCGTTAGGATTTCACGTTCTCTGTCGCCTATGGATTGACCAGCCGACATACTCCTCTTCTATTTCTATATATATCGTTTCTGACGAGATTCCTACGGTCAGAGTAACAGCTTTGGAAACAGTAGCTTAGAAACTAGCTGGTTACCTGGAGTCGTTTCTGGAATACCTCCCCTGAAATACCCTCGCAACAATCGGCACCGTCACTGGCGTCAGTAATTCTAGCGGCTCGACACTTCTCTGTCAGTACCCGGAAGGTCTGACTCTCCAATGGATTAGATGAGCGATCCGGTCTATTGGATTTGAATGACGCTTTCTGGCGCGCTGGACTTGATCTGTTCAACCCTCTCCACCACCCGCCGCGCAAATTCGAAAAGCGCCTTGGCGTGAGGAGACGATTCGCCTTCCAGCACCGCCGGTTTGCCTTCGTCTCCCGACTTGCGAATTTCCGGGTCAAGCTGAATGTTGCCAAGGAAATCCACTCCGAACTGTTTCGCGGTTTTCTCCGCCCCGCCGCGAGAGAAAATATCAATTTCGTGCTGACAGTGCGGACACACAAAGTAGCTCATGTTCTCGACCATGCCGGCGATGTCCACTTTCATCTGCCGGAACATTTCGATGGCTTTACGTGCGTCCTGCAGCGAGACATGGGATGGCGTCGAGACAACAATCGCTGCCGTAAGGGGAACAGTCTGAATGAGAGACAGCGCAACGTCTCCGGTTCCCGGGGGAAGATCAACAATCAGATAATCCAGCCTTCCCCATTCCACCGAGCCGAGGAATTGCCGGATAATCGAGTGCAACATGGGCCCGCGCCAAATCAGAGGCTTGTCGCCCGGATTCAGCAGCCCGACTGAGATTACCTTCAAACCGTGAACGTCGAGCGGCTGGATGCGGTTTTCCCCGAGCACTTTCGGTTGCGCGCTGGTTCCGAGCATCAGCGGTACGTTCGGGCCGTAAACGTCGGCGTCCAGCAAGCCAGTCTTGTGGCCAAGTTTGGCCAAAGCCAGCGCCAGGTTCACGGCTAGCGTGGTTTTGCCGACGCCTCCCTTGCCGGAGCCAACCGCGACAATGGCATCAACACCGGGCAGGGGCTGAGGGCCTGGCGGAGGCTGTCCGGGACGAGCAGGTATATGAGCGGTCAAGAGATCACCTTAGAGGAAGGATCCAAGATTGATTATACGGGGAGAGCCTTGGCTGGACGTGGTCGAGTGCTGCTCACCCCAGACGGGGGCGTCTGGGGATGCATGAACAACATCGCTGCCGATCCGACCTTATCGAGCGTTACTCCGCTTCCGCTCCACTTCGGCCCGGCGAATCTCACGCCGCCGTCCTGCGTCTTCGTAACGGCGTTTCTGTTCTTCGGTTTCGGGGATTACCGGCGCAACTTTCACGTGGCGTCCGGCGGCGTCGACTGCAACAAACGTGAGATACGCTGAACTGACGTGCTTGCATTCGTCGGCAAGATAGTTCTCAACGATGACCTGAACGCCAACCTCCATGGAAGTGGTGAAGACGCGGTTTACCGACGAGCGCAGCACAACCAGATCGCCGACATGAACGGGCGTCCAGAAATCCAGGTGATCAATCGAAGCGGTCACCACATAGTGCCTTGAATGCCGGTGGGCGGCCAGGGCGCCGGCGAGATCAATCCAGTGCATCAGGCGGCCGCCGAGCAGTGCGCCCAGCGGGTTGGTATCGTTGGGCAGCACAATCTCATTCATCTCGGACTGCGAGTCGCGCACCGGGCGCGGCATCATCGGATCATAAGTTGGATCGCGGGTTTCATTCATTTAGGCGCTCGGAGTCCGCCTTCCATTTCTTCGATCAAGATAAGACTGCAGGAAACACTCTGCGAGCTTCTGAACGCGCGGCTCGGGATGAGCTGTAATCCAATTTTTCACAAGCGGATCGTATTCCAAAACGCTATGTCCGGCGGGTAGGTACTCAGACTCGAGGACGCAGTGTAGAGAAATCTTTCCGCCTGAATCGTTAGCTACCGCGAACCGGACGGCATCGCAGGAACGCTCCTTAGGCAAGCGCGGACACGATTTCGCATATCCCAGGTTGCACGATCCAAGTTCTTGGTTGCTGGGTTGCGCTTGTTCGTGACCAGGAGCAGAACACAGCCCTCTCCAGGCTGCGCCGAGCGGCAGGCGTGCCGGGTGAGGGAAGGCGATGTCATCTGCACGTTGCGTCGGGACAAAAAACGGGCATGCCACGGTGATTACTCCTGTGATGATGAACGATTGTACTCACAGTTAGGAGCGCCAGCCAATTGAAGTTTCACTGGGCCTGGGAGAGTTCCGTGAAGGGCACGGCTTTCAGCCCGTGCCGATATCGAACGTGACCGACTTGACGGCACGACTGGAAGTCGTGCCCTTCCCAAAATCTCCACAGCGGCGTCTTCCGATGTTCGACTATGCGCAAAGGCCGCTTGTCGGCGAGAATAGGTAGATGGACCGCGTTGCAATGTTGAGCGAACTTCTCTCGCAGGAACCGAACAATGCTTTCGCTCGCTACGGGCTGGCAATGGAATATTCCAATTCCGGCGAGTTAGATCGCGCCCTCGAGGAATTTGGGAAGCTTCTGTCAGCCAATCCGGACTACACCGCTGGCCACTTTATGGCTGCGCAAACCTTGGCAAAAGCGGGTCGTGCGGAAGAGGCAAAGCAGATGCTGGTAAGTGGTATTTCGTCAGCCCAACGCAAGGGAGATGCTCACGCAGAATCCGAGATGCAGGCGATGCTTGAGGAACTGAACGGGAAAGCTTAACCACAGAGGGCACAGAGGAGAAAGCGATACTCTGCGTCCTCTGTAGTTAAGAGTTACTCGGCCTTTCGCGCCAGACGAGTCATCGCAGCCTCCACCAGCCCTGGAAATAACTGATAGAGTTTGATCACTGGATGCATCGTCCAGGGCACCACGACTTCTCGCTTCCTCTTCAAGTAGCCCTGCAGCACAGCCTCCGCAACTCGCGAAACCTTGATGCCTCGGACCGAGTTTGGCCGGACGCGTTTGGGCTGGTTTCCTCTCACTGCATTCGCAGCGAAGTCAGTTTGCACGTAACCGGGGCAAACGGTCAGGACTTGGATGCCGGCGCCCGCCAGTTCGCTTCGTGCAGCCTTGCCGATCGCATTCATGGCGAATTTCGTGGCGCTGTAAACCCCGTGAAAGGGAATTGGAATATGCCCGGCCACGCTCGAGATGTTGATGATGGTGCCCGACCCCTGCTGCTTCATGATCGGGATAACGGCCTGCATGGCTTCCATCGCGCCGAAGAAATTGGTTTCGAAGGTCTCGCGGCAGTCGGTCATGCTCACGCTCGCAACTGAATCGAGCAATCCGTGACCAGCGTTGTTCACCCAAACATCGATTCGCTGGAAGTGATGCATGGTGAGTCCTATTACGCGGTCAATCTCTTCGCGATGGCGAACGTCACACGCAAGAGCCAAGGTCTGGTCAGAATGGCCGATGCGCGCCCGGGCGGCTTCCACGCGAGCGGAATCTCGCGAGAGCAGCACCGCCGCCGCTCCGTGATCCGCAAATGTTTTTGCAATGGCTTCTCCAATGCCCATGGACGCGCCGGTGACCACTACAACTTTTCCAGAAAGTTCCATGCGGCGGTTGTATCCTGCTGGCCAGATCAAGTCAAGGAGCGGCGTACAATCAAGAGATCAATTGGGATCGCACAGTGAGTCCTCATGAGCACCCTCTTGCCACTGTTTCCGCTGGACCTGGTGCTGCTTCCGGGGGTGCCAGTGCCATTGCATATTTTTGAGCCGCGCTACAAAGAGATGATCAAGGAATGCCTAGACCAGAAAACCGTCTTCGGCATCGTGCGAAGCAAAGACGACAAAGACGACAAAGACGAGGGTTTCGCCACCATCGGTTGCACGGCGGAAATCCTGAATGTGCTCAAGACTTATCCTGACGGCCGCATGAATATTCTTGCGGAAGGCCAAAAGCGTTTTGAGGTCCTGCAAATAAACCAGGAACGCGCCTTTCTTCAGGCCGACGTTTTCTATCTCGAGGACGAAGCTGATCCGCCCGCATCCGCAGAGTTGGAAAAAGCGATTCGATTGCACGGCGAAATCATGGCGCTGGCCGGGGCGCAACAGGAAGAGATCGAGAAATCCGAGACCGCGCAGCTCGCGTACCGGTTGGCTGGTTCGCTCCCCTTCGACCCGGATTTTCAGCAGGCGCTTTTGGAAATGAGTTCTGAGGCGGAGCGAATTCGGGCCATCATCTCTTTTTTCGAGCGTATCCTACCGGTTTTGCACCGGAATGCGCACGCCAAGCAGAAGGCCGGCGGAAACGGCCACGTAACCTAGTCGCAGAGACCGCGATCGGGCGGCGTATAATCAGCGTAGCCGTTTTGTTTTTGGGAGTTGTGCTGCGATGAGTTTCCCTCCGACGCTTGGCGAGCTGCGCCGAAGCTCCTTCTCCGAGGAAAAATTGCGTACACGTCGCGTAAAGGATGAATTGCGCGACAATTTGATTGCCAAGCTGCGCCGAAGCGAAGATGGAATTTTCCCGGGAATCGTCGGCTATGACGACACCGTGGTCCCACAGATTGTGAACGCGGTCCTCTCCAGACATAACTTCATTCTGCTGGGGCTGCGAGGGCAGGCGAAGAGCCGGATCCTTCGCGCTCTCACCTCGCTGCTCGATCCCCACATGCCCTACATCGCGGGGTGTGAAATTCACGACAATCCCTACGCGCCGATCTGTCGCAACTGCCGCGACCTGATCGCGAGATGCGGCGAGAGTACGGCCATCGCTTATCTCACTCCGGAAGATCGCTACATCGAGAAGCTGGCGACACCGGATGTGACTATCGCCGACTTGATCGGTGATATTGATCCCATCAAAGCCGCGCGCGGAGGGCACGAACTCTCCAGCGAACTCACGGTGCATTATGGCCTGCTGCCGCGGGCCAATCGCGGTATCTTCGCGGTCAATGAATTGCCAGACTTGGCGGGCAAGATTCAGGTGGGCCTATTCAACATCATGCAGGAAGGAGATGTCCAGATCAAAGGATATCCGGTGCGGCTGCCGTTGGATGTTGCGCTTGTCTTCACCGCGAATCCTGAGGATTACACAGCAAGAGGAAAGATCATTACGCCCCTTAAGGACCGCATTGGGTCGGAAATTCGCACGCATTATCCGGCGACGGTGGAAGAGGGAATTGCGATTACCACCCAGGAAGCCTGGGCCGCACGCAACGGCAATAAACTCGCTATTCCAAAATACGTGAGAGAAGTCATTGAGCGCATCGCATTCGCCGCTCGCGAGGACAAGAAAATTGATAAGCGCTCCGGAGTGAGCCAACGGCTTCCTATTTCCTGCATGGAGAATGTAATTTCCAATGCCGAGCGTCGCGCGATCCGTCACGAAGAAAAAGTTGTGGTTCCGCGTATTGGCGATGTTTATGCCGCGCTGCCGGCAATCACTGGCAAACTGGAACTGGAGTATGAAGGCGAGATGAAGGGTGCCGACCACGTTGGCCGTGAGTTGATCCGCGGCGCGATCGCAAAGACTTATGACCAGTACTTCAGCGGCGCCAACATGCAGCAAATCATCCAGTGGTTTGATCTCGGCGGAGAGATTCAGCTTGCGGAAGGTGCGGGAGCGGCCGAGGTCCTGCAGTCCCTACGCAACATTCAAGGATTGATGGAGAAGCTGACCCGAGTGAACGTGGGACCGAAAGACAGTTCGGAGTCTCAGGTCTCGGCGGCGGAATTTGTGCTTGAAGGTTTGCACGCCCACAAACGCATCGGGCGTAACGAGGAGCGGGTATTCACGGCAGGAGAAAAAGCGCCAAGGGTTGCGGAGAAACCGTTTGAGCGCGAAGAGGGCCCGTACCGGCCGAGAAGGCCGTTGAACTGAGCTGTCAGCTATCAGCCATCAGCTGTCAGCAAAATCAACTTGCTTCACCGTTTTGCTCTGGCTGAGAGCTGATGGCTGACAGCTTTTATGCGTCGCATTCGCTACAGCAAGTACGTTCCCGACCCTGCCGGCGAAATGAGCATGGAAGACCTGCTCAGTGCTCTCTCTGACTATCTGTTGCAGAGCGGTTTCCAGGATTATCTCTCCTATTACGATCTGCCCAACGGCGAGCAAACTTTGGAAGACCTGCGGCGAGCGATTGAGCAAGCTCTGCTCGCAGGTGACTTGCTGAACGATGAATTTCGCCGACAGTTGCAGCAGATGCAAGCCGAAGGATCATTGGACGAGTTGATCGAGCAACTGATCGAGCGCATGCAGCAGGAAGATTACATCAGCATTGACCAGCCTCATGATCCTACACAGCGCTCGGGCGTTGGAGGTCAGGTCGGCGATGCTCAACAGCAGGCGCGCTTCGAAATTACCGACAAGAGCCTGGACTTCCTCGGGTACAAGACTCTACGTGATCTGCTCGGGTCGCTGGGCAAATCGAGCTTTGGACGCCACGACACCCGCGATATGTCCACTGGGATCGAGGCCAGCGGGGCATCGCGGCGATACGAGTTTGGTGACATGCTGAACCTGGACATCACGGCCACGCTTTCGAGCGCCATTCAGCGGGAGGGACTGTCGCTGCCGCTGAATATCGAGTATTCCGATTTGCAAGTCCATCAGTGCGAGTATCAGTCTTCTTGCGCGACGGTGTTGATGCTCGACTGCTCACACTCCATGATTCTGTACGGCGAGGATCGTTTCACTCCCGCGAAAAAAGTCGCCATGGCGCTCTCGCATCTGCTGCGAACTCAGTATCCCGGAGATTCGCTCTCGCTGATCCTGTTTCATGATTCCGCCGAAGAGGTCCCGCTGTCGCAGCTCGCGCGCGTGAAGGTTGGCCCCTACTACACCAATACGCGCGAGGGCCTGCGCCTTGCCCAGCGCATTCTGCAGCGCCAGCGCAAAGACATGAAGCAGATTGTCATGATCACTGATGGCAAGCCGTCGGCGCTCACTCTTGAAGATGGCCGTATCTACAAGAACGCCTTCGGCCTTGATCCGCTGGTCGTAAGCCAGACGCTGGAAGAAGTTTCCAAGTGCAAGCGCGCTGGGGTAATGATCAACACTTTCATGCTGGCTTCAGACTACGGGCTAGTGCAGTTCGTGCAGAAAGTCACGGAGATGTGCCGCGGCAAGGCCTATTTCACGACGCCGTACACGCTAGGGCAGTATCTGCTGATGGATTACATGTCGCGGAAGACCAAGACGATTCATTGAAGCCATCTTCTAGATATTAGCTTCTAGCTTTTAGCCAGACCCGCTAATTCCTGCACCGCTCTCCATGACTGATCAATCGCGCCATCGGTGTAGGCGTAGGCTCCGGCATCGGCGTTCGCGACCGTAATTCGGCCGAATGGCTGGCGTGCGACCTCGCAGGGGACTTCTCCTCCCTCGAGCCAGAACTTGTCGAACAGTGAGTTGTATTCATACGCGTAGCCGTGCGGCCAGCGGTTCACCGTGATTGCGGTAATGTCGCGCGCAGGATCGAAACCCCCAGGGCCGAGCGCTCCTGCGAGTTGGTCACGAATTTTCCGCTCAATGGTTTCGAAGTCGGTCGTGAACAGCTCGATCCGACCCATGCGATGCTGATCGCGAGCGGGCAACCCTGGTTGGCAGGGAGTCTTCATCATGTGGATCACGATCGGCTGATCGGGCGATGTAGAGCAGTGATAGTCGCCGATGCTCACGGGCAGATCCAGAGTAAAAGCAGAATGGTAGCAGCCGGGCGCATACACGGAGCTTGCTCCGAGCTTCTGAAAGGAAGTCCAGTTGCGAAGCGCCACATTCGTATAGAGCAGCGGGACCTTGGCCGATGAGTGCAATGCCTGCTTCTGTTTTTCGGGCAGTTCAGAACAGATGTACGGGATAACCATATTCCAGCAGGCAAGCACGGCGAGAGGTGCGCGCACGTTGTAGAGCTTCCCCAGGCGCGAGTATGTAATCTCGACTTCTTTTGCTGTTGCCAGATCGCCGAGGTGTTTCACTCGCACCGCGGTACTGTTTAGCCGGATTCGGACCGGAGACGCAGATTCATCGAGCTTGGAGTAGTTAGCTTTCGCGGTGACCACGTCTGTGGCCGAACTCCCGGGAATCGCCGCTGGAATTAAGCTACGAACCAACAGGCGTGCAATGGAAGCGTTGCCATCCGGGAAGTGAAAGAAATACTTTTCCGCTTCGGCGTTCGGAATGGCGTCGCGGTTCATTCCCTTGCCCGGTGTGGGGTCCAGTTTCATGCCAGCAAAGCCTGGGAAACCCAATCCCCACGCATCCTGGGCCGAGACTGCATCAATTCCCACCCCGAATAAGGGCTGGGGCGCAGCCTGGTAGAGTTTCACGATCTCTCCACTGACGTGAGCGAGATCGGTAAGGAACTTGGCATAACTGATTTGCGCCAACCGTTGTTTCTTCTCGACCGAGTTCAACCCTGGAAGGTAATCGTCTTGGTTGAATATGAGCCTTTGCAAGTCCTGTCCCGCCGCGTGGGAGAGTGGGGCCTCGACCAAGAAACGTTTCCATATATCGACCGAAGCGGCGTTCGCGTCACCGCTTTCTCCCCCACCGAGCGGCGCCGGGTTTACAGTCAACTTGTCGCTGCCAAATGTTTGTTTGTCGAAAAAGATGCTGGGAAGCAAACCGAGGGAGCGATAAAGCCCTTTGGAAACGTACTTGGGATATGAGGCTACGTCGATTCCGAGCTCCTTCACCACGCCCTTGGCAACTGAGCTGTACGGTGCCGGGCTTTCGATCGAAAAACTTCCACCGAAACCCAGAAGCCTGCGATCACCAATCGTGAATTCATTTCGCTTTGCATGGCCGCCAAAGTCATCGTGGTTTTCCAGAATCAGAATGCGAGCCTTGGGATTCGATTTGCAAAAAAAATGCGCCGCAGAGAGTCCGCTGATGCCACCACCAACGACGATCAGGTCGAACGTCTCCCCGGTTTCGATCGGCTTGCCGGCTTTTTCCCAGAAGTCGCCATCCCGGACGCTGTGAGCTACTTCGAACGCGCCCACATGACTTCCGCGCAGGCCTGTGAGAGCCGGAGGATAGTAGCCGGGAGATTTCTCTGGATCGAGATCATGCTGGAGGGCTGCTAGCAGATGAGGCGGAAGGATCGCGGCACCAGCGGTTAGGGCAACTCCGTTCAAAAAGTCGCGACGGGTGATGCCACAGCGCATTCCGAGGTCTTTATCGTCGTTCGAGTCTTCCATAGGCGTGTTAAAGCGGCTCCAGGATTCAGGCTAGTTCGGGCGTCAGGTTAAAGGTTTCAGGAGACTGCCGCTCTCTTCTGCTTTCTTCACTGCGGATTCTGCTCCCTGGAAGCCGATCTTGCTGTGTGTCCCGTCACAGAAAGGTTTGTTGACGGATCCTCCGCAGCGGCAGAGCGAAAATGCAGGCTTGCCGGTCAAGTCGTACTTGTTGCCGTCAGCATCGAAAAGTTCGATAGAGCCTTCTGGAGCCTCTACGCGATAAGGACCGTTTTTCCTTACAGTGATTTTCACTGCGGACATACTGCCTCCATAGATCGAATAGATCCAATAGATAAGAGCAACTTATGAAGATACCAGCTTCACTGGAGTGGGTGCCAGCGAGGACGACGTCTCACGCCGCCCGGGCCTTTTGAGCAAAGACACTGCGATAGAGCTGAATGTAGTTGTCGGTCATGCGATGAGCGTTAAATGACTCGCGCGCCCGCTGGAATGCGCGGTTGGCAAAGTTGCGCCGCATTTGCGGATCGTTGCTGAGGATGCGCACGGCCTCAGCCAGGCTCTCCGCATCGTTGGTTCGGAAATAGACGGCGGCGGGGCCCCAGATTTCGCGAAGCGAAGGAATATCGTTCAACAGGAGCGCGCAACGCGAAAGCGCGGCTTCGAGGATTGCCATGCCAGAAGGCTCGTAGCGGGACGTCCCAGCATAGATTCCCGCCCGGCTGTAGAGCAGTCGCAACTGCGATTCAGACTGCGGCCCTCTCAGTGCAACGCCCGCGTTCCCATCGCTAAATCTTACGTCCGTGCGAACCGGAACTTTGGACGGCTGCTCGACGGCGTCGGCGCCCACAATGCACACCGGCACAGGATGGGCCTGCTCAGTGAGCAGGTTCACCTGCTTGGCTGGATCGAGCAGTCGCCCTATTGCCAGCACCGTATCTTCCTTGGTCACGTAGGGATTGAAAAAGATCGGATTGCGGCCGTTATGGATCACCGTTTCCCGCGAGCCGCCGTAATAACTTGAGCGAATCGTGTTCAGCATCCACTCGCTTGGAGCAACCACTGCGGCGGCTTCGGAGAGTCCCTCCGCAATCGTCCTCCGGTACCAGCGCAGCCAAGCGCCATCTTTCGGTTCGCGTCCATGGACCGCCTTCCACCAAGTGATCAGATCACCATGCGCCACGACGATTTTCGGGATGCGGACCGGCAGCGCGCCGTAACCCATGTGATTAGAGTGAAAGAGATCCGGCTTGATGTCTTTCACCAGAGAACACAAATAGCTGGACGCATCCTGAAAATCCTGCTGTCCTTCCTGCATCCAGTCCAGACGAAATGCAGTTGGGTGATACTCAAGGCCGTGCAGGCGCTCCATCCACGCTGATTGCTCCGGCATCGGAATCTCTCCGAAGCTCACCAGGGTCACGCGCAGTCCGCGGCTGATGAGTCCAGAAACCAATTCGCGGGTGTAGGTCCAGATTCCGTTCAGCGTGTCCGAGGTGATAAGAACGTGCATAAGCCGGCGACTACTCGCGCCATTCTATGTTGGATGCGGTTTTTCTCGAAGTTTTTTCTGTTACTGCAAGAAATTGCACAGTTTCTGTCAAGCAGTGCACATCCGATACAATCAGCGGATGTTTCGTCTGATGTGTGTCACTGCGCATCCGGATGATGAGGCAGGAAACTTCGGCGGTACGCTGCGAACCTACAGCGATCGCGGAGTGGAAACTTGTGTGATCTGCCTGACGCCAGGCCAGGCGGCATCGCATCGTGGCGCAGCGAGGACGGACAAGGAACTCGCCGATCTCCGCAAGCAGGAGTTTGCGGCGTCATGCGAGATTTTACGAGTTTCGCGGCCCGTGATTCTCGACTACCCAGACGGACAACTCTACCGGCAGGACTTGAACCGGGTGGTTTATGAACTGACTCTGCAGGTGCGCCAGTTTCGCCCGCATGTGATGCTCTCGTTAGGCCCGGAAGGTGGGGTGACTGGGCATCCCGACCATTCGATGGCCGGAATTTTCGCCACGCTCGCGTTCCACTGGGCCGGACGCGCGAATCGGTATGCGGACCAACTTGGGAACGGATTTGCTCCGCACCAGACACAGAAGCTGTATTTTGTGACCGCGGACTTTGCCTTGCCCAACCGGCAGCCGATTACGTTTTCTCCACAGGCCGCAGTTATTGATATTGGCGATCATTTGGAAACAAAAATCACTGCCTTCAAAGCCCATAAAACCCAGGCTCCGCTGTGGCCGCTTTTTGAGGAAAATGCACGCAAGCGTGGAAGGCGTGAGATGTATCATCTTGCGGCTTCAGTACGGAGCGGCGCGGTGAGCCAAGAAACAGATTTGTTCGGCGGCGTCGTGGAAACGTGAGAAGGCGGATGACTCGGAGTTCGAAAGGCTCGCAGGTATTGGGGAAGGGCACGACTTCCAGTCGTGCCGATGGGGAGTGCAGTGCGGCAAACGGCACGACTGGAAGTCGTGCCCTTCCCAGTTGCCCGATTTCAACGCGGCGCCTTTCCCCCTCTCGGCTCAGTGCGCGCGAATGATGTCGCTGAGGATGTCGGGCTTCGACTCCTCGCGCACCAGGTGCGGATACTTCTCTCCTCCGTAATAGTCAAGATTGAAAGTGCGGAAGTAGTCTGTATTTTCGACCAGCAACTGTAGGGGTTGCGAGCTGTTCTTGCTCGCCGCCAGAGCGTCGCGAAACCCCCAGGGGGTGAAGCGGCGCCCATTGACCGCGATAACTCTCATGCCAGGGCCGATACCCGCGCGGGCGGCGTCCATCCCTTCGATCGTATCTATGATCTCGCCATCGTAATTACAAGTGTTGTCATGCGACACCCGACACGAGGAGTCGAGAATTAGGCCAACCGAAAATGATGCATTGATCTCGCCGCGGTCGTCTTCCCGGGCGCGCATCATCTCCGAGCGGTTCTCGTCGTACACCAGCTTCCATCCGCTGCCTTCGATCCCGCCCAGCGGAGTGCCGGGACCATGATTCGTTAGCCGCTCGGTCCAGAAGCCCCGCCAGTCGTAAGGGACCACCTGATTTAACGCGCTCACAACGTCATCGAACGTGTAGGTCTTTACCATTGGTGGCGTGCTGGGCAGGCCGTGAAAGGTGCGGCAAAAATCATCAATGGACTTCCGGCCTTTGCTCTGGGTACGAATGATCGTATCCACCCACAGCCAGTTCAGTTCGTCTTCGTCGTAGAAATCAGTGTCGCGCCGCCACGATTCCCAGTCTTTGGGTGAGTAATAAAGCTGTGCAGCCGCGTCCGCGGTGTCCTGAAGGTTCCGCCATGATCTTCCAGGACGATGATCGAGCTGTGCAGCAACTCGCGCCAACTCCTCACGAAACTGCTCGGGAGTCCATAAACCGCTGCGAGCGGGAAGAATCTCGCCCAGATATTGGGTTAGTCCTTCGTACACCCATAGAAGATCGTCTTGCATGGGTTGCTGATAATCGGAAGTCGTCAGATCAGATGGGCGGCGGAATTTCCCATTCCATGAGTGAACATATTCGTGTGGCAACAGCGATGCGTGCTCAATTCTAAGCTCAGGATCAATCAGAGTGCGCTCTTCGGTCCGGCTGTCGTTCGATTCATGGTGCTCTAGGCCAAAGTGAGCCACGTGATCGCTCAGGCTGAACAGGAAGTGATAGTCGCGGTAATGCGTCGCGCCAAAGAGCAGACCTGCTTGCTTCACCAGATTGCGGTAGTTCTCCCACACTTCCGGTGGCGCGTCGAGGGCGGTGGCACTGTCGGCTGCTATATCCATCTCGACAGGAGGATTCTGTCCCTGGTTGAGCGGAACAACTTTGAGGTACTCACCAGTGATGATCGGAGAATCGACTAGCGTATACAGTGAAACCGGACTGAAATGAATCTCATCACCTGCCTCCGACGATACCGGTAGCGCCGTGCCGAATTTCCATTGTGAAGGAAGGCGCACGGACGCGGAATAGGTGAGTTGGTCAGCCGTCCAGCCTTTGGGATAGAGCAACACCTGGTTCCAACTGATCACTGCGAGTTTATCGGTTGCAGAAGCGCCTGCCGAGAAGAGGGCGGTTTCCGCAGATGCTGGGGAAAGGAAATCGAGGCTGGCATGCACCTCCTGGATCCCGGCTGGGACCTCGACATGGATCGTCCAGTTGTCGTCCAGAGCTCGGCGCCACTTGAGAATCTGGCCATTGCCGGTGAACTGTAAGCCGCCAAGATCTATGACTGGCCCGCTCGGTGCGTGCTCCCCAGGAATCCACTTCGGATAGTAGAGAGTCAGGGTCCCGGGGGCGGCAGGGATCGTCAGTTGCGCATGGAATATTTTCCGCGGCGCGTCGGAGGCATCGAGGGCGATGCTGATATGAGGTGCGGGAGCGTTCGCTCCTTGTAATAAACCCGACATCAAAGCAACAAAGAATATTGAGGCACAAAGGCGGGGGAATATCTTCATGAAACCTCCGTATGCAAACGTTTGAATATAGCAGTCAGCGCGGGCCGTCGTCACGTAACAAACCCCTCCTGTATCATCTCTGCGTGAGTTCACGACGAGGCAAATTCATCACCTTTGAAGGTCTCGATGGATGCGGCAAGAGCACGCAGATGGAACGGCTTGCGGACAAACTACGCAAACAGGGATGCCCGGTCGTGGTCACGCGAGAACCGGGTGGAACGGCAACAGGCGAAAAGATCAGGCAACTGCTGCTGGATACGCGGACCTCTGGACTCACTTCAATCGCCGAGCTGGCTTTGATGTTCGCGTCGCGTGCGCAACATCTCCAGGAGATCATTCTTCCCGCGCTGGCGGATGGTCAAACCGTGCTGTGCGACCGTTTTACCGACTCGAGCGAGGCGTACCAGGGCGGCGGGCGAAAGCTGGGCAGTGGGCCTGTCCTGGAATTACATCGCGTCCTGTGTGCGGATTTGAAACCTGATCTCACGATCCTTATGGATTCGGACGTGGCTGCCAGCGTCGAGCGCGCCCGTCGCCGCAATCAAGTCAACACCAGCCGCAACGCTGACGCGTCGAACGAGGGGCGTTTTGAGCGGGAAAATCGTGCGTTCTTTGCTCGCGTACACGCTGCTTACATGGAAATCGCTAAGCGTGAGCCGGAAAGGGT
>WNFE01000782.1_pt1 | contig 22638 bp, 21 predicted proteins | sample 5400451 | NCBI WGS metagenome assembly WNFE01 (sample SAMN13153344, study PRJNA577476) | soil metagenome | isolation source: 200 cm saprolite under Douglas fir tree site 2 hole 2 | place: USA:California | collected 2015-04-18
CGTGGGGTGAACCGCGACGGAGCGTTGGTAGTGCTCGATGGCCCGGTCGAGCTCCCCCTCCATCTGGTAGCGGTAGGCCGCCCGCCAGAGCGCCGTGGCCCGTCTCAGGTCTTCTGACTCTTCCACCCCTTCAGTCTAGTGACGAGGATTCCGCTCGCCCAGTGGACTTTGGTCTCACGGATCCTCGCCAGGATCACGGGTCGGGCCGAGTGGGACTGGCTCACGCTTGATGACGCCGGCGACCGCGCCCGCGTCACCGAGGTGAGCGTGGGTGACCGGATCACCGGTCAGAATGGTGGCGAGGAGCTTGGCGACCTCGGGGACTTCGTTCAGCGTGGGCATTGGGCGGATCGCTCGTTGGCTTCGAAGCACGCTCGAGAGCATCGCGACGCCGTGTTCGGTGAACGCATAGAGCAAGTAGCGACGTCCACCACGACCAACGTTTGAGATCACAGTTTGTGATCTCATAGCGGCGGCCTCCACCGTCGCCTGGCGAAACATGAAGTCGGCGGGAAACGCCGCTCGGTCTGCACTCTGGTGCGGCTCGACACTGGTCCCCTGATCGAATCCGGCCTCCTGCTGTGGAGGCCGAGTCCCTCACGATTTCATTGAGAGGTTGCAGCGGGTGTCTCCGGCGGCGTACTTCCCGCTTGCGCCGCGAGGCCGCCGACGGAGATCCCGACAAACTCGTTCAGGACGTCAGCCTGTCGGAGCTCGGCGGGTTGAAGCTCGCGGACTATGGTGCCCTTCTGAATGAGAAGGACCCGCTTCGAAAGCTCGGCGATGAACTCAAGATTTTGCTCGACGAGGACGATGGTCAGTCCCTGCGTCTGGTGAAGGTGCTGCAAGACAACGACGAGCTCCTCGATGATCGACGGCTGAATCCCCTCGGTGGGCTCGTCGAAGAGGATGAGCTTGGGATTGCCCGCCAGGCACCGGGCGATCGCCAGCAGTTGCTGCTCCCCGCCGCTGAGGGCGGCACCGCGACGGTCCAACAAAGGCGTCAGCCGAGGAAACGTCCCGAGAATCGAGTCAATCCGTTCCTCGGCGCTTCGGCCCGCGAAACCCATGCGCAGGTTGTCGCGAACGCTGAGTCCGGGAAAGATCTCTCGCCCCTGCGGAACATAGCCAACTCCCCGCCGTGCTCGCGCGTACGGGGGTTCGTGGGTGATGTCCGTCCCGTCGAAGACGACGCGGCCGCGCCGCGCGGGTACAAACCCCATGAGTGTCTTGAGAAGCGTCGTCTTGCCCATTCCATTGTGCCCGAGGACACCGACAAACTCCCCTGACGCGACGTCCAGCTGCACCCCGTTGAGAATGGGGATGCGGCCGTATCCGGCATGGAGATCTGTGACGCTGAGCAACACCACTCAGACCCCGCCGTGCTTGCCGAGGTAGACGTCACGCACCGTGCTGTTCATGAGGATCCGATCCATGGTGTCCTCGACGAGCACCCCGCCTTGATGCATGACGGTGACCGTGCGGGCGATCATCTTGACGAACTGCATGTCGTGCTCGACCACGATGAGCGCGTGGGTGCGGTTGATGTCGCGCACCAGCTCGGCGGTCCGCGCGACCTCGTCGTGCGTCATGCCGGCGGCCGGCTCGTCGAGCAAGATCAGGGTGGGGTTCCCTGCCAGCACCGTGCCGAGCTCCACCCACTGCCGCAGGCCATGCGAGAGCTGCCCGACCACCCCGTCGGCGACCGACGTGAGCCGGATCCGCTCCAGGATCTCGTCGACGATCTCGCGCGTCCGCGCCGCCGGGTTCGTCCGGCGCGCCGAAAGCCAGAGATGCTCCCGAACCGTCAGCCCATCGAAGAGGCTTGGCACCTGCGTCTTGATGCCGATGCCTCGCCGCGCGATCGCGTGCGTGTGGCCGCCGGTGATGTCGTGGCCCCGGAACAGAATGCGCCCCGCGGTCGGCCTGAGCTGTCCGGTGAGAAGCTTGAAGAGGGTGCTCTTGCCGGCGCCGTTCGGACCGATGAGACAGCGAAGCTCACGCTCCGCCAGCGTGAAGTTCACGCTGCGCACGGCCTCGACGCCTCCAAACCGGACCGAGAGATCGACGGTCTCGAGAACAGCTCCATTCATGCGTGGTTGCGGGTCCGCGACTTGCCGAGCACCTGGCCGCCCAGCCTTCCCAGCGTCGGCACGAGGCCGCGCGGCACGAGGAGCACGAAAACCAGGAAGATGATGCCGAAGATCAGATTGGTGTTCGCAAGCTGTTGGGTGCCGAACATCGTCGTGAGGTACTGCATGATCAGGCACCCGATGATGGGTCCGACGAGAGTTCCCAGGCCACCGACGATGACCCAGATGATGATCTGCGACGTCATGGCCAGGCTGAAGACGGTGGGGCTCACGAACGCCCCCCAATTCGCAAAGAGACAGCCCGCCAGACCTGCGATGCCTCCGCCGACCGTGAAGATCAGGAGCTTGTGAAGCCTCACGTCGTAGCCAAGCAACTCGCAGCGGATCTCGTTCTCCCGAATGGCGATCACGACGCGCCCGAAATGGCTGCCCATCAGCGCGTGCAGTCCGAGGTACACGATCACGAGCAGGGCCATCACCACGTAAAACGTCTCGGTCGGATCGAGGACACGGCCGGGGTCGCCGGGCAGGTTCAGGGTGGGCAGCGACGGCATCCCGTTGAACCCGTTGAGCCGCGCCTTGCCCACGCGATAGGCGTCGCCCGCCGTGCTGTTCATGAGATTGAAGAAAATCAGCGTCACGCTGAGCGTGATGACCCCCAGGTACACATCGCTCAAGCGACCATAGAACATGAAGTAACCAAGCGAGGCCGCGAACACGGCGGGAACCGCGACCGCGAGGATGACCGCCACCGTGCTCTCGCCGAGGTTGATGGCGGTCACCGCATACGCGTACGCCCCGAGCCCGAAGAACGCGGACTGGCCGAAACAGAGGATGCCCCCGTAGCCCCAGACCACCCCCAGGCTGAGCGCGAGGATGCACAGGGCCGCGAAGACGGTCAGCTGCAACAGTCCGAACTCCTCGACCACCTGCGGCACCACCAGGGCCACCGCCACCATGGCCACCGCGGTCGCGACGATACCCGGATTCCCGCGGCGGCTCACAGGCTGCTCCGGAACCACTTGCCGGTGATGCCGTGCGGCAACACGCGCAAGAGCAGAATCGCCGCCGCCAGGAGACCCGCCTCGCCGACGACCGGCGTCGTGAAGTAGGTCAGGAGCTGGTTGACGGAGCCGAAGAGACCCGCCGCCGCCGCGGTCCCGGCCAGGATGGCCGTGCCGCCGCTGATGACCGTGATGAACGCCTTGGCCACGTAGGCGGCGCCCACGCTGGGCAGGACGCCGGAGATGGGCGCGAGGAGGCCGCCGGCCAACCCGCTGAGCGCGGCTCCGATCCCGAACGTCGTCGCGTACACCCGGGGCGGGCTCACGCCCAGCGCCGCGGCCATGTCCGCGTTCTCCATGGTGCCCCGCGCAATCAGGCCCAGCCGCGTCCGGCGCAGCACGATGAAGATGACGCCGAGGATCGCCGCGGTGATGACGATGAGGACGAGTCGATACACGCTGATGTTGTAGCGGCCGATCGCGACGCTCCCGAGCGGCGCGCGAATGCCGGCCACCGAGGTGCCGAAGATCGTGGTCACAAGCCCGATGAAGAACAAGCTCAACCCCCAGGTGGCGAGCAGCGTGTCGATCATCCGGCCGTAGAGGAACCGAATGATGGTCCGCTCGGCGACCACCCCGATGACGCCGACGACCAGCGGCGCCACCACCAGCATCGCGACCCAGATGTTCACGCCGTGATTGGTGGCCACGATGGCCGCGTAGCCGCCGAGCATGAGGAATTCGCCGTGGGCCAGGTTGATGACGCGCATCATGCCGAAGATGACGGCGAGCCCGATGCTGATGAGCGCGAGGCTGGCGATGCCGCTCAGCACTTCGATCACCAGAATGGCGACCAGATCCATTGCGCGCGCATCATAGGGCTCCCGTCGAGAAAGTGTCAAGCGCGCAACCGGCGGCGCGCCACGTCCTTGACTGTCCGAATCGCCGGGGCCTATACTCTGGCCTCGCGGCGCGGCCGTGCGCACTCCACAACCCTCGCTCGGAGGTATCTATGAGAACCGACCGTCGGAAGTTCCTCAAGGCTGCGGGCGCAACGATCGGCGCTCTCTCTCTCGGCCCAAGTATCATGCGTCACGCGTCCGCCCAGGCCGGCGTCATCAAGGTGGCCGGCATCCACGACCTCTCGGGAGGCCTCGACATCTACGGGCGGCCGATGGTCGACTGCCTGAGCTTCGCCGTCGAGGAGATCAACGCCGCCGGAGGGCTGCTGGGGAAGCAGCTGAAGCTCATCAGCTACGACGCCCAGTCCAACATCCAGCTCTATACGCAGTTCGCCACCGAGGCCGCCACCAAGGAGCGCGTCGCGGTCGTCCACGCCGGCATCACCTCGGCGTCACGCGAGGCCATCCGGCCGGTGCTCAAGCGGTTCAACACGCTCTACTTCTACAACACGCAGTACGAGGGCGGGGTCTGCGACCGGAACTGCTTCTGCACCGGCTCCACGCCGGCGCAGAACGTGGACAAGCTGGTGCCGTTCGGCCTCAAGAAGTTCGGCAAGAAGATCTACACCGTGGCCGCCGACTACAACTACGGGCAGATCACCGCCAAATGGGTCAAGAAGTTCTGCGTCGAGGCCGGCGGTGAAGTGTTGCAGACGGACTACTTCCCCCTCGAGGTGAGTGACTTCGGCGCCGCCATCACCAAGATCCAGGCGGCCAAGCCGGACTTCATCATGTCCGCCCTCGTCGGCGGCAGCCACATCTCGTTCTATCGGCAATGGGCCGCCGCCGGAATGAACAAGTCGATCCCGGTGGCCTCCACCACGTTCGGCAACGGGCTCGAGCAGCAGGTGACGTCGCCGGAGGAGCACAACGGATACCTCGTGTCCCAGAGCTACTATCAGGAGCTGACCACCGAGGCCAATCAGGCGTTCCTGAAGAAGTTCCTGCCGAAGTACGGCACCACCACCAAGTACGTCACGCCGCTCGCCATCCAGACCTATCACGGGATGCACCTGTGGGCATCCGCCGTGAAGAAGGCCGGCAGCATCGATCGGATGAAGGTCATCGCGGCCCTCGAGAAAGACCACGTCTTCAACGGTCCCGCGGGCAAAACGGCCATCGATCCCAAGACGCACCATTGCAGCCTCGATGTCTATATCGCCGAGGCCAAGAACCGGGCGTTCACGGTGCTCCAGAGCTATCCTCAGCAGCCGCCGGCCGATACCGCGGCGGTGTGCGACCTCAAGAAGAATCCCAACGACAACCAGCAGTACGTCATCGACGTGAAGGCATAGGGCTTCACCGGACCGCGCCAGTGGCTCCGGCGCAGCACCCGATCGGGTGCTGCGCCGGCCGGAAAAAGGAGAATGCTCGTGGCCAGCGTAAAACTTCCCACTCCTGACGAACTCAAGGCAGTCGGCCGGCAGCTCGGGATGACCCTGTCCGACGCCGACGTCGATTTCTTTCTGCAGACCATGGCCGGCAGCGTGGCCGCCTATCACGCGGTCGAGGCCATGGCGGACCCGATGCCGCGCGTGAAGTATCCGCGCACCCCGGGCTACCGCCCCATGGGCGCGGAGAACAAGTACAACGCCTGGTACTACAAGAGCGAGGTCGCGGGCGCGCCCTCGGGCAAGCTCAAGGGCAAGCGGGTCGCCCTCAAGGACAACGTGTGCCTGGCGGGGGTGCCCCTGATGAACGGGGCCTCGACGCTCGAGGGCTACGTGCCCGACGTGGACGCCACCATCGTCACACGCATCCTCGACGCCGGCGGGACGATCCTCGGCAAGGTGCACTGCGAATACTTCTGCTTCTCGGGCGGCAGCCACACGAGCGCCGCGGGCCCCGTCCACAACCCGAGAAAGATGGGCTACTCGGCGGGCGGGTCCTCGTCAGGGAGCGCGGCGGTCGTTGCCGCCGGCGAGGTCGAGATGGCCATCGGGGGCGATCAGGGCGGGTCGATCCGCATTCCGGCCGCCTACTGCGGCATCTATGGGATGAAGCCGACGTTTGGCCTCGTCCCCTACACCGGCATCTTCCCCATCGAGAACACTCTGGACCACACCGGGCCGATGACGGCGACGGTCGCCGACAACGCGCTGCTACTCGAGGTCCTCGCCGGCCCTGACGGTCTCGATCCGCGCCAGATGAACGTGAAGACGGCGGGCTACACGGACGCCCTGACGGGCGACGTCAACGGGATGAAGATCGCCGTCGTGAAAGAAGGCTTCGGCTTCCCGACCTCGGAGGCGGACGTGGACGCCCTGGTCCACAAGGGGGCCGAGACGTTCCGGAAGCTCGGGGCGCGTGTCGACGAGGTGTCCATCCCGATGCACTTGCTCGGCGGCGCCATCTGGACTCCGATCGCCGCCGAGGGCGCGACGTGGCAGATGATGAACGGCAACGGCTTCGGCTTCAACTGGAAGGGCCTCTACGTCACGAGCCTCGTGGACGCTCATTCGGCATGGCGCCAGCGGGCCGACGAGCTCTCCGACACGCTCAAGACCACCATCCTCTTCGGGCAGTACGCGCTCAACAAGTACCGCGGACATTACTACGCGAAGAGCCAGAACCTCGGGCGTACCCTGCGCGCGGCCTATGATGAGGTGCTGAAGGACTACGACCTGCTCCTGATGCCGACGCTTCCCCTCAAGGCTACCCCGATTCCGAAGCCCGGCGCGCCGCGCATGGAGACCATCCAGCGGGCGTTCGAGATGCTGCCGAACACCGCGCCCATCAACGTGACCGGTCACCCCTCGATGAGCGTGCCCTGCGGTCTCAGCGATGGCCTACCGGCCGGGATGATGCTGACCGCGAAGCACTTCGACGAGGTGTCGATCTACCGCGCCGCCTCGGCCTTCGAGAAGGCCGGCGACTGGATGACGGTTCGCCCGTAGTCGATTCCACGGAGCGCATCGGGACTCCGCCGAGATCGTCGGCGGCCCCGATGCGCTCCGGCTCAAATCGCGTCGATGACCTCCGCCGCCGTCGCCACCCACCCGAACTTGAGGGCGAAATTCTTCAGCACCGCCGCGTGCAGATCCGGCATGTACGAGGACACCGCATCGGAGATGATGGTCGTCCGGTAGCCGCGCTTGAAGCTTTCCCGAGCGGTTTCCTCGACGCAGATCTGGGTCACGGTGCCGGTCACCAGTACCGACTCCACATGGCGGGCCTTCAGAAGGTCGTCCAGATTGGTGTTGTGGAAGGCGCCGTACCCGAACTTGTCGACGATGGGATCGCCGGGCTCCGGATAGATCTCGTCGATGATGTCCGAGCAGTCGAGCTCCTTGCCGACGTCCGCGTAGTGGCGCAGAAAGCCCTTCCAGCAGCAGCAGACGGGCGGGGCGATGACCGGCGACCATTCCCAGACAAACGTGCGCTCGGGGCCCGCCACAAACTTCGTGTAGATCACCGGAATCTTACGCTCGCGACAAACAGCGAGAAGCGACTGGTGCACCGGGATGGTCGGTCGCGACTCGGGCACTTCCAGTGGCGCGCCGATCCGAACGAAGTCATTCTGCATGTCCACCACGACCAGCGCGGGATGGGGCAATTGACCGATCGCCATTCACGACCTCCAGGGAATACCCTCGATGCAACTCCCTTGTAGCTCCGACTCTTGTCGCACGCAATGGAGACGACCCATCCGGCCGGCCCCCGTTTGATTCCTGTCTCAACCGTCGGTACTCAGCGTCGGTCCTCAGAGCCGCGGGCCGCTACGGTACGGTGGGCAGGCACGATCACCGTAACGACGGAGGCACCGATTGTCAAACCGAACGACCGCGGCTTCCAAAAAACCCTTCAAGGGGTTCTAGTGCCGCGCAGAGAAGGCGGCGTTACGAGACCGCCGTCTCGAGACTATCTCGAAGGCGACCTTTGGATCACTGCCCCAAGCGCCCATCCTGACTCGTTTGTCCTCATCCCCGTCAGCCATCCGTCCTGGCTTATTCACGCTCGTCAGGCCGCATCGGGCTTCCCATTTTCATCCTCTCCTCGAAGATCGTCACCGCCGACAACGACCTGCTCAGCTTGGACGCGATCGAGAACATCCCGATCGTGGACGTTCCGATGTTTTGGCGGACGTTGACCGAGCCCGATTGAGGACGCGCTCAAGTTCGAGAGTGCGCTGGCGCTCAGCTGCGGGCGTCTCTCACGCTTCCCCAGCGGGAGCGAACCGCTGCGGACCATTTCTGCTAGGCTAAGCGCACGATGCGGGTCACCGAGCTGGGCCACGTCTCGCTCTTCGTCCGAGACCTCGACGCCTCGGTCACCTTCTACCGTGACCGCCTGGGCCTGCGCGAGACCGGGCGCGGCAAGGGCGGCCGCATCGCCTTCCTGTCCGCGGGCGTCCACCACCACGACCTGTCGCTCGAGCTCGCTCGCACCGACGGCGCGATCCCTCCCAAAGGTGCGCCCGGCCTCTACCACATCGCGTTCTGCGTCGGCCGCACGCGGCAGGACCTCGAGTCGGCCCGCGCCGAGTGCGTGGCGCACGGCCTGGTCCCCTTCGGCGCGCAGCCGGAGGGCCGCACGCCGTGCTTCTGCGTGCGCGATCCCGATGGCCACGAGGTCGAGCTCTACGTCGAGGTGAGTCCGGCGGAGGCTTAGCCCCAATCGGCCAAGTGCCACGGGACGGCGCTTCGCCCTGCACCGGCTGCATCGGTCGACGGCCTACGCGAGCGATCTGGGCGCCTCGTCCAGTACCTCGCGGACCCTTCGCAGGAGAGTCTCCGGCGTGAATGGCTTCTGGAGAAAGGCGGTGCCTTCCTCGAGGACCCCGTGTCGAACGATCGCGTCGTCCGTGTATCCCGAGATGTACAGGACGCGCCGGCCTGGATCGTCGAGCGCCAGGCGCTCGGCCAGCCCGCGCCCGCTCAGCTGCGGCATCACCACATCGGTCACCAGAAGATGGATCCGCCGCGATCCGCCGCCCGCGAGGCGCAGGGCCTCCGCCGCGCTCGCGGCTGGGAGGACCGCGTATCCATTCCCCTCCAGTGTCTCGCGGGCGAGCGCACGCACCTCCTCGTCGTCCTCGACCAGGAGGATCGTCTCGGAACCCCGCGCCGGTGGGGCAAGCGCGGGCGCTGGGCCCCCAGCCTCGGCGGCCTCGTCCACCCGGGGCAGGTAGATCTTGAAGGTCGACCCCTGGCCCGGCTCGCTGTACACCCAGATGTGCCCGCCGCTCTGCTGGACGATGCCGTGCACGGTGGCCAGCCCGAGCCCGGTCCCCTTGCCCAGTTCCTTCGTGGTGAAGAACGGCTCGAAGATCCGCGCCTGGGTCGCGGCATCCATGCCATGGCCGCTGTCGCTGACGGCCAGCAGCACGTAGCGCGCCGAGGCCACGCCGGCGTGGCCTCGCGCATACGCGTCGTCGAGCTCCACGTTCCCCGTTTCGATGGTGAGCTTCCCGCCATCCGGCATCGCGTCCCGGCCATTCACCGCGAGGTTCAAAATCACCTGCTCGAGCTGGGACGGATCGGCCTTGACCCGGCCCAGGTCTGGAGCCGCCACGGCCACGAGCTCGATGTGCTCCCCGATCAGCCGCCGGAGCATGGGCATGAGCCCGCTGACCACCGTGTTGAGATCCAGCACTTTCGGTTGGAGCACTTGCTTGCGGCTGAAGGCCAGCAGCTGGCGCGTCAGCGCCGCCGCCCGCTCAGCCGTCGTCTGGATCAGCTCGAGGTTTCGCCGATGCGGGTCGCCCGCGGGGAGGGCGCTGAGGGTGAGCAGGCTCCGGCCCGAAATGACCGTGAGGAGATTGTTGAAGTCATGCGCGACCCCGCCGGCGAGCTGGCCGATCGCCTCCATCTTCTGGGCCTGGACGAGCTGGTCCTGCGTCTGCGTGAGATCCTCGTACGCCCCCTGGACCTCCTGATAGAGGCGGCTGTTCTCCATCGCGACCGCGGCCTGCGACGCGAAGGCCGTCGCAATCGCGAGATCGGAAGCAGAGAATCCCTCCTCGCGCTGGGTCCCCATGTTCAGGACGCCGACCACCTGATCTCCGACCTTCACGGGCACCCCGAGCCAGGACCGATACGGCCGGAAGGCCTGCCGATACTCCGGCATCGTCCGCGGGTCTTCCGCAGGGTCTCGAATCGCCAGCGGCTCTCCCGACGCTTCCACGACCGCGCTCAGGCCATACCCTCTGGGGATGCGACCACTCCGGAGGGCCTCGGGCGCGTCACCGGCCCAGCCGCGCACGACGAGCTCCTCGCCTTCGACCACCCGGAACCCTACCCAGTCCGCCTGGAAGAGCGCCTGGCATGCCTCCGCGATCCGACGCAGGAGGGACTCGAGCGGCTGGATCCGGGTCAGCTGTCGGCTCGCCTCCAGCAGGGCCTCCAGGCGAGCCTGCCGTACCGTGAGCTCGTGCAACAGTTGTGCGTTCTCGAGCGCGATCGCCGCCTGGTCGGCAAACGCCCCGGCCAGCCGACCCTCGTCGTCCGTCCACCTCCGTCCCGATCGATCGCCGACCGCGAGCGCCCCGAGCACCCGCCCTTGGACCACGAGGGGCACGGCCAGCACGGCACGGAACGCTCCCTGCTCAATGCGCGTCCGCGCCTCCGGCGTGAGCGTGATGCGGGGATCCACCAGGAGATCGGAGGAGCTGACGGCCACCCCGAGGTGCACGGCTAAGCCCGCCGCTCCCGTGCCCTTCGCGAGGATCAGGGGGCCTTCGGCGGGCCCCTGGTCGCCCAAGCTCGCCACGGCCACGAGATCTCCCGAGCCTGGCTCCACCCGATACAGGGTCGCGGCCGTGCCTCCCAGCATCTCGCGCAGGCTCGCGACGATCCGCTGTCCGACCTCTCCCGGATCGACCGACCGCAGGATGACGCGGCCGACCGCCGCGAGGCTCTCGGCCTCCTGCCGCCGTCGCTCGCTCTCGCCCTGACGTCGGGCCAGCGCTTCCGCCATGCGGTCAAACGCCCGCCCGAGCTGGGCCAGCTCCCCTCGCTCGTGGGCGAGGCCGGTGCGTACGCTCAGGTCCCCGCCCGCAAGCCGTTCCGTCGCAGCGACCAGAGCGTCCACGCGCTTGAGGATGAACCGGTCGGCGACCTGTCGGGCCGCCAGGAACACCACGAGACCAACAAGTCCGAGCCCGACGACATTCCAGAGGAGCCGCCGCTGGATGTCCGCATAGGCGGTGGCGGTGGGAATCCCGATGCTCACATAGACCGCGCCGGCCTGGCCGCTCTCGTCGAGCGGCGTGAACCCGTACAACCGTCGCACGCCATCCACGCCGAGCGCCTCGGCCACCCCCTTGCTCTGCTTCAGGACGAGCGCGACGATGGCGCTGTCGGCCGCGGGCTTCCCAATCCAACGCTCTCCATCGGGGTGCTGCGCCAGGATCACCCCCTTCTGGTCTACCACCGTGAGCGTCGACCCCGGAGGGACCGCCGCGCGCTGAGCCAGCTCCGTGAGCCAGCCCAGGTCGACGGCCGCAACGGCGACGCCCGTCAGGCCACCCGCCGAGTCGAACACGGGATGCCCGAAATTCACCGTGGCCCGGCCCGTGAGTCGCCCCACTTGATACTCGCCCACGGCGAACGCGCGGGTGGCGAGCGTGCGCTGGAAGTAGACGCGATCCGCGACATTCACCGGGCCCGTCAGTGGGAGCGCGCTGCAGGCGACGTTCCCGGCCGTGTCGGCCACCGCCAGATTGGCGTAGACCCGATACTGAGTCAGGAGGTCAGCCAGAAACATGCTGCACGTCGCTCGGGTGGGCTCGCGAACTTCGGGCGACCGCGCGAGTGCGGTCAGGAGCTGGTGGGCGCCCTCGGTCAGGCGCCGATGGTCGGCCGCCGCGAGCTCGACCAACCAGAGGGCGGCCCGCTGAGCCTCCCCCCTGGCCTGTTGCCGTTGGTCCCACGCGGTGTAGAGAACCAGCCCGATGGCCGGGAGCACCGCGAGCAGGACCAGCAGGAGAAGCCGAACGCGAAGGCTCGAAAGCCGTATGCGAGCCATCGAGATCATTCTATACGCCCTGAGCCCAATTATCTTTCTCTTCCGGCCGAGCCACGCCCTCCCGCTGCGCCTCGACTACGGGCCCGTCGCGGCCGGGGCCCATGGCTTCGAACATGGCGACGCGGTTCTTCCCGGCGCGCTTGGCCGCGGAGAGAGCCTCGTGGGCGGCGTGCCGGCATCGCTGCGGATTGCCGGCTACCAGCTTGCGGCGCGCTTCACGGTCAGCATGGGAAAGCCCGGCGCCTGCTCAGGTCCGCGGCCTATGCCGGTCAGGCAACATCGGCAGCGCCGGCGCGTGGCTCGTCGGCTCCCTCCTCGAAGCCCTCGAAAGCATCGCGGACAATGCCTTCAAGCAGGCTCACTTCTTCATCGCGCAGTTGCTTGAACTCATCCTCACGGCGCCTCTTGGAGAGCGAACCTTTATTCTGCCGGATAAACATCATCAGGTTCTCGGCAACCCGGTCCGGCATCTCGACCGCATCCATGATGCGGCGGATGGCTTCGTCGTGACGGCGCAGATAGTCGATCTCGCGCGGCAGATCCTGCTCGACGGTGCGCCTGACGCAGGCATACAGAAACTCCGCCGCTTCCGTGCAGTCGAAATACCGATACAGATCGGCGGTCGCGTTGAGCACCTCGACGTTGCGCTCGGGTGTCGGCCGCCACTCGATAAACGGCATGAGCGGGCCGGAGTGGGCCTGCAGGGTCGAGCGGTAATCCTCGATGCGGTCCAGCATCACGGACGAAACCGGGAACACCATCCCCGGCGGCGTGAATTTCCGCTCGGCGAGGACGTGATGGATCAGGCAGCGATGCACCCGCCCGTTGCCGTCCTCGAATGGGTGCACATAGACAAAGCCGAAGGCGGTGGCCGCGGCCTCAAGCACCGGGTCGACGTCCTCGCCGCGCATGCGGTCGTTCGCTTCGAGCAAGCGGGCCATGAGATCGGCAAGATCATCGGGCCGGGCGCCGATGAACTCCGGCACCGGATCGCCGTTGTGATCCAGTTCGCCCATAAAGACCCCGTCGGGCCGCAGGCCCGCGCGCACGAAGCGCGTGTCCTCGATCAGAACGCGCTGCAGGCGGAGGATCTCGTCGAGCGTCAGCGGGTTCCTGCCGGCCTGCAGTACCGCGCGTCCCCAACGCTCGAGACGGTTGCGCGGCGGGCGCTCGTTCTCGATCGCGAAGCTGGCCCGGCTGTCGGCCAGCAGCATGAAGCTGGCGGCGCGCGCGACCAGATGGGCGCCGGTGCGGCCGACGGTTTCCCGGGCTCTGGAGGCCAGGTCGAGTGCAACGAATCCGGTGAGAGCCTTGGTGCGCCGGATGACCGGGCAGAAGCGGCCGGTGCCCAGGAGATTGTCGCGCACGCGGTGCCGCCTGGAGAGGCGCGGCTTGCCCGTGAAATACGCCGCCGGGTCGAGAAGATCGACCGCCGCCGCGCGCGGCGCATCGTCAACCGCGAGAGTGCGGCCGGTCAGCGTCTCGTACAGATACCAGGCGCGGCGGGCCTCGGTGCCGGTGGGCGCTGCCCGGACCAGAGCCTCGAGCTCGGCCTGGGACGCTGCCTCGAAGGCGCGCTTGAGGATCAGCAGATCGATATCCTCATGACGCAGGGCAAAGGTCAGGTGGTCGGCAAAGCTGTCGCCGGGCCAGTAGCGCTTGTCGAAGACGGTCCACGCCCCCTCTTCCCGGCGGCTGCCTCTGACGTGCTGACCGGAGACGCAACTCGGCCGCCGCACCGGGGCTGCGAGGGCCAGAGCCTGTACCAGCGCGGCCCAGCCCGCCAGCCTGGAGCCGTCAGGGAGGCTTTTCTCCTGGAAGATCGGCACGGCGGCCAACTCAAGCTTCATAGTCGAAAATCCTTGTCATGAGTCGAAAACAGCCTCTATATATCAGATCTAGTCGAAAACACAATACTACGAGACAATGTCGAAATCCAGTGTCTCCGGTAGAATATTGCCTCAAATCTATAGCCTATGTCGAAAATACCCTCACGGCAAGGTCCCAGGCCTAGGCGCGGGGCTGTTCCGGGGGCGGGGAGCGCGCGCACTTGCCGGGCGTGAGCCGCCGTGGCGAACGCTAGCATGGCGCCCGTCGCTCGCTACTACCTGCCGGCATACACGCCTAATTTGAATGCCTACTGAGTGGCAACACCAATGCGCCGCATGGTGTGTTCCCCCTCCGGCACTTCTTTCAGCCGGGGGTGCCGGCCGCGACCGGCGGCCTGGTCGCCACGCTGGCCGTCAAGGCGTACCTGCGGGCCCTGATCGAGGGCGAGGACGGCGGCCATCCGCTCTCCGACCTGGCCCTCGCCGCCGCCCTCCGCCAGCGAGGGTTCGTGCTCGCCCGACGGACCGTGGCCAAGTATCGCAGCGAGCTCGCCATCCCGCCGTGTTACCGGCGGACCGATCGGAAGAGCGTGATGCTCGGCGTGGATATTCCCATTTCCCTCAACTGAAGAAGCTGGCTGTCGAGTCCGTCGAGTCCAGAGGAGGTCCCCCATGAACGAGGTCGAGTTGCTGGCGCTCGGTGACGCACTGGCCCGGACGTCGGATGTTCTGCGCCCCGGCGAGCACGTCGCCTTCCGTGACTATCTCGCGCGAGTTCTACAGAACGAGGAGCAGATCGCCGCGCTGTTCGGCGAGACGGCCTTCCAGGTCTCCGTCGATGGGCGGCCGGTCGACGGGCCCGCGTCCACGGTGCCCGTGACCTCGGCAAGCCGCGTCGTGCTCTATCGGCGACAGGGGCCTGCCCTGGACGTGCTCACGCGCGGCGTGGTCCGGCGGATCTGCTTGAACTGACTGGACGGCTTGACCGGTGCACCGCCAGCCTTCCCCAGGACGAGGCGAAGACCGGCCAGGACCTCTTTCGGCATGCTTATCAGCGACTACGGACCGCGGCTTCGCCGCCTTTCGCTTAAGTCGTGCCGTCCGTGCTACGGTCGTTTCTCGATCACCAACCCAACGGGCCCCAGGCCCCCCAGTTCATCGACGCGTCCCAGTTGGTCTGCGCCGCCGACATCTGCTCATCGGCGATCTTCTTCTGAAGGCTGAGCTCCTGGTACTTCTGGTAACGCTGCTCGTCGCCTACGTACAAGCACTTGCACGTCTCGGGATCGGCGTAGACGTACTGCGTCTGGCCGTCGCGCGCGTACCGCACGACCTTCCGCGGTGTCAGCGTCTGCAGATGCGCGAGCTTCTCGGGCGTGTCGGCCGGCTTCACCTGAAAGCCCGCGGCCGCCAGGACCTGCTCGGTCTCGACGGTCTGATGCGCGCGAATAGCGGCACAGCCGGTCACGCTGAGGCCCAGCGCGACGAGAGGCAGGATCGGTTTCGTCCATCGCATCGTCTCTCGCATACGAAGCATCTCGAGCCCTCCTTGTCATGTGCGGGGCAGCCCGCATTTCGCGTTCACTCTTGTGAGGATCGCGCCGACGGTGCCGGTTGCACGCGGAGTCGGATTCCGCAAGAACGCGACATGTCACGCGCAGGGACGACGACTGCGTCCACTCCCGAGCCAGCCGCCGTGGGTGCGGCCCTCCGAAAAGAGTCCACGCAGGTTGCCCACCGCGCGCGCGTGGCTGATCCCTACGTCCGGAGGAGTCGATCCCAACCCAACTGGCGGCTCAGAGGCCTGAGCCACCCTCCCTACGCCGACGAACGGATAGAGAGTCCTGGTGTCATGCAGAAGCGACGAGGCCACTACTCGATCTTGTTCTTGATCGCCGGGATGCTCTTCAGATACTGCGCGATGGACCGAAGATCGGCATTGGTCATGTCCTTGTACCCGGCCAACGTGCCCTGGATGTTCTCGCCCATGAGCCCGCCGGCCACGTCGCCATCGGGTCGGTTGCCCGTTCCGAGGTACGTGACGATCTGCTCCTCGGTCCAGTCCCCGATCCCCGTGCCCTTGTCGGGCGTGATATTGGGCGCCGCCTGGCCCTCGGGCCCGGTCTTCTTCGAGTTGCCCGCGAGCAGGCGCGAGTTGTCCACGGCCATGGTCAGGGCCGAGCGGGGGGTATGGCACTCGCCGCAGTGGCCGACGGCCCGCACAAGGTACTCGCCGCGCGGCAGGCCCGAAACGGGCGCGGCCGGCGGCGGCGTCTCCTTAGAGGCGAAGGTGGCGAGCCAGACCGGCAGGAAGACGCGCTCGAACATGGGCACGGTGATCTTCTTCGGCGGAGTGGTGCGGTGCACCGGCGGGACCGTCCGGAGAAACGACACCAGGGCCTTAAGGTCCTCCTCGGCCATGCCGTTGAATGACGTGAACGGGTGCACGGGCAGGATGCGCTCGCCATTGGGCCGTCGGCCGAACCGGACGGCCGTGATGATCTGCTCGTCCGTCCAGCCACCGATCCCCGTCGGGCGGTCCGGCGTGATATTGCTCGCATACACGGTCCCGAAGGGCCCCTCGAACTTCTTGCCGCCCGCGTTCGCCTGCCCCTTGGGCTCGGTGTGACAGCCGCAGCCGGCGGCGGCGCCGAAGACGTACTTGCCCCGCGCGACGTCGGCTGGGCCAGCGGCCCACGCGACGCCGGCCGAGAAGGCCACGAAGCAGGTCACCAACACGAGTCGGCGCGCGGCACATCTGCTAACGCGAACCATGGCCGATGGTTCCATCACGCCACGAGTTGATCTCGAGCCATCATCCGTAGTCTTCAGGGCCGGTTAGCGCGCCCCGCTGGGCGCGGTGTCGCCGGTCAGCAGTTGACCGTTCATCCCCACCGGGCCGTGGAACTTGCAGAAGAAGGCCAGCACCCCCGAAGCCGGGAAGGTCACGACCATCTGCACCTTGCCTTTGGGCGGGATGTCCTTGTCGATGCCCAGTGCGGGAATGCTGAGATTGTGGAGGGTGGCCGCCTCGCTCTCCACGATCAGTGTCAGCTTCTGCCCCGGATTTCCGCGCAGGAAGGTGGGCGAGAAGTAGTAGTCGTCAGCCTCCAGTTCCAGCTTCGACAGGGTCCGCACATCCTTGGTGCCGTGGTCGGCATAGGTCACACCGCCCCGCGTGACCGACTTGCCTTGCCCCGCGGGGGCCGCGGTTGCCCGCCCCGGCGCCGGGCTGCTCGTGGCGGCCGCGCCGGCCGCCGCCTGGACCGCGATCTTGCGCGGGGCGTTGCCCACGGCGATGGTGGCCGTCACCATGCGGCGGGCCAGATCCACGACCGAGACGTCGTTGGAGCCCTCGTTGGTCACGTAGGCGGTGCGCCCGTCGGCGCTGGACATGGTCCAGTGCGGGGCCTTGCCCACCGCGACGGTGCCGGCCAACGTGTTGCTCGCGGTATCCAGGATCGCGAGCTCGCCGGGGCCCTGGACCACCGCGAGCGCCTGACGGCCGTCGGGCGTGAAGGGCGCGTAGTGCGGGGAGGCGCCCACGGGGATCTGCGCGACGATCTGGCTGGTGGCCGTGTCCAGCACCTGGATGGCATTGACCCCGGCCAGCGTGAAGAAGACCCGCCGCCCGTCCGGGCTCAGTTCGAGCCCACGGGGCGTCTTGTCCAGCGGTACACGCGCGGTTTCCTTCCAGGCTGTCAGGTCCAGCCGAGCGAGCGCCGTGGCGCCCTGCGGCTGGGAGGCCACCCACCCGGTGCGTCCGTCTCGGCTCAGGGTGCCGTTGTGGGGCTGGGCGACGGGTACCTCGCCGATCACGCGGTCCGTCGCGGTATCGATGACCAGCACCCGGTTCGAGCCCCAGCCCATGACGAGCACCCGGCTGCCGTCGCCCGAGACCGCGAGCCCGTGGGGAGTCGCACCCACGTCGATGTGAGCGACCACGCGGTCGTTGGCCGTATCAATGACGCTCACGGTGGAGGCGCCATCGCTGCTCACGTAGACCTTACGGCCGTCGGGCGTCACCACGAGCCCATGCGGTCCCTTCGGCACCGAGATGGTGCCGATCACTTTGTTCTGGCCGGTGTCGATGACGGCCACGGCATCGTCCTTGAAGAGGCCCACATAGGCCTTGGGCGCGCCCGCGGCCCAGACCGCGTTCGTCCCGACCACGCACCCGGCCACCAAGACTAGTACCCACAACACTGTCATGACGCGCTTCGGCATGAAGTCACCCCCCGGAGTATTCGTACGATCCACTGGTGCTAACGCGAGGGCGTGTGGTTCGTTCCGGGACCGCGATTTCGGTGGTTGCGGGCCCACGAAACCACCTCACCCTCTCGGGACGCGAAGTACCTCAGCGGCGTTATGGGACGCTCGAACTTGGTGGGTTGCTCCACGGGGAGATCGCCCGGCCGGGCGCCCTTCAGAATACGGTCGACATAACTTGCTGCGCGCCTGAACTGGTCGCCGAAATCGGGTCCATATGAGATGAGCTAAGGCAGGAAATGGAGCACCGCCGTTTCCAGGTTGTACATCGCCCCGGCGATCTTAACGGCGCCCGTGGTCTCGAGCTCGGCGATGACTGCACTACGGCTGCGGATCTCGGCCATGGTGAGCTCGACATTCTTTCGCGCCACCGCGTCGACGAAGCCGTAGTTCTTCGCGGAGCGCTCGCCCTGATACGAGGTGGCATCCACCGCCGGCTGGATCTTGGCGAGCAGGCCGGAGAGGTTGCCCAGCTGGACCCGGTCGATGGCACCCTTGATCGCGCCGCACGCAGTGTGGCCCATGACCAGTACAACCTTCGCGCCGGATATCTTGCAGGCGAACTCCATGCTACCGAGGATGTCGTCGTTGGCGACGTTACCGGCCACGCGAGTGTTGAACACGTCGCCGATGCCGAGGTCCATGATCGTCTCGGCGGGCGCGCGGGAGTCGATGCAGCTCAGGAGCACCGCGGCCGGATACTGTCCCTTCGCGCTCGCTTTCTGCTGAGCCAAGTAGTCCTGCGTTGTCTTCTGCCCCATTCGGAACCGCTCATTGCCTTTCTTCATGACCTGGATGATCTCGTCCGGCGTCAGCTTGTCGCGTTGCGCCTTGGTCAGTGCGGCTGCCCAGGCAATCCGGCCCGGGAGCGCGGAGCCAACGAAGGCGACCGCGCCGGCCACGCCCGCGGCTTTGAGGAATGCTCGGCGGCCGAGACTCTCCGGATTGCGCATGTTGATCCGCCTCGATCGAGCGTTGTTGCTCGCACTAGGACCAAGGTCGTATGGAGCCGCTTTACCGCTGCCTAGCATTCTAAACTAAGACCTGTTTGGAAGTTTCCTGCAACCCTGCGCCCGGCGCGCTTCCTAAACACTTACCTCATCCCCGCGACGGATCAGGCCGCCGCGCTCGACTGTCGCGTAGACACCGACGCTGACCTTGTTGTGTTGGGCCGCCGTGCGCAAGATGCCGGGATCCCCTGGCAGGTCCCCTTGGGCCAGGGTCGTCATGACACACCGGATGCAGGGCCCGGTGATACTCAGGCGAACAGAATCTCCGACGGCGAGCTTGCGGCCAACCCACGCATTCTCGACGAAGTCCTTCTCAGCCGAGGTAGCGCTACCACGATGGTGGGACGAAAGCGCGGGACCTCGCCCGTTACTTCAGCTTCTCGTCGTCCAACGTATAGAGGATGGCGGCGTGCCCCATCTCGTCGACGGTTCGCTCGCCCCAGTACACGTCACGCGGCGGCTTGTTCGGATTTCTCGGATTGAGCGAAGAGTTGTCCCACGCCGCCGTGAGCTCGATCCAGGAGGCAACGGGCAGCGCCACCGGCGTGCGGAACCAGTAGAAGCCTTGCCAGTTGAAATCCCAGTCGTCGATGTGAATGAGCGGCTTGATGGACTCGTCCTTCATCCGTGCCCACACCTTCATCTCTCGCCCGAGCATGTGCATGTGCGGATGGATTGCGATCAGCTGCATCGGCCGGCCAACGACGGATCCCGCCTCGATCTCGTATCGTGGATTGCCGGCCGGGATCGTCAGCCTGAACTGGCCGACCCGCATGAAGTGCAGGCGCTTCTGCACCGGGCCCTTCGACGCGCGTAACCGCAGCTCGGTCAGATCCGTCTGCTCCGTGAGCTGCGCGTTGTGGTAGTGGAGCTGGAACACGACGCGCGCGCCCTTCGGCAGGAGCATGCCGACACCTTCCGGCAGCTCCCAGGGGCGTGCGCCGGGCGCCCAGCCGCCGAGGTAGCCGTCGATCCTGAAGCCCGGCCCGCCGAAGCACGGATAGCCGTACGCGCCATCGCGACCGAACCCCCCCGACGACATTCCCGCCGACACCCCGGTGGGATCGACCATCGCCAGCACGTGGTGGACGATCTTGGGATTGCCCGGCACGACCACGGCCGTGGTGAAGTAGCGATCTTCGGAGAACGACGTCGGGATGCTGAAGCACCGGTAGACGTCGCCGCCGCGCGGTGGCACCGTGAAGCTCTGGTCGGGCCGCAGCACGAGATCGGCCGCGTCCAGGGCTGTCGCGGTCGTGAACTCGCGTGGCGGCGGCAGATCGCGCGGATCGCCTCCGGGAGCGCCGGCGGCGACCCAGCGGGCGATCGTAGCGATCTCGACGTCCGACAGCCGGCGCTCACCCGCGAGATCACCGTAGCCGGGGACCGCTTTCCACGGCGGCATGCGGCGCTTCTCGACCGATTCGAGAATCTTGTCGCGCCGCTGGTAGACGTGGGGGTACGCAGCCAGCGCGAACGGGGCGCCGCCGCCGGGCCGGTGACATTCCTGGCAGTGCTGCTGCAGCAGGGGCGCGATGTGCTGACTGAACGTCACCGGGGGCGGGTCGGCGGCGGCGACGCCGCCCGCTACGACGCCGAGAAGGACGAGGAGGAGCCGCGAAAGCATGGTGAACCCCTACCGCTTCACGTACACGGTGTCGCCCTCGACCTGCACCTCGTAGGTGATCACGTCCGCCGAGGCGGGCCCGCTCAGGAGCTCGCCGGTGCGCACATCGAAGCACGCATAGTGCAGCGGGCACTCGATCATGTGACCCGCGAGCTTGCCCCTCGAGAGTGGCGCCCCCCGGTGCCCGCAGATATCTTGTAGCGCGTAGAACACACCCTCCACGTTCGCGATCACCACGCGCTCCCGGTCGATGACCACCCACTTCATCGCCCCCGGCGACAGCTCGGACATCGTCGTCACCGGCACGAAGCCGTCCCGCATCCCCTAGTTCAGCTCGAACCCGAACAGCCGCGCCGCGTTCTCCGAGGTGACCTTGCGCAGGTCCTGCTCGGGAACCCCGGCGAAGATGCGAGCCAGAAAGTCCCGCGACTTCGGCCAGGTCGACTCGGCATGCGGGAAGTCGCTGCCCCACAGCATGTTGTCGACGCCGATTATGTCGCGCAGCTGGATGCCGAGGTCATCCTCCATGAACTCCACGAACATGTTGCGGCGCCAGTAGTCGCTCGGCAGGAGCCCCTCCTTCGACTTCCATCCCCGGGTGAACACCGGCCGCTCGCGGTACGTGAAGTCCATCTGCTTCAGCCAGTGAGGGATCCACGCGGCCTCGTGCTCGACCGACCCGACCCTCAGCCGCGGATACCGGTCGAAGACGCCCGCGAAGATCATCGCCGACAGCGAGTACCGCACCCAGTAGTCCGTGGTGGAACGGCCCGCCCCGGTGAGCTCGCCGAGGTTCATCGTGAACTCGCAACCCGGGACGCCCCCGCGCGGCGTGCCGATGTGCAGAAGAAGCGGAAGGCCGAGGTCTTGCGCGGTCGACCAGAGGCGGTCGTAGATCGGGTGGCGATACGGTCGGTCGGCCAGCGGAGAGACCGGGATGAACGCGCCGACCAGCCCGAGCTTCACGCAGCGCTCGAGCTCCTGCGAGGCCTCCTCGACGTCGTCCACGTTGAGCATGGCGATGCCCTTGAGGCGATCGGGATAGGGCTTGCAGAAGTCCGCGATCCAGTCGTTGTAGACGCGGCAGATGGCCGAGAGCAGGGCGCTGTCCGGGATGCGGTACCAGAAGAGCCCCTGACTCGGCTGCAGGCACGCGCCCCACACCCCGTCCATCTCGTTCTCCTTGATCATCGCCTGCGGGTCGTACGCGCCGAGTCTGACGTCCTCCCACATCCCCAGAAAATCGATCTGAGACGGGTCCTCGAACCGTTGGCCGGCCTGCATCACGGCACCCAGGGTGCCGACCTGCTGCCCGTCGATGACCCACGCGTCGAACTTGCGACCGGTAGGGGTGTCCAGCCGCTCCAGACGCGGGGCCCGGTCTCGAAACCTGGCCTCGATCCGGTTCGTGTACAGGTCCGGCGGCTCAACGATGTGAGAATCGGCCGAGATGAGCTTGTAGGTCATCGCACCCTCCTCCTCGGTCAGGACGGGAGCCCGTAGCGCGCCGCGCAGTCGACTCCTCCGCGCGCGAGGACGGTAACGCCGCGACACCTTCGTTGTCAAAGGCGTACCACCAGAATCCCTATGCCCGGTGGGGCGAGCCAGACACCGGCTCAGGCACCGGCATGCGCCTGCAGTGCCTGCGTGTCACGCTCGAGCGAGGCGCGGTCGACAAGCAGCACGACGCCGGCGACCGCGAGCAGCAAGCCCGTGACGAGCACGGGCGCCGTGAGGCGCGCGGCGCCAGCGCCCGCTCACGGAAGTGCTGCGGTCCGCGGATGTATTCGCTGGGCTTGCGCGCCAACGGCGGCAGGGCGTGCCGGGACATCTCGGCGAGCTCGTCGAGCCGCGCGGCCCAGGACGCCCGCGAGGT
>WNFE01000783.1_pt1 | contig 22638 bp, 26 predicted proteins | sample 5400451 | NCBI WGS metagenome assembly WNFE01 (sample SAMN13153344, study PRJNA577476) | soil metagenome | isolation source: 200 cm saprolite under Douglas fir tree site 2 hole 2 | place: USA:California | collected 2015-04-18
TGACGTGCCACCGGCGCGGCGCATCGCCGACCTGGTTGCCTTGGCGTTCGCCCACGATCGCTTGGCCGAGGAAGAGCGCCGGCGCGCCGCAGCCCAGGAACGGGCCGTCCGCCTCGAAGCCCGGGTCGCTAGCCTCACGGCCCAGCTCGAGGCCGAGGGCCGTCACGCGCCGGTCGGCTCCTCGAAACCCTGGCGCGACGTGCTGGGTCAGGCCGCGAAAGTGGCCCCAGCCGAGACGACGGTGCTCCTCACCGGGGAGTCGGGGACCGGCAAGGAGGTCGTGGCGCACCTGATCCACCGCGGGTCGCGGCGCGCAGAGGGGCCGTTCGTCGCGTTGAACTGCGCGGCGCTCCCGGAGGCGTTGCTCGAGTCAGAGCTGTTCGGCTACGAAAAAGGGGCCTTCACCGGGGCCGTGTCGGCGCGCGCGGGACGGCTGGAGCAGGCCGCGGGCGGAACGCTGTTTCTCGACGAAGTGGGCGAGATGAGCCCAGCCGTGCAGGCGAAGTTCCTCCGGGTGCTCCAGGAGCGGGAGTTCCAGCGGCTCGGCGGGACGCGGATGCTCAAGGCCGACGTGCGCGTCATCGCCGCGACGAATCGCGATCTGAAGGTGGCGATGACCAGGGGGGCGTTTCGCGAGGATCTCTACTATCGGCTGCACGTGTTCGCGATCCACCTGCCGCCGCTGCGGGAGCGCCCCGAGGACATCCTGCCGCTGCTCGAGCATTTCCTGAGCCAGCTGGGCCCGGTGGTCATCGGCCGGCCCGCGGCGGGGATCTCGCGCGAGGCGCGCGAGCAGTTCCTGGCCTATGGGTGGCCGGGCAACGTGCGCGAGCTGCGCAACGCCGTGGAGCGGGCGCTCATTCTGTCCGACGGTCGCATGATCACGCCGGAGCATTTGCCCGCGCCGCCTGAATCGCCGCGCGCAGCAGCGCCGCCGATCGCGATGCAACCGGATTTTCCATCCGACGGTCTCGATCTCGAGACGACGGAGCGCGAGCTCGTCGAGCGGGCATTGCGGCACGCCGGCCAGAACAAGGCGAAGGCAGCCCGGCTGCTCGGACTCACGCGGACGAAACTTTATACGCGGATGCAGCGGTTCGGGCTGTCGTAGGCCTGCGGACTTGTCCGCACTTCTGTCCAGTCCTCCACACCCTCCGGTTCCGAGCTAGTCCCACCCCGTTGCTGCCGAGCGCCTGAACGCTCGGCAGCACAGTCACTTGGCGGAATGTCCGACGTCGTCCGCCGGCTGGCACGTGCAGTGCAAATAGACGGGCCTGGCAGGAGAAGACTTCACGGCCTCAGAACACACACTAGAGGAGGATGTCAATGCGTATCGCACGATTTGTCCCCACAGCCGCCGTGGTCGCCCTGGCAGCCTGCACTTCGGCGGTCCAGGTGCGCACGGCACTGAGCCCGGACGCGAGCCTGAATGGGCTGCGCACGTTCCGCGTGCAGCCAACGCCGAAGCCGAGTATCGCGAGTGCGCAATCGACCAACGACCCGATGCTGGTGAACTCGATCTCCAACCGCGCGCTCCGTGCCGATCTGCGGCACGGGTTCGAGAAGCTCGGCTATGCCGTCAACGATAGCACGCCCGATTTCTGCGTCGCCTATTACGCGAGCACGAACCAACAGTTCGACGTCACGACCTACGACTACGGGTATTCGTTCCGGCCGCGCTGGTGGCGCGGTTGGGGCCCGCGCTATCGGGACGTGTATGCGCCGATGGTGACGCAATACACCCAGGGGACCGTGATCGTGGATGTGTTCGACCCGAAGACCAAGGATCTCCTGTGGCGGGGGCAGGGCGTTGCCGCGGTTTCCGACAATCAGGAGCAGTACGTGCAGGAGCTTCAGACCACCGTCGGGGCGATTCTCGCGAAGTTCCCGGCCGCGACTGGCAAAGTCGCGCACGCGCAGTGAGGCTCGGTTGAAAGATCATCGGTCGCTAAGCGAGGGGGCCCGTCTGGGCCTCCTTGTCGACAAGGATTTTCTTCGCTATCCCGTTTTGACGCTCATGAGCGCCCGTGCCCGAACGCCACCCCTCGCCGCTCCGGGCCCGCCACCGCCACCACCGCGCACACCACGAACACCAGCGCTGCCGAGAGTGCCATGGCCTGCGCGTAGCTCGTATGCGCGGCGAACAGCGCCTGCTTGTGCGGGATTTGGCTCGCGATCGCCACGCCGCACTGGTAGGCGAAGCCCGGCAGGAAGGCGCGAACGCCGTCCGGCGCCAGCTCGTTGATGTGCGCCGGAATGACGCCCCACGCACCCTGGACGAAGAACTGCATCGCAAAGGCGCCGAGTACGAGGAGCGACGTCGCAGGCGCGAATGCCCAGAGCGGGATCGTCAGCAACGCTCCCACGAGCGCTACGCCGATCGTGCGCCGGCGGCCCAGCCGATCGGAATACAGACCGCAGAGCACACCACCGGCGAGCGCGCCCACCTGTGAGAACGCGGTGAGCGCGGCGCGCGCCGTGGGCGCGAACCCCCAATCCCGCTGAAGAAACGTGGGGTATAGATCCTGCGTGCCATGCGACACCATGTTCATCAACGCCATTAGCACCGTCAGATAAAGGAAGAGCCGCCAGTTCGAAGCGATCGCCCGCCCCAAATGACTCCACGTCTCGTGCCGCGTCTCACGCCACACGTCTGACTCCTGCACGCGGGCACGCACGAAGAGGACGAGCAGCGCCGGCAGGCCGCCGATGAAGAACAGCGGCCGCCAGCCCCAGTGGGGAAAGACGAGCAGGTAGCACAGGGCCGCCAGCAGATAGCCGGCCGCATAGCCCTGCTGGAGCAGGCCCGACATGACGCCGCGCAGTCGCGGCGGCACCTTCTCCATGACGAGCGAAGCGCCCACGCCCCACTCCGCGCCCATGCCGATCCCGAATAACGCGCGCAGCACGAGAAAGGTGACGTAGTTCGGCGCCAGGCCCGACAGCACCTCGATCACCGAGTAGAAGACGAGATCGACCATCAGCGGGATCTTGCGGCCGTAGCGATCGGCGAGGAGGCCAAAGATGAATGCACCGACGGGCCGGAAGGCGAGGGTGATCGTGATCGAGAGGGCGATCGCGGCGTCCGACTTGCCGAAGTCCTTCGCGATGGCCGTCAGCGTCATCACGACCAGGAAAAAATCGAACGCGTCGAGCATCCAGCCGAGGAAACCGGCGGCGACGGTCGCGTTCTGATCGCTGGCGGCGGTGCGTGGCGTCGTCATCGTGCCGTGGTCGAAAGAGCCTTTAGATTACATCTTCCCCGTGTGGGTGTGACCCCGGTCACGACCGAGTTCCGGCGCATCCCCCATGTTCGCCGATGCGCTCAGACCAAAGCCGTCGCAAGACGGGGAGGGACGAGCCATGAATTTCAGGTTCCCACTTGGTGCCCTGACTGCCGGAACGCTTGTCCTCGGCTGTAGCCTGTCGAGCTCACCGGCGATTGTTCGTATCGACGGCATCCAGATCTCTCCCGCCCGCCTCTCGCTCCTGCCCTACCAAACTGCGGGCCTCACCATAGACGTCATCACTTCGCGGAGCGGGACCGATGTGACGTCGTCGCTGCAGTGGTCCACGACCGGCGGAACGATTACCAACAATGGCACCATCGCGGGCATCGTCCACATGAGCTATACGTCGCCCGCACAGCCCGGCAACTATCTGCTCATTGTCACCACCGTCACCCACACGCCCGCGGACACCGCCAAGATCGCCGTCACGATAACCCCCGTGCCCGTGAGCGCGGTCACGGTCACACCCGGCACCGTCAGCCTCGTCCTCGCTGACACCACGACCCTCAGCGCGGCGCTGACGGACTCGACTGGTAGTGCGCTCTTCGGGCGGGCGATCACGTGGTCCTCGAGTAACCCCAATGTCGCAACGGTTCTGGTCACGGGCTTTGTCCGCGCGATAGCGGCGGGGACCACGACGATCACGGCGACCTGCGAAGGTCACAGCGGCACGGCGGTCGTCACGGTGAAGTGACCCCAGCAGTCCCGACTGGTTGACGATCAAGCCTCACATCGACTTCTGATGTGGGGCTTCTTCGTCGTCCCGAGGAAAGCGCAACATGGGGATTGCATTTAAACGGAGTGGCGGATATGATACGCAACACTCATGTTGCATATCTCAAACGGAGGAATCGAGCCATGGCAGTCAAAACCCCAGCGCAGAGCGACACGGTGAGCACCGATCGCATCGAAAAACGGGTCGTGCTCCGCGCCCCACGCACGCGCGTGTGGCACGCCCTGACGAACGCGGACGAGTTTGGCACCTGGTTCCGGGTCAAACTCGAGGGCGCGTTCACCGAGGGCCGGTGGATCCGCGGCCGGCTCGCCATACCGGACTACGAGCATCTGACGCTGGAAATGCTGGTCGAGCGCATCGACCCGGAGCGGTACTTCTCGTATCGCTGGCACCCGTACGCCGTCGACCCCGCCGTGGACTACTCCGCCGAGCCCACGACGCTGGTCGAGTTCCATCTCGAGGACACGGAGGGCGGCACCGCGCTCACGATCGTCGAGTCCGGGTTCGATCGCATCCCGCTCGCGCGCCGCGCCGAAGCGTTCCGCATGAACGACAACGGGTGGACCGGGCAGATCAAGCACCTCGCGCGGTATGTCGAGTAAGCGCGGCAGCGCCGCGCTACGGGTCACCGACGCCGTGCCGTTGTTCGCCGCATTGGCCGACGGGACGCGACTCCGCCTGTTGGGACGCCTGTCCGCGGGCGGGCCGCTTTCTATTACTCGTCTGAGTGAAGGCACCGGGGTGACGCGTCAAGCGATTACGCGCCACCTCCACGCCCTCGGCGACGTGGGGCTCGTGCGCCACGCCCGCCGCGGGCGGGAGCGGGTCTGGGATCTGAATCGCAAACGCCTGGAGATCGCACAGCGGTACCTCGACCACATCGCGGCGCAATGGGACGACGCGGCCGAACGCCTGCGGGCGTTCGTCGAAGAGAAAAGGGGAGCAGAGCGATGACGAAGCACAAGACGGGGACACGTGAACAATGGCTCGCAGCGCGGCTCGATCTGCTCGACGCCGAGAAGGAGCTGACTCGACGCAGCGACGAGCTGGCGCGGCGCCGGCAGGAGCTGCCGTGGGTCCGGATCGACAAGCAGTACAAATTCGACACCGACGAGGGCAGCGCGTCGCTGGCAGACCTCTTCCGCGGGCGCTCGCAGCTCCTCGTCTATCATTACATGTTCGGGCCTGACTACACGGCGGGGTGTGCAACCTGCTCGACGATTGCGGACGGGTTCAACGGCTTCGCCGTGCACCTGGCCAACCACGACGTCACGCTTGCGGCGGTGTCGCGGGCGCCGCTCGCGAAGGTGCAGGCGTACAAGCGGCGGATGGGGTGGAGTTTCCCCTGGGCGTCCTCGTCCGGCAGCGACTTCAACGCCGACTTCAACGCCTCATTCACCGAGGAGCAACAGCGCGAGGGGGGCATCGAATACAACTACCAGCGCGAGCCGGCGTGGCAGTTACGCAGCGACGAGGGGATGGCGAGCCGCATGCCGGGGACGCCTGTCGGCGACAACGCGGCCATGACCGGAACCGACCCGGCCACGTACACGCGCGAGAGGCCGGGCATGAGCGCGTTCGTGCTCGAGGACGGCGTCGTGTACCACACCTATTCCACCTATGCGCGCGGACTGGACGGCCTCTGGGGCATGTACCAGTGGCTCGACCGCGCCCCCAAGGGGCGCAACGAGACGGGCGTCTGGTGGCGCCGCCACGATGAGTACGACAAGGGATGAGCGAGATGCCGATGCCCGGACAGCCATGGCTCGGCGCGGCAGCGTCGTTCCTTGCCATGTGGGTCGTGATGATGGTGGCGATGATGCTGCCGTCTCTGGTCCCGACGCTGTGGCGCTACCGCCAGGCCGGCCTCGGCCTGATGACCGCGCTCGTGGGCGTGGGTTACTTCGTTGTCTGGACATTGTTCGGGATGGCCGCGTTTCCGCTCGGCCTCGCGCTGGCCCGCACCGTACCGATCGCGGTAGGAGTGGTCGTCTTGCTGGCCGGCTTCCTCCAGCTCACCGCGTGGAAGGCACATCACCTCGCCTGCTGCCGGGAGGCCGGGCGCGGCCTAGTGTCTCCCGACGCCGGCACGGCGTGGCGACACGGCCTGCGCCTCGGCCTTCATTGCGCCAAGTGCAATGTCGGGCTGATGGCGATCCTCCTGGGGCTCGGAGTCATGGACCTGCGTGCGATGGCGGTCGTGGCGACCGCCATCACCGTCGAACGTCTCGCACCCGCCGGTGAGCGCGTCGCGCGAGCCACCGGGGGCATCGTCGTCGTGGCGGGGCTGTTTCTGATCGCGCGAGCAGCCTGGCTATAGCGTGGCGGAGCTTTCGACCCTAAAATCGGCTCGACCGCTCCACGGGAGAACACTTGTACAAATCATTTCTGGTTTCCATCAACGCACTGTGCGCCTCGCTTCTATGGGCGCAGTCACCGGGACAAAGCAAACTCTCGGTGCATTGGGAGGAACTGACCGCAGCCGACTTCAAGGACGGCATCACCCGCGCGCAGGGCACGTGCCTCCTTCCGTTCGGCATCATGGAGAAGCATGGGCCGCATCTCCCCTTGGGCAACGATCTGCTCAACGTGCGATACGTCGCACTCAATGCGGCCCAGCAGGAATACGCGATCGTTTTTCCCGAGTACTACTTCGGGCAGATCTTCGAAGCAAAGCACGAAGCCGGCACGGTGGCCTACAGTAGGGGACTACAGCTCCAACTGTTGCAGGAAACGACCGACGAGATGGCCCGCAATGGCTGCAAGAAGATCATCATCGTGAACGGCCACGGCGGCAACAACAGCCTGCTCCCCTTTTTCGCGCAGACGCAGCTCGACGCGTCGCACGATTACGTGGTGTACGTGCTGGGAATTACGCGCAGCGCGCCGGGCGAGCCGAAACACAAATCGAACCCGGCGACGGATATGCATGCCGGCGAGAGCGAAACATCCATGAGCATGATCGCGCGGCCCGACCTCGTGCACCTGGATCGCGCGCCGCAGGAATCCGGTGCCGATCAGGCGCGCTTGAAGCTGCCGGAAGGCCTGTACACCGGCATCTGGTGGTACGCGCGCTTCCCCAATCACTATGCGGGCGAAGGCGCCGCGGCCACGCGCGAGCTTGGCGAGTTCGAAGCGAAGACATGGATCAACGGCATCGTGCAAGCGATACGCGCCGTCAAGGCTGATCAGGAGAGCTTGCGATTGCAGAATGAGTTCTACGAGCGGAGCAAGCATCCGCTGGAGACGCCGCAGTAGGTTAGCCCAAGAGCAGACGGTCGATTCTGCGGCTGACGTCGCGCAGATACGTTTCGTCTCCCTGCTCCAGCTCGGCGATGGCGCTTCCGGCATAGCCGATGTCGGCGAAGGCCTGGCGGACCGCAGGCCAGTCAACGTCGCCGTCGCCGAGGTTTACCCAGGCGTACCCGTTTTCGGTCCGCTTGAAATCTTTGAGGTGGACCTTGACGATGCGTTTGCCCAGCGTGCGAATCCAATCCTGGGGATACCCGTACAGCACGACATTGCCGACATCAAACCAGGCTTGCACCCAGGGACTGTGAAGCTCGCCGATGTATTGGACCATTTCGAGCGGGCTCAGGAGGAATCTGTTCCAGACTTCTTCGATCGCGATGACGACTTTGAGCTCCTCCGCCAGCGGAATGAGTTTGGCAATTTGCGTTTGCGACCGCGTCCAGGCATCACGATAGGAGGTTTGCGGATTCACCACGGCCGGGACGAGCAGGACCGCATCGGAGCCCCAGAGCGTGGCGTTGCGCAGCGACGTACGCATGCCGCTGAGGCTCTTCTCGACGACCCCGGAATCGCTGGAGGACAACGGATACTGCCAATGATCGACATTCATCACTGAATCGATGCGGATGTCGGCCGCATCCGCAGCCCGTTTCATCTCCTCGGCTTTGCGCTGGTCGGGCTCCGTGAGTGCTTGCACAACCTCAAAACCGGTATCGCGGACCAATTTGAATCGATCCGCGTAGCTCAGGTTGGCGGGCACCATGTCGAAGACCAGGCCCTTCTTGATTGCCGGCCGAGCCTCCCGAAACGCAAGTCCCGAAAAGCCCGCCACGACCAGCGATGTCTTCACAAAGTCACGACGCGTGGTGTGCATACGCATGCCTCAGCGCAGCCGGTCCAGATTGAGTCGTGCATCCCAGACTTCCGTTGATTTCATCAGTTCGTCCCACGTCACCTCGCGTCCTGTATAGGCGGCGGTGCGCGCCATCATGCAGGAGAGCGCGGACTCGGCGCCCTTGTCGGCCTGGTTGTGAAATTTGCCGCTGTTGATGCTCTCGATGAACGCCTTTTTCTTTTCGGCGTCCGCGGATTCCAGATTAGACGTGAAGTTCCCTGTCACCGAAAAGGCCGCAGGCTGACCCGGCGACTGGAGTGAAAGAGGCGCTTGCCATGGCTGGTCTCCCCAGATGCCGAGCGGACCGCTGTAGGGTGAGAGCGCCGTGCCTTTGGTGCCGAAGAATCGCTCGCTCACGTCCCACCAGCCTTTGGCGAATTGCGTGGAGCTGAACGTGACGGGCACGTTGTTCGGGTAGCGGAGCAGGACGTTGTAATTGCCATAGCAATCGCCGTCATCGGCGGGGCGGCCCTGGCGTCCACCCGTGGCGGTGGCCTTCAGAGGATGCGCCTGGAGGACCCAATTGCAGATGTCGATCACATGGATGTTCTGCTCGACGATGATGTCACCGGAGAGCACGCGGTCGCGCACCCAATTCCGCAGCCGGCGCTCCGCGGGCGAGGCGTCGGGCCAGGGCGGGCGATCGATGTACCCGGTCAGATAATAGGCTTCAGCGCAGATGATGTCGCCCAGCGCTCCCGCGTGGATGCGTCGGACCAGCTCGACAAAGGGAGGGCAGTCGCGGATCTGGAATCCCACGTCCAGACTGAGCTTGCCCAGGGCGCGCTTCCCAATCTCGATGACGCGTTTCGCGCCGGGGACATCTACCGCCACCGGTTTTTCCAGGTACACGTGCTTGCCCGCGGCAACGACGGTTTCGAGGTGCTGCGGATGGAAGTAGGGAGGCGTGGCGATGACAATCGCATCCACCTCGCTGGAGGCCGCGATCTGCTCGTAGGCACGCGGACCGACAAAGAGCTGCCGCGCGTCGAGCGCCGCGTACCCCTTGGCCTGCTGCGTCTGATCGAAGTGTGCGTGTGCGGCATCGAGCTGGTCTTGAAACAAGTCGGCCAGCGCAACGACCCGAGCGCCGCCGGTGTCCACCAGATTGCCCGCGTCCTCCGTGCCGCGCCCGCCACAGCCGAGCAGGCCAACGCGGATGGCGGAATTCGCCTTCGTGCCACGCACCAATGCGGGCTTGATGAACATCGCCGCGGCGGCGGCAGCCGTCGTTCCCAGGAACGTGCGACGATCGACGTCCTTCGCATCGCGTGACATACGTCCTCCGAATTATCCGATGAGCCCTTCCAGGTAGACTTTCGCGGCTCGCACGTCCTCGATCTGCTCGGGGCCGGAAACCTCGCGCTCGATGGTGACCGCCCCTTGGTAGTGCAGCTGCTTCAGACGCGCGATGATCCGCGGAAAATCCACCTTGCCTTTGCCGATGGGCACTTCCTTCCCCAACTCCCTCGGGTTCGTCGGCCAGAGACCGTCTTTGGCATGAATGCCCTGGACATACGGCGCGAGGATCTCGATGGCGTCGACCGGATTGGCCTTGCCGTAGAGAATGAGGTTGGCCAGATCAAAGTTGACGCCCTGATTGTCGAGACCGACGTCCTGCATGGCGCGCACGAGCGTAATGGGCGTTTCTTGCCCGGTTTCGTAGCGGAAGTTTTGAGCGTTGCGCCGGCAATATTCCACCACATCGCGCAGGGCCGCCACGCTTTCCTTATATACCGGATCGTTGGGATTCTCGGGAATGAACCCGGCGTGACTCTGCACCGCGGGAATGCCGCATGACTTGGCAAAGTCCGAGGCCTGTTTCATCCGGGCGATGCGCGCGGCGCGCGTGTCGCGCGGAACCACGCCGATCGTCAGCGGCCCTTCGTAAAAGTCCCAAATCTCGCGACCTGGTCCTCCAACGACGACAGAGGTCGCCTCGACGTGGTGTTTGTCGAGAGCCTGCAGAAGGCGCGTGCTCAGTCCTTGCTCGAAATCCTCCACGTACACCTGGCACGTGGGCAGGCCGAGATCATGTACCTTGGCTATGGCTGTATCAGGATCTTTCCCGATTCCGATGATCAGGCCAAGACGCAGCGGCTTCTTCTGCTGGGTGAACAACGTCGGACTGAGGTGAGCCACGATGACTCCCGCAGACGTCTGAACGAATTCCCGGCGGTTGAATGTCGTGCTCATAACTTTGTGACAAGATGATAATCGGTGAACAGGTTCGCCGTAATGTTGGCCGTTCCGTGGCGGGCTCGCTACCCTTCATCGGCGCAGTCGTGTAACATCGCTCTCGAGCCCGACTCTGGCATTTGAGGCATACATGATCACGTGCACAATTCGCGTGGGGCTCGTCGCCTTGCTCGGCATGGCGCTGCTGCCCACGCCCGTTCAAGCTCAGCACCCTGAGCATCTTCCCGACACGTCGGGGATGATGATGGTAAGTCCCTTGGATGTTCCGATGGAACGGATGGGGTCCGGCACGACGTGGATCCCCGACGCTGTTCCGCTGCCCGCGCGACATGTGGTCGCGGGCTCATGGCTTCTCATGCTTCATGGATTCGGATTCGTGGAATACGATGCGCAGGGAGGTCCGCGAGGCGATACGCAGTTCGGCTCGCTCAACTGGGCGATGTTGATGGCGAGCCGCGATCTACTCGGCGGCCGGATTCAGGCGCGAACGATGCTGAGTCTCGACCCCGCCACCGTCACCAACCGTGGCTATCCACTCCTGCTGCAAAGCGGTGAGAGCTACCGCGGCCAGCCCCTCGTCGATCGGCAGCACCCGCACGATTTCTGGATGGAGTTGGCGGTGATGTATGAGCGCGCCCTGTCATCCAACTTCGGTGTGACGGTCTACGCCGCGCCCTCCGGGGAGCCGGCGCTCGGCCCGGTCGCCTTTATGCACCGCCCGTCAGCGATGGACAACCTCGCGGCCCCGCTGTCGCACCATTGGCAGGACGCCACACACATCAGCTTTGGCGTGCTCACGGCCGGTCTGTTCGGCCGGCACTGGAAGCTCGAGGGCTCGGCCTTCAATGGCCGCGAACCGGATGAAGAGCGGTGGGGGTTCGATCACATCCGTTTCGACTCGTACTCCGGACGGTTCACGGCACATCTGGCCTCGAGTTGGGTTGTTTCGGCGGGGTACGGGTTTCTAAAGAGTCCTGAGGCGTTGAATCCCGCGGAAGCGACACACCGAATCACGGCGTCCGTGCTCTACGGTCGAAAGCTCGGGACGGACGGCCAGATCGCGACATCGGTCATCTGGGGTGCCAATCGCCGTTCCGGACGAACCACGCATTCCGTGCTCGCCGAGAGTGAGGCGGTCTTCGATCGCAGGAACACGCTCTTTAGTCGCCTGGAGCTTGTTCAGAAGACTGCCGCGGACCTGGTGCTGCCGGTGAGTCCCCGCGACTTCAACGTGGCTGAAATGTCCATCGGTTACATTCGCGAGATCATCCATAGCTCAAACGCGACTGTCGGTGCGGGTTTCCAAGGGACGCTCAACGTCGTGCCCGCCCCGCTCGATTCGTTCTACGGGTTACGGACCCCGGTAGGCGCCATGGTATTCCTACGCATACACCCCGTGCATAGCCCGCATTCGACAATGGATATGAAGAGCCCATGATCCAGTCTGGCTACCGCGCTGCGTCGAGTGCCGCCCTTAACCCCCGCAGCACGTCGGGAAGCGGTCCGTCCGCCCAGAAATGCATGTAATAGAGTCTCGGCTCTTCACCGACGAGGTGGCTGTGCAGCGCCGTCGCGGTTATGCCGTGCGCCGTCAACGCATCGAACACTGGCGCGACCTTGGCGGCGAGAACGGTGAAATCGCCCGTCGCGATCGCGCGCTCCGGGCTGACGACTTGAACATTGATCGGCGTGCCGTAGCCGAGCGCGGGCGTGACTGTCCGACCGCGCATCGTGACCGTTCCGGGAACCAGGACGACGGAGACCTGCGCGACTGCCCCCTGCGCACGGCCCCGCAGTCCGAGCGTGTTGAACACGAGCGCGGTATCGATCGTCACCGGCTGGGCCGCGGCAGGGGCTACCGGGCGCGGGGCGCTCGTCCGCGCGAGAACCCGATCGAGCCGTCCGGCCAACTCCAGGGCGGTTCCGTCGGCGTGGAAATGGACGTACGTGATCTTCGGGTCCTCCCCCGCGAGATGGTTGTGAATCGCGGTCACTTCGATCTGCTGGCGTGCCAGCTCCGCGAGTACCGGCTTGACCTCTCCGCTCGTCAGGACCAGGTCGCCCATCATCGTGGCGTCGGCAGCGTCGCCACTGAAGCCGGCCCAGGCGCCGAGGGCAAGTGCCGGCGAGACGGTGACGTCACCGATCCGCAGGGTGAGGTCGCGGCGGGGCCAGGTGTACCGGTAATAGCCCCCGGTGGCCACCCCGGACGTTTGGAGAACGCGTCCAACGGAATCCCATGGCGCGCCGAGTGGGGTTTGTGCCGACGCGACCGCGTTGGCCGCACCCAGGATGATGAGGACCGTCACGAGAATAGGCCGGACGTTCATGGATGATGGTTCCTTGTCGAGGTGGGCGCGTGCTCTGCAAGTTCAATGATACATCGGTGAGTCAACGTGATGATGCGAGGGTTCTATGCGTTGGATAACTCGGGAGCATCCAAAGATCGACCGCATCGCATGCCCGTGGTTGATCAAGCGGTTCATTGACCACGAGGCGGAGTTCCTCTTTGCACCTCCGGCTGCCGTCCTTGCACGTGCCAAGGAGCGCAACGCCATTCCCTACGATGTGGAGGGCGTCGAGCTCTCTCATGACGGGCCCCGCTGCAGCTTCGACGCTTTTTTGCAGAAGTATCAATTGACGGACCCGGCCCTCCATGAGCTTGCCGTCATCGTTCGTGGAGCTGATACGGACAGACTCGATCTCGCGCCGCAATCCGCCGGACTGCTCGCCATCTCCCTCGGCCTATCGCGACTGTACCCCAACGACGAGGAAGTGCTGCCCCGCGGTTTTCTCCTCTATGATGCCTTGTATGAGTGGCTGCAGCATGCCAAGAGCGAGCGTCATTCCTGGAATCCGCAGCGCGTACCGACGCCAGCCTAGTCTTGTTGCATCAGTGACCGTGCGGATGGGTATCGCCGCGTGCCAGCGCCATGTGATGTCCATTCTCTGAATCTCCTATTTGCCGAACCACTCGAACCGATACGCCAACTCTGGTCCATCCTTTCCTTCATATGCCAGTTGGGCGACCAGCAGTGCGAATGGCTCGGTGTAACGGGCGATGCGGAGAGGCCCAGCGTCCACCGGATCGAAACCCACGTCGCGGATCAAGTCAGAGGTAAGCTTTTTGCTCCTGGCGTCGTCGCCGCAGTAGATGAGGCTCGGTCTGGAGGACTTGCGCCGAGCCTCGAAAACTCCAAACAGCACCTCGCTCGGCACCGTGTTGAAAGCGGAGACGACCCGAGCCTTGGGGACCTTCTTTGCAAGCTCTTCCGCGCCCGAGGAGCTATTGGCGATCACGAGGCCGGTGTCGTCGGCATTCATCGGAAGCGAGCAGCTGACGATCACCTTGCCCGACACATCGCCCGCTTGCTTCAAGACGTCGTCGACTCGGGACCAGTGCACGGCCAGGAACAACGCGTCCGCGTCTCGCGCAGCCTCAGCCGGCGTGCCCGCCCGCGCCTTCCCACGAGCGTCTCGCGCGAGCTTGTTCAGCTTCTCCTTGCTGCGCGAATAGCTGAATACGACCTCATGCCCGGCACGCGCGAAGATCGTGCCCAGCTTGCCGCCCATTAATCCGGAACCGAGAATGCCTATTCGCATTGTGATCTCCCAGGCGGAGGGCTAGCTGCGCAGGACTTCTCTCGCGACCCGCTGCGCACTTGCGATCGCGCCGTGGACCGTCGCGTTCTGGCCATCGGATTCCGTGGCTTCCCCTGCGAAGAAGAGCGTCCCATCGAGCGCCGCCCCCAGCTGCTCCCCCGCGACGCTGCCGCCGACAGCGGCATAGCTGTAGGCGCCGCGCGAGAACGGATCGGCCTGCCAGTCGTGAGTGAATCCGCCGCGCAGGCCCTGGTGCAGGCGCGCCGGGTCCATTCCGAGGACTCCGGTCAACGCGTCGAGCGCGACGCGGACGCGCTGCGCCTCGCCGAGCCCGGCGAGAGCGCGCGCATGGAGACCCCCGGCCCAGGCCGTCACAACTGGATACGGCGGCGGGCGACTCACCCACCATGCCGGAAACGGCGGCTCGCCCGTGAGCAGGAAACCGTCGTCCGCAAGACGATCTTGGGTCGCCCAGACCTCGCTCTCGAGACAGAGGCTGACCCGCACGGCCGCTCCCATCTCCAAGGCGCGCAGCGCCTGCTCCTTGCCGGTCAGCGCCGGCGTGAAGTGGAGTGCTCCGGCCTTGAGCACGCCGAGTGGCACCGTGACGATCGCCTGCGGCGCTGTGAACTCTGCGCCGGCGGCGGTCTTGATGAGCACCCGCTTCCGCCGCCATTCGACGGCCGTCGCCACGACGTTGCACTGCACGTCGCAGAGTCGGGTGTCGATCCGTTGGGAGATGGCCGTCACGAGGCCGTCATAGCCGTCGGCAAACCGGAACTGCCGGTCGGCCCCTGGTCGCTCGTCGGCGGCGGTGTTGCGGATCAGCGCCTGCACGCTCATGCGCGCGGGATCGGCGGCATGATAGCCCTCGACGAGACGCAAGGCTTGCGCCTTGACGTCCGGCTCTACGGCGGCGCGCGCAACGAGCTGCTGGAAGGACTGGTCGGCAGCTCCGACCGACGCGAGGCCGAGCAGGCGATCCATGGCGGCGAAGTAGTCCGCGGGCTGGCGCTGCCCAGCGGTCCGGCCTGGTGCGCCTCGGCCTCCCTCCCGGAGCCGCAGCCCCGCTTCCTCGACGACTGTAAGAATCTCGGGGAAGGCGCCGTGCACGAACTCGGCTCCGAGCTCGACCGGGCCTTCGGCGGCGTGGTGCGTCAGGACGCGGCCGCCGAGGCGATCCCGTGCCTCGAGCACCAGGACGCGCGCGCCCGCCGCCGCGAGCTCGCGCGCCGCGGTCAGGCCGGCGACGCCGGCGCCAATGATCACTACCTGTGGGTCGGTCATAAATCGTCTAGATTCGTTCTCGATGACCGATCTCGATCAGGTGGAACGACTGCAATCCTGCGGCGGATCGATCTTTCGGGAACTGTACGAAATCTACGCCGCCTCGATCGCTGTGCGGGAGCAGAAACCTGAGGAGTGGATCTGCGCGATGGTCCGCGCGCCGGACTACTGGGTCGGGGTGATGAACGGGGCCGGCCACGTCGACGGTTTCAGCATCCTGTTCTTGCCGCCCGCCGAGCGCTTTGCCCTTCTCGAGTACATGGCGGTGACGCCGGAGCGGCGTAATCGTGGTCTGGGGAGCGCCTTGTTCAAGCAGACCGTGGTGCACGCCATGACGCCGCAGCACGCGAGCCTTCCCATCTTGCTCGAGGTCGACTCCGACCGTGAAGCGTCCGGCGACCGCGAGATGCGGACGCGCAGACAGCAGTTCTATCGGCGCCTGGGGTGCGTGCGAGTCTCCAGGCTGCACTACATCCTACCGTTGCCCGGGCAAGGCCCACCTCCTGAGATGGACCTGATGCTGTACTGGGCGGACCCGCTGCGGCCGCTTCCCAAGGGTGACCTGGAACGATGGCTCGGGACGATCTATCGGGACGTCTACCGCTGCTCGTTTGACGATCCACGGATCGTCGAGATGTTGCACGACGTGTCCGACCCTGTTCGACTCGAGTGAGTCTGAGAGGAGCGACCAGCGTGGCAGCGTTTGCCGGCGGAACCGAAGTGATGACAGTGTGGACGAAAGTCCAAATAATCGCCGACACCGGGGCTGGCATCGGCATCGTCCTCACCCTGTTCTATTCGATCTGGAGCTTCCGGACGACCCTGCGGGATAGCTACTACGCCGAGCTGGACCGCGTCTATTTCGACCTGCTGCAGATCGGCCTGGAGCACCCCGATCTCCTGGACTTTGCGCCATCACGCGATCCCAGCAAAGCGCGGGAGTACGATTTGTACGCGTTCATGGTCTGGAACTTCGTGGAGACCGTGTATGACCGCTGCCAGGGGTGGTCGAAACGACGCCTGCGCGAGACCTGGTATCCGGTGATCGCCGCGGAGAACGCCAAGCACCGGGGCTGGTTCGACCTTCCCGAGAACCGGCTGAAGTTCAAGGAGCCGTTCCGCCGATTCATCGACGCGCACTACCCGATGCCAAAGGCCGTCAGAGACCCGTCCGCTTCTCCAGGTGCTCGGGGTAGCGCGCGCCCTGAATCGTGATGTGTGAGGCGGCGCTGTCGATGTCGCGGAGATCGTCGGGCGAGAGGCGGATCGCCGCCGCGCCGATGTTTTCCTCCAGGCGTGGCAGCTTGGTCGTCCCGGGAATGGGCGCAATCCACGGCTTCCGGGCGAGCAGCCAGGCGAGCGCGATTTGTGCCGGTGTCGCCTGTTTCTTTCCCGCAATGTTTCGCAGGACATCGACGATAGTCTGATTCGCCTTGCGCGCCTCAGGCGTGAAGCGCGGCACGATGTTGCGGAAGTCCGATTTCACGAACGTCGTCTTCTCGTCGATCGCGCCCGTCAGGAAGCCCTTGCCGAGGGGACTGAATGGCACGAATCCGATGCCGAGCGCCTCCAGCGTTGGCAGCAGCTCCTCTTCAGGCCGACGCCACCACAGGGAATACTCACTCTGCACGGCCGTCAGGGGCTGCACCACGTGCGCGCGGCGGATCGTGCGCACGCCGGCTTCGGACATGCCGAAGTGCTTCACCTTGCCTTGCGCAATCAATTCCTTGACCGTGCCCGCCACGTCTTCGATCGGCACGGTCGGGTCGACCCGGTGCTGATAATAGAGATCGATCACATCGGTCCGGAGCCGTTTCAGCGAACCCTCGACGCTCTGCTTGATACGCTCGGGACGACTGTCCTGCACCTGTTGTCCGTTCTCGATCTTGATGCCGAACTTGGTGGCGATCACCACCTGCGCGCGCAACGGCGCCAACGCCTCGCCCACGAGCTCTTCGTTGGTGTAGGGACCGTAGATTTCGGCGGTATCGAAGAATGTGACGCCACGTTCGACGGCCGTGCGGATGAGCGAGATCATCGCCTGCTTGTCCGGTGGGAGACCGTAGCTCTGGCTCATCCCCATGCAGCCGAGCCCCAGTGTCGAGACTTCTAGTTTGCTCTTCCCAAGGGTGCGCGTTTGCATTGGTCGCTCCTTCAAGGCTTCACCATGACCTTGATCCCCCCGGGGCTACCACGAACCGAGAGTCTCTAGGCACGAACCATTCTCCCGGGAACTTGGCACAAGGAGAACACAGGGGGACTGGAGCCGCAAGATTAGTCCGACCGTGTTCTACTCGTCAGCGAAGCGCCGCACAAAGTGTTATAGCCAGGATCGAGAATGGCCGGGCATTCTCAACGCGCCGATTGGTCGATGGCAGAGGTTGAAGACTCACTCAAACTCCATAGCCGGAGATCGTAACTCCGAAGGAGAGAGAACATGCCAAATGTAGGACAAGAACTGGCCAGTCTTGATTTCGCGTCCATGCTCGGTGGTCCGCTAATGGCGGTCGTCGATGCGCAGGCAAAGGCCGCGATGAGTTCAGTGAATTTCATCAAGGCAGTTGGTTTCGAGCCGGCCACCGTGGATGCGAACGGCGATCCGGTTCCCGGCAAACCCATCTACGTGTCTTTCAAGTACCCGAAGGAAATCGCTCCATTCCAACCCGCGACCGACGTCGTGAGCCTGATCACCATCGGGGTGGGAGGAGCCGGATACACGTCGGAACCCACGGTTACCCTGACCGCGGCGGGGGGTGCGGGAACTGGCGCGACTGCCGTCGCAAGCATCACCGGCGGAGCCGTCACGTCCGTTACCATCACCAATCCCGGGTCGGGTTACACCGCCGCCCCTACTGTTGCTCTTACCGGTGGCACCGGCGCAGGCGCTACTGCAACCGCGGCCATCCGTCACAACGATGCCGTGCCCGCACAAATCCAAGAGATGAAGTTGGACGTGCCGATTCTCACCATGCTGCCGATTCCGTTCATCCGGATCCAAGAGACCACTATTGATTTCCACGCTAAGCTCAATTCGGTAGAGTTTTCGAAGACCGATACTGACCTCGGCATCAAAGCGGATCTCACGGTAAAGCAGGGCTGGCCAGGTGGATCGGCCAAGCTGAACGTTTCCGTTTCTTATCAGCGCAAAACGAGCGAAGGCGTAACCGTGGACCGGACGTATTCGATGGATGTCCACATCAAGGCCGTGCAAGAGGAACTGCCCGCGGGCCTGGATCGCATCTTGGGAATCTTGGAGTCGGCGATGCGTGAACAGCCCGTCAAAGCTCTGCCACCCGTGGTGGCTTAGCAGCGTCCGGGTTGTAATCGTCAGCGCGACGCAGCAAACTGCACCTCAATTCTGAGTTTCTACGCTCGAAAGAGGCAGAGGCATGCCTGCGCTCAGTGAGTACCTTGGAGGTCTGTTAGCCGAAATCACGAATGCACGGCTGCAGGCTGATCTAGAATCGGCGCGCATTGCGCAGCTGTATGCCTCGCATCCGCTCCTGCAACACATGCCCGTTCCCCGGTTTCGTTTGCCCAATGTTTCATTGGACCTACCAGTTGCGGTGGAGAGAATCGATCCGCCGCCCGTTTCGACGCCGGATCCCGCGGAGTTGGTGGCAGTGCAGCAGAGAATAGAGGGAATCATCGAGCAGCAACTGACCCAGCTCAAGCTCCTCCTGGCTCCCATCCTTCAAAAACGTCTGACCGAGAGCCTTAACCGCTTGTTCGAAAGTCTGCGGGTCGCCAGAGGTATCTCCGTTTCCGACGCTATCAAGGTCTCCGACGAGGCCGCCGGCGGAGCGATAGAGGCGATTAGAGCCGCTAGCAAGGATCCCGCCACCGTCGACCCCGCATTCGAATCGTCACTGCGCCGCCAATTTGCTGCGGAGTTTCTCACATTGGAGCCTCCGCCTCCCCGGGTTCAGGTGTTGGTAGTCACGGCCCAACTCAAGGAAATTGCGCCGCCCGCGTCGTTGACTCGGATTCATCTGACCATCAGCGAAGAGGGCGTGGAGTGGACGCAAACGAATCCATCCGACGCTTCTTCCAAAACGCTCTTGCCTGAGTAGATCGGGTGCTGCATTTACTGAACCTCGAAGAAATCGAAGCTTGGCTCCTGAGGGTGCCGGCCCTCGTCAAACGATTCGAGGAACGCGATCCAGGATTCGTCCCGGCAGTGAAATCGTGGCTCGTCGGCGTCGAGGATACGCTTAGTAGGAATGGTATGCCGGAGACGTCGGAAATCGCCGTCTGCCGAGGCGCACTCATCTCCGTCGAGCGTGGATTTCCCGATGGTGTCGCGCCCCAAGGCAGGATGGGCGCACGCAATTTGCGGCAGGCGCGCGCCAGCCATCTGCTCAAGCGCGCCACCGACCTGATTGCGGAAACAATCCATTCGCGCCGGAGGCAGGCTGACGAAGCCGGCCGTGTAATGATGCAGATTGTCGCGGTCGCCGATCATTTAGACCTGATTCCAGTCGACTCGGGGCAGAATCATACGGCGTATCTTGAGGCGATTCTGGTGGCCATGTCCAACCGGGCGGAGCTTACGTCGCTAGTGGTGCACGTCATCGGACTTCTTGGTAAAGCCGATACGTTGATGATGCTCGACCGTTCCATCGCCAGGATCAGGCACTAGCTCCTTGTGATCTGAAGGTGCCCGGTCTTGGCAGAACTCCCTATGTGCGCCAACGTACAGCCGTACTTGGTCCATTTCTGAACGAATCCTTTTTCCAGGAGCTGCTGTGCGTCGCGTACGAATCCTTGCGGTGGCTGCATTCGCCCTGTTGAGCCAAGCGGCATCCACGCTCGCGGCCCAGGGCTCGCACTATCACGTGGTCAAGCGGATGGTCCCATGACCGTCGTGCACGTAGACTCGCCGGATAAGTTCTCGGTGGTCGAAAAGGTCCCCACGGGTGGTGGCGCTCGCACGTGCGCGGTCGACGAGAAAACTCACAAGGTCTACGTCTTCTATTATGAAGGACCGACGCGCGAGACCGCTCAGCTCGTTCTTGCCGTGCTCGCGCCGTAAGACCTGTTGCTAGGAGTGAAGAGCTTCCGCTGGATCGTTCCGATCGTCGGGACTCTTGCGGCAACGGCCGCATGCGGCGGTGACCCTTACGAACGCTACGGAAACGCCGTTCATGCCGACGTCGATGCCGGCATGGCCGACGCATTCCAGATGACCGCCCGGCTCCAACTCACGGTCGTTCACAACAGGATTCCGGACGACAGCCTGCCGGTGGCGGCGCGCATTGTGACCCGGGCGGCAGCCGCAATGCGGAAGCGTGCGGTCCATTTCGCGGCGGTGAAGCCGCCGTCAGATCTTTCCGAGGCGCACGCCGGGTTAAGCGCGGCACTCTCGAGAGTCGCGGACGCCCTGGAGGCGATGGGTGCCGCGTTTCAGCGGTGTGCCGAGGCGCCCTGCCAGGGCCAGGTTGATTCCGTTTCGTCGCAGTTCGCATTTGTCGGAGAAGACCTGAAAAATGGCAGAGCGTTTGTCCAACGGCTCCTGTTGCGCCACGGAGTGCTGCTCCGTCCGTGAGGCCAATCCTCGCCTATGAGGCGCTCATCGCTGCCTTGGTTGTGGCAGCGTGTTCCCAGGCCGAGAAGCAGCTCGAGTCTGGCCGCCGCTACATGAGCATCACCTACACCGACACAACCTTCGAGTCCTTTGGGCGGACCGATCAGGCGATCACCGGACTCCTCGTGGAGGAGGGGAACGACTCGGTGCGCTTTCGCCTCAACACGACCTCGGACGCGCTGGTATCCGTGATGGATATCACCGTGCATCCCGTGACCAGCCGGGGCGAGCGGCCGATGACGCGACGCGTCGGCATGCCGAAGGGAACGCTGCCGCTGATGGCGTCATCGGTCGCCTGTCTCGAGCAGCTCTTGCGGCGTGCCCGTGTGCTCGGCGGAGACAGCGTGAGTCTCCCAGTGATGCTGGTCGGCGCCCACGCGTCACTCGACGTGTTCACCATGATTCGGAACGGGACTGATTCAGTCGTGTTTGTTGGTCCGGACGGGAATCTGGCGGCCGGCCTTCACCTCGCCGTCGATGAGCAGGGACACATCCTCGGCGGCGTGATCCCGATTTCCGGGACGAGGATACTCAGCATTGAAGGGACGGATAACAAGTGAAGGAATGGGGTCCCCCGGTCTTAGGAGACCCCGTCGCCCTCGTCACCACGCGATTGCGTAATTAGAGAGAGCCTCAAAAAGCTGCGCGAACAACGTCATTGAGCGTCACCCCCCTTCCTGAGTGCGAACCGGCGGCAGAAGCGGCCCTAACGACGCCACACGTCGCGCGGTACGTTAGACGAACAGCAACGTGGCCCGCCGCCCTCATCGAAGTCTCAACACCTTGTTCCGGAGACGCTTAGGGGGTAACGAAGTGAGCAAGCGCGAGCCGATCAGTTTCCTGGTGTTCTCTGCTTCGCTGCGAGCCGGCTCCCTCAATACGACGCTCGCCAAGCTCGCGGCGAGTTCGATCGAGAAGCAAGGCGGAACGGTGGACCTCGCCGCCATGCGCGCCTTCGACAGCCCTTCTTACAGTCAAGACGCGCAAGCGCAGGGCTTTCCGCCCGGCGCGACAGAGCTGCGTCGCCGTCTCGAGGCGAACGATGGGTTCGTCATCGCCTCACCAGAGTACAACGGGTCGATGCCGGGACTGTTGAAGAACGTGATCGATTGGGTGTCACGATTTCGGCCGCAGCCGTTCAATGACAGGCACGCGCTGCTGTTGTCGGCGTCGCCATCAATGACCGGAGGTAATCGCGGTTTGTGGACCTTGCGCGTCCCCCTCGAGCATCTGGGCTCGCGTGTCTATCCCGACATGTTCTCGCTCGCGCAGGCGCACCAGGCGTTTGATGCGCAAGGCAACATCGCCAATCAGCAGCTCGCCGACCGCTTCGACCAAACGATCGCGGGTTTCATGGATCTGGCCGAGGCGGCGAAGCACTACCCCTGCGCCAAGACGGCCTGGATCGAGTTCCTCGGCGAACATCCCAACTCCCCGATCGATCGGGTCGACAAGCCCGCGTAACGCACTCTCAATGACCCGAGTTGCGTGCGAGCTTGGCGAGCTGCTGCCGCGCCATGCCGAGGCTGGCGCGTTCCCGGTCGAGGACGAGATGCACGAACATGTCCTCGTCGGGGCCGAGGACGCGGATCACGTGATACTGCGTGTCCACCGTGATCATGATGTCCTCGATGCCGTCGCGGAGCCGAAACGCGGCTTGCACGAGATCGTGGGCGATCCGCGCCGCCCGCTCCATATCGAGCCCGCGCCCCACCGCGACGTGGCCGAGGACCGCGCCGCTCGTTGCATGTACGAGGGCGGCGCCTATCGCGCCGTCAATCTTGAGGAT
>WNFE01000787.1_pt1 | contig 22609 bp, 20 predicted proteins | sample 5400451 | NCBI WGS metagenome assembly WNFE01 (sample SAMN13153344, study PRJNA577476) | soil metagenome | isolation source: 200 cm saprolite under Douglas fir tree site 2 hole 2 | place: USA:California | collected 2015-04-18
ACCTTCAACATGGGTGGCGTACCTTTCCCCCGGTTGCCACCGGGGCTTTGGGGTTGACTGCTCAACTTCCCCAAGAAGGGTACGTCGCCTCTCTCGCTCATCCACAACTTCTGACGATAGCTCAGGTTACCTCTTCGCCTACCGGTTCAAGCTTGTCAACGTACGCCTGGACGTAGTGAATTAACGTGTATGCTGCGTTTGGTTCTACTTGAACCTTAATGAGAGCGTCGACCACAAAGTCGTTGGCAAAACGCGCGTTCTGTTCCGTCCAATTCCTAGGATGGCCGTACGAACGTATATCCCATTCCGTCACCAGCTCGCCAGTATCCTGTCGCCGCCCAACCTTCGGCGTAAGGTTCTTGAAACGGAAATAGAGAAATGGATCGATACCCTTCTCGATTAGGTCGAGACGGATTTGGACGGGCCTCACCTCTGGAAACTGAACCTCTGACGGTTCTTGGCCCAGAAGACGCGACAGACCGTGGGCGTATTGCTGCTCGAATGCCCGGAACCAAGCTACCGCCATCAACTCCAGACCCTCCTTATACTGTCCGTGGTCGATTCCTTCCTCCGCGGCAACCAAGAGGCGTCTTGCGTTTTCATCCCTAATGGCATCACGAAGATTGACTAATGCGAACTCCAACCCCATGTGCTTGTCGCAAATGTCTGTCAAAACATTCAACACAACTGCCGGGAAGTGTCGGCAGCTTTCTACGTCCGGCAAGATGCCTCGATGCTTGATGTTCACCCGGAGGCTATTGATCGCGTGCAACTCCCTGCGATACGGCAGTTTGTCGGGCGCAATCGTGGTATCGATACGCTCGAAGTACTGATTGAATCCAATGTGATCAGGAAGACTCGCTCCCACATGGTCACCGAGCGCCCCCAGAGCCAATTCAACAGCATCCTGGAGCGATAACAACCCGATAGCGAACCCTTGCTTGTCCTGCGTTGCCCCACACGCCGCGGCCCCTCTTACGTAGAGAACCTTCGCCAGTACGAGACGTGACAGCACGTCAAGACGTAGAGTCATGCGGCAGGGGGATTGAAGCCGGTGTGTCTCATCGCTTCGGCCCACGCGGGTCCACGGTGTCGGGGAGAATCTGGATTACCAAGTGCACCAGGAACGAAGGTGCCAGATGACGGCTACCCCCCACAGGAGCAACAAGAATGGCACTCCGATTCGTGCGCATTGAAGAGCGCAAACACGTTGCCGATTAAACTCGTCGGCCATAGTCTCGGGTAAGAATGTATTTGGGTGTTGCTCACTCAGGCGAGTGGTGCGAAGTTCCCTGGGTTTTGGCGGTCGCTCCAGCCATTGAGTATTGACAGTAACGCTCGCCCCAACCATTCGGGCCGCGAACAGCAAATTCCCGATCTGCCACCGCACCAAGGCGATGACCACAAGGGTGGCCACGAAAGTGCCGCTGGGGATGAGGCACCCGTGGACCGACAACTCAGGATGGCTTAGTACGACAAACGTCGCACCGAGGTACAAGACAGTAGTGGCGTAGGCCTCGCGCTCCTTCTTCGTCCGATAGTCGCCGTAAAAGTCGCGCAGGGAAGCAACGAAATCAAGTGCCCGCTTTTCATCCCCCTCCAGTGTCCTTCGAGCCTCGTCTGAGCCGCGGGAATCTTGGTTCACCGCCTGATCGTCCTTGACCGCCGCACGAATGAATCCGCTGACCCCAGGATGCTGACAATAGCTTCCTGCCACCCCCGGAGTTGGGTGTACTCCCAGACCAGCCCCCCACCTCCCGTTTGGCCGAGTGCAGCCAGGAATATCTGAGATGCTCCAGTCCTGCGGAGTAGTCTCTCCAACTCATCGCCCGTTCTTGTCCGCCAACCTTCGATCTCGTCGCGGTAGTGTTCGAACCGCCCGGCATTATCCATGTTGCCTCGAATCCGTTGTTCCATTCCGGAAGCCCAGTCGATCTCCCCCGCCAGGTACTCAATCAGCCTGCTGGTCTGCTCGTGGTTCGTTCGCTCCTCCGCCGTTGCCACCCACCTATCCACCACCTGTATCAAGGTCCCTACCAGGGCCACCAGCAGGGCTAGGAGGAACAAGCACCGTGAGTTGCTCTGAATGCTCATCCAAGCTAGAAGGAGAGTAACGGTTGGAGTGGTTACGTCAAGCGCGAGCCTCCATGGAAGAGGGAAACCGCCAGGCATGGCCACGAGTCCACCAGCCCAGACCGGCTGTGAGCGAAGGTGGAATGCGCTTACAGGGTGTGAGGTGAGGATCGACCCACGCTCGTGGGCCCCCTTCCCCGCCCCCCCTGATCTGCTATGGCCTGCCAGAGGCTAGCCCGCCCCTCCGAGTAGCGGTCGCCAAGCGCCTGCGCAGACTAGCGCCAGCGCCGTGCCAAACGCCAGAACTATGAAAGACGTCATCAGCTGGCCCCACTCCACCAGCCGTAGGCGGCCCATGACGCCGGGAGGAGCGACAGCAGCCAACACTGCTGCCTCCGCTCTCGCTATGAAGTGGCGAGCGGATTCCGTACTTGGGTCGAACTCCAGCCCGGAAAGTGTCCACCGCACTCGCTTGTAGAACCGATACCCTATGAACACGGTCCTACGCAGTAGGACCTCCGGCAGTGCTTGCTTCGCGGTATGAACGATCCGCTCCGCGACAACCCGCGGGTCTCCTCCTGCACGCATGTCCGCAGGCAGTCCACGGATTCTGTCAGCTAGTGCTGTCGGGTCATCAAGGGAGGCAAAGTCACTAACCAGCCCGAAGAGCTGAGAGTCAGCCTTCTTGGAATCGTAGCCATTCATGAAGCAATCGGAAGCAATCTCATCTTTATTGAATGCCGTGTCGATTTCGGTTCGGATGTCCGGAGGGGATACCCCAATCCGAATGGAATCCCACGAGGCGAGAAGAAACACCACGAGTGCCGCCACGGGCACGACTGACGCTATTCCCAGCACGGCGTACTGCCAATGGCGTTGCAAGTCTAGGAACAAGACCTTGTCGCGTCGGCTTTGGGTAGTAGGGAAGGTTAGCAACAGCTTGGATATACCAGCGATGCGGACCTGCGGCTTCGGCCAACCCTTGTCGCCATCAGACAGTATCTCGAAGAGGAGGTAGTCGCCGGGATTGAGTAACCCGTGTTCCAGAGTGACCGTTTTGTCCGTATATTGCACAGCGGCTCGGATGTCACCTGGACTGCGCTCAGTTATCTCGGCGTTGAGAATTCGGACGCCCTCAAAGAGAAGGACGAGGGGCTGTTCAATGTCCTTCGCCTCAATGGGAAGATCGCCTGAATTGCCTAGGCGGGCTGAGAGTTTCGTCGGATTCTCGACAACACGATTGTCATATGCCACCTTGACCTTTCCCGATGTGGTGGCTTCTGGACTCACGAGCGATAGCTTCGCAAGGTATCGCAATTCCACAGCCTTATGCTTCTCACCGCGAATCGGAAAGTAGACGGCGGCGACTAGGCCCACTATGGCAGCCAAGGCGGCGGAAATTTCGAGATACCGCTTGATGCGGTCAGATCGTTCCTGTTTGATGGGGCGGTCACCTCGAGGATTGACGGTCATCTCTCCTCCAATATGATTGCCAGCCGCCTGATTCAGTTCAACCACCCCAGCCGTCGCAGCCGCCGATCCTCCGCGAGCAGCCACGGGAGCCGCTCCCGGACCTCAGGCCACGTGTCGGGCGACCAGGGTATCGTGAGCGCGGTCGAATCAGCACACGCACCTTGAGCCAGGGCGAGTAGCAGGCGGTCTGCTCGGCGGGAGCGAGGGCGGGCACGAGTGACGCGCTCGGCATCGGCGGCAGGGTAGGGGTGAGCGTATAGTCCCGTCAAGTATTGCTCGGGCGATTCGGTGTCCTTACACGGTGGCGAGATAGTGACCCTAGGTGCTTCGGCTGCACGTCAGCACCTTGCCCGGGTTCTCCGCATTCGCCTATACTCTCGGTTCGCCATGAACTGCACACGACCGTCGGAAGCTGTGGCCGTACTCCGCTCCTTCCAGGTAGCCTCCGACGCGGCATTTGCGGTCCTAGTGGACCGATCGGCCGTGCGCTTGGCGCCCGTTCTGGGTGTCCCCTACCACTTCTTGGTTCACCTGTTGTCGATCGAGGACAAGCGGTTCCTTCTTCATCCTGGTGTGGACCCAATCGCTATCGCCCGCGCGAGCGTAGCAATCGCACTACGAATTGGGAGAGTCCAGGGCGGAAGCACGATCACGCAGCAGCTCTATGCGGTCCGTTACGGCCGCCCGTCGTCCGCAACGTGGTCGCGGAGACTCACCTGGAAAGTCCGCCAGACCATTTGGGCCTTCCGAGAAGATGCTCGCCGCCCCAAGGCGAGCATCCTTGCTGAGTATTTGTCAGGCGTTTACTGGGGGAAATCCTACTATGGCCTCGATGCCGCCGCAGCTGGCTACTTCGCCACTGCAAAAGGGAACTTAACCGTCCCGCAATCCTTCTTCCTGGCAGAGAGACTCGCCCGGCCGAATACCGTCTCATTAGCGCGATTGCGGATGCTCCTGGAGCGACCCGCGATCCGTTCGTTATGTCTCGAGAAGAGTGACATGATCGAGCAGTTGGTCAAGATCTATGACGGGCGATTCGCGTGCGGGAGGGAACTATGGCAAGCCCTGGTGAACGGCAGCAAGAGATTGGTCGTGCCTACCTCCACGTTCTGCTCGGATGCCTGGAACGTTCCGTAAAACACTTCGAAGCACTCTTTGATGTCCTTTCCACCCCAGACAAACTTGTCTTTACTGGTCTGTCGGGGGAGGCATTCTCGTTTGATGCGATAGGTCGCTTCAATCATCCGCTGCTCCTCGCCGAGGTCTTTGTAGAATCCAAGGGCTATGCGGAAGGCGGTGGGCTTTACGATCAATACAAGGAATTCTTGGCGAAGGCCTACTCGGTCAGCGTTTCGTTCAATCGGCACAAAAGGGACTTGTTTTGGTTCGTCACGAATGTCCCGTTTGCAGTAAGTGTCGGGGCCAGGCTTACCTCGCCAGAGGTGGTTGAAACCGTTCTGACGGCTGAGCGCAACGAGCGGGTACAACGGATTCTCGGAGGAGCCCCAATCGACAAGGCGCAGGTACGCTCACTAGCGAAACGCCTGGGGGTATGTATTTTCACGGACTCCTTCATCCGGTGGATGGGGATCTCCTACAAAGCCAGGGCTGGCGATACAGTCTGGAGCATCACCAAGCTAGTCCATGCGGGTCGAGTTCCGACTACAACCTTCAATGAGGTCACGGCATTGGTCGGGCGGCTAAACAATCTCCAGGACGTCAACAAGATCCGATCTGGCCAGCGTCTCCATCTACCATGGTATGGCATGCCGCGGACGTAGTGGCCACCGGAGAGACGAGCTAGGCTCTTTCCCCCACTGGCAGACAGCATCCCCAACTACCTTCGTCGCCGCGGCAGGCGTAACCCTCCCTCGAACAACTCCCCAGGTCGGCACCCCAGCGCCCGGCAGAGCCGCCCAAGAGTCTGGAGCGTAGTGTTCAGCTCCGAGCGTGAACGCCCTGGACGACGGTCCGACCGCACCGATCCGCAACCCGGGCGCAACCGACGGGGCGCGAGACAACGCAAGTACGCGGGATGACGTACCCAGGGGTCAATGCGCCGGATCGGATACGGGCTCCACGATCTGGATCTCGCGCGGCTCGTCGCCGAGCCCGCTGATGCTCACGTGGATCGTGCGCGCGGGCAGGAGCGGCAGCAGCTTGTCGGCCCACTCCACCACGGTCACCCCGTCGCCGTGCAGCATCTCCTCGATCCCCAGCTCGGTGAGCTCGGTGAGGCTCCCGGTGCGGTAGGCGTCGAGGTGGTAGACCGGCAGGCGGCCGCGATACTCGTTGATCAGCACGAAGGTGGGGCTCGTCACGTCGCTGGTGACGCCGAGCCCGCGCGCGAGCCCCTGGAGAAAGCAGGTCTTCCCCGCCCCCAGCGCGCCGGTGCACGCGATCACCGCGCCGGGCCCGAGCCGCGCGCCGAGGCGCTCGCCGATGGCCTGCGTCTCCTCGGGACTTTGCGAGACGAGCGTCCGCGCCGCGCTCACGCCGCGGGCTCCGCGAGCGCGCGGAGCGCCGCGGGCAAGCTCTCGATGATGTCGCTCGCGAGCATCGCGTACTCGCCCCGCTCGCGCGCGGCCACGTCGCCGGCCAGGCCGTGCAGGTAGCAGCCCGCCCGCAGCGCGGCCGCCGGCTCGATCTCGCGGGCGAGCAGCGCGCCGACGATCCCGGTGAGCACGTCGCCCGCGCCGCCCTTGGCCATGCCCGGATTGCCGGTGGGGTTGATGGTCACGTGGCCGTCCGGTCCACCGATCACGGTGTGGGCGCCCTTGAGCGCGATCGCCACGCGGTGCTCGCGCGCGAACGTGCGGGCCATCTCGATGCGATCGGCCTGCACCGCCTCGATCGTGGTGCCCAGCATGCGCGCCATCTCGCCGGGATGCGGGGTGAGCACGCGCGGGCCCGCGGCGTGGCGCAGCAGATCGAGGTGCCCGGCCAGGGCGCTCAGCGCGTCGGCGTCCACCACCATGGGCCGCTGCAGCTCCCGGATCAGCACCCGCGCCAGCTCCTGCGTCTCGGGATCGAGCGAGAGCCCGGGGCCGATGGCGACCGCGTCCATGCGCCGCGCCAGCTCCAGGAGGCGGTCCTTCGCCTCGAGCGCCAGACTTTGCGCGGCCGTCTCGGGCAGCGCCTCGGTCATGTACTCGGGCGCCTGCGCCGCGACGATGGGCTGCTGGGAGGCGGGCGCGGCGATCGTGCAGAGGCCGACGCCGCTCCGCAGCGCGGCGCGGCCCGCGAGTACGGCGGCCCCGGTCTTGCCGAGCGAGCCCGCCACGACCAGGAGGTGACCGAAGCGGCCCTTGTGGGCGTCCAGGTCGCGCGGCGGAAAGGACGGGCGCACGTCGGCGATCTCGAGCCGCCACGTGGTGATGCCCCGACGCGCCGCCTCGGCGGGCACGCCGATGTCGCCGATCTCGACCACGCCGGCCTGCGCGGCCGCCGGCGCGAGCAGCAGGCTCCGCTTGAGCCCGGCGAAGGTGACGGTGCGCCAGGCCTTCACCGTCGGCCCCAGCAGCGCGCCACGATCAGAGTCGAGGCCGGAGGGCAGGTCGAGCGCGACGACCGGCACACCGCCCGCGCCGGCCCGGTTGATGGCCTCGATGGCCGCGGCCACCGGTCCGCGCGCGGCGCCGCTCACGCCGGTGCCGAGCAGCGCGTCCACGATGCCATCGGCGCCGCCCAGCGCGCGCGCGAGTCCACTCGGCTCCTCGACCTCCTCGACGCGCCCGCGCCAGCGGCCGAGCGCGTCCGCCGCGTCGCCCCGCACCTCGGCGCGCCGGCCCACCAGGAAGACGCGCACCGCGGCGCCGCGGGCCTTGAGCCGGCGGGCGACCACGAAGCCGTCGCCGCCATTATTGCCCTTGCCGCACACGACCACCACCGCCTTGCCGCGGATCGGCGCGAGCCATCGGGCGATGAGGGCGGCCGCGCCGGTGCCCGCATTGTCCATGAGACGGGGCCCGGGAATGCCGAGCTCGCGGATGGCGCGCGCGTCGAGCGCCCGCATCTCCGCAGCGGTGAAGACGGGCAGCACGGGCGTCAGCGGGGAGGCGGGAGCAGCAGGGCCGCCGACTGGATGAGGAAGTCGGCGAGCACCGTCGTGTAGGCCTCCCGGTGGGTGGTCCGGGCCACGCGCGGCAGCTCGATGTGCAGCGCGAGCGGCGTCTGCGCGAGGATCCCCGACTGCTTGGCCGCGGAGGCGGTGTAGAGCACGGGGTCCTGCGATTCCACCCACACCTCGAGGCGCGGCACGTCGCCCTCCGGCGGCAGGCGACTGTCGCGGATCAGCTCCAGCAGGGTTTTGAGCCGCCAGGCATCCTCGCGGCTCACCCCCACCGTGGCGATCTCCACGCGGCCCGCGCTCTCCTGGCGGCTGTTGCCGTGCACCTCCACGTAGAGCCGGAGCGCGCCCTGGGCCGCCTCGGTCACGTGCCGGCGATAGTCCTGGTAGACCAGGCGCGCGGCCACGGTCTCCACCTCGAGGCGCGCGGCGGCGCCGGGCACGCTCTCGGTCGGGCGATTGACGTTGTAGCGGCGGCCCTCGCCATCGAGGTTGGCGTAGCCGGTAGCGACGACCAGGCCGAAGCCGGTGAGCTTTGCGAGCGCGCGCCCCAGCACGTCGGTGGCAGTGTCGGAGGTGCCGTGCGGGGCCGCGATGACGAGACCGGGCCGGCCCTTCTCGACCTGGACGCTCCCTCCCTTCGCTCCGGGCGCCGGCGCCGGGATGGCGGGCGCGGGGGCCTCGGCCGAATCCTTCCCCGTGATCAGCCCCGCGCAGCCCTGGACGAGGAGGGCGAGACCGACCACGAGTCTACCGGGGCCTCGCCTCGTCATCCGGGCTATCGCCGATCAACATGGCCTGCGCCATCGCGTACTCGCCGTCGTGGGTGAGCGAGAGCAGCACCTGGCGGCCCCCCTTGGCCTGGGCGATGGCGCGGCAGCGGCCATGGAGCGTCATGGTGGGGGCCTGCCCGCGCTCGCGGCGGACCTCGAGCTCGCGCCAGTTCATGCCCATGCTGAGCCCGGTGCCGAGCGCCTTGAGGGTGGCCTCCTTGGCCGCGAAGCGGGCCGCGAAGTGCGGGATGGGATCGCGGCGGCGCCGGCAATACGCGATCTCGTGCTCTGTAAAAACCCGTTGAAGGAAGCGCTCGTCCCACCGGGCCACCACGCGGCGCATCCGCGGCATCTGGGTGAGGTCCACCCCGATGCCCAGCACGCGGCTCATGCCCCGATGGCCCGGCGGATGATGCCGGCCAGCTCCTCGGCCATATGCTCGATGCGGGCCTGCTCCTCGCCCTCGATCATCACGCGCAGGAGCGACTCGGTGCCGGAGTAGCGCAGCAGGATCCGCCCCGCCCCGTTCATCTCCGCCTCGAGGCTCTGCGCCCGCTCCGCGAGGTCGGCAATGGAGTCGACCGGCGGCTTGCTCTTCACCCGCACGTTGAGGAGCACCTGGGGGAACTTCACCAGGCACTGCGCCAGCTCGCCCAGCGAGGCCCCGCTCTCCCGCATGACCCCGATGAGCTGCAGCGCGGAGACGATGCCGTCGCCGGTGGTGGCGTGGTCGAGGAAGAGCAGGTGGCCGGACTGCTCGCCGCCCAGGTTGGCCCCGATGCGCAGCATCTCTTCCAGCACGTACCGGTCCCCGACCGCAACCTTGGCGAGGCCGATGCCGGCCCCGGTCAACGCGCGATCGAGCGCGAGATTGGCCATCACGGTGGTGACCACGGTGCCGCTCTTGAGGAGGCCGCGCGTCGCGAGATGCCGCGCGCAGATGGCCAGCGCGTAGTCGCCGTCCCGGATCTGGCCCGCCTCGTCCACCGAGATGAGCCGGTCCCCGTCGCCGTCGAAGGCGAGCCCGAGCTGGGCCCGCGAGCGCAGGACCTCCTTCTGCAGGCCCTCCGGATGCATGGCCCCCACGCCGCGATTGATGTTCTGGCCGTCGGGGCTCGCGTTCAGCACCCGCACGTCGGCGCCCAGGCGGCGGAAGATCTCGGGCGCCACCCGGTAGGTCGCGCCGTGCCCGCAGTCGAGGACGATTCGCACATCACGGAGGTCGTGCGGGCAGGTCGCGCGCGCGTGCGCGATATAGTCGGCCTCGGCCGCCTCGTGGACGACGAGCCGGCCGATGTCCACCCCGGTCGGCCATGGCGCGGTGTCGGGGCCGTTCAGGCGCCCCTCGATCTCCTCCTCCCAGGCGTCCGGGAACTTGGAGCCCTCCGAGGAGAAGATCTTGATGCCGTTGTCCTCGAAGGGGTTGTGCGAGGCCGACAGCACCACGCCGCCATGGGCCTCGAGGCGGCGGGTGAGATACGCGATCGCGGGGGTGGGCAGCACGCCGACCGCGTAGACGTCGCCGCCCGCGGAGAGCGCGCCCGAGACCAGCGCACCCTCGAGCATGGGGCCGGAGAGCCGCGGGTCCCGCCCGACGACCAGGCGCGTCTTCTTGGTGGGGTCGTGCTGGATCAGGGTGGCGACGAGCTGCCGCCCGAGGCGAAAGGCCAGCTCGGTGGTCAGGGGGGGCTTGTTAGCGAGGCCCCGGATGCCGTCGGTGCCGAAGAGGCGGCTCACGAGCGGGGGGATCCGAGGACGAGGCGGACGCGGGAGGGATTCACCCGCACCACCGTGATGCCGGCCGGCACCGTGATCTGCTCGGGGAGGACGCGCACCGTCACCTCGCCGGCCTTGGAGCCGGCCAGGTTGAGCCGCGCCTTCACCCGGTCGGTCCCGAGGCGCGACAGCGTCCCGCGCAGGCCGTGGAGCTGCACGTCCACGCTGTCCGGCCGCTCCCCCTTCACCTCGAGTCCGGCCGGAATATTGTCGAGCTCGAGCGGCGCCGCCATGATGAGGTCGGACTTCTCGGAGGTCATGACGAAGGCCCAGAGCACCATGGAGACGCCGAGGGCGAGCAGCTTGAGCTCCCAGTGCCGCGTGAGCGCGCTCATTTACGGAGCCACTCCCGGGCCGGTTCCCACCATGCGGTCCGCCGCGGCAGCGGCGCCTCTTCCACGGAAAAGAGCTCGGCCAATCGGCGGCGGAGCGCATCGAGATCGAGCGGCGACTCCATCTGGCCGTCCACCGCGAGCGAGATGCGCCCGGCCTCCTCGGACACGATCAGGACCACCGCGTCGGTCTCCTCGGCCAGGCCCAGGCCGGCCCGGTGCCGCGTGCCCATGTTCCGGCCGAGCTGGGTATTGCGGGACAGCGGCAGGAAGCAGCCGGCCGCGGCTACCCGGTCGCCCCGGATGAAGGCGGCGCCGTCGTGCAATGGCGAGTACGGCAGGAACAGGCTCATGAGCAGGTCGGCGGAGACCATCGCGTCGAGCGGCACCCCGAGCTCCGCGTAGTTGCGCAACCCGGTGCTGCGCTCGAGGACGATGAGGGCCCCGATGCGCTTGCTGGCCAGCGCGTCGGCCGCCTTGATGACCTCGTCGATGAGGTGGCCGCGCTCCTCGCGCGCCCCGAGGGCCATGCCCTGGAAGAGGCGGCTCTCGCCGAGCCGGGTGAGCGCGCGGCGCAGCTCGGGCTGGAAGAGCACGATCAGGGCGAGCACCCAGAACGACCAGAAATTATCGAGCAGCCAGCTCGTGCTGAAGAGATCGAAGTGGCGCGCCACGAACGACGCGACCATGAGGCCGGCCAGGCCCAGGAGCATCTGGACCGCGCGCGTCTCCTTGAACATCACGAAGACGCGGTAGAGCACGATGGCCACCACCACGATGTCGATCGCGTCGCGGAGCCGGAAGGTCTGGAGCGCGGGCCACATGGCGACCTACCGGCTCTCGCCGGCGCGCCGGATGGCCTGAGCCACGCGCACGGCCTGCACCGTCTCGGCCACGTCGTGGGCCCGGATCACGTGGGCGCCCCCCAGCACCGCCGCCGCGGTGGCCGCCAGCGACCCCGGTAGCCGCTCCGCGGGATCCTCGACCCCCGCCAGGGCTCCGATGAAGGACTTGCGGGAGATCCCGACGTAGAGGGGGCGGCCGAGGGCGCGGAGCGCCGGCAGGCCCGCCAGCACGCGGCAGTCCCAGTCGGGCCAGGCCACGCCGGCGCCGCGGAAGAAGCCGATGCCCGGGTCCACCAGGATGCGCTCGTCAGGGATACCGGCGCCGCGCGCGATGGCCAGGCTGCGCTGGAGCGCCGCGCGTACCGTGGCCACGGGCTCCCCGGCGGGCGGCGCCGCGGCGGGCCCGGCCATGAGGACGAGCCCGGCCCCCGCCTCGGCGGTCAGCCGCGCCAGGCCCGGATCGCCCACCAGGCCGGTCACGTCGTTGATTAGGCGGGCCCCGGCCTCGAGTGCGGCCCGGGCCGGCCCCACGCGGCTCACGTCGGCCGATACGGGCAGGCCGAGCTTGGTGGTGAGCAGCCCCACCGCCCAGTGGAGCCGGTCGGCCTCGAGGGCCTCCGGGATCCGGGCCTCCAGGTAGGGCGCGGTGGACATGGCCCCCACGTCCAGCCAGGCCGCCCCCGCCCGGGCCATGGCCTCCCCGGCCTGGAGCAGCCGGTCGGCGTCCACGACCACCGAGCCCGAGTAGAAGGACTCCGGGCTCACGTTGAGCGCCCCCACGACGGCCACGTCCAGGCCATCGCCCACCGACACTCCTGCCACGATCGCGCGGTTCATAAGGGGATTGCTCCACGACTAACTTATCACCGCACCGGCTGCCTACGGGAGCCGGAATTTCCCGTTCGGCAGCTGGGAATACCCGCGAGGGCATACTTACGAACCCGCCCCTCTATCTAATGCGGGGGCCCAGAAATGGCCCCCGCACTCCCCCAGGCCGCGGACAACCCGCGAGGCTGGCGGACGACCCGTGCCGGTCAGGCGGGGCTGGGCGCCTGCAGCGGCGGCACGCGCAGGATGCGCGCGATCTCTTCGCCGTCGAGCGACTCGCGCTCGAGCAGCGCCCGCGCGAGCGCGTGCAGCTTCTCGATGTTCGTCTCGATCATGTGGCGGGCCCGCGCGGCGGACTCCATCACGATGCGCTTGATCTCGGAGTCGATGAGAACGGCGGTCTCCTCGCTGAAGTCCTTGGGGCGGGCCACCTCGCGGCCGAGGAAGATGTGCTCCTCGCCCTTGCCGAAGGTGAGCGGGCCCATCCGGTCGGACATGCCCCACTCGCAGACCATCTTGCGGGCCATGTCGGTCGCCTTCTCGAGATCGTCCCCCGCGCCGGTGGTCTGCTGCTGGAACACGATCTCCTCGGCGGCGCGGCCACCCAGCAGGATCGTGATGCGGTTGACCAGGTAGTCCCGCGAGTAGTTGTACTTGTCGTCGGCGGGAAGCTGCTGGGTGAGGCCCAGCGCGCGGCCGCGCGGGATGATCGTGACCTTGTGCAGCGGATCGGCCCCGGGGAGCAGGTCGGCCACCAGGGCGTGACCCGCCTCGTGGTACGCGATGGTCTTCTTCTCGGTCTCCGAGATGATCATCGAGCGCCGCTCCACGCCCATCAGGACCTTGTCCTTGGCGTTCTCGAAATCGATCATCTCGACGACCTTCTTGTCCTGGCGCGCGGCCAGCAGAGCGGCCTCGTTCACCAGGTTGGCCAGGTCGGCCCCGGAGAAGCCGGGCGTGCCGCGGGCGAGGACCTTGAGGTCCACCTTGGGCGCGAGCGGGATCCGCCGCGCGTGGACCTTGAGGATCTCCTCGCGCCCCTTCACGTCGGGGCGCGCCACCACCACGTGGCGGTCGAAGCGGCCGGGCCGGAGCAGCGCCGGGTCCAGCACGTCGGGCCGGTTGGTGGCCGCGATGAGGATGACGCCCTCGTTGGTCTCGAAGCCGTCCATCTCGACCAGGAGCTGGTTCAGGGTCTGCTCGCGCTCGTCGTGCCCGCCGCCCAGGCCCGCGCCCCGGTGCCGGCCCACCGCGTCGATCTCGTCCATGAAGATGATGCAGGGCGCGTGCTTCTTGCCCTGCTCGAAGAGGTCGCGCACGCGGGAGGCGCCCACGCCCACGAACATCTCGACGAAGTCCGAGCCGGAGATCGAGAAGAACGGCACGTTGGCCTCCCCCGCGATGGCCTTGGCCAGCAGGGTCTTGCCAGTGCCGGGAGGGCCCACCAGGAGCACGCCCTTGGGGATCTTGCCCCCGAGCTTCTGGAACTTGGGCGGGTCCTTCAGGAACTCGATGATCTCGCGCAGCTCCTCCTTGGCCTCGTCCACGCCCGCCACGTCCTGGAACGTGACCTTGTTCTGCTTGTCCGAGATCAGCCGGGCCCGGGCCTTGCCGAAGGACAGGGCCTTGGCGCCCCCGCCCTGCATCTGGCGCATGAAGAAGATCCAGACACCGATGAAGAGCAGCATGGGCACCCACTGCAGCACGACGGCCAGCCAGGAGTTGGTCTCGGCGGGCTTCACGTCGATCTTGACCCCCCGGTCCTTGAGGGACTTGACCAGGTCGGGATAGTCGGCGGTGTAGGTGCGGAACGACGAGCCGTCGCTCAGCCGGCCGGAGACATTGTTGCCCTTGAGCGTGACCTCACGGACCTCCCCGGTCTCCACCTTCTTCAAGAAGTCCGAAAAGACGATCTCCCCCCGGGGCGACTGGTTCTGCTGGAAGAGCTGGAACAGGAGGATGACGATGAGGCCGATCACCATCCAGAGGGCGAGGTTCTTGTAGAACGGATTCATGCCGGAATCATATCATAGCGCGCGAGGGGGCGCGGGGGGGCGCCGCGAGGGGGATCACGCGGGCACGGCGGGCTCCAGGACGGCGAGATCGGGCAGCTCGCGGTGCCGGCCGTCGTAGTCGAGCCCGTAGCCCACCACGAACTCGTCCGGGATCACGAAGCCCACATAGTCCACATCCACCTCCACCTCCCGGCGGGAGACCTTGTCGAGCAGCCCGCAGAGGGCCAGGCTCCGGGGATGCCGGGTCGCCAGGTTGCGGCGCAGGTAGCTGATGGTCCGGCCCGAGTCGATGACGTCCTCCACGATGATCACGTCCCGGCCCTCGATGGACAGCGACAGGTCGGCGGTGAGGCGCACCACGCCCGAGGACCGCGTGCCCGAGCCGTAGGAGGAGACCGCCATGAAGTCCATCGCGGCCGGCATGGGGATGGCCCGCAGGAGATCGGCCGTGAAGACCACCGCCCCCTTGAGCACGCCGACCAGCACCGGCGCCCGGCCCGCGTAGTCGCGGCCGATGGCCTCCCCCAGCTCGGTGACGCGGGCCGCGATCTCGTCGCGGGAGATCAGGATGCGGCCGACACGCCGGTCCACCGCGACGGGGGCCTACTTGGGCGTGACGAACGTGGTCAGGGAGCGCTGCGCGCGGAGCCGCTCGGCGGCCGTGGCCGCCTCCTCCCGGGTCCGGTAGGTGCCGACCCGGACGCGATAGCGGGCCACCCCTTCCTGAGCCGCGAGAGTGACCACGTAGGCGTCCAGCCCGGCGCTGGCCAGCTGCTGCCGCGAGTCGTCGGCCTGGCGGCGATTCTTGTACGCGCCCACCTGGATGGTGTACGGGACGGCCGGAACCGGTGCGCTCGCTGAGGCACTGTTGGAATGCGGGGGCCCCGAAATGGCCCCCGCACTCCCCCCGTCCGCAGTCTTCCCTGGAGGCGGGGGAAGCGAGAGTGGCTGGGCAGCCGGAGGCGCGGGCGCGGGCTTGGCCGCCACCGGGGGCGCGGGCGCCTCCTTGGCCGGGGGGGCCGTGGGCAAGGGCGGCAGTGGCGTGACGGGGGGGATCTTGACCGCGACCGGCCTGGCCTCGGGCTTGGGCGGCGCACCGGGCCCGTCGAGCGGCTCGGTGAGCGTCTTGTAGAACGTGAGCTTCTCGGTCGATTCGGGCGCGCGATCGGCCATGGTCTCGGCCGCGATGCCGCTACGGCGCGGGGCGGCGGCCGGCTTCTTGGCGGGCTCGGCGACGCTGGCGATCACCGCGTTGGCGGTCTGGCGCGCCCACTGCCGGCCGACCAGGAGCCCGAGCGCGAACGTGAGGCCCAGGATCACCAGCACGGCGCCGCCGAGCGCCATCCACTGGGCCCCGCCCGGTCCGCTGCCGATCCGCCGCCGCGCCGAGGAGGCCATGTCAGTCGCGCTCGTCACCGCGGCTCATGCTGTCGGGAGCCGAGACGCCGAGCAGGTCGAGGCCGTTGCGCACCACCTGCCCCACCGCGGCGCAGAGGCCGAGGCGGGCGAGCGTCGTCGCGCGGTCCGGCGTGATCACGCGATGAGCCTTGTAGTAGGGGTGAAAGAGCCCGGCCAGCTCGCTGAGATAGTAGGCCACGCGGTGCGGCTCGCGGGCCCGCGCCGCGCCCGCCACCAGCTCCGGGTACTGCAGCAGCCGCTTGATGAGGGCCTGCTCCTCGTCGAGCCCGAGCGGGGCGAAGTCCACCTCCGCCCACGGCGGCACCGTCACCCCCTGCTCCGCCGCGGTCTTGAAGAGGCTGGCCACGCGCGCGTGGGCGTACTGCACGTAGAACACGGGATTGTCGGAGGACTGCCGCGTGGCCACCGCGAGGTCGAACTCGAGCGGGCTGTCGTGCCGCCGCGTCAGGAAGGTGAAGCGCGCCGCGTCGCGCCCGACCTCCTCCACCAGCTCCTCCATCAGCACGAACTCGCCGCGGCGCTTGGACATCCGCACCGGCTGGCCGTCGCGGAGCAAGGTCACGAGCTGGACGATGAGCACCTCGAAGCGCTCGGGCGCGTGGCCGAGCGCCTGCATCGCCGCCCGCATGCGCGGGACGTGGCCGTGATGATCCGGCCCCAGGAAGTCGATGACGTGATCGCCCTCCTGGAATTTCTCGAAGTGGTGGAAGCCGATGTCCACCGCGAAGTAGGTCAGCTCGCCGTCCGACTTCCGCAGCACCCGATCCTTGTCGTCGCCAAACGCGGTCGACCGGAACCAGAGCGCCCCGTCCTGCTCGTAGGTGTGGCCGGCCGCGGTGAGCGCGCCGATGACCGCCTGGGGCCGGGCCGCGTCGCGCACGTCGCGCTGCTCGTGGGCCCAGCGGTCGAAGCGGGTGCCGTAGGCCTCGAGCACGCGCCGCTGGCTCTCCACCATCGAGGCGACCGCGAGGCGCCCGAGACGCTCGATCCGCTCCGCTTCCGGTCGCGCAGCGAGCGCGCGCATGCCCCGCGGGTCTCGGGCCAGCCACTCCGCGACCAGCTCGATCAGGTACTCGCCCGGGTACGCGTTCTCGGGCAGCTCGGCCGTCTCGCCCAGCGCCTGCCGCAGCCGCACGTCCACCGAGCGCGCCAGCGCCATGAACTGGTTGCCCGCGTCGTTGACGTAGTACTGCGATTCGACGCGATAGCCCTGGCCCCGGAAGATGCGCGCGAGCGCGTCGCCCACCGCGGCCGCGCGGGCGTTGACGATCACGAGCGGCCCGGTCGGATTGGCCGAGACGAACTCGAGGAGGACACCGGTGCCCTTCCCCGCGTCGGACCGGCCGTACTCCGCGCCCGCCGCCAGCACCCGGTGGAGGCCGTCCGCGCACCAGCGCGGCGAGAGGAACACGTTCAGGAAGCCCGGACCCGCGATCTGGATCCGCTCGACGGCCTCCGTCTTCGGGAAGTTGGCCACCACCGCCTCGGCGATCTGGCGGGGCGGGCGGCGCGCCTCGCGCGCCAGCGCCATCGCGGCATTGGTCGCATAGTCGCCGTGCCGCGCTTCACGCGGGATCTCCCACTGCACCTCGGTGGGTGCGGGCAACCCGGCGGCGTCGAGCGCGTGCCTCAATGCGTCCGTCAGATGATCGGTGATGTTCAAGGACAGAAACCGCCGCAGCGCACGGCGGCGATAGAGAATGATACCCCCAGGCCTTGGGACGAGCGAAGGATTTTCGGGCGCTTACGAGACGCCGAGGTCGCTCAGCAGCCGCTCATCGAGCGCGGCGGCGAGCGCGTCCGCGAGGCGATCATAGGCCGCCTCGCGGAGGGCGCGATGATCGGGCGGCGCGGGCCCCCCCGCGACGGCGGGCGCGCCGCGCGCCCAGTCCAGCACGTGACGCCGGGCCGGGCCGGACTCGAAGAGCCCGTGCAGATGCGTGCCCCACACACGCCCGTCGGCGGAGGCGCCTCCCTCGGGTTGCCCCTCCACGTCGAGGAGGGGCCGCGCGGGCCCGTCGGCCACGGTCACCCCCACGTGGATCTCGTAGCCCTCGAAGCCGGGCCCGTCGGGGCGCCAGCGGGCGCGCACGCGCCGCGTGATCTTCTCGCGCCCGAGCGTGGTCGCCACCGGCAGCAGCCCGAGCCCGGCCTCCTCGCCGCCGCTCTCGACGCGGTTTGGATCGGCCACCGCGCGGCCGAGCATCTGGTAGCCGCCGCAGACGCCCAGCACGAGGCCGCCGCGGGCGCGGTGCTCGGCGAGGGCGGCGGCGAAGCCCCGAACCTTGAGCGCGCGGAGATCCGCGATGGTGTCCTTGGAGCCCGGCAGGACCACCAGCGCCGCGCCCGCGAGGGCGGCCGGCTCCTCGGCGTAGACGAGCTCCACGCCCGGCTCCGCCTCGAGCGGGGCGAAGTCGGTGAAGTTGGCGATATGGGGCAGGCGCACCACCGCGACGCGCAGCCCGCCGCGCGCGACCGGCGCGGCGGCATCGAGCGCGACCGAGTCCTCCTCGGGCAGGCCGAGGCGCGGCAGGAACGGCACCACCCCGACGACGGGCACGCGCGTGCGGCGGACGAGGTCGCGCACCGCGGGCGCGAGCAGCGAGGCATCGCCCCGGAACTTGTTGATGAGGAACCCGCGCACGCGCCGCCGATCCGGGGGCGGCAGCAGCATCATGGTGCCGAGCAGGCTCGCGAAGACGCCACCCCGGTCGATGTCGCCGACCAGCAGGACGGGCGCGCGGGCGAGGCGCGCCACGCGCATGTTGGCCAGATCGCGACGCATCAGGTTGGGCTCGGCAGGACTCCCCGCCCCTTCGATCACCACCACGTCGGCCTCGCGCGCCAGCGTCTCGTAGCTCCGCCGCACCGCCGGCCAGAGCCGGGGCGTGAGACGGTAGTAGCCGACGGCATCGGCCTCCCCCAGCACCCGCCCGAGCAGAACCACCTGGCTGCTCGCCTCCGCGCGGGGCTTGAGCAGGATGGGGTTCATCTCCACGCGCGCCGGGACCCCCGCGGCCTCGGCCTGCATCACCTGCGCCCAGCCCATTTCCCCGCCGGCCGCCGCGACAGCGGCGTTGAGCGACATGTTCTGCGACTTGAACGGCCGCACGCGGAGGCCGCGACGGGCGAGGAGCCGGCAGAGGCCCGCGACCAGCACCGTCTTGCCGGCATGCGAGCCGGTGCCTTGCAGCATGATGGCCCGGGCGCGCCGGCGGCTCACGGGCGCGCGACCAGGGCGAGCGCGGCCGCGCCCACGCAGAGCGCGCCCGTCCAGCGCGCCACCTGCATCGCGCGATCGATCGCGGCCGGATCGGGCGGCGGCCCAGCGCCCAGGTGGTAGTGGCCGCGCTTCTCGAGGGTGACGCCCAGCGCCCCGGCCATCGCCGCCATGGTCAGGCCGGCATTCGGGCTCTCGGTGCGCCGGCCGTCGCGCCGCAGCGCGCGCGCCGCCCCCGCGGCCGATTGCCGCGCGAGCCACGCGCCCGCGACCAGCGCCCCGGCGGCCAGCCGCGCCGGCACGTAGTTCAGGGCGTCGTCGGTGCGCGCGGTGGCGCGGCCGAGGTACTCGAGGTCGTCCCGCCGGTAGCCGATCATGGCGTCGGCGGTATTCACCGCGCGGTAGGCCCACGCCAGCGCCAGCCCGCCCGCGACACCGCCGAGGAGCGCGCCGGCCACGTAGAAGCACAGGGGCGCCGCGATGCCGTCGGTGATGTTCTCGGCGAGGGACTCGACCGCGGCGGAGGCGACCGCGCCCTCGTCGAGGCCGGTCGTGTCGCGGCTCACGAGATGCCAGGCGACCTGGCGCCGGGCCCCGTCGAGATCGCCCGCCACCAGGTGCCCGCGCACGATCTCCACCGCCGCGAAGAGCCCGCTGAGCGAGAAGCTGCACTTGAGCAGCCACGCCTGGGCGAGCGGCGCGGCCGGGCCGGGCAGCTCGCCGAGGAGGGCCTGCGCCACCAGAGCCGCGCCCGCCGCGAGGCCGGCCACGATCAGGATGAGGAAGGTGCCGTAGAGCGCCAGGTCATCGGGCGCGCGTGGGGCCCGCCCGCGGGCGAGCGTGATGAGCCGGCCGATCCAGGCCACCGGATGCCAACGGTTGGGCGGATCCCCCACGAGGAGATCCAGCACCACCGCGAGCGCCAGCACCGTCATTTACGAGTTGACCCCCAATGGGCGGGTCAGCTCATCGCAGCTCGTAGACGAGCGGGAGCCGGATGAGCAGTGGCCGGCGCGGCAACGAGTCCGGGAACGGCATCGGCCCGAGGCGGCGGATGGTCTCGACCGCGGCGGCGTCCAGGACGCTGTGCGAGGAGGAGCGCGCGACCTGGACGTCGCGCACCCGGCCGGTGGCCTCTAGCCACACGTGCAGCTCCACCGTGCCCCCGAGCCCCTGCCGCCGCGCCGCGAGCGGGTAGATCAGGCTCTCCTGAACGCGCTGGCGGAAGTGCCGGAGGTACGGGCCGTACTCGGGCGGGGGCGCGCCGGAGCCGCCCGGGCCCGGCGTGGCGAGCGCGATGGGCGAACCGGGTGCGCCTCCCGACCCTCGGTCCGCATCGCCGCGCGTCTGCGCGCCGCTTCCGGCACCCGCGCCCGAGCCGGTGGCGCCGACGCGTCCATCCGCCGGGCCGGATGCCGCGGACGAAGCGGACGGCGCGGCTGGCAGGGCGGGCACCAGCGCGGCCGAGGGAGCGGGCACCGGCTCGACGGTGATGGCGGGAGCCGGCGGAGCCACCGGAGCCACCGGAACCACGGGGGGCTCCGCCGCCAGGGGGGGCGGAGCGGGAACCGGCGCGCTGGAGGCCGCGGGCGCGACCGGTTCGGGCCGCGCCGGTGCGCGACCCGGTGCCGGCGCGGCTCCCGCGGCCCGTGCCGCCGGGCGCGCCGACCGCGCGGGCGACGGGTCCGCGGAGGGCGAGCCGGGGGAGTCCGCGCGCTCCCCCAGGTCGACGAAGACGGGGCGCGTCCAGTCGGTGGCGGACCAGGCCAGCAGCAGGGCGATGAACCCCGCGTGCAGGACCACCGACAGCATCACGCCCCCGAGGCGCAGGATCACCGGTGGCGCTCCTGCCAGTCCGCGATGGCCCGGTCGAGCGCCACGCGCACCGCCCGCGCCACCACCCAGCCCATCTCGCTGGCGGGCCCGCCGAAGCGCGCCGCGGCCCCGCGGCCGGTCGCCGCGATCACCACCGCGTCGGTGGACGTCCCGCTCGCGGCCCGGCCGCCGGCGGCGAGCAGGCCGGCCTCCCGCAGCGCCAGCCCCTTCACCTCCGTCGCGGTGATCACCGCGTTCACGAGCGCGGCCGGCTCCGGATTCGCGTCCACGACCACGATGGTGTTGATCGTGGAGGCCGCCCACGTCGCCACCGGCGAGCTGCCCGCGGCCACCGGGTTGCTGAGCCCCACCGTGACGACGGCCAGCGCGTGAAAGCCGCCGGCGGCCTCCTCGGCCTGCACCGCGCGCTCGGTATGGGCACCCGTCAGCAGGCCCACCCACGGCGCCGGCACTCCCGCGCGACGGGCAAACGCCCCGATCATGCCCGCCGGATCCGTGCAGGGATCGTTCTTGCCCACGTGCAGGTTCACGATCGCGCGGGCCTCGGCGAAGCCACCGTGGTGCACCGCCGAGGACAGGACGCGGAGCGGCTCACGGCTCGTCACCACCACCGCCTCGCTCCCGACCTCGACGGACACCCCGGCGCTCATGCTGGACTCCTAGAACGACGCCCGCAGGCCGACCAAGGCGTTGATGCCGAGCGCGGGGAACCCGCGCACCTCCGCGTAGCCCTCGTTGAGCAGGTTCTGGATGCGCGCGGTCAGCTCGAGCTTCCGGAGCCAGCCCATGCGCTCCACGATGCGCCAGGTTCCGCCGATGTCCACCCGCGTGTGGCCGCTATTGTAGACCTCGCCGAAAGGCTCGAACTGCTCGGTCACCACGTGGACCTGGGTGAAGAGCGAGAGCTTTGTGATCGGCTCCCAGGTGAGCCCGATGTTCCAGCGGTGCCGCGGCTCCCGCGGCAGCAGCCGGTCCGTGGCCAGGTTCTCCGAGTCCGTGTAGGTGTAGTTGAGCGAGGCGACCAGGTTCGGCAGCACGTCCACCTCGGAGGTGAACTCGATGCCCGCGCTGCGGGCGCGCCCCACGTTGAAGGGCCCGCCGAGCGGCGCGGTGGGAATCGGGGTGCAGCACGTGATCAGGTTCTTGAACTCGTTCTGGAAGTAGGTGAGTCCGAGCCGGATCCGGTTGTTCCAGAGCTTCTGGTCCACCCCGAAGTCATAGGAGAGGCTGTCCTCCGGCTGGAGGTCCGGGTTGCCGAAGCCGGGGAAGAAGAGATCGTTGAAGGTCGGGGCCCGGAAGCCGGTGCCCGCGCTGCCCCGGAGGCGGGTGCCCGTCTCCTTGATCAGGAAGGCCAGCGAGCCGCGCTCGGTGGTAGTGGTGCCCCAGACGCTGTTGTCCTCCACCCGGAAGCCGCCGGTCAGGAACAGCCGCTCGAAGAAGCGGAGCTGCTGCTCGAAGAAGACCGACTGCGTCTCGCTGACCGCGCGGAAGGTGTTGTGATTCTCCCCGATCTCGCGGCGATGCTCGAGCCCGACGCTGCTCGTGCTCCACTTGCCGATGAAGAACGAGTTCACCCACTCCGCCTCCCGCCGCTCCACGTTGACCTGGGAGAAGGTGGGGAAGTCGAAGGCGACGCCGGGGTCCACCGGGTCCTGAAAGCCTGCGCTGTTCTCGTAGCGGGCGAGGCGGCCCCGGGTCTCCCACCACTCCACCGGCCGGGTCTTGCCTTCGAGGCTGAAGATGGTCGTCTCCGACTGCTGGCGGGCGTTGCGATTGATGATGGGGTTGATCGGCTGCGGGCCGGGGAACACCCCCTTCACCGGCACCCCGATGTCGTTCTTGTTGTAGCGGAAGATGAAGTCGAGCGTCGAATCCCAGGGCAGCGCGGCCCCGATGCGCGCGCTGATCGCGTTGGCGTCGGTCTCGTCGTTCTGGAACTGGCCGTTGCTC
>WNFE01000795.1_pt1 | contig 22535 bp, 12 predicted proteins | sample 5400451 | NCBI WGS metagenome assembly WNFE01 (sample SAMN13153344, study PRJNA577476) | soil metagenome | isolation source: 200 cm saprolite under Douglas fir tree site 2 hole 2 | place: USA:California | collected 2015-04-18
GCGACAGCGGCCGTCCACAACCCAGGACTCTTGCAAATCATGACGCGGACCCTCCCCTGTAGAAGCTGAAACGATTGTCCACTTTAAGTGACGGTTGGATTTCAGCGCAATGAAATGTAACAAATTGCGAACGCCCTTGTATCTGGAATTCTCAGCGAGGCGCACTGAGATCGGTGTCTTGACTCGCGAAGACCATCTTAATGGAATACCAGCGGACCCCGGCGCCAGGGCCAAACCTGGAAGAGACAACGCCTCACAAAACCGTTCAATTCTCGCAATCCCGAAAGAGCTGGCTCTCAACTTTTGCGCATGGACAACTTCCCGGTTTTCATTGACTTGATCCGCGCATCCCACCTACGATGGCTCGATTCCATGATCGGCCAGACCATCTCGCACTATCTCATTGTTGAAAAGCTCGGTAGTGGCGGCATGGGTGTCGTGTATAAGGCGGAGGACTTGAAGCTGCACCGGTTTGTGGCCCTCAAATTCCTGCCTGACGAAGTAGCTGAAGACCCACAGGCTCTAGGCCGATTCCAGCGCGAAGCGCACGCTGCTTCTGCTTTGAATCATCCAAATATTTGCACGATTTACGAAGTGGATGAATATGAAGGCCGGCCCTTTATCGCCATGGAGTTGCTGGAAGGGCGGACTCTGCAACACCGAATCAACGCACGACCGATACCCACCAAAGAATTGCTGGATCTCTCTATCCAAATTGCAGACGCGCTGGATGCTGCGCACACCAAAGGCATTGTTCACCGCGACATCAAGCCGGGGAACATTTTTGTTACGGAGCGGAGCCAGACAAAGGTCCTCGATTTCGGCTTGGCCAAAAGAACCAGTCGGCGGATCGCGGAGGCTGCTGGCATCACCAACAATCCGACCGAGAGCCTCAAAGACGAACAGCTCACCAGCCCCGGGGCAGCGATCGGGACGATCGCGTACATGTCGCCTGAACAGGCTGCAGGAGAGGATCTCGATTCGCGAACCGACCTGTTCTCCTTTGGGGCGGTCTTGTACGAGATGGCCACGGGCCGCCAGGCGTTTTCCGGGAACACTTCCGCCATGGTTTTCGACTCCATCCTGCACAAATCACCGACCTCGGTGTTGCACTTGTGCCCGGAGTCGCCAGTTGAGCTGGAGCGAATCATCAACAAGGCGCTGGAGAAGGATCGGAATTTGCGCTGCCAGACTGCGTCGGAGATGTCCACAGATCTCAAGCGCCTGAAAAGAGAACTGGACTCAGGTAGATCAACCGCCGTTGTGATCGCCCCAGCCACTGCCGCCCAACCCCTGCGACGCCGGTCGAACTTGGCGTGGGGAATGGCTGGAGCGGCTGCTCTCATGCTAGCCGCCGTGCTGGCTTGGGTGTTTCGTCCCACACTCCCCCCGCCGAGGGTGGTGGGTTCAGTACCGATCACCAATGACCTTTTCCCGAAGCAAAACTTCGTTACTGACGGTGCGCGCCTTTATCTGGGAGAAGCCGTCGCTGGCCACGTGGCTCTTGGCCAGGTGTCCACCGAAGGCGGGGAAACCTCGCAGATCGCCACTCCGTTTCCAAACGTCCAGGTCTTCGATATCGCACCAAACCACGCCTCACTTCTGGCCGGCAGCTTTGTCACCGGCGGCGAGACAGAATTGCCACTTTGGTTGCTCCCCATACCTTCGGGGTCGCCGCGCCGGCTGGGTGACCTTCATGCTCATAGTGCGGGATGGTCGCCGGATGGACAACAGATTGTGTACGCGGCTGAATCCAGCTTGTACCTCGCGAAGAACGATGGAAGCGGCAGTCGAAAGCTGACAACAGTGGATGGAGTGCCCGTCGCGCCAGTCTTTTCGCCCGACGGGACCCATTTGCGATTTACCATCTATGATCCTAAGACAAATTTTGACTCGCTGTGGGAGGTCGCTGTCGACGGAACCGCGCTTCGTCCTCTGCTGCCGGATCGGAAGGAGCGGGACGAGTGTTGCGGCCGCTGGACACCCGATGGCCAATACTTCATATTCCAAAGCGTGCGTCAGAATGTTTCCAACATATGGATTCGGGCGGAGAAGGCTGGTAACTTTCGAAAAATCACGCCTGAACCTGTCCAGCTTACGACTGGTCCCTTGTCCTTTTCGAACCCCGTACCAAGCCAAGACGGAAAGAAACTATTTGTAATCGGCGAAAAACTGCGTGGCGAGTTGGTGCGATATGACGCTGGCTCTCGACAGTTCATGCCCTATCTAGGGGGCATCTCGGCGTCCGACGTGGAATTTTCCCGTGATGGAAAGTGGGTTACGTATGTGACCTTTCCTGACGACATTTTGTGGAGAAGCCGCGTGGATGGAAGCGAACGGCTTCAACTCACTTATCCTCCGGTCGAAGCCTATATGCCTAGTTGGTCGCCTGACGGGACGAGAATCGCCTTCATGTCACGGCCTGGGAAGGTGGTGAAAATTGTCGTGGTCTCAGCCGCTGGAGGAAACGCTCAGGAATTGACATCCGAGCAAAGAAACGAAGCCGATCCCTCATGGTCCGCAGACGGAAACGTACTTGCGTTCGGACGTGAGGTGGGATTTAACAGTTCCGAACCACCCAACATCCGAGTGATAAATCTTCAGACCAATGAGGATTCTGCACTGCCGGGTTCGGATGGATTGTTTGCCCCCCGCTGGTCGCCTGATGGGCGCTACATCGCGGCGATGCGGGTGGATTTAACCGAACTGATGCTCTTCGATTTCACAACTAAGAAATGGCAGGAACTGGGGAAAGGAACTTTTGCTTTTCCCAACTGGTCGCACGACGGGAAATACCTCTATTTTGAGGACTCCTCACAAAGTGAAATTCGACGGGTGCTGATTCCGGGCAAAAAGTTTGAAAGCATCGCGAGCCTTAAAGAAGTACGCCGCCCCAATGGAATTTTTGGATTTTGGAGCAAGGCAGCCTATGACGGCTCTCCTCTGGTGATGCGCGACGCGGGAACTCAGGAAATCTATGCTTTGGAACTGCAGTTCCCCTGAGGCCACAATTCGCTCGTTTGCTGAGAGCCACGCTCAGCAACTGCAATGATCCACGCCTTCAACACGTGATACCAGGGCTATGCCGCATTGCCGAAAGCCGCGGGCGTCATACCAAACTTTGTGCCAGAGCCCCCTGCCATATTGGCGCTGCCTGCCCTTGACAAAAATTGTCATTCCGCTTGATTCAGAGCGTCATAGCTTAGCAAACATATCCATAATGTGTTTCGCCTTGTTGCCCTTAAGCCTCTGATTCTGCGAGGCGGGCTGAGATTTTACACATGAGCACTCGATGGCCCTTCAAGTGCGACCGTCAGCAGAGCGCCAAATAGATATACCTGCACTGGGGAGTTCCACTTGGAAAAAGGCAGCCGTCGATATAAGCGGATCAAAATGGTTTTGCCGGTGCGGATATCGGGTAAAGACTCCGCCAACAATCCCGTCAACGAGCTGGCCCATACTCTGGACATCACTCCCAACGGCGCCCGGCTGGGCGCCATTCGCCACGAATTGAAAACCGGTGACAAACTCACGCTGCAATATCGTCAACGCAGAATCAAGTTCCGGGTGGTTTGGGTGAAATCGATGGTGGGAACAAGCGAGTACCAGGTGGGCCTGGAAGCCGTGGGTAATACCGGCGAAAACTGGGGCCTGGAACTTCCCGAGGCCGATATGGTGGATGAATACCAGACCTCCGCCAGCTCCTAGCGGTCCGCAATCCCGACTTCCAATTTCTCGTTTGGCCTCAGTTAAGGTTCAGGTCAATCCATTCGCCGCCTTCATGCGGCGGTGCCGTAGTGTTCACGCGACGACTTGACATAGGCCGCCGGCTTTTCGTGCAACAGGAGTTCCGTCGCCTGGACCCGCAAGTCGTTATGAAACCACCGTTGCACCACACCATCGTGCAGGAAGTTCGCCACGGCAAGCAGGCTCATACCCTGGTGGTGGGCCATCCAACAGCGCACCAGTTCGTGGCGATGCCGCCAGGAACGTCTGCCCGACGCCGGGGTATAGTCAGCCGCCTCGTAGAACCCGTACGATCCTAACCATCCCTCGCCCTCCATGCGGCGCAGATTGCGCAGCGCTTCCGAGGCATCTACGTGAAGCGCCAGGAAGGTGGAATAGGGTGAGATCACCAGCGCCTCGGCTTCATCCTTGTGGAGCGCGATATGAGGAAGGCCGAAAGCGTGGTACTGGTAGTTCCCCGCCTCATCTCTTTTGGCGTACGCCGATTCTGAAATCCCCCAGGGGATGCCTTTGCTTGCCGCATAAATCTGTTGCAGGCGCACCGCAGCAATCCGGGAATTATCCAAAAGCGTGTGCGGGTAGGTGCGCATCCACAGCACCGGCATCAGATATTCGAACATGGTGCCGGTCCAGGAAAGCAAGACTGGGAATCCGTGCTCGCGGGTGTGTGCTCTTCCCAACAGGAACCACACGTCCTGTGGGATATCTTCCTTGGCGATCGCGGCAAACACCGCTATCCGCGCCTCCGAAGCCAGCAGGTCGTAGCAGGCTGGCTGGAGTTTTTCCGAGTCGGCATCGAACCCGATGGAAAGCAACTTACGCCGGGAAGCCAACAGAAAACCGAAATCCATATCGTCGGCGAACTTCCCCGCAGCACTGGCGATTTGCTTCAGGTCTCTGATCAGATCCAGCGCGCGGGAGCGCGCCTCCGGCAACATGGCCTGCAGGCGTTGATAGAGCGCCTTGCGGTCTCCGGAGCCGTTAGCGTGGTCCAGAGCAAACTGCAGGCGGGCGGAAAGCGCGTCCACAATCTCAGGCAATCGCTCGACGGTCAGGCTCTTCGAGTCGAATTTGAAGTCAAGGGTGGCGTCCTTCCAGAGAGGGACAAACTCCGGCAGCATCCACGGAGCATAAACCTGAACTGCTTTCCTCAGATTTCTAAGCCGCGAGAGCGACTCCGCCGCCAACCAGCGAACATCTGCCTCATGCTCAGGTTTCACGGTCGCCGACTCGATCTCCAGCAGCCCTTCTTCAGAAGGAGCCAGCAAGCGCTGGAGCCAGATCTTTTTCTCGATCTGAACTTGAAATGTTCTGAGACGCTTCTGCGGGAAAGCGTCACGGTCGACCAGAAGCCTCAAATGATCCGCCAGGCCTTCAGCCAGCCGTCGCTCCAACAGCGGCCGATGCAAAAGATCGACACAACCCTGCTGCAAAGTCCAGAGCGACGCCACCAGGTTACCGCTGTCCACCGACGAAATAAACCTGGGCGGAAGTGGCTGGAGGGTGCGCGTGTCGTACCAATTGAACAGGTGTCCACGGTACCGCGGAAGCCTGGCCATCGTCGCCAACGTACGCAGGGTTTGTTCGGCAAACTCGGGAACGGTCAGGAATCCGAACTCGCAAGCCACCTGGCGGGCGTTGAGCAGAAGGCCCAGGTTCGTGGGGGAAATGCGTCCCGCGATGGCGGCCGGTTCTTCCTGCACGTTGTCCGGGACCAGCCAGTTATGTTCCGCCGTACTGAACTCGGCGAAATAGCGCCAGGTGCTGAGCGCGGTACCGCTGAGAAACAACTCGTCCTTGTCGGAACTCTCCGTGCGGTTGGCGCGTGAAGGCAGGTTCAGCCACATTGAAATCCATTTGCTGCAACCCCAGAGCAGCAGGATCGGCAGGGCCGCGAAAAAGGCATGGCGGCGGGTGAAGAATACGAGAACGCCCAATCCCAGCGCCAGCGCGGGTATCCAGTCGAGATAGATGTCGACTGGAGTCCGCTTCCGTGTGGTGAGTTCGGTCTCGGCCGCAGTTTCCCATTCCAGAAGCCGCCGGCGCGTCACGATCCGCCGCACCAGTGTCCGCACTACGGCATCGAGCGAAAGCAGCATCTGATGCGGCAGGAATGCCAGCGTGAAAAACACGTTGGCGTTGGCCGTGATCAGCGCGGCCTGTGCATCCTTCACGATTTCCGCTTTATGTTCGACGGCGGCCCGCACCAGGTTGAACACGAACTGAAACCACGCCGGCACAAACAGGATGGCAAGAGTTGCCAACGTCCAGTACATCGGATTCCCGGGCATCACCAGCCAGCCGAACACCAGCAGAAGGAAGGTTGCAGGTTCCACCAGGCTGCGGCGCAGGTTGTCCAGAATCTTCCACTGCGAAACCAGCGAGATCGGGTTCGGCACCAGCCGTCCCGACTCATCCGGCACACGCGACAACAGCCAACCCGTGATCTGCCAATCACCCCGCAGCCAGCGGTGTTTGCGGCGGTTGTAGGCGCTGTAATGCGAGGGATAATCTTCGATGATCTCGATGTCACTGGCCAGGCCTACGCGGGCATACGCGCCTTCGATCAGGTCGTGACTGAGCAGAGCATTGCGGGGGAAGCGGCGATCCAGAACCCGATGCACCGTGTCCACTTCATAAATCCCCTTGCCGGCGAAGATGCCCTCTCCGTACAGGTCCTGGTAGACATCAGAAATGGCGCGAGTATATATGTCGAAACCGGTTTCTCCCGAATACAGGCCCGCCAGCCTGGAACGGGAGGCGCTTTGCACGCTCACTCCCACTCGCGGCTGCAGAATGCCGTACCCGGCCACAACGATGTTTTTCTCCGGATCAATGATGGCCTGGTTCAGAGGGTGCGCCATTGCGCCGATCATGCGATCTGCCGATCCGCGAGGGAGCTCTGTGTCCGAGTCCAGCGTGATCACGAAACGAATTCGCGGCAGTATGGAAAGATCTCCGACTTTCACCGGGAAACTGTCGTGCTCATCACGCAGCAGCTTGTTCAAATCCATCAACTTGCCACGCTTGCGCTCCCAGCCCATCCACACCCTTTCGCGCGGGTTGTAGACACGGTGACGATGGAAAAGCAGAAACGATCCCGCAGCCTGCCCGGCATACCGTTCGTTGAGTTCGCGAACCAGTTGCGCACAGTACTCGACCAGCGGGTTATCTTCGGGCGAGGGCTCGCGGGAATCCGGCAGGTCGGTGAGCAGGGCGAAGTGAATATTGGGATCGTGATTACCCAGAAATCGTACTTCCAGATCTTCCACCAACCGGCACACCTGGTCCTTATTCAGAAGCAGACTGGGAATCGCCACCAGGGTCCTGCAGTTTTCAGAGACACCTTCCGAAAAATCGAGCTTGGGCAGGATGCGCGGTTCCAGCAGGGACGTGGTCAGATAGTTCACCAACTGGATTGCACTCTGGGAGCTCGGCAAAAGCAGGACCAGCATCGAAAACAGGATCAGTACAGGAGAGGTGTAAGTGTTGGTCAACAGCAGCACGATCGCCGACATGATGGCGAGGGTGAGCACCTCGGTGGCAGGCAGATAATACTCATCCGGATGGCGCCGCAGAAAAGACGCAATCCGCCGGCCCAGGGGAGGCTCGTAGCCCACGGTTGCATACAGAGTGCGGGCCCCTTCCGCGAGCAGATAGTAGCCCACATGCCCACGCCGCGCCTTGAGGCGCGGGCTGTCATGCTTCTCATTCTGCGCTGCTTTCGCCAGCGCAACGGTTTTGTTGGCAACCTCCGTCTCGGTCAGATCGGAGTACTCGGCGATCTTCGCCAGCTCGCTCCGGTAGAGATCGCGGCTTTCAAAATCCATTCGAGGGTACGCCCCCTCGGGATCTTCCCGCAGGACGCGATCGAAAAGGATCAGCGGCTCGATGACATCCTTCCAGCTGGTCTGCCCGATATCCCGAAGACTGCGTACACAAACTCCGACTCCATAGGAGCCTGTGGGATCAGCGGTCACTTTGGATCCGCGGGCTGCGATCTCTTCCAGCAAGACCAGCTTCAGCGCCGGCACCAGGGCCCAGAGCTCGACCATTTTCAACACCGTGCTCTGCTGAAGAGCCTTCACATAGCTGCTGAACGAGCTTTCCGCGAACTCGTATCCCGTGGCCGCCAGGAATCCCGCGGCCACTGCAACAGCCCGGGGAGCCAGGGCACCGTCGGGAGTACGCACGTGAGGCAACTTGCGAACTAACTTGAAGCCTTCTTTCGTGCCCCGCAGGTCGGAATGCACCAGGCGGAGGTTGTCGCTCAGCCAGTGAAAATCGTCCCCGACGGGCCGCTTCTGCGACGGCCCCTGAAACACAGCCAGGACCGGTTTGAGCGCCCGGCCAAGCGCCCGGTAGCGCTCTGAGAAAAAGCTCGACGAGTGCGGACCCGGAAGCCAGACCAACTTGCGCCCCAGGTCTGCCGCTGCGGAACTCAAGGCGTCAAGGTCTGGCGCTTTTTCTTTAGCAGGCTCAGGCAGACGCTCAGCTTCCGCGCTCGCGAGATGGATATTCTCTTGCATTACAAATGATTCCTAACGATAGCTGGCGGCCTGCATCTCAAACATTTCCTTGTACCGCCCACCCAGGGTTGCCAGTTGGTCGTGACTTCCCTCTTCGGCAATCCGACCGTTTTCCAGCACTACGATGCGATCCGCCATGCGCACGGTTGAAAATCGGTGCGAAATAAAAAGCGCCATCTTTCCCGCGGTGAGTTCGGCGAACCGCTGGAAAACTTCGAACTCGCTGCGGGCATCGAGCGCGGCGGTAGGTTCGTCGAGGATCAGAAGTTGCGCATCGCGCAGATAAGCGCGGGCCAAAGCGACTTTCTGCCACTCGCCGCCGGAGAGGTCGACCCCGCCCTCGAAGCGCCGGCCCAGCATCTGATCATAACCATTGGGAAGCTTTCCGATCACCGCATCTGCCAGACTCTTCCGGGCGGCTGTCTCAAGCAGTTTCAGATCGTCGATTTCCTCAATCCGGCCCACAGCGATGTTTTCCCGCACCGTCATCTCATAGCGCATAAAGTCTTGAAAGATGACGCCAATCTCACGATACAGGTCTTCCAGACGATACTCTTTAAGGTCCACGCCGTCGAGCAGGACTTGGCCCTCGGTGGGATCATAAAGCCGCGTAATCAGCTTCACGATCGTAGTTTTGCCCTCACCGTTCTCCCCGATCAGCGCAACCCGTTCTCCGGGATGGAGATGGAAGTTCAGCCCGTTCAGCACCAGGCGCGAGCTGCCGGGATACCGAAACGACACATTACAGAATTCAAATCCGCGCACAATGGGCCGAGGAGCCGGGAGGGCATCCGGCTTGGACTGGATGGTCGGTCGCATGTCAAAGAAGGCCAGCAGATCGGTGAGGAAAAGGGCCTGGTCGGCGATGCCCGAGACGGTGGAGAAAATCTGCTGAATGTTGCTGCTGGCTTGCAGAATCGCTCCCGACAGCAAGTACCACAGCCCGAGAGTGTAGGCGCCAGTGACCGTCCGCCAGATTACAAACACATAGGCAGAGTAGTAGCCCATGAAGGCGATCACCGAAAGGAAAGCCCCGGCAATCAATTTCCGCCGTGATAAGGCAACGTTCTCTTCGTAAATCCCGTCGGAGAGTGTGGTAAAGCGTTCCGTCAGAAACTTGCTGAGCCCGAATAGCTTGAGTTCCTTGGCCGCTCCCTTGCTGCCCCCCACCTGGCGCAGATAGTCCAATTGACGCCGGATCGGCGTCTGGCGGAAATTCTTGGCATATCCCAAAAATGCGAAGTGGCTCTCCCCCAGAAACGCCGGTAGCACTCCGGCAATCAGCAACAACATCAACCAGGGCGAGTAGACCATGATCGTGACCGACAGGGTGATGGTCGTGATCACCAACTGGATCAGGCGCCCGATCTGCTGAATCATGCCCAGGCGGTCCGTGGCCTGCACTCGCGCCCGTTCCAGCCGATCGTAAAATACGGGGTCTTCGTAGGCGATCAGGTCCAGTTCGGCGGCGTGCTTCATCACCTGAATGCTTACGTACCGTGTGTATTTGTCCGCCAGCAGAGAGTCCGAATAGTCGATGGCACGGGCCAGAACTCCGCCCAGTACGGCCAGCCCAAACTCGCCCGCCACCAGCCACCACAACCGGGGCGAAACCGGTTGACTCGCGACCTTGGCGTGCACGATCGCATCCACAATAAGTTTGGGAATCCAGAGGAGCGCCAGCGGCAACAACGAGGCGAAGAGGCGAGCCACCAGACCGAAAATCACGACCCCAGGTCCCGATTGCCACACGATCTTGAGGACAGGCGGCGTGTTGCGCAGCGCCGTAAGGCGCTCCTGCCAGCTGCTCAAGAAGCTCTGGTGATCCGCCATGCATGAATCCTAAACAACTTTGAGGGTTTCTAGAAGCCGTCCCGCGAAATTAGGGCGAAACTTAGGAGGTGAAACGCCCGCCGAACAAGCCTGAGCCGAGGCTCGAAAACCCTGCCACTGGAACCTCGAATAGATGCCCTGGAGGTCTGTAAGGTTTGGTGAGTCATAGAGTTATGAGCACACATTGCTACCTTTCGCTCGAATATCGTCCCAAACCTACTTAATTCCGATCACTGCCAAGCCATTCGCCGGAAGCGTCACACGCAGCTCTCCGTCCTTCAATTCCTGATTTTCTGGCGCCCCGGACAGTGCGGCCTCTCGCAGTTGCTTCAGCTGCGCCATCGTGGGATACACCGGCGACCCCATCTTTTCGTAAGCCGGATGCGGGTCGCCATGATCCCGATCGACTCGGGAAATAGCCGCATGGCGCGCACTTCCGAGGTTCTTGAAGCGCAGCACGACTGTCTTGGCGGATCCAGACTGAGCCCCCGCCTGATCGGCAGGAATGAGGTTCCACACCGCCACCACCAACGAACCGTTGGCAGCGCGAGTGACCAGGGCAGACTCGGAATCGAGCGCGATGCGCTGGTTCCCCAACTGGTGCAGCAGTTTGAACGCGCTGAACGCGGGCTTGGGAATGCCTCCGGCTGCAATCAGACCGTACCCGCCGCAAAACGGCTGCTTCACCACGCCCTGCTCTTCAAAAACGTCGGAAAAACTCCAGTACGACATCTCGTCCACCAGGCCATCGCACTGTCGGATCGTGTCAGCCATCCAGGGTCCCATATATATCGAGTCGGTAATGTCAGGCTCGTTTTTGTAACTGGCGTTGAACTCGCTCCAGATCAATGGAAGTTTGGGGAGAGCTGAAGCCTTGATCTGGTCGTGGACCTTTTTCACCGCGCGGCAAACCATCTGCTCGCGCGGAATGCTCTCCTTGGTGCCGAATACGTCCGGGGCGCCGTCGTTTCCGTACACGTGGGTGGAAACAAAATCCACTGGCACATGCTTTTCGACGCAATGCTGGATGAAGGCGTCAGCCCAGGCGGCCTGCGCCGTGGCCGGACCGCCAACGCGCAGACGCGGGCTCACACGCTTAACCGCGGCCGCACTGTGATCGTATAGTTCCCAATACGTCGCCTGTTTCGGCTCCCCGGCCCAGAAATCGATGTTGGGTTCGTTCCAGACTTCGAAGTACCACTTCTGCACTTCATCTATGCCATAACGATCTACCAGATGTTTGGTGAACTGATAGACCAGATCATCCCATTTGTTCCAATCTTTCGGCGGCGCGACATTTTGCTTGTACCAGAAGGCATGGATAGCTTCCCGTGCGGCCAGCTTCTTGGGCATGAAGCTCAGCTCCACGAAAGGACGAACACCGTTCTGCAAGAGCCCGTCATAGGCCTGGTCAACGTAGGAGAAGTTGTAGATCGGCCGGCCCTGGTTGTCTTCGTCGTAGACGCCCATGTCGTCGAGGAAAATTGCGTGGAAGCGAATGAACTCCACATCCGTAATCTGCTTCACCTGGCGCAAATCCTGGCGATAGCTTTCACGCAATGTAAGGTTGGCCCGGCCCGATCCAAACATGTGCTCCCAGAAATGGGGGAAAGGATGACCCGGCGCAGCCGCGTCAATCACCAGAATTTCCGGTTGGCTTGCCGACGTTTGAGCATTCGACGCAGGGACGAACAGCAGCAGCACAAACAGAATCAGCAAGAGCGGGACACGGTCACGCCTCATGATCGCAATCTCCTGACTTTTTCCGGCAAATCGCAAGGTTGGGTCACAGCGCAGCAAAGATTCTAATCTCCCGGAACGTTGGGGCCGGCGAGAAACCCGCCATCCAGAACCAGGCTTTGCCCAGTCATGAACCCGGCCGCGCTGGAACACATCCACAGCACTGCCTCGGCCACCTCGATGGGTTCGCCAAATCGACCCATGGGGTAAAAGCCAAGTACTGTCTTGCGAACTCCGGGTGGCCCAAACAAACGTTCAGCCATGGGGGTTTCGATCGCCGCAGGACAAACCGCATTCACCCTGATTTTGTGTCTCGCGACCTCGAGAGCCGCGGCTTTCGTAAGTCCCAACACACCATGTTTGCTGGCCGCGTAAGTGGCCGTTCCGTAGCTTCCGATGAAACCGGAGATGGAAGAGTTGTTAACGATCACGCCCTCCCGCCCTTGCTTCACCATTTGCTGAATCTCAAATTTCAAGCACAGCCAGGTGCCTTTGAGGTTGATGTCGATAGTTCGATCCCAGTCCGCCTCGGTCTGCTTCACGATCGGGGCCCACTTACCTTCAATGCCGGCGTTGTTGAAGGCATAGTCTAATCCGCCGAAGGTATTGACGGTCTGATCGATCAGAGCTTCTACGTCCGAGGCTCGTGAGACGTCGGTCTTGACGAACAATCCCTCGCCACCCACGCGCCGGATCAGATCGACGGTCGCTATCCCTTCATCTTCACGTCGTCCCGCAACCACTACCTTTACGCCTTTTCTCGCAAACAGCACCGACGCTTCGCGTCCAATTCCCGAGGTTCCGCCCGTCACCAGCGCAACTTTGCCATCCCACTCGGACATCGCGATCTCCGGCCTTCGGTTTCATTGGCCCGGCACACAAAAAAGCCCGGGCACGAAAAAGACTTCGCCCGGAAAGAATGGGGAATACCCTGAGAAGCCAATCCCGATGACTATACGCGAACTTCGGGGCCGGAGGCCGCGGCGGTTAGGGATCGGATTCGTCGCCGCGGCAATTTCCAGCGGAAATGGTTCCGCAACCAGGACAGGATGTAGGTGGAGATCAGTCTTCGGCCTTGCTCGGCTGCGGATAAAGGCTTTCGGCGCGCTTCGCCAACGCGCGGTTCAATTCTTCAATCAGACGCATCAACCTCTTCGGATCGTCTTCGTCGCGAGCCGCCTCTGCCAGTTGCCGCCATTCATGACAAACTTGTCCAGTCATGTGCTTCCTCCTGAAAAAGGTTTAGGCGAGGGAGTGGGTTGCAGTTGTTTTGCCAAAACGAGATGGCACGTATTTTGTGGAGGTTAGCGGACAACCATGGTCGGCGCGCGGGAATTTATGGCATAGCTCGCGCAATTCGTTCCTAGGGTGTTTACCGTAGGCCGCGATCGTTCCTAGGGTATTTACCGTAGACCGCGAGATGCGCTGACCGTCTTTCCCATCCGATTCGGGCCTGTCGAAACAACCGCTTGCATCCATCAGATACACAATTTCGATTGGACGGGGTTTCCCACCCGAGTCTACAGTTCCTCCAGGAGGCAGCCTTCATGTCCCGTACGTCGCGACGCGCGGCCACGACCCACTGCCGAGTAAGCCCAGTCGTAACCTGGTCGCCCCGGAAAAGAGGTTAAACTAAAAGGGGCGCGAAGAAAGCGCGCCACAGGCCAAATTGAACCCCAAAGACGAGAGAATTCAGAACATGAGCCAACCCGCTCCCGCGCAAGACGAGAGTTACGTCCTGACCCTGGAGGAGATCGGTAATCTGGCAGCCGAAGAAGGCAAGCCGGCCGAGACTCTCATGAATGTAGTCGCCCTGATTGCCAAGCGCTTTCAAACCGACGTTTGCTCGGTGTATCTGCTGGAGCCCGACCGTGCCAACCTCGTACTGGCCGCCACCGTCGGACTTCGCCCCCAATGTATTGGTACGCTGCGCATGGCGATCCACGAAGGTCTGGCCGGCCTGGTGGCCGAGCAAGTGCGTCCGGTGGCCGAGGAACAGGCCCGCAAGCATCCTCGCTTCAAATATTTCAGCGAAGCCGGCGAAGACGCCTATCAATCGTTCCTGGGAGTTCCACTGATCGACCGGGGCGTGCTGCAGGGAGTCCTGGTGGTCCAAACCATCACCCCCCGGGCGTTTCGCGACGACGAAGTTCGCATGCTGACCGAAGCCGCGGCCCAGGTTGCGCCCGTGGTCAGCGAAGCCCGGACTCTGGATCGCTTCATCGCCCCCGCCCAGGAGCGGCTCTGGGCCCTGGCCCGTAACCTGTGGTGGTGTTGGGACCACGACACCAGCAGCCTGTTCCGCGATCTCGATCCCGTGCGCTGGAGACAGCTCAATCACAATCCGGTGGCCCTGCTTTCGGAGATTCCGCTGTCGGTGATGGAACGCCGTGCCCGCGAACTGGTGCTGCACAGCCGGATTAACTATGCCTATCGCCGGCAGCGCGAGTACCTCCAGGCGGATCGAACCTGGGGAGCGAGAAATGCCGGCATCCTGCGGCCGCGTCCCGTCGCTTATTTCTCCGCCGAATTCGGCTTACACGTCTCCATCCCGGAATATTCCGGCGGACTGGGCGTGCTGGCCGGCGACCATATCAAGAGCGCCTCCGACCTGGGTATCCCGCTCATCGGTATCGGCTTGTTCTACGGCCAGGGATATTTTCGCCAGCGGCTCGACCGCACCGGCTGGCAGCAGGAAGAATACATCCAGACTGACGTCAATCAGTTGCCCATGGAGCCGACAATCGGGTCCAATGGCGAACCGGTCACAGTACAAGTGGAGACCCGGGGTGGCCCCATCCGGGCGAAAGTCTGGCGCATGAAAGTGGGCCGCTGCGACCTGCTCCTGCTCGACTCCAACATCGACGGCAACCACCCCGAAGACAGAGAGCTGACCTCGCGGTTGTATGGCGGAGATTCGCGCATCCGAATCCGCCAGGAACTGCTGTTGGGCGTCGGAGGCTTCCGCGCTCTCAAAGCCATGGCCATCACACCCAGTGTTCTGCACCTGAATGAAGGCCACAGTGGGTTTGCCATTCTGGAGGCCATTCGTGACCGGATGCAAAGCGAGGGAATCGCCTTTGATCATGCTGTCCGCCGCGTTTCCCGTGAGGCGGTCTTCACTACCCATACCCCCGTACCCGCGGGCCACGACCGGTTTCACCTCGAACTGATGGAGGAGCATCTCGGTCCCATGCGCGAGGCTCTGGGCATCTCTCAGGAAAAGCTCATGGAACTGGGGCGAGAGAATCCCGGCGATCACAACGAGGATTTCTGCATGACCGTACTGGGCTTGAGACTCACCCGCCGCGCCAACGCGGTCTCCGCTTTGCATGGAGAAGTGTCCCGGCATATGTGGAGCGGTCTCTATCCCGGCAAGCCGGAGGACGAAGTCCCCATCGGACACATCACCAACGGCGTACATGTCCCTTCCTGGCTGGCGCCGCAAATGTTTCGCCTCTATGACCGCCATTTAGGGACCGGCTGGCAGGAGAACAACGCCGATCCTGCGATTTGGGAAGGAATTGAGAACGTGGACGATGGAGAACTCTGGGAAACCCACCTCCACCTGAAATCCCGGCTGCTTGACTTCGTCCGTCACCGGGTAGTCGAACAGGCCGAACGTCGTGGCGAGTCGCCGGAAATGCTGCAAAGACTAGGCCGGGTACTCAGTCCGGATGCATTAACCATCGGATTTGCCCGCCGATTCGCTACCTACAAACGCGCCGACCTGATTCTGGCTGACATCGAAAAACTGACCTTGATGGTGAATGATCCGAAGCGCCCGGTGCAGTTCATTTTCGCCGGCAAGGCACATCCGCGCGACGAACCCGGCAAGAAAATGCTGCAGCAGATCGCGAAACTCATGCGGCACATGGAGTTCGCCGACAAGTTCGTCTTTGTCGAGGACTATGACATCAACGTCGGACGTCACTTCGTCCAAGGCGTAGACGTTTGGCTGAATAATCCCCGGCGGCCGCTGGAGGCCTCGGGCACCAGCGGTCAGAAGGTGGTCTTGAATGGCGGCCTCAACCTGTCCGTTCTGGATGGCTGGTGGGCGGAAGCTTACGACGGACTGAACGGCTTCGCCATCGGAACCGGCAGAACTCACTCCAACATGAGTGTCCACGACACCCGGGACGGAGAAGATCTCTACCGGGTACTTCGCGAAGAAGTTATCCCTCTTTACTATGGACGGGACCGCGATGGACTGCCCCGCGGCTGGATCAAGCGCATGAAGCGTACCATCCGCACCCTGGGCTGGCGCTTCAACGCCAACCGCATGGTGATGGACTACACCCTGAAATGTTATGTGCCCGCGGCTGGAGGCACCTCCAGCGACCTGAAGAAGCCGTGATGCGACGGATGGCCGTCCGGGGCAAATGTGGAAACACATGTCGTCCCGAGCGCCGCCCCGAGCTTGCGCGGTGAGGCCAAGCAGATGGATCTCGGTTCACGCCGGCCCGCGGCACCGACGCCGGCAAGGACCCATGTCCCTCGACAATCTTTCTGCGCCCGAAGCGCGAAGCAGGATTGCTCGGGATGACAAGCGCTAAGGCTGTGCGTTTTCTTTTTCAATCCGGCCGCGGCGGCGATATCCCAGCCCTCAATCCGCAGCCGAGACTTCGGCAACTTCTCTTCGTTCCCGCGGCATGACAGCCAAAACCTCCGTGCCGCGCCCGTTCGAATTCATCTCCAGCCTGCCCCCAAGCTCGTGGATTCGTTCGCGCATCCCGGTCAACCCTACACCGCCATGAGCCCGATTCTGTTGAAAACGGTCAAGAACTTCCGCCGGAATTCCCTTCCCATAGTCTCTCACCCGGAGCACGACCTGCTGCGGCGACAGTCGCAGGGAGACGTCCGCCCTGGGGCTCTTGGAATGGCGGTGAACGTTGGTCAGGCTTTCCTGCAGAACGCGAAATAGCGCGAGCTCGATCGACTCCGGCAGGCGGCCAAAACTTTCCGGAATGTCCAGGCTGGTCGGGATGCCGCTGCGTTTCGCGAAGCCTTCCACATACCATCTCGCAGCCGAGCCGAAGCCGGCCTCGTCGAGCAGCGGCGGATGCAGCAGATGAGAGATGGTGCGGGTCTCGGTGATGGCCAGGTCCACTAGCTTTGTGGATTCCGTAATCAGCGCATTCGCCTGCATGGAATTGCCCAGCATGGTCAAATTCATCTTCACGCCTACCAGATACTGCCCCAGGCTGTCGTGAAGTTCACGGGAGAATTTCCGGCGTTCCTGGTCCTGCACCTCCAGCAGGCGCACGCTGAGAGTCCGCAACGAAGCTTCGGCTTGCTCTCTCGCCCCCAGTTCCGCGTTGAGCACGCGGTAGTGGAAAATAAACAGTGCCAGCGCCACCAGGAAGGCCGCGCACAAAATGTAGGCGGTGATGCGGAACCATCGTTCGGACTGCAACCTTCGCACGTCCAGAAGCTGCTGTTCTTCGCTTTGCATCTTCTGCAGCAGTGAATCCGCCTCCGCCGACACATCGATAATCTGTTGCCGCAGCAGGGCCTGCGCTTGCGCGTCGGCAGACCCGGCACGCTTCAACTGCACCGAGTTGTTCAGCACGTTTAGCCGGCGGTTGGTAATGCTCTCCAGACGCAGCCAGTTGTCCTGCTGGTCGGGATTATCAGCTGTGAGCTCCCTGAGCTGCTGCAATTTAGCGGGAATCTCACCCGCCACGGTTTGATAGTCTTGAAAAAAAGAGTCTTCTCCCGTATCCACATAGCGGGTACGGGCGCGTCCGGCCCGAGAGCAGATGTTGTTGAGGTCCCCTAATGCGGATTGGACGTCGCGAGTGTGGCCGACCCAGCGCTGTGCAGTGCGGAGACGAACTACCGTGGCGTAAGTCGCCAGTCCGCTCAAAAGAAGCAGCATCACCGCCGCCCCAAACGCCGCTTGCATCCGTATCCGTCGTAACGCTTGCTTGTTCACCGGCCCTTGTGTTGGACGTCAGGATGGCGCAATCGCGGTAGCGACTGCGTATTAAGGAGATTCTATCTTACTTTACGCGGGTTGCAGAGCGGCGATAGTGGGTGAAGAAACACCGAACTCAGACTTCGGATCGGTATTGGGCCGGACGGCGCAAACCTGGGGGGATATTCTGCGTACGGCGACAGTGTTCTCACCAAACCGGTGGAGTATAAGGCCGACGAGGCGGCAGCCGCCAATGTTAGCGTCAATGGTGGCGTGCGCGGCTCGGCGTTTGACTTCTCGATTCGATAAAAAGCGGGGGGCCCGGGGATTTTCGGTTCACAAGCGGGTTCTGAGCCGTTGTGAAAATTCTCTACTCTACCTGATTGTTCAACCGCTTACAAACCGCACGCGTTTACCCGTCATGGTCCAATATGCTTTGTTTTGAACATAGAACTACTACAGTTTTACTACAGTGGATTTTGTCGCAGATGACAGCTCTCTCGAAAAGGCATAGGAGACGGCAGGGCACAACCGAACGGTTTTCCTGCTTGGTTAGGCGAACAAGGGGAAATATGATACCAGCGCGAAGCGTGGAGTATAATCCCTGCCGCTCGGGCCTGGACAGCCGGAAAAGGCTGTACTGGAGGGTGATCAACAATGAGAATTGCCCATCGGACTGTGATGGCGGGTCTGTTCCCTGTGTTCGTTTTGTTCGTTGGCGTTTGTGTTGCGGGCGGCCAGGAAGGCGCGATGTTGCGCAAGCGGTTCACCAACCTGGACGTCATCGAGATGGTGAAGCTGGGCCTGTCCGACGACGTGATCCTCGCAAAGATTCGCCAGGCATACGAGGCTGGAACTGATGCGGTCAGCTTTGATACCAGCATCGATGGATTGAAGGCGCTCAAAGCCGCAAACGTTCCCGACTCGGTCATTAAAGTAATGATCAACCCCGCTCCTCCGCCGGCGCCGGTAGTGGTGGGTTCGAGTCCGATCTCGGTCGATCCGAATCTCCCTCCGCCCGAGGTGGGCGTGTACTGGCGGGACCAAGGCAAGTTTGTGCTGGTTCAGGGCCAGGCGTTGACAAACACCAAGACGGGCGGCAAGGCTGGCAGTTTTTTTTCGAACGGACTGAGGAATCAGCACTGGGATGCGACTATCGAAGGGCACACGTCGAAAAATGTTGTCCGGGACCGCCAGCCGATTTTCTACCTGTATGTTCCCGATGGAGACGACTCGTCCGACTACGTGTTGATCAAGCTGAACAAGAAAAGCGATCACCGGGAATTCCAGATCGGTTCCTTTGGCGGCATTACGGGCGGCAAGTCCGGCGTGCAGAAGGATAAGGAAATCCCGTTCCGCGCCGAACACATCGGGATCAGGATGTACAAGATCACGTTACTGGACGAAGGCTTGCGGCCGGGGGAATACGCGTTCTTTATGGGCACGGGCCAGAGCAATACGATGGCGGGCGCACGAGGAGGCAACAGGTCGGGAGGATCGGCCTCCGGGAGGGTTTGGGATTTCACGATTCCGGAGTGAAGTTAGAAGTAACCACAGAAGAGCTCGAGTATGACGATCAAAGTTCGGTTGGTAGGAAAGCCTGTTATCTCTCCTTCAAGCTCGGGAGGCCCAATATTCTCGCACCCCAGATTTCTCCAATCCTTTCAGTCTCCCTTCCAACGACGGCCCTTCCCTAAAACAAGAGTCCCCGCCTGGTGACGCGGGAACGGGCTTTTACCAACTGCGTCACCAGTTGTTTGACTTGGTGATGTCGATCGAGACGGGATTTACCACGGGTGTTTGATTTCAGTGTAGGAAATTCTTGAAATGTCGCAAGTGCTCGGGGATAACTGGTAGTGCTGCAGGCCAATTCTGAAAGTCAGCATTCCACTTTGATCACAGCAGAAATATGCGTAACTCACTGCAAACAAATGGCGGAAGCGTGTGCGAGTCGAACGCACCAGCGACGGGGGAACCCGCCGCCCGCCGGTTTTGAAGACCGGGAGGATCACCGGACCCCATGCGCTTCCGTGCGGACAACTAAAGGCGTACAACCATCCATGTTAGCTGCCCGACTCGGCAACTGCATAGGGCCGCGGAACTGTCCACGCGCTGAGCCCGCGCTAGTTCACAATCCCCATTTTCTTGCCCACTTTTTTCAGCACCGCCAGCGCCTGCTCCAATTCATTCTTAGTGTGCGTCGCGGTCATGATCGTCCTGATCCGCGCCTTTCCTTCCGGCACCGTGGGGAACGCGATGCCGGTGCCCAGCACTCCCTCCTGGAAAAGCCCGCGGGAGAAATCCATGGTGAGTTTGCCGTCACCAATAATGATCGGGGTAATCGGGGTTTCGCTGGCGGGGGTGGTCTTGCCGCCGATGTCGAAGCCCAGCAGTCCCAGCTCTTTTTTCCAGAAGCGGGTGTTCTCCCACAACTTTTCGATACGCTCGGGCTCGTTTTCCAGGACGTCGAAGGCGGCGATACAGGTGGCCGCCACCGACGGCGGATGCGACGTCGAGAACAAGAACGGCCGTGCGCGGTGATAGAGGAAGTCGATCAGGTCGCGCGTGCCGCACACGTATCCGCCCAGCGCGCCGATGGCTTTGGACAGCGTTCCGACCTGAATGTCCACGCGCCCGTGCACCTTGAAATGATCGACGGTGCCGCGTCCATTGCGCCCGAGAACGCCCGACGAGTGGGCGTCGTCGACCATCATGATGGCGCCGTACTTCTCGGCCAGGGCACACAAATCGGGCAGCGGGCCGATGTCGCCGTCCATGGAGAAGACGCCGTCGCTGATCAGCAGCTTCTTGCCGGGCTGATCTTTCACGCTCGCCAGGCGCTCTTCCGCCTGGGCGATGTTCTTGTGCTCGAAGACCAGAATCTTGGCCCGGGACAGACGGGCTCCGTCGATGATCGAAGCGTGGTTCAACTGGTCGGAGATGATGAAGTCTTCTTTGCCCAATACCGCCGACACCGTCCCTGCATTGGCCGCGAATCCGGACTGGAATACCACGCAAGCTTCAACATTCTTGAAGCGGGCAATTTTTTCTTCCAGCTCCATGTGGATTTTCATGGTCCCGGCAATGGTCCGAACCGCGCCCGAGCCCACTCCGTACTTGCGGGTGGCGTCCAGCGCCGCCTCGCGCAGTTTGGGATGCGTGGTCAGGCCCAGGTAATTGTTCGAAGCCAGGTTGATGACTCTCTTGCCGTCGAAAGTACAGACCGCAGCCTGTTCGTCGTCGAGGACGCGCAGACGAAAGTGCGTGCCCTTGGCCTTAAGATCGTTGAGCTGGTCGGTGAGATACGACAGCGGGTTGGCGCGGGCAGTGGAGGTTGCCATCTGGTGTTCCCCTTGCAGAAAGCCGGCTGCCAGTTTAATACCGGATGGACGCTGGAAAGCCAGTTTGCAGTTCAGAGTTCTCGGTTGTCAGTTGTGCCAGAGTTTTCAGATCTGGTACTTCGAGGTCAGGCTCGCCAGATGCGGCTTTGGCCGCACCCGCTCCGGGGCGGGGCGATGGACGCTTTACCCATACCGTGGCGATCCCCAGGGACTGGGCTGGAATCACGTCGTGGTAGATGCTCTGTCCGACGTGGAGCCATTGCCCCGGGGCCACTCCGAGCCGTTGCTGTGCCAGCTGGAACATTTTTAGTGAAGGCTTGTACGCGCCCGCTTGCTGCGCGGTGATCACTGCATCGAAGGCCACCTCAAGCCGGCGCGCGGTGGGCGCAAAAAGATCGTCATCGACGTTGGACATGATCGCGAGCCGGTAGCGCCGCTTGAGCTCTCGGAGCGCGGCCACCGTGTCCGGAAAAGGTGGCCAGCTGGCCAGCGAATCGGGCAGCGAGCGTACTTCAGACTCACTGGGATTGAATCCCAGGCGCCCACCGAATCCGCGCACGACCGATTGCAGAACTTCGCGGTAGGCGCGAAATTCTCCGCGCTCGCCTTCAGATTCCAGCTCCGAATACAGATTGAGAAGCTCGAAATCCGAGATGCTTTTTCCGTGCGCGGCGAGAACGGGGCGCAGCGCAGAAAAAATCCCCGTCTCCCAGTCAATGAGGGTGCCGTAACAGTCGAAAGTCAGGACCTGGAATTGAGCGAAGTCGAGCACGAATTTCCCCCACTGCAAAATAAAGCCCACGACGATCGCCGTGGGCCGACGACTAAACCCTGACGACCGACGACTGGACTTACTTCACTTGCAGCGGCTGCTCCAGCTTGAAGCTGAGCGCAGACTCCGCCGGCAGAACGACGTCTTTGTTGCCGGTGAATGCGGCTCCGCCGGTGCCCGCACCTGCGCCAGCCAGCGCTCCGATCGCAGCGCCCTTGCCGCCACCCGCAAGACCGCCAATCAGCGCGCCCAAACCCGCACCGCCACCCGCCAAGACTGCGGTGCGCTTGCCTTTCCCCTTTTCGATCCGGGTAACGGCAGAAGTAGAAATCGACTGGTCGGAACCATTCACCGTAATCGAAGTCAATCGCAATTCCAGCGAAGCTCCGCCCTTGAAGCGCCCCAGCGGTTTCGCGTCAACGACGGTGCCGGAAGCCGTCGCACTTGCGGGAATCGCGGTCTTACCGTCAACACTAACCGGAGTGGCCAGGGTAGCCGTAAAGGTTTGCCCCGCGGTGCTGATTTTCGAACCGACCGCCTGTCCCAGGCGAACCGTCAGCACCGTTCCCGCCGGAACAATCAGCGGTTTCGACACCATGGCCTTGGCCTCAGACTTCATATTCGACATCATCCCCGAGCCGGAGCCTTTCTCG
>WNFE01000799.1_pt1 | contig 22510 bp, 22 predicted proteins | sample 5400451 | NCBI WGS metagenome assembly WNFE01 (sample SAMN13153344, study PRJNA577476) | soil metagenome | isolation source: 200 cm saprolite under Douglas fir tree site 2 hole 2 | place: USA:California | collected 2015-04-18
AGCTTCTCCGCCGGATGATCGGCCACTACGATGTCTTGATCACGATGGACCGCGGCATCGAGTTTCAGCAGCCAATCTCGACGTTCCCCTTCGGTGTCGTCATCGCGCAAGCCGCATCCAATCGCTTGCAGCACCTCAAGCCGCTCGTTCCGGCGATTCTCGCCGCAATCGCTTCGACGACTCCGGGCCAGATTCAACGCGTCGGTGCGTGACCACATGCTCACTAGGCATCGGGGCGGCGCCTGTCATTCTCTGATGAGTCGATCCGCCCTCGCGAGGGCAGACTCAGGAATGGTCAGATGGAGCTGCTTGGCCGTCTTGAGATTGATCACCAGATCGATCCTGTTGGCCCCTTCTACGGGCAGATCTTGCGGGCGCTCCCCACGGAGGATCTTCGCGACCAGACGGGCGGCCTGGTGTCCCATGGCCACGGTGTCGGCGCCATAGGACATCAGCGCGCCCGCCTCCACCCAGTAGGGGCCATCAAAGACAGACGGCACCCAGGGGGAAATGTCGATGACGCTCCCCTGGATGTTCAGGTTGACCTCCAGCGGCGCCAGCAGGCCGTGCTTCACCCCCTCCTTCAAGGGCAGGGTCTTCAGGGTGGCGATCGCCTCCCCGGATGAGCGCACGGGACGATCGAGCAGCTCGAGACCCAGGGCCCTGGCCACCGACGCGGCCTTCTGTGCAGCGACGCGCGACGCCGGGTCCGCGGCGTCGTAGACGGCCCACACCTGGCGCACTCCCGGGACCGCGGCCTTCAAGGACTCGAGCCGCTTGGGCACGAGCTCGGTCGTGAGCCCGGAGACGCCGGTCACATTGGCCCCCGGGTGGGCCAGGGACTTGACCATGCCGGTCGCCACCGGATCTCCGACCGCGGTGAAGACGACGGGGATCCGATCGGTCGCGTCCTTCGCGGCCCGCGCCGCGCCTTCCTGGTCCGCGAAGATCACCTCCACCTTGGCTCTCACCAGCGCTGCCGCGGCGGCCCGCACGCGGTGAGCGTCTCCCTCTCCCAGGGCGGTCTCGAAGACCAGGTCGCGGCCTTCCTCGAAGCCGACCTCGCGGAGGCCTGTCTTCAGCCCTTGGACCGCGGGCGAATTCGGGTAGTACGCCGAGCTGAGGAGCCCGACGCGGCGCGGCGATTGCTGCCGTTGCTGCGCCTCGGCGCCGACGGCGGGGGCCAGCACGCCCAGCGTGGCTGCTTTGAGGAAGTGGCGTCGATCCATCAACCCACCTGCTGATCTGTCATGAGTTCGCTCGAGGAGTATAGCCGGGCGCGGCACGGTTTGGTAAGAGCCAGCGCTACAGTCTTGCGTCAGCCCGGAGGGCCGAGTAGCCTCGGCGCATGAGCCGGCTCGCGCTCGCCGCTCTTGCCATTTCGCTGATCGCCGCGCCGGGGGCGGCCGCCGGTTCCGAGGATGCCTGGGCCGCGCTCGTCAAGGGCAGTCACGTCGCGCTGGTCCGCCATGGCAACGCGCCGCCGGGCTACGGCGGCGACCCGCCCGGGTTCAAGATCGACGACTGCGCGACCCAGCGCAACATGGACGAGAGAGGCCGGGCGCAGGCCCGGGCGCTCGGCGAGGCCTTCCGCCAGCACGGCGTGCGCGTGGACAAGATCCTCTCCTCGCCCTGGTGCCGTTGCCTGGAGACGGCGCGGCTGATGGCGGTCGGTCCCGTCGAGAATACATTGGCCGTGGCCGCCTCCGACCGGAGCCCGGAGCGGCTCGTCGTGTTGAAGCAGATCGTGTCCAGCTGGCGCGGCCCGGGCACGCTGGTGCTGGTGACTCACGCGCTGACGGTTCAAGCGCTGGTCGGCATCATGCCGGGCCAGGCCGAGACCGTGGTGCTCAGACCCAGGCCTGGCGACGAGCCGGGGGTCGACGTCGCGGGGCGGATCCCTGTGCCGGAGTGACTTGGGTTTCGTTGCTCGTCGCCGCGAGCGTTTCCAAATGGATACGTCTACGCTCTGACGTCGAGGCGCGCTATACTTTTCTGGGAGGGAACCACGTGACGGGGATCAAAGGCATTCCAGCCAGGAAACTTGTCGCGCTGCAGTTCTCGGATCCGTCCGAGTTCCGTCGGGCCGCGAGATTTGTTGCGGAGAACAAAATCCGAGCGGATGCGCCCGGACGAAGCACGTTGATCGTCCGCATCTCAGACAGGCATCTCTTTGAGGATCGCGGATTCAAGTTTCGTGAGTTTAGGATTGCCGACCCCGAGCATGTGTCCAGCAAGACGTTGTCACGGCTGAGGCTCGCAGGCACCAAGTGGTAGGTTCGTCCAGTACGCATGGCGGACCGGATTCGCATCAGCTACTTTCTGCCGGTAACCAATACGAACGATCAGACTGCCTATTTCAGAACGCTTGATCATTTCCGCAGTCCGCATACTGTAGCAGCTGGACGTCCCTCAGTGAGCGGGTTCACGGTTAGCAGGACCGATCCTCCTGTGTTCACCGGCTCCTATTGGTCCGACGAGCAGCAAACCTGGCTCCAAGACCTGATTGCGATTCTTTTCGTGGACCTACCGGCCTCCGGACAAATTCGGGCGATTGCGGCGGAAACGAAAGCCGCCGTGGCGCGCTTCTACGCTGAGGAGGGGTCGTCGCAAGAGGAGATCTGGTGCACTCTTGAAAACATCGAGGTGATCTGACCGAGGTCAAAGGGCATCGCGGTCGATCGCTTTGGTGCGAGCTGCTTGAGAGGAAGGCGCCGTGATAACGCCCCGCTCGTCGAGATACGCTTGGAGCCTCGCCGCGCTCGCCTCCGGCTCCGCCAGCGCCACGTAACCGTCGGGCCGCACCAGATACGCCGCGTTGCGTGTCAGGCCCGCCCGCGCGATCGCCGGCCGCCAGGAGAACACGTGGAGGGGCAAGCCTCGCGCGGCGCAGAGCGCGATGAGCTCCGGCGCGACGGCGCCGTAGACGTGCACCTGCCACTCCAGCGAGGTCAGCGGCGTGAAGTTGTCCTCACCGCCCTCCGTGTCCGGCGGCACCCACGGTAGGCGGTCGCCTCCATGGATGGTGCCGGCCCTCCCCACGCTCATGCTGCCGCCGCGATAGTGCACGGACGTCTGCGAGATCGTGCGGAACATGAGGCGACGGACCGCCGAGAGCTTAAAGAGCGGCGGGACGAGGAGCGGGACGAGGTTCAGCCGCACGCGCTTCGCGATGGCGCCCCGGCTCGTCGCGGCCGTGAAGGCGCGATCGGTGGAGGCGACCAGGCGCCGCGCGAAGGCGAGGCGCTCGGGCTCGTAGCTGTCGAGGAGCGCCGCATGCGCCTGCCCGTCCACGACGGCGGCGAGCTTCCAGGCCAGGTTCACCGCGTCGCCGATGCCCGTGTTCATGCCCTGCCCACCCACCGGGCTATGAATGTGCGCGGCGTCCCCGGCCAGGAACGCGCGCCCCGTGCGGAAACGGTCGGCGACCCGGTGATACACGCGATACGTCGAGAACCAGTTCACCCGCGCCACGTCGATGCCTATCCACTCGATGACGCGCTTGCTGACGTCGTCCCAGGACAGCTGCTCATGCAGTCGCTCCACCTCTTCACGCACGGTGCCGATGAGCCGCGCGTGCCCATCACGCTTCAGGGGGAAGACGACCAGAAAATCGGTCGTGTCCAGCACGGCGTGCAACTCGCCGTTCATCACCGCGCCGCGCGCCTCCACGTCGGCGACGTAGAAGAGATGGTCGTAGGTCCCACCCGGGAAGCCGATGCCGAGGGCCTCGCGAACACGCGAGTGCGCGCCGTCGCAGCCGGCAAGGTAGGCCGCCTCGCACGTCTCGTGCGTTCCGTCCGCGTGCTTCAGGTGGGCGACCACGCGCCCGGCGCCGTCCTCGAATCCCACGAGCTCGGTGCGGCGCTCGACCTTGACGCCGAGCGCGGATAGCCGATCGATGAGGAGATGCTCGTGCTCGTCTTGCGGATAGATCAGCGCGTACGGATACGGGCTGAGCCCCTGTCCCATGTTGCCGAAGGGGGCGCGCCCGACTTGTCTTCCCGCCACCCAGAGATTGACGGTGACGGCCTTGCGCCCGGCATCGACCACCGCGTCGGCGAGCCCGATCTGGCGGTAGAGCTCGAGCGTGCGTGCCTGCACCGCCAAGGCGCGTGAGGTGGTGCCGGGCTCCGCGGTCTTGTCGACGATCCTGACGCGGACGCCCAGCTTCGTCAGCCAGAGGGTCAGCGCCAGGCCCGTCGGCCCCGCGCCGACGATGAGGACATCGGGCGCGGATGAAGTGGTCGTCATGATTTAAATGGTACGCCTCGTTTGCGGCGCGTCTACCCGCGCGCTGAGAAAAGAACGCACAAGTGAAGTTGCGCGGGATCGACGGATGGCGGAGGATCGCCGGCATGCTGACCCAGCAGACGCCGGAGATCACAAGGAGGCGTGCCATGCTGCGTATCGCGTCGATGTGGAGACTTACCCGGGGGTCGGTGCCGGTCTTGGTGCTTGGGTCGCTCGCGCTGACGAGTGGTGGCGCCGTGGGGCAGGAACGGGTGCTCGTACGCCCCGATCCCCCGGTGCTGCGAGAGGTCGTCAGCGGCATGCCGAGGGGAGAGCGACAGGAGGTACGCGTCCTCACCGCGATGCTCAAGCCTGGCGACAAGACCTCATTCCACACCCATCGCTTCCCGGTCACCGTGTACATCCTGGAAGGCGCCTTCACACTCGAGATGGAGGGACAGGCGCCGGTAACCGTCAAAGCCGGCCAGGCGATGGTGGAGCCACCGAACGTCAAGATGACGGGCCACAACCGCAGCGCGACCGACCCGATCCGGCTCGTAATCTTCTACGTGAGCGACCCCGACACGCCGTTCCTGGATCCTGTCCAGTAGGACAGACCGTCCGGCTAGCTGCTCGCTATCGGCGTCCCGAAGCCAGTCGCCGGCGGCTCGCTTTCGCCGGGCGTTTCGCAACATATTGGCTGATTGCCTCGCGGACCACGTCGGCGATCGAGCGGCGCTGCTCAAAGGCGATTTCCCGCAACGCTTGATGCTGTTCAGTCTCGATCGCCGCGAACAGCGTGACAGGGGCCTCCAGCTTCTTCTCCCGGGCCATGGTCGCTTCCTCCTCAGGGGCTCCCGATGATCTCATCACTTACGAAAAGGGTCTCAACGGGCCCGATGAACTTCAGGTAGATAGCCTTCTGGCGGAACCTCTCCAGAAGGACATCGCGCGCATAGGAACGGAGCCATTGCCGCGTGCCTGCCGTATTCGGAGCATCGACTTCGAGTAGGGCCAGGGTATCCCGGTCCACGACGCCTCGATCCCACCAGAAGCCTCTGGGCTCCTCTTCGCGGAACACAAAGAGGGTCCCGCCGCCGAACCGTCGAGCGAGCTCTTCGGCGGTTCGCAGGAACTTCTCATCTTCGATCAGCTCCCGTCCGCCCTGGGCCTTTGGGTTGTAGAAAAGCGGGAGCCGCAAGAGGACGGTGACGAGGTTGGGCTCCCGCATCAACTATAATGCTAGCATTATTGTGGTTAGTCAACGATGAGCAAGAGGTCGACCTGAGAATGGTCAGGCCAATTCGGAGAATCTCTCGCGACGCCGACATGGTCAATGTCCAAGAGTGGATACAGCCTCGTCAGCTGAGAGTGCCGAGGCGGGATCGATGAAAGGCTGGGCGAACATGCACGCGTCCTCTATCTTGCTACCGGTAGGCGCTCACTCCGCGTCGGGCTTGTCCTTGTGCGCATCGCCGAGGCGGGCATCCTTGCCGAAGCGGGCGGGGTTGAAGAGGGAAAGATCCATCGAGGGCTTCCCGTCCAGGATCCATTCCGCCACCATGCGGCCGGTCATGGGGGAGTGCTGGAAGCCGTGACCGCCGAAGCCGACGGCGAGGAAGAAGCCCTCCACACCGGGCGCGGGGCCGAGGATGGCGTGGTCATCGGGCGTGAGGGGGCGCAGGCCCGCCCAGCCGCCGGAGATCTTCGCGCGCTCGATCAGGGGCAGGCGGTGCACGGCCTTGGTCACGGTCTCGTCGAGCTTGCCCCAGTCCATGGGCACGATCTGGTCCTGGCCGATGTCCTCGACATCACCAGGGCTCAGCAGCACTTGCTCCATCTCCTTGCGGAAGTAGAAGCTGCTCGCATGATCGGTGGTCAGCGGCACCGGCCCGGGCAGCTCGGGAAACGGCTCGGTGAAGAAGATGTGGCGACGGCGGGGAAACACGGCCAGGGTGACGCCGGCCAGCCGGCCGACGCGCGCGGCGGTGGGGCCGGCGGCATTGACGATGACGGGCGCGGTGATGTCACCGTGCGTGGTGCGCACGCCGCGCACCTTGCCGCCCGCCACGTCGATGGCCGTCACCTCCACACCTTCCACGATGCCGGCGCCAAGCTCGCGGGCGCGCTTGGCGAAGCCTTGCGTCACCTCGGCGGGGCCGGCGAGGCCGTCCTGAGGGCCCCACACGGCGGCGATCAGATCGTCCACGCGCAGGGCGGGCACGATGGCCTGGGCTTCTTTGGGCGTGATGACGCGCACGTCGACGCCGAAGCTCTTTTGTAATGCGATGCGCGTCTCGAAGCCGCGCAAGGCCTTCTCGTCCGAGACGAGGAAGAGATAGCCGATCTGCTTGAAGCCGGGGTCGACGCCGAACTCTTCCGTGAAGTTCTTGAGGACGCGAAGGCTCTCGAGCGAGAAGCGGATCTCCGTCTCGGTCGGGAACTGGGCGCGGATGCCACCCGCGGCCTTGCTGGTGGTGCCGCTGCCCACGGTCTCGCGCTCGAGGACGACGACGTCACGCTGGCCGCGGCGGGCCAGGTTGTAGGCGATGCTGCAGCCCACCACGCCGCCGCCGATGATGACTACGCTTGCGGTCTTGGGTTGGTCCATGGCTAACGGTCACGTAGACGCGACGCGAGGCAGGCCCCGGTAATCCTAAGCTCGGTCATGTTCCGCTACCTCCTCGAAGGGACGTGCAGATCTGTACCCCATGCTCACCATACGCGCAAGCCGATATACCTTTGCCGGACGCAGCAGCCGAGAATCCCTGGCTGCGCTTTTGGTCATGTGTGCACGAGCGGATACATCTTGCGTCAGTTCTGGGTGCCAGGTAGCCTCGGTGCTAGCGCGGCTTGCGGCGCGACCTATGAGAGGATCGACATATGCTGCCAAACACTCTTGCTGAGCTCTTGAAGCTGTCAGCCAGTGACCGGATCGAAATCGCCATGGCTCTGTGGGACAGCCTCGCCGAGACCGAGCGTGAGGCACAGCTTGCTCTGACTCCCGAACAGGAAGCGGAACTGGACCGTCGTCTCGCCGAACAGATCGCGAACCCTGGCTCTGCCATCCCCTGGGATGAGGTGCGCCGGAAGCTCGCGGGCGGGGTGTGACGCCGAGTCTCGTCTTTCGTCCGCAGGCCGAAGCCGAACTGCTCGAGGCGCGCGGTTGGTACGAACCACAGCGTGCTGGCCTTGGGCAGACTTTCACCGAGACCGTCGATCAGGCCCTCGCGAGCATCGTCGCAGACCCTCTTGCTCATCCGCGCGTTCATGGTGAGACGCGCCGGGCGCTTCTCCGCCGATTTCCGTACGCAGTCTATTTCCGCGTGATGACTGATGAGATTGTGGTGCTGGCGGTGATGCATGGCCGACGGCGGCCACAGCGCTGGCGAGTGCGTCGTTGAGGGAGCTTGCGGGCGCGACCCCCTCACCCTGCCCTCTCCCCCACTGGGGGAGAGGGATGAGAGTGGTGGCCATGGCTCAGATTGCCCTTGCCACGCGGGTGCCTTCGAGGAGGGCGTCGTGGATGCGGCGGGGGGAGTGGGCATCGCCGATCAGCTTGAGGTCGGGGACCTTGCCGGTGAGCTCGTGGAAGAGGGTGTCGTTGGCCTTGCCGCCGAAGGCGAGGACCACGGTGTCGGCGGGCAGGGTGGATTCGACGCCTGAGAAGGTGTGCTTGGTGCGGACGGCGCCGGGTAGCATCTCGATGGCCACGGTCATGGGCGTGAGGACCACGCCCTGGGTGCAGAGGCGCGCGTAGAGATCGGAGCGCACGCTCTCGTCGATGTCCTCGCCCACCATGAAATAGCGCGTGATGATCGTGACACGGCAGCCCTTGCCGGCCAGGAAGTCGGCCGTGGTGGGAGCGGTGAAGTGGCCGTCCTCGTCGACAACGACGCAGCGCGCCCCCGGCCGCACCTGGCCCGTCAAGATGTCGGAGGCGGTGGTGACGTGGGGCAGATCGACGCCGGGGATCTTGGGCACGCGCGGGGTCGAGCCGGTGGCCACGATGACTGATTCCGGATTGAGCTTCAGCACGTCCGCCACGTCCGCGGGCGTGTTCAGGCGAACCTCGACGCCGGCCTTGCGCACCTGGCCGATCAGCCAGTGGGCGATGGCTGCGTAGTCCTCACGCTTGGGAGCGCGGGCGGCCACCATCACCTGGCCGCCGAGGGACGGCGCCGCCTCGAGCAGCGTTACCTTGTGGCCGCGCAGGGCGGCGAGCCGCGCGGCTTCGAGGCCGCCCACGCCGCCGCCGATCACCAGCACGCGCTTGGACTTCTGCGCGGGATGGATCTCCGACAGCTCGGCCTCGCGGCCGATCATCGGATTCTGGACGCAGGTGATGGCCTTGCCCTGGCGCAGGCGGCCGATGCAGCCCTCGCTGGCGCCGACGCAGGTGCGGATGTCGTCCAGCCGTCCTTCCATCGCTTTCTTCGGCATCTCGGGGTCGGCGATCATGGCGCGCGTCATGCCCACCATGTCGCACACGCCCGACGCGAGCACCGTCTCCGCCTGCTCGGGCGTGCTTATGCGTCCGGCCAGGATCACGGGCACCTTCACCACGGAGCGCGTGGCCGCGGCCAGGTCCGCATAGAGCGCGTGCGGGTGGTAGAGGGAGGGCGTGACCATGGCCTCGAAGCGCAGCGTCTCGGAGTTCGAGCCGCTCACCATCCAGTAGTCGGCGATGCCGAGGCCGTCGATGATCCGCGCCACCTGGAGCAGCTCCTCCTTGGTCAAGCCGCCGGGGACCAGATGATCCCCGCTGTGGCGGACGCCGATGATGAAATCCTTCCCGACGGCGTCGCGTACGGCGCGGAGCACCTCCTGGCCGAGCCGGGTCCGGTTCTCGAGGCTGCCGCCGTACTCATCGGTGCGCGTGTTGGCGAGCGGGGAGAGAAAGTTCTCCAGCAGGTGGCCACCGTAGAAGGGAATGTCGCAGCCGTCGTAGCCGCCCTTCTTGAGGCGCACGGCGGCGGCGGCCCAGCAGTCGATCACCTCACGGATCTCGGCCTTGGTCATGATGTGGGGCCACTCGCGGTGGCGCTCTTCCCGCGAGTCGGACGGCGCCCACAACGGCGTGCCCGAGTACCAGGAGTGGCCGCGGCGGCCGCGGTGCGAGATCTGCGAGAGGCAGAGCGCGCCGTGGCGGTGGATGGCCGTGCTCATCTCCTGGAACTGCGGGATGATGCTGTCGTCCCAGTTGTTGATCTCGGCCCAGTCGTTCACCGAGGTGGGATGGATGCTCGAGGAGCCGAACATCATCACCGTCCCGCAGCCGCCCTTGGCCTTCTCCTCGTGGTAGCGGATGTAGCGGTCGGTGAGGCCGCCGCGCTCGCCGTAGGCCGCCCCGTGCGGGGTGGAGACGATGCGGTTCTTGGCCGTGGTGTGGCCCAGCTTGATGGAGCTCAGGAGATGACGGAGCGGGTTGGCCATGGCTACTTCAGCCTGGCGTCGTAGAGGAAGAGCATGTTGTCGATCCAGGGCTTCCAGTCGAGCCGGTTGCTCACGCCGAAGATGTGCGCCTGCTGGTAGGCCTTGATGATGGGCGCTTCCTCGTAGATGAGCTCCTGCGCCTTGAAGTAGATGGCCTTGCGGCGCTCGGGGTCGTTGGTGGCCTGGGCGTCCTCCAGCATCTTGTCGAGGGCCTCGTTCTTGAAGATGGCCAGGGCGGACTTGGAGTTGAGCGAGCTCGTGAGCAGGTCGCCGTCGAAGACGCCGGCGCCGCCCCAGGCCACCAGGTAGGCGGGCAGCAGCTCGCGCTTGCGCCACTTGGTCGTGTAGATGCTCTGCTCCCAGACTTCCACCTTGGCGCGGATGCCCACCTTGGTGAGCATCTGGGCCATGGCCTGCATGACCTCGATGTCGTTCATGTAGCGCCGGTTGGGCGCGTGCAGCGTCATCTCGAAGCCGTTGGGGTGGCCGGCCTCGCGCAGGAGGGCCTTGGCGCGCTCGGGATCGTAGCCGTACCACTTGATGTTCGGGTTGAAGCCGAAGGCTTCCTTCTCGAGCGGCACGCCCAGGACTTGACCATAGCCTTCCAGCACGGTCTTGATGATCGTGTCCATGTCGATGGCGTAGTTGATCGCCTTGCGCACACGCACGTCCTGCCAGGGGCCCGGCATCAGGTAGTTGGTCATCTTCACCATGATGACGAAGCCGCCCAGCGTGCTGATCTCCACGTGCGCGCTGCTGCTGGACTTGATCTTCCCCGTCTGGTCGGGCGGGATGTCGCTCACGAGGTCGGCCTGGCCGGAGAGCAATGCCGCCACGCGCGTCGTCAGCTCCGGCACGGGGCGGAAGATCAGCCGCTCGATGGCGGGGGCGCCGCGGTGGTAGTCCTTGTTGGCATCCAGCACCAGCCGCTCGTCCTTGACCCACTCGACGAACTTGTACGGCCCCGTGCCCACCGGCTTGACCGCGAAGGTGGCGTCGCCCACCTGGGCGATGTACTTGGGCGGCACGATGCCGACGGTGCCGCAGTGGCCCGGGCTCATCCGCACGGCGAGCAGGGGAAACGGCGCCTTGGTGATGACGTTGACCGTGTACGAGTCGAGCACGTCGACATGATCGATGGTGGCGATGCTGGTCCGGCCCGGCGCGCCCTGCTTCGGGTCCAGCATGCGCTCGATGCTGAACTTCACCGCGGCGGCGTCGAAGGGCTCGCCGTTGTGGAACTTCACGTTGCGCTTCAGCTTGAACTGCCAGGTGGTCTCGTTGACCACGCGCCACGACTCCGCCAGGTTGCCCTCGAGCTGCAGCGTCTTGAGATTGCGGCGGAGCAGCGTGTCGAAGATCTGGCGATCCGGCTCGTGGGCGTTCTTGTCGCAGTGCATGTGCCAGTCGAGCGTGGCCGCCTCGCCCGACTGCACGACCACCACCGGCTTCGGCTGCGGGTGGGCGAGGGGAGCGAGGCACAGAAGCACTGCGCCCAGTACCGCGGCGAGCATGGCGAGTCGTCGAGTCATCGTGGTCCTCCTGCGGGTAGATGTCGGCCGGTCATCAGAGCTGTTCCAGGCTTCGACGCGCGTAGAGATAGGGATCGAGCGTGTCGCGGAGCGTGTCTCCCACGAGATTGATGGCCATCACGGTCATGAAGAGCGCGGCGCCGGGGAAGAGGGCCAGCCAGTAGCGCGTGTCCACGTACTGCCGGCCCTCGGCCAGCATGCCGCCCCACGACGGGATGGCGACGGGCACGCCGAGACCGAGGAACGACAGCCCGGCCTCGGTGAGAATCGCACCGGCGATGCCGAAGGTGGCCACGACCATGAGCGAGGCGCTCACGTTGGGCAGGATGTGCCGCACCACGATGCGCGGAACGGGAAGCCCCAGTGAGCGCGCGGCTTCCACGTAGGGACGCTCGCGCACGGCCAGCGTCTCCGCCCGCACCACGCGCGCGTACGCCGCCCAGTTGCTGAGACCTACCACGAGAATCAGATTGCGGATGCTCGGCCCGAGAATTCCGATCACCGTGATGGCGAGCAGGATGAACGGAAAGGCCAGCTGCATGTCGGCCAGCCGCATGACGGTGTGATCCGACGCCCCGCCGCGCACCCCGGCCAGGAGTCCGAGGGCCGTGCCGGTGAAGCCGGCCAGGAGCACCGCCGCGAACCCGATGAGGCTCGAGGTCCTCGCCCCGTAGATCAGCCGGCTCAGGATGTCGCGGCCGAGTTGGTCAGTGCCCAGGACGGCCAGGGTGCCGTCGGCCGCCCTTGTCAAAGGAGGGGTGAACCGGGCGAGCAGCCGCTGCTCGGCGGGATCGAACGGGGCCAGCAGGTGAGGCGCCATCGCGCAGATTCCGATGACCACGAGGATGACCGTGCCGACGCGCGCGCCTCCTGAGGCCCGCAGCGTTCTGAGTGACCGCGACGGGTGGTCAGGCAAGGCGGATGCGAGGGTCGAGAGCGACATAGACCACGTCGATCAGGATGTTGAGGAGGAGGATGGCCGCGCCCACGGTCAGGACCACGGCCTGAATCAGGGGCACGTCCTTGTTGATGACGGCCTCGACGGCCAGGCGGCCGATGCCCGGGTAGGCGAAGACCGCCTCGGTGATGACGGCGCCGCCCAGGAGGTTGCCCAGCTCCAGGCCGAGCGCGGTCACGATGGGGATGGCGCAGTTGCGCAGGGCATGGCGCAGGACGACGGACCACTCGCCCACGCCCTTCGCGCGCGCCGTGCGCAGGAAGTCCTGATGCAGCACCTCCAGCATGCTCGAGCGCGTGATGCGCGCCGTGCGCGCCATGGCCCAGACGCCGAGGGTGACGGCGGGCAGGACGAGCGTCATCAGGCCCTCGCCGCCATAGACGGGAAACCACCGGAGCTGCACGGCGAAGACGAGGATCAGGAGGATGCCGAGCCAGAACGTGGGCATGCACTGGCCCGCGAGGGCGAACATCATGCCTCCCGTGTCCAGGATGGACTTGCGACGCAACGCCGAGAGGAGCCCGAGCGGGAGGGCCAGGAGGAGCGCCAGGACCATGGCCGCCGCGGTCAGGCTGAGCGTGGCGGGCAGGCGCGCGAGCACCAGCGGGAGGGTCGGCTGCTGGTGACGCAGCGAGCGGCCGAAGTCACCCTGGGCCGCGCGCCAGAGGAAGAGGCCGTATTGCTCGGGCAGCGGACGATCGAAGCCGAGCGCCGCGCGCAGGATCTGGTAGTCCTCCTTGGTGCCCTCGGGGCCCATGTAGAGCGCGGCGGGGTCGCCCGAGAGGTGCACGACCACGAACACGATCCCCGTGATGCCGAGGAGGACGAGGAATGCCCACGCGAGCCGCTTGCAGAGATACGCGATCACATCCAACTCCTGACTCTGGTGCGGGACTGTTCCATGTGCTCGATCGCCCGGGCATTATACGGGAACTCGCAGACTTCCGTCGTCCCGCGGCCCCCTCACCCTACCCTCTCCCCCGCGACGGGGGAGAGGGATGAAAGAAACGTTTGGTCGAAAGCTTTGATCCCTCTCCCCCATTGGGGGAGAGGGCAGGGTGAGGGGAGTATTCGGCACATGGTTGCGAGATAGTCAGGAGCGGACTTGGTTTCGGTGAGAAGATTCCAGTAGGGAGGTCAGTCCAATGGTGCGAGCTTTGGTAGTCACACTAGCGCTGGTCGCGGCCGGTGGTGCCGGGGCAGGGTTCCTGGCCATGGCGCAGCCGGCCAGCGCGCAGGGTACGCGGATGATCGAAGGCCGGATCGTGAGCCTGCAGGGGAATCAGGTGATGTTGAACAACGGCACGATGGTGACCATTCCTCGAGATGTCGCGCAGCCGACGGAAATGGACCAGGGCGACACGATCAGGCTCAACTACGAAGTGAGAAATGGGCAGAACGTCGCTACGTCCATCCAGTTCATGGATCGCGCGGGCGGCCTGAGGCCCAGGTAACAGCGCCGCATGAAGCCACTCGCCTCGGCTGACCATCAGGTATTCCGGGTAAACATCCGACCGCCTCGTCACGTCTGATTGCGTGACCATAGGGGGAAAGCTCTGCCTCCCGCCGCGATCCAGCGGCCAGAGTCGACTCCCGAGAGAGATAGGAGTCAGCCATGACGCCCCGGCGAGTCGTTGCAGCTCTTCTGGCATTGATCATGATGAGCGGTCCGGGAGTTGCGCGAGCAGTCGATCCGCCACCAGCGCCCACAGCCCCTCCAGCTTCGCCGGGAGCGCCCGTCCCGGCGCCGACCAGCGACGCGACGCCGGTACGCTTGAGCTATCTCAACGGCGAGGTGTCCTTCTGGCGCCCCGGCGCCCAGGAGTGGACCCCGGCCAAGGTCAACATGCCCCTGGCTCCGGGCGATCTGCTCTACACCGCGCAGGGCGGCAATGTCGAGATCCAGGTCGGCCCGCGCGCTTTCGTGCGGGCATCAGAGGGCACGCACATCGGCCTCGACAACCAGGAACCCGACTTCGTCCAGTTCCGCCTCACCGCCGGTCATGCCGCCCTGGACGTGCGCGAGCTGGCGGCGGGACACGCGGTCGAGCTCGACACGCCGCACGGAGCCTTCACCGTCGAGCGCACCGGCTACTACCACGCCGAGGTGACACAGGAGTTCACCGCGTTCGACACCCACCGCGGGGGCAGCGCCACGGTCACTGCCGCGGGCGGCGCCGCCACGCCGGTCGCGGCGAATCAGCAAGTCATGATCACGGGGACGGACTCGCCGCGCGTGGAGATGGCCGCGGCGCCGCCGCTCAGCGCGTGGGATCGCTGGAACTACCAGCGCACGGACTACCTCCTCCAGCCCGCGAGCACGCACTACGTCTCGCCGGCCGTGTATGGAGGCGAGGCGCTCAATCAGTACGGTGGCTGGCGCACGGTCGAGACGTACGGGTCGGTGTGGGTTCCCGCCACGGTGCCCGTGGGCTGGGTGCCGTACAGCACGGGCCGCTGGATCTGGGACCCTCGCTTCGGATGGACCTGGCTCGATGATGCGCCGTGGGGCTGGGCGCCCTATCACTATGGTCGCTGGGTTTTTGTCGGCAACTACTGGGCGTGGGCGCCCGGGCCCATCGTCGTCCGCCCTGCGTACGCCCCGGCGCTCGTCGTCTTCCTCGGCGGTGGTGTCGCGGTCACCGTCGGTCACCCGCTCTACTGGGCGCCGCTCGGCTGGGGCGAGCCGGTGATTCCGTGGTGGGGGCGTCCCGGCTTTGTCGGCGTGGCCTGGTGGGGAGGCTGGGGCGGGCCCCGCGTCGTCAACAACGTCGTCGTCAACCGCACCACGAACGTCAACGTGACCAACATCACGGTCTACCGGAACGTGCACGTGACCAATGCGGTCGTGGGCGTGCCCGCCGAGCGTTTCGGTCAGGGCCAGGTGCAGACGACACGGATCAGTCAAGCACAGGTGCAGCAGCTCACGCCGGTGCGCGGCGCGCTCGCGGTCCGCCCGGTCGCGGCCAGCGTGCAGCCGGCGACGGGCTCCGCCGCTCCGCCACCCGCGGCCGTACAGGCTCGCCCCGTGGTGGCGACCCGCGCTCCTCGCGATCTGAGGCCGGCACTCCAGGCCCAGGGTCTCGCCGCGACGCCGGCCGTTGCGCCGGCAGCGCCGCCGCGACTGGTGCCCTCGCCGCGGTCCGCACCACCGTCCACGAAGGCTGCGGTTGCGCCAGAGGGCGGTCCTGCTCGAACTCCGCGCACAGTCCCTGGCCCCGCCGGCCAGCCGGTGCCCGCGCCGTTGGAGAGAAAGGGCAGCACCGCAGAGCAGGCGTCGCCGCCTCCACTACCGGGCTCGCCAAAGGTTGCGGCGCCGCCATCCCGCGACGCCGTGCGCTCCGATGCCCCCAATGGATCTGATACACGAAGAGACAAGCGGGCCGTCGCGGTCCCCGAGCGCAATGCGCAGCAGCCACCGTCGCCCCCGGCGCGGCCGGCGCAGGAGGTCGCGCCCCCGCGTCACATGCCGCCTCCGTCGGCGCCTCCGCCCGTCACGCAGAGGCGTGAGCGAGAAGAGGCACGGCCCGCCCCAGCTCCGCGGCCGCCCCAGCCCGCTCCCGCACCTGGCGAGCGCCCGGCTCACGGGGAGGCACCCAAGTGAGGCGAGCGATGACCGTGACTTGGATCCTGTGAGAGGATTCTGGTAAGGAGGGCAATCGCAATTGATGCGAGTATTGGTGGCCACAGCGGCGCTGATTGTGGCGAGCGGGGCAGAGGTTCCCGTCCCCGCTTTCGCGCAGCCCGCCCGTGGGCAGGCTCGGCACATGATCGAGAGCCGGGTCGTGAGCGTGCAGGGGAATCAGGTGATGCTACATGACGGCTCGACGTTGATCATTCCTCGAAACGTGGCACATCCGACCGAGATCGAGCAGGGCGATACGGTCAGGCTCACCTACGAAGTCAAGAATGGCCAGAAGATCGCGACGTCCATCCAGTTCATGGACCGCCCCCGGGACGGAGGGACGCGGCGGTAGTGGCGTTCGATCAGGCTATCTGCGCTTGGCCTTCGCGAGATCGAGGAGCACGAGCGACCAGCCGATGGTCCGGAGCTGCTCGTCGATGCCGGAGCGGGCGCGCCGGTCCGCGGCGCGGCGGTCGGGCAGGGTCGGCTCCTTGCGGCGGCGGCGCTCGCTCTCGCGACGGTCGAGGACGACCTGCACGGTCTCGTGCCCCGCGAAGGCGCGCTTGATCTGGTCGTAGAGCTCGCGGCGATGCCTGGCGACGATGAGCAGGTGCTTGGTGATGGCCGCGTCCTCGGCCGCGCGGCGGGAGAGCCCCTTCCGGCCGTTCCCGCGAGGCGCCTCGGCCTCGGACACCAGCTTGAGGAAGCGCGCGGCCGGGGTCCACGTGGCGCTCCCGCAGGCGGGGCAGGCCGCGTGGCCGAGCTCGAAGCACTCGTCGCAGTCGAGACAGAGGGCCAGCTTCTTGAGCGGGAGGTGCAGGCCCTCGGCCAGCACCCGGGAGCGACTGATCATGTGGTCGTATTCCTCCATCCTTTTAGAAGCAAAACACAGTCCACCCAAACGCCCTACCAAAAATCAGATACTTAGTTGCGGTCCGGATCCGCGGCGGTCGAAGAATGTCGCGGAGCTGGCAGAACACCGTCCGAATTTGGTCAGGTGCGCGTGACCCAGGCCCCGGACCCACAGCCTCGACTTGAGCGTTAGAATGCAGGCGAGCCGGGGAGGCCTCCCGCGCTCAAGGAGCTGGCCATGCCGAAGATCATCATCACTCTCGCGCTCGCCGGGATGCTGTCCCTTGCTTTCGCCGCCCCGGTCAACGCGGGCAGGGGGCAGGGGGGTGGTGGATCCCATGGGGGTGGATTCCATGGAAGCCATGGGCACTTCCATGGCGGAGGCTTCCATCATGGGGGGCGCTTTCACCGCGGTTGCTGCTTCGGCCCCGCCTTTGCCGGCGGGATCTTCGTAGGTCCGGCTTTCGGGTATCCCTACTACGCCTCTCCCTACTACGCTTATCCGTATTACGACTCCTCGTATTCTTACCCGGCGTATGCGGATCCTGTCTATCAGCCGCAGACGCAGCTATCCGTGGCCCCGTCCATTCAGCGGGAAGTCTGCTACGTCGGCGGTTGCTACCGTCTCCAGGGCGATGGCGTGACCGTTGCCTACCGATGGATCTGGATTCCGACCGTGCCGAGTCCGCCACCTGCCCCACCGGCCGCTCCGCCGAACGGGCCTCCCTCGTCGGGGGCGGCGCCACCCGACAACTCGGTGTCCTCCCGCCCCACTCAGCAGCTCTACCGGTGGGTCGACGAGCGGGGCGTCGCAAACTGGACCAACAACAGGCAGGCCGTGCCACAGTGGTATCGCAGCCAGGTGCAATGACACCTGCGCCTAGATTGCCTCGAAGCTTCGGTAACCTCAGAGCAGCCAGACGACGTGGCGTAATGCTGCTGGCCATCGTCGCGGCGGGCTGTGTCGCCTCCATAGGTGGCGCGCAGCAATCTCCCGTGGCTCCGCCGGCGCTGCGCGCGCCCGACGTCAGCTACGAGCCCACCCCCACCGAGGTGGTGCATGCCATGCTGCGTCTGGCCAAGGTGACCGCCGGCGACGTGGTGTACGACCTCGGGTGCGGGGACGGGCGCATCGTCATCACCGCGGTGCGCGACTTCGGCGCGCAGGGCGTCGGCGTCGATATCGATCCCATCCGGATCGCCGAAAGCCGCGAGAATGCGCGTCAGGCGGGGGTCACGGATCGCGTCCGGTTCCTGAACGAGGATCTCTTCCTGACCGACATGGGCGACGCCACGGTGGTCACGCTCTTTCTCTCGCAAGAGGTCAACCTGACGGTGCGCACGAAGCTGCAGCGCGAGCTCAAGCCCGGCACCCGCGTCGTCTCGCACTGGCATCACATGGGCAACTGGAGACCGCAAGAGACCGTGCGCGTTCGAATCGACGGTCGCGACCACCCTATCTATCTCTGGACCATCCCGGCCCGCTGACCCTAGATGAACATCTTGGCCCGGCGCCAGGCCGTCTCGAGCGGCACCTTCAGCCCTCGGCAGACGTGGATGGGCGAGCCGGTCTCGAAGGGCATGGCGTACGGCGACTCGATGCGACCGGCCACCTCGACCTGTGTCCAGGAGGAGGTGATCTCCTCGGTCGACCAGCCGATCACGATCACGACCGACGGCCGCTCGCGGCCGGGTCCCCAGAAGTAATAGCTGTTGTGAGGGCTGTGGGCGGGGGGCAGGCCGTACCGCCCGCCGTAGTAGTCGATCGCGCCGGCCTCACCGTAGTTTCTCGTCACGATCACCGCGCTGGCGCGCTCCTCTTCCGGCAGCGCGCCGTAGATGCGCGCCACCTCCTCGGTTAGCTCGTGCCAGCCAAAGCGGTCGGCGAAGTGCTGCGGGAGTGGACCGAGGCGGCTCTTCTCGCCGGCCGAGGGCGTGAATCCGAGCGCGCGCTGGTAACGGATGAACGTCTCTACGGGAAGCACCGGAATCGCGAAGGGCGCCGTGAGGGCGACACCCGCCACCAGGAGCACGAGAAGTGCCGGGCGCACCCAGCGCCGGCGCGGGGCCTCGGAGAGGCCTTCGACCACGAGCGCCCCCGCCGCGAGCAGCACGGGAAAGGCTGGGCCGAGGTAGTACGGTTTGCTGTTCTGCACGGCCAGGACCACGAAGGTGGCGACGAACACGATGCCAAGGGCGCGGAGCCTCCGCCCCGTCCGGCCGAAAAGTAGCCAGGCCAGTCCCAGCATCCAGAGGGGTGCGTTGAGCGGATTCAAGGTGGTCAGCTGCGCGGTCGCAAAGGCCAAGGGCGAGAGCGCCACATTCTTGTAGCGCGTGGCGTTCCGCATGAACTCGAGGGTCGCCCAGTCGTGGCTCATCTCCCAGAGGATGTATGGGGTGAAGAGCAGCAGGGCCAAGCACACGCCTTCCCACAGCTCGCGTCGCTTGACATGACGTCTGAGCGGCGTGGCGAGCACGGCGACGCCCAGGCCGAAGGCGAAGAACAGCAGGCTGATCTTGTTCAGCAGGCCCAGACCGACGACCAGGCCGAGCGGACGCCACAGTCGCACGTCGTCGGTTCGCGCGAGTCGCGTCAGGAGCAGGACGGCCAGGGCCCAGAAGACGAGGTCGAAGGCGTTCATCGAGTAGAAGCCGGTCAGGGCCAGGTACTGGGGGGCGATCGCCACCGACAGGGCCGCGAGCGACTGCGCGAAGCGTCCCCCGCCGAGCTCGCGGGCCAGACACGCGGCCAGCCACACCAGGAGACCGAAGAGCAGCGCAGGCACGAGGCGCACCACGAGAAGCGAGTCGCCCAGGAGCCCGCGCACGATCGCGAGCATCACGATCGACAGGGGGGGGGTGATCGACGTAACCCCAGTCCAGATGATTGGCGCAGGCGAGGTAGTAGAACTCGTCGCGGAACAAGCCGTACCGCCAGCCGGTGGCGAGGTGCAGAGCCATCCCCGCCAGCGCGATGACGAAGACGAGGGCCGGCGCACGGTGATCCGAGGTCGGTTTGACATCCTGAGGCGCGCTCACTAGGGTGATGTTACACGGCCAGCTCGGGGCCGTGGTGGAGGCTCCAGATGGCCATCGTGCTGGATCACCTGATCGTGCCCGCTCATGACCCCGTCGCCTCTGCCAAGTTGCTGGCGGAACTCTTGGGCGTGCCCTGGGAGGCCGCCCGCGGCCACTTCACCCCTGTGTACGTGAACGAGACGCTGACGCTGGACTTTGCCGCCCGGGACAAGTTCGACAGCCACCACTACTGCTTCCGCATGGGCGATGCCGAGTTCGACGCCGTCTTCGGCCGCATCACGGCAACCGGGGTCCGGTATCGCAGCCAGCCGAACGGTGCGACGGACATGCAGATCAACACGCGGCTGGGCGGGCGCAACATCTACTGGAACGACGCCAACCAACATATCTGGGAGATGCTGACCATCAGTTACGCTCGCCCGGAGGCTTCTCCCGCCCGCGCTTCGTAGCACCGCCCCTCATTTCCTCAGCACTCACCTCGCCGCTCGAGGCGAGCGTCTCAGCTCGAACGGCGGCCCTCTCCCCCATCGGGGGAGAGGGATCCGATGGAAGAGGCTATTCTCACCCCCGATGGGCCGAGGAAGGTATCGGTCATCCTCCAAGGGAAGAGGGATACGAGGATTTTCATCCCTCTCCCCCGTCGCGGGGGAGAGGGCCGCAGTTCGAGCTGAGCGGTGTAGCCGCGAGGCAAGGGCTGAGTAGATCGGGGGGTCGTCGAGCGGGTCAGCGATTGAGCGCGGCCACCGAGAGGAGCTCGAAGATGAGGTTGGCCGCCAGCACACCTGTGATGGCGCCGGGGCCGTCGTAGGGGGGCGAGACCTCCACGAGGTCGGCGCCGACGAGCTGCAGGCTGCGCAGGCCGCGCACGAGGCCGAGCGCCTCGTAGGAGGTGAGCCCGCCGGCCTCGGGAGTGCCGGTGGCGGGCGCGTACGCGGGATCCACCGCATCGATGTCGAACGAGCAGTAGACCGGGCCGCCACTCAGCCGCGCGAGCCGATCGACGACCCACGCGACGCCGCGCTCCTTCACGTCCTCGATCCTGATCACCTCGAAGCCATGCGTGGCATGGAAGTCGAAATCTTCAGGGCCGTAGAGGGGACCGCGGATGCCCACCTGGATCGACCGAGCTCCGTCGAGGAGCCCCTCTTCCATGGCGCGGCGAAAGGTGCTGCCGTGGTAGTAGGGCAGCCCGAAGTAGCGGTCCCAGGTATCCGGGTGCGCGTCGAAGTGGACAAGGCCGAGCCGCCCGTGCCGTTTCGCGAGGACGCGGAGAACGGCCAGCGTCACCGTGTGATCGCCGCCCACGCACACGGGGATGGCGCCCGCCTCGACGGCCGGCTGCAGCGTCTGCTCGATGGCCGCGAAGGTCCGTTCGATCGAGACCGGAACCGCGTCGACGTCGCCACAGTCCGCCACGCGCAGCCGGTCGAACGGATGGACCTTGAGGGTGGAGTTCCAGGGCCGGATCAGGGAGGACTGGTCGCGCACGTGGCGGGGCCCGAAGCGCGCGCCCGAGCGGTAGGAGCAGCCGCCGTCGAAGGGAATGCCATAGAGGGCCACGTCGAGGCCCGCCGGCGACGTGACGTACGGCAACCGCATGAAGGTCGCCGGCTGGGCAAAACGCGGCGAGGAGAAGCCATCGCGCGGCTGAGGGTGGTCTGAATTACTCATCGGTGCGCTCTCCCTCACCAAGGCGTTCTTCGATTCGTGCCACGGCCGCCGCCATGTCGATTGCCCCGGTCAGCACCGGCGCCAGCGGATCGGCGATCTTGTCGAAGCGCTTCGGCACCGTGGCCATGGTGAAGCGGGCGGGGTCCAGGCGCGCCGTCACCTCGCTCCAGACGAGCGGGCAGGAGGCCGGCGCGCCGGGCAGTGGGCGCAGGGAAAACGGCCCCACGATCGTCTGCCCGTGGCCATTCTGACCGAAGTCGATGTAGACCTTCCCCCCGCGGGAACGGATGGGTCGGGCGATGGTCGAGATCTCCGGCTCTGCTTCCACCCCGAGCACGGCGAGCAGGCGCGCGAAGGTGCGCACCTCGTCGTAGGTGTAGCGCGCCCCGAGCGGGATCAGGATGTGCAGGCCCGTCGCCCCGGAGGTCTTCGGATAGCTGGGTAGCTCGAGATCGTCCAGGATGCGGTGAAGCGCGCGGGCCACCTTCACCACGTCGGTGAAGGGGGCGCCCTTGGGATCCAGATCCAGCACGAGCCAGTCCGGTCGCTCGAGCGAGCCCAGCCGCGAGGCCCACAGGTGAAGCGGGATCGTTCCCGAGTTGGCGATGTAGCGCAGCGACTCCACGTCGTCCACGACGAAGTAGTCGATCTCGCGCTCGGCGTCCTTCGAGTAGACGCGCTCCGTGCGGACCCAGGCGGGCGTGAACTCCGGGGCGTCTTTCTGGAAGAACGACTTGCCGGTGATCCCGTCGGGGTAGCGCGTGAGCACCAGAGGGCGATCGCGGAGATAGGGAAGGAGCAGCGGCGCGACGCGCTCGTAGTACGCCACCAGATCGCCCTTGGTGTAGCCGTCGGCGGGCCAGAACATCTTCTTGAGGTTGGTCAGCTTGACTTCTTTCGGCCCACTCACCGTGGGTGGCGCAGGCAAGGGAATCGGTTCGGCTTCCCCCTCACCCTGCCCTCTCCCCGCAAGCGGGGGAGAGGGATGAGAAGCTTCGATGGCCTCGCGCCGGCACTCCTCGGGACGCTTGTCGCTCCGCAGGCCGATGAAGGTGGGATGCCGGAGCCCGCCGTCGTTGGTCCAGTCGCTGAACCGCACCTCGCAGACGAGCCTGGGCTCCACCCAGTGATGGCTCTTGCCCTTCGGGACCGCGCCGGTGTCGA
>WNFE01001318.1_pt1 | contig 22500 bp, 24 predicted proteins | sample 5400451 | NCBI WGS metagenome assembly WNFE01 (sample SAMN13153344, study PRJNA577476) | soil metagenome | isolation source: 200 cm saprolite under Douglas fir tree site 2 hole 2 | place: USA:California | collected 2015-04-18
AATCAAACCTGAGCGCAGGGAGAATTCGCCCCAAAAAATCTCATCGCTACGATCCAATAAATCATATGGAGATGCAATGAAGCTTCTTGCCGCACAGCAGGTAAAACTAGGATTTATTGGTCTGGGCAACATGGGAAGCCGAATCGCGCTACGCCTGCTTGCCCGGGGATATGAACTGACGGTATTCGACCGTGATAACACCAAAGCAGCAGCTCTGGCAGTTAATGGCGCTGTACCCGCGAGTCACATCGTTGAACTGGCGCGCAGAGCCGACGTGATTCTTTCCTGTTTAACCAACGATGAAGCCGTGCAAAGCGTGTATGCGGGTGCTGACGGGGCTCTCGCGGGAGCGCGGCCGGGGACCGTTGTGCTCGAGATGAGCACGATCTCTCCCGAAAGCACACGGGAACTGCACAATCAGGCTGCGAAACTGGGTATCGATGTGATGGACGTCGCGATTTCCGGCAGCACTCCTGCGGCGGCACAGGGCGATCTGACGTTACTGGCCGGCGGCAATGCGGAACTATTTCAGGCTGCGCAACCGATATTCGATGTGATCGCGCGTCAATACTTCCACCTCGGACCTTCCGGCGCTGGCATAACCATGAAGCTGGTCGTCAATACGCTCCTCGGCGTCGGCATGCAGGCGATCGCTGAGGCTGTGGTCCTGGGTGAGAGCGCCGGGCTCGATCGCACGGTATTGCTCAAGGTCTTATCGCAGACTGCGGTGGTCGCGCCCGCTCATCTCGGGAAGTTGGCGAGAATCGAGCGCAACGACTACAGCCCCCAGTTTCCCCTGCGGCTGATGAACAAAGATTTCCAGCTGATTCTGAAGACAGCGGCAAGAGAGAACGTGCCCATGCCGGCGACGGAAGCCGCGTCTCGCGTCAATGCAGACGAGTTGCTGCCGGGTGATGAGCAGGATTTCTCAGCTGTGCTGCGCAGGATGGAAGAGGTCGGAGGAGTCGCAGTCACTCACTCGGCCCGATAAGGGTGGATCTAGAGGGCAACATGATTCAACTCAAGGTTAACGGCGTGGCACAAAGCTTCGATGGCGATCCCGAGATGCCGCTGCTTTGGTATTTGCGCGACATCTTGGGTCTAACCGGAACCAAGTTTGGTTGCGGTATCGCGCTATGCGGCGCTTGCACTGTCCACAAAAATGGTGAAGCACTTCGCGCCTGCATTACCCCCATGAGTTCCCTCGCAGGAGCCGAGATCCGGACTATCGAAGATATCTCCGCTAATGGATTGCACCCCGTGCAAAAGATGTGGATGCAGTTCAATGTTCCACAATGCGGCTACTGCCAGTCAGGTCAGATTATGCAGGCAATCGCCCTGCTGAAGGACAAGCCTAAGCCCACGGACCAGGATATCGACGAAGGTATGGCTGCGAACATCTGTCGGTGTGGAACGTATCAACGCATTCGGGCCGCCATAAAAGCTGCCGCGGAGGAAAGCGCATGAGCCCGATCAGCAACGTCAGCCGCCGTGGATTCCTAAAAGGACTGGCAGGAGCAGGGGCACTCGTCTTGGGAGCCTATTATCTGCCCAAGGCGCTGCGGCACGGCGACGCATCCGGAAGAACGGATGCCGATCGTGCCACGCTGCACCCGAACCTTTTTGTAGGAATCGACACCGATGGCACGGTGTACATTGTGGCGCATCGTTCAGAGATGGGTACGGTGATTCGTACTACGCTGCCGATGGTGGTTGCGGACGAACTGGATGCCGATTGGAAAAGAATAAAAATCGATCAGGCCATCGGTGACCCCCGCTATGGTGATCAGAATACCGATGGCTCGCATTCCGTCCGCAGTTTTTTCGATGTCATGCGGCAGGCTGGCGCCACTGCGCGGTCAATGCTGATTCTCGCAGCGGCCCAGAAATGGGGAGTGCCTCCGGCTGAGTGCCAGACCGATCTGCACGCAGTGGTTCACCCGCCCTCGAATCGCCGCCTCGGCTACGGCGAACTCGCTACTGCTGCTTCGAAACTGCCGGTTCCAACGTCGGGAGTCCGGCTCAAAACTCCAGATCAGTGGCGCTACATCGGCAAAGGAATGACCAGCTACGACCTGTCGGAGTTGTGCACGGGAAGGGCTATCTACGGCGAGGACTTTCGCGTGAATGGCATGGTATATGCCTCCATCGAACATCCGCCGGTCGTTGGAGGCAAGGTTAAATCGGTTGACGATAGCGAGGCACTAAAAGTAGCCGGAGTTCACCAAACTGTTCCCATAGACCCATTCAAACCGCCGCCCGGTTTTCAACCCTTAGGCGGCATCGCTGTCATCGCCGATAACACCTGGGCCGCTTTTCAAGGACGCAAAAAGCTGAAGATCGAGTGGGACAACGGGCCCAACGCAACCTACGATTCTGCGCAGTATAAGAAGGAGTTGCAGGCGACCGCACGTAATGCGGGAAAAATTGTGCGCAATCAAGGCGATGCGGAGTCGGTCTTCTCCAAGGGTGGCAAGGTTTTCGAGGCTGACTATTACGTCCCCTTGCTGGCGCACGCGCCCATGGAACCCATGGTGGCCACCGCGGAGTTCAAAGATGGCAAACTCACGGCTTGGGCTCCTACGCAGAATCCGCAGGCAGCGCAGGCGATCATTGCGCAGGAACTGGGAATTGCTAAAGAGGATGTCATCTGTAACGTGACGCTTCTTGGTGGCGGCTTCGGAAGAAAGTCCAAGCCTGACTACGTAGCCGAAGCGGCAGTTCTCTCGAAGAAAGTCGGGCGTCCCGTAAAGGTGGTCTGGACGCGGGAAGATGACATCAAGTTCGATTACTTCAATGCCGTGGCTGCCATGCATATGAAGGCGGCCGTGGACGCAAAGGGAAAACCCACGGCCTGGCTGCAGCGCTCGGTCTTTCCCCCCATCACATCTATTTTTGACGTCAACGCTGTCTATGGCGATCCCGGGCATCTGCAGCAGGGCTGGACGGACGTGCCTTACGACATCCCCAATCTTCGCGTGGAAAATGGCCCGGCTCCGGCGCACGTGCGGATCGGATGGCTGCGCTCGGTAGCAAATATTTACCACGCCTTTGCCGTTCAAACGTTCACGGACGAGTTAGCCCATCGTGCGGGTCGAGACCCGCTCGAATATTTGCTCGAGTTGATCGGTCCACCGCGCACGCTGAATTTCAGCGGCGTGGACTACCCAAATTATGGAGCGGATCTCCATACCTATCCTTGGGAGACTGGCCGCTTACGGCAGGTCACCGAAATCGTTGCCGAGAAATCTGGCTGGGGAAAACGCAAGTTCGCTAAAGGCTCGGGAATTGGCATTGCCGCCCATCGCAGCTTCCTGACATATGTCGCCGCAGTGGTCGAAGTCGAAGTCAGCGACCAGGGCGACATCAAGATTCCACGGGTCGACTACGTCGTCGATGCCGGACGCGTGGTAAACCCGGAAGTGACGCGCGCCCAGTTCGAAGGCGCCGCGGTGTTTGGAACCAGTGTCGCTCGCAGTGGAGAAATTACTGCCAAGAACGGTGTGATCAAACAATCTAACTTTGATACATATCCCGTGGCGCGAATCAACGAGGCTCCTTATCAGACTAATGTTTACCTGGTGGAAAGCGACGCACCCCCGGCGGGCGTCGGCGAACCTGGCGTGCCACCGTTCATTCCAGCACTGTGCAACGCGATTTTTGTCGCGACCGGTAAACGCATTCGAGAGCTGCCGCTCTCAAGAACCAGCTTGGGTAAGAATTCATGATTTCTCTTTGGGCCAGGCGCACAATCTCAACGAGCAGATCTCAACAAGGATGTTAGTCCTTTTTGTTTGCAAGGGAGCTATGAACAGAGTGAACCGCAGATCGTTTATAAGCACCGCCGCAACCAGCGTTGCCGCGCTCGCAACCTTGGGAACCGCATGCAGAGAGACTCAAGCGCAACTGGTATACACCAAGTCTGACTGGAAACTAAGCGAATTCAACCTACTGGCAAAGAGCCCGGCGCCGGTTAAGCAGCTGTACGACATTATCCACATTGCGGATGGCAGCTTTCTGAACGACATCAAAAACTCGCTGAACGGGCTGCACTTCGGTTTCGGCATACCGGAAGAACAGATAAAGATTGTTGCGGCGCTGCATGGGCCGGCGAACCAGCTGAACTACGACGACTTCATATGGAACAAGTATCAGATTGGAGCATGGCTGAAGGTCACCGATCCGTCGACGGGCCAGCCGGCGGTGAAAAACCCTTTCTATCCAAGCAAGGCCGGGACAGCGCTGCACTACAACTCAGACAACCCGGATAGTGGCGAGTCGCTCTACCAGGACACGAGCATCCAGGCGCTGCAGCACCGGGGAGTGAAGCTGCTGGCTTGCCATACGGCAACCGAGGAGCAGGCTCGGGCACTGATTGCACATAGCAGCCTGAAACAGCAACCGGAAGAGATCGTGAAGGAGATGCTGGCGCACACGCTGCCGGAAGTACTCGTTGTGGCATCGATGGTGGCAGCGATCGCACTGCTGCAAACGGACGGGCATTACAGCTACATCACGGTGTAGGGCATCGACGAAGGCGTTCCCTCGCGCGACTTGGAGCGACTGGAACCGGACTTGCTATGAAAACTGTGGAGAGGAAAAACTGTGGCTAAGATTGTCATTGACGGCGCCGCTCAAGAAGCCCAACCCGGCGAGCTTCTCATCGATCTGATCAACCGTACAGGCGGGTCGGTTCCGCACGTCTGCTATCACCCTCAGCTCGGTCCGGTTCAGACGTGTGACACCTGCATGGTGATCGCTACTAAGTCAGCCAAGGCGGCGGCCGCCCAGGTGGAAGCCTTTGACCGCATTCTCAGCAACCACCTTCTCTACTGCACGGTCTGCGACAACAACAACGGCAATTGCACGGTCCACAACACAACGAAGTTGCTGGCTATTGAGCATCAACGGATCCCTTTCCGATCGAAGCCCTACGAGGTCGACAACACGAATCCGTTCTATCGCTACGATCCCGATCAGTGCATTCTGTGCGGCCGCTGCGTAGAGGCTTGTCAGAACGTCGAGGTCAATGAAACGCTTTCCATCAACTGGGAAGATCCGAACCCGCGCGTGCTCTGGGATGGCGGCTCGACCATTGGCGAGTCGAGCTGCGTTTCGTGCGGCCATTGCGTCACCGTCTGTCCCTGCAATGCGCTGATGGAAAAGACCATGCTGGGTCATGCCGGCTTTCTCACATCTATCCGCAAGTCCGCGCTCAGCGGCATGATCGACGTGGTCAAGGGCGTCGAACCGGAAACCGGCTACGGGAGCATTCTTCAAGTCTCCGAGACCGAAGAGGCGATGCGGGAGCACCGCATCCGCAAGACAAAAACAGTTTGCACCTACTGCGGCGTCGGTTGCAGCTTCGATGTCTGGACGAAGGATCGCCACATTCTCAAAGTGGCGCCGGAGCACGGCCCTGCCAACGGGATTTCCACTTGTGTGAAGGGCAAGTTTGGCTGGGGTCACATCAACAGCAAGGATCGCCTCACTACGCCGCTTATTCGCGAAGGAGGCAAGTTTTGCCAGGCCAGCTGGGACGAAGCTCTTGACCTCGTCGCTCGCAAATTATCCGAGATCAAGACGAAGAGTGGTCCAGATTCACTCGCTTTCATCTCTTCGTCCAAGTGTACGAATGAAGAAAGCTATCTGATGCAGAAGTTGGCGCGAGCCGTGATCGGCACGAACAATGTTGACAACTGCTCTCGCTACTGCCAGTCACCGGCGACCCAGGGTTTGTTCCGCACCGTGGGCTACGGCGGAGATTCGGGTTCCATCTCCGATATGGAGAAGGCTGACCTCGTTCTCATTATTGGCAGTAACACCGCGGAGAGTCATCCGGTCATTGCCACGCGGGTGAAGAGCTCTCACAAACTCGACGGGCAGAAGCTCATTGTCTCTGACTTACGTGAGCATGAAATGGCAAGACGCGCGGACCTCTTTCTGCACCCCAAGCCAGGTACAGACCTGGTCTGGCTGAGCGCGGTCAGCCGCTATCTCCTTGACAATGGCCTTGCCAACACGAAGTTTCTCGACCAGTGGGCGAACGGATTGGCCGAATATCGAAAGAGCCTTGAGCCTTTCACCATGGAAGCCGCGGCGCACATTTCCGGTGTGCCCGAGGATACTCTCAAGACCGTGGCCAGGATGATCTCGGAAGCCAAGGCTACGTGCATACTCTGGGCGATGGGAGTGACTCAGCAAAGCCAGGGTTCCGATACCTCCACGGCCATTTCGAACTTGTTGCTTATTACCGGTAACTACATGCGACCGGGAACCGGCGCGTATCCACTGCGCGGCCACAACAACGTGCAGGGCGCCAGCGACCACGGAGCCATGCCGAACATGCTGCCGGGTTACCAGTCTGTGGATGATCCCGAAGTGCGCCAGAGATTTGAGACTGGTTGGAAGGTTAAGCTGCCTTCGTCCAAGGGACTGGACAACCACCAGATGGTGGAAGCGATTCATGAGGGCAAGCTAAAGGCGATGTATCTCTTCGGCGAGGAAATGAGCATCGTGGATTGCAATGCCAACTATGTCGGAGATGCATTCGCCAAGCTCGACTTCTTTGTCGTGCAGGATATTTTTTTCAGCAACACCTGCCGCTATGCCGATGTTGTGCTGCCCGGAGCACCGAGCCTGGAAAAGGAAGGCACCTTCACCAGTACCGAGAGGCGCATCCAGCGACTCTACCAGGTTCTTGAACCTATCGAGGGTTGCCGGCCGGATTGGAAGATTACCCAGGAGGTTGCGAATCGGTTGGGCGCGGGTTGGCGCTATCAACATCCTTCGGAGATCATGGATGAAGTCGCTTCTCTCACTCCAATGTTCGCAGGCGTCAACTACGCGAGGCTGGCAGGGTACAAATCCCTCCAGTGGCCGGTCGCTGCCGATGGAACGGATGAGCCCCTGCTCTATACCAAACGCTTTGCTTTTCCCGATGGGAAAGCGAGGCTATTTCCCGTCTCCTGGATTGGGCCCACGGAGCAATCCAACGCTGAATTTGACTTGCACTTAAATAATGGTCGACTTCTCGAACACTTCCACGAGGGCAACCTGACTTATCGGACCGAAGGGATTCGAGAGAAGGTTCCCGACGTCTTTGTGGAAGTCTCTCCCGAACTCGCCGAAGAACGCGGCATTCAAAGCGGGACCTGGGTGCAACTGATCTCGCGGTACGGTCAGGTCCGAGTGCGCGCTGTAGTCACCGACCGGGTGCATGGGACGGAACTGTATATGCCGATGAACTCCGTTGAAAGCCCCGTGAACCGGTTGACCAGCAGCCACACTGATCCCGTGACCAACACGCCCGCCTACAAAGAGACCAGCGTTCATATGAACGTGTTGGCAGAGGTCGGCGAGAGTCCATTGCCCCGCATCAATTCCCGCTTCGGTCATCCAACGCCGCAGAACGGGGTGGAGGTCGAACGTAAGTGGAAGCGGCCGGACTATGCCCCTCCTGGAAATGGTCTGGTGCAATTGCAGACACTGCAATTGCAAACAAAGAAATGACGCGAGGAGAACTCAATGGCTCAACCGATTCCTCTGGAAATTCCGCCGCGCAACCCGCGCGCCGAGTTGCGCTCTCGATTGGAGCAGGCTCCCGAAGAGCACGCTGAAGCCGTGTTGGCGGCGTACGAAGTGCTCGAGGAGTTGCACAGTCGCGGTGTGCTGGAGATCATGCGTGGCGCCTTGGCGGCGAGCGACGACATTCTGGAGAAGGTAGTGGACAATGTCAGAACGCCCGAAGCTATTCGAACCATCAGAAATCTTCTCGTTTGCTCCCGCATTCTTGGGAGCATCGAGCCGGAGAAATTCAGGGGTATCCTTCAGGCGATTCCTGAAGGCATTGCGCAAGCCGCTGCGGAGAGGGAGAAACCAGTTAGCTTTTTCGGCTTGCTACGGCGACTCACCAGTAAAGACAGCCTCCGTGGTCTGGCTGCGGCCGTTGACTTCTTGCAAGCCTTTGGACGCCACCTTTGCTCGCTAGCGAGTTCGAACTCGCAACTTTGAGAAGATCTGAGCCGGTTACTTATGCACTTTGTAGACAAATTTGTCCGCGCTCTCGGTTTGCAGATTCTCGTTTGTGTCTGCTGTTCAGCAGCTGCTTTTGCGGATGCCGCCTGGCCCTTGAGCCCGACGAACATCTTCGCTCCCGCGTCGACCCCAGCCAAATCGATCTTCGGACTGTCTCTGTTTGTACTCGCGGTCACAGGAGCCGTTTTTCTAGTCGTCTTCATCTTGCTCCTTTACTCTGTCGTGAAGTTCAGGAAGAGAAAGAATGACGATGGACGCGAACCTCCCCAGGTATACGGCAGCAATCAGGTGGAATTGGCATGGACTATCATTCCGATTCTTATCGTCGTCGCGTTATTCATGGCAACGGCGCGAGTGATTGCCATCGTTCAGAAAGCGTCGGCGCCCAGCAACGCGATCGCGGTTACAGCGATCGGCCACCAGTTCTGGTGGGAGTATCGTTATCCAGGTCTTGGCGTGGTAACCGCAGATGAACTGCACGTGCCCGTGAGTGACCCCGCCCATCCGACCCCGACATTCATTAAGCTGCTATCCGCCGATACTGACCACAGTTTTTGGGTCCCACGGCTGGCAGGTAAGACCGATCTGATTCCCAACCACCCGAACAGTATGTGGATCGATCCCCACGAGGCGGGCCTTTACCTGGGCCAGTGCGCGCAATATTGCGGGACTCAACACGCCAAGATGCTGCTGCGTGTTTATGTCCAGTCGAGGGATGAATTTGACCGCTGGATTCAACAGCAACGCCAGCCGGCGCTCGTAAACGGCGCTGTTTCTCAGGGACAACGCATATTCGAGACGACCGCGTGCATCAACTGCCACACTGTGTCGGGCACGGTGGCCAACGGCCGTTTCGGTCCGGACCTCACGCACCTGATGAGCCGCGACACCATCGCGGCCGGCGCGGCGAAGAACACGCCAGAAAATCTCCGGCAATGGATCTTAAATCCTGACGCCATCAAACCTGGCTCCCTGATGCCTGCAATGCAATTGAGCGATCAGGATCTGGATGCGCTGACCGCCTACTTGCAGACGCTTCGTTAGTGTGACGCTTCGTTAATGCTATGAGGAGAACTTTCAATGTCGACTGAGTCCATCGCATGGCCGAGCACGACCGCAGGCTCTCGGTCCTTTGTCGACACGCTCCACGAGTGGGTTACAACGGTCGATCACAAGCAACTGGGCATCCTCTACATCGTTTACTCCTTAGTGTTTCTCATAGTTGGCGGGATCGAAGCGACCGTCATCCGAATTCAACTTATTCGCCCGCATAATGACTTTGTTTCGCCTCAGGTCTTCAACCGGTTGTTCACGATGCATGGAACCACCATGATTTTCTTCGTGGTCATGCCTGTCCTGTTCGGATTTGCAAACTATCTGATTCCACTCATGATTGGTGCGCGGGACATGGCTTTTCCGCGACTGAATGCTTTCAGTTTCTGGATGACTGCTTTTGGCGGTCTCCTTCTCTATTTCAGCCTGGTTGGCGCCAACGGGCTGTATGGAGCCGGAAACGCGCCCGACGTGGGATGGTTCGCCTACGCACCACTCACCTCGCAGACGTTTTCCCTGGGACACAGCACCGATTTCTGGACTCTAGCTCTGCTGGTCTCCGGCTTTGGCAGCATCGGTACGGCAATCAACATCGTGGCAACAATTCTCTGCTTGCGTTGCCCAGGCATGACGCTGGCCAAAATGCCGCTGTTCGCCTGGCTCAACCTGGTGATGGCCGGATTGGTGATCCTTGCCGTCAGTCCGCTGACCGCGGCGCAGCTCATGTTGCTGGTCGACCGCTACCTGGGCGGACACTTCTTCGACACTCAGGCAGGAGGCTCGGCCGTTATCTGGATGCATTTCTTCTGGATTTTCGGACATCCCGAAGTCTACGTCCTTGTCCTGCCGGCCTTCGCCTTCGCCTCAGAAATCATCCCGGTGTTCTCACGCAAGCCGATCTTTGGTTACCCGGTAATGGTAGGAGCGACCGTCGCGATCGGGTTTATCAGCATGAGCGTGTGGGCTCATCACATGTTCACAGTGGGGATGGGCGCAAACGTGAATACCTTTTTCGTGATCTCGACCATGGCCATTGCCGTTCCGACGGGCATCAAGATCTTCAACTGGCTGGCGACTATGTGGGGAGGAAAGATTGAGTTCAAGACACCGATGCTGTTCTGCATTGCCTTCCTCTTCCAATTTTTGGTTGCCGGCCTCACTGGGGTAATGATGAGTGCAGCCCCATTCGACTGGCAGTTGGGCAGCTCGTATTTCGTGGTTGCTCATTTTCACTATGTAATCGTGGGCGGCATTCTCTTCACTCTTTTCGGAGCCTTTTACTACTGGTTTCCGAAAATGTCGGGAAAGATGTACAGCGAAACGCTCGGCAAACTGCATTTCTGGCTCTTCCTGATCGGCTTCCACCTGACCTTCGATTTCATGCACATCCCAGGATTGCTGGGCATGCCGCGAAGGATTTACACCTACGAACCGGGACGCGGTTGGGACACGTGGAACTTCATTGTGACCGTCGGAGTTTTCTTCCAGGCTGCCGCGATTTTGGTCTTCCTGGGAAACCTGCTCTGGTCCTACTACTGTGGCAAAGCCGCGGGAGACGATCCGTGGGATGCGTGGACTCTCGAATGGTCCACGAATTCGCCGCCGCCTGCACACAACTTCTACACCATCCCAACCGTCCAGAGCCGCCGTCCGCTCTGGGACCTTAAGCATCCGGACGATCCGGACTGGAAGTACGAGTAAAGGAGTAAGCGTGATGAATGCGACATCCACGACGCTACCACCGCCGGAACTCGAGTGGAAGCTTCCCGCACGCGGACGCGTAGGAATGTACGCTCTGATCGCGGCCGAGGCTGCGATCTTCACCATCTTTGTCGTGGCTTATCTGTTTTACATCGGCAAGAGCTTATCCGGACCCATGCCCTCAGACGTTCTCTCGCCACCTTTCCTTTACACCGTTTGCTTACTTTCCAGCAGCCTGACGATTCACTTCGCCGGCAGGAGTCTTCGTGGCGGTAACGTTCGAGGTTTTGGTGCGTGGTGGCTTTTGACGATCATCTTCGGCGCACTCTTCCTTTACGGAACAGCTTCAGAATGGCACCGCTTGATTTATAAAGATGGCCTCACGATCAATACCAATTTGTTCGGAACCACCTACTATTCACTGGTTGGGCTGCACGCCTTTCACGTAATCATGGGCCTCCTAGGCCTGACCACTGTGATGGTTTTTGCAATCTTCGGAGCGGTGAAGCAGGAGTATGCCGAGCGCATCGACGTGCTGTCTCTCTATTGGCACTTCGTGGACGCAGTTTGGATTGTGGTCTTCACCGTCGTTTATGTGATTGGCCGCTGAATGGAAAAGCTGAATGGAGAACAAGATGAGCATGGACACACTCGCTCGAGCTGATGGGCGAGCAGAAATGATCAAAGTGCCGGCCCCTACCGCATGGCCGATCGTTCTAGCCTTCGGCCTGACTCTGGCCTTTGCGGGGTTGGTCACCAGTTCATCGGTGAGTCTGCTTGGAGCGATCCTGGCAGTGAGCGGGTGCATCGGTTGGTTCCGTGATGTGCTGCCCCGCGAGGGGCATGAATCTGTGTCCGTGAGCGAGACGATCAGGCCCGTCAGCACCAGTCGGCCGCAAGTGGCTCAGGTCGAATGGATGACAAAAGAACTGCACCGGGCGCGACTGCCTCTCGAGATCTATCCGATTTCGGCGGGTGTCAAAGGCGGTCTGGCAGGGAGTGTAGCCATGGCCGTTCTCGCCATGCTTTATGGAATTATCAGCGGCCACGGTATCTGGTATCCGATCAACCTTTTGTCTGCTGGATTCTTTCCGGGAAGAACGAGCATCGCGCAAATCGCCGCCTTTCATTGGGACGCGTTGATCATTGCTACGATCCTCCACCTGATCTGTTCTTCGCTGGTTGGGCTTCTCTATGGCGCGACGCTTCCGATGTTTTCTCGCCGCCCGGTTCTGCTCGGAGGTGTGATCGCCCCCGTGCTGTGGTCTGGTCTAATCCACAGCATCCTCGATGCGCTGGATCCCGTGCTCAACCAGCAGATCGACTGGCTCTGGTTCGTCATTTCCCAGATCGGATTCGGCATCGTCGCCGGCATCATTGTTTCCAGGCAAGAGCGCGTGCGTACCTGGCAATACCTGCCGTTCGCGGTACGCGCCGGCATTGAAGCGCCAGGAGCGATAGACAGAAAGAACGGAGACAGAGACAGAGAAAGTGACCGGCAATGAAGCATCCAGCCAGTCTCGCCGCCTTCGCGATCGTTGCGGTCGTCGCGCTCCTTGCTTGTGCCGCCTGCAGCAGTTCACGCGGTGTCCCTCGAGCCGACCCGGAGGTGGTGCCGCCGAGCGAAGTCGTCGACTTCAAGCAGCTCTATGGACAGAACTGCGCAGGATGCCATGGCGTGGAAGGCAAGGGCGGAGCAGCCACAGCTCTGGCCAATCCAGTTTTTCTCGCCATCGCAGACGACACCGCAATTCGTCGCACCGCCGCAAATGGAGTGCTAGGCACGCCAATGCCCGCCTTCGGCCGGAGTGCAGGTGGGATGCTCACTGACACGCAGATCGACGCCCTTGTGCGAGGAATCCGATCCTGGGCGAAGCCCGATGCGTTCCGCGATGCGACTCCGCCGCCCTACGCAGCGGCGGTTCCCGGCGATGCGCAACGCGGCGCCGATGCATATCGAACCTACTGCTCCTCTTGCCATGGAGCAGGCGGCCGTGGAGGGAGCAAGGCCAGCTCGATTGTAAATGGTTCATTCCTCGCTCTGGTGAGTGACCAACAACTTCGAACTATTGTGATTGCAGGCCGGCCCGAGCTGGGGGCGCTGGACTGGCGCGGTGACGTCGAGGGTCGACCCATGTCGCCGCAAGACATTTCTGATGTGGTGGCATGGCTCTCGAGCCAACGGCCACAATTCCCGGGCCAGCCATACCCGACTGCTTCGATAAACCCGGCCAATGGAGGATCTCGATGAGTACAGAGAACGGAATGTCCAGACGCGCAGCTCTTGTGAAATTGGGAGTGCTTCTTAACGGTATTGTCGGCGTTGCCTTGGCCGTGCCGATCGTGCGCTACCTACTGTCGCCGCTGATTCGTCAAAAGAAGTTCGGATACGAGTCGTGGCTTTCGCTCGGTAGTCTGGAACAGTTCCCTGCCGGCCAGACCCGGCTTGCCACTTATCGCAATCCCGTGGTCAATGCCTGGGACGGCGAAACCGGCGACATCGCGTGCTGGGTCCGAAATGTTGACGATCAGAAATTTCAAGTCTTTGCCATCAATTGTGCGCATCTGGGATGTCCGGTTCGCTGGTTCCCCCAGTCAAGTCTCTTCATGTGTCCCTGCCACGGCGGCGCTTATTACCAGGACGGTTCGCGAGCCTCTGGACCTCCAGAACGCGGATTGTTCCAGTACCACTACAAAATCGAAGATGGAAAACTTCTCATCAAAGCAGGCGAAATGCCGACCCCTGGTCAGCCCGCAGCAAGTAAGGCAGGAGGGAAGACGACATGCGCCTGATCCAGAAACTCGGCGACTGGTTCGATCTCCGGCTGCAGCTTGGAACGCCGATTCGCGAAACTGCCGAACACCCGGTTCCGCGCGAGACCGCAAGCTGGTTCTATGTTTTCGGCAGCGCCGCTCTCACATGTTTCATGCTCCAGATTGTCACCGGCATTCTGCTTGCGCTGATCTATGTACCTTCTGCGGGAGAGGCGTGGAACAGTCTCCAGACGCTCAATCACGGCGTTTCTTTGGGTTGGTTCATCCGCGCGCTGCACGGCTGGGGCTCGAATTTCATGGTTGCGATTGTCCTGATCCATATGGTGCAGGTCTTCCTCTTTGGAGCCTACAAGTTTCCGCGAGAACTGACTTGGATCGTTGGCGTCTTTCTCCTATTCGTGACGCTTGGCATGGCTTTTACGGGCCAGGTACTGCGATTTGACCAGGACGCCTACTGGGGACTAGGCATCGGAGCCTCGATCGTAAGCCGGGTTCCGGTGATCGGCCCTTGGGCTGTGAACCTGATGCTCGGCGGCCCGATCATTGCTGGCGCGACGCTTTCACGATTCTTCGCGCTGCACGTTTTTGTCGTCCCGGGACTACTGATTGCTTTCGTCGGGCTGCACCTGCTCATGGTGCTCAAACTGGGAATCAACGAATGGCCCATGCCGGGTCGCATCGTCCGGCGCGCCACGTACATGCAGGAATATCAGGAACTCACGCACAAGCAGGGTGTGCCGTTCGTGCCTGAGGCGGTGTGGAAAGACATTTTCTTCTCCGGCTTCATTCTTGTTGCGATTGCCATTTGCGCGGTTCATTTTGGTCCCTTTGGTCCAAGCGGCCAGCCGGACCCGACGATCATTCAGACCGCCCCGCGTCCCGACTTCTTCTTTTTGTGGCTGTATGCTCTGCTTTCGTTCCTGCCTCCGTCTGCCGAGACGCCCATTCTTCTGATTGGTCCTGCCATCGGAATCATGGTCCTGCTGGCCCTTCCGTTTGTAGCGGGCGAAGGCGAGAAGAGCTGGAAGCGCAGGCCAATTGCTGTCCTCACGATTCTGCTGGTCGCGGTAGCCCTCGGCACCATGACACATTTGGGTGAGCACACGCCCTGGAGCCCGGTGATGGATGCCTGGAGCAGCCAGCCGATTCCGGCTAAATTCCTGCATGGTCGAACGGCATTGGAGCGCCATGGTGCGCTCGTTTTCCAAGCCAAGCAATGTCACAACTGTCATTCGCTGGATGACAAAGGAGGTCAGCGGGGACCGGCGCTCGATAGCGTTGCTCTGCGACTCACAGAAGATCAACTGATCCGCCAGGTGATCCAGGGCGGGGGAAATATGCCGGCCTACGGGAAAAACCTCAGCCCGGCGGAAACAACCGCGCTGGTGGCATTCCTGGAAACACTGCACCCGGCAAATCAAAAGCCAGCACGCAACGCTTCTCAAACGGTGGCGCTCGCCGCAAGCAAGGTCGCACCACGGTAAACCTAACCATGTACGAGATGCATACACACATACATTCGTGGTCGCTCCAGCTCGCCATCACATCCACGCTGGTGGTGGTCACGGCATTGGTTTACTTACGGGGCTGGCTCTCTCTTCGAAGTGCTTTCCCCAACCTCATCTCCGGTTGGCGGCTTGCCGCATTCATGAGTGGACTCTTTTCAGTGTGGACTGCAGTCGGGTCACCGCTCGCCACGCTCGATCATCAGTCCCTCACGATTCATATGATGAAGCACCTTCTGTTGATGACAGTTGCTGCTCCGCTACTTCTAGCGGGGACACCCGCGTTTCCGCTGGTGTGCGGGCTTCCGAAGCTCTTCGTCAGAAACCCTCCTCCCCTCGTCAGTCTAGCGGCACGGTGGCTCGAACGCTGCCTTATGAATCCTGTGTTGTGTTGGCTAGCGGGCACGGCTGCCGTAATCGGATGGCATCTTCCCGCTGCGTTTCAGTTGGGCATGCGCTCTCATTGGGTGCATAGCCTGGAGGACGTGTGTTTTCTGTTGGCTGGACTTTTGTTCTGGTGGCCCATCGTGCAGTCTTCGCCGAGAGCGACGAGATCGTCTCGGTGGTCCATGGCTTTATACCTCTTCCTTGCCACGCTGCCGTGTGACATTCTTTCCGCATTCCTCGTGTTCTGTAACCGGCTTGTCTACCCCTTTTATCTATCCACACCTCAGCTGTTCAGTATGGCGCCGCTTCAGGACCAGGAATGTGCTGGCGCCCTGATGTGGGTTTGGGTAACGTTCGTATACCTGATTCCGGCCGTCGCTATCACCGTGCAGATTCTCTCGCCCTCGAACATGCAAGCGCAATCGCAAAGACCCATGCAAGCCGCACGGGACAGAGTGGCAGGCCCGTCGCTGAATGGTGCAGAAGCCGAAGTGCTCTAAACGTGGCGACCAGACCTATCCTTAATAGTTAACATTATTAGTGCTCCGCCCCAGGCGGCGGTAAGCGTCCAGCAAACTCCGGTAGTTGGCGCCCAGGCTTGGTCCAACTTGAGATGCTCCATTCTCCGTCCGGCCTTCACGACTGGACTCAACGGCTCAAGACCAAGAATATCCGCGCCTGCGCCGCCAAAAAAGCCTGTCTTTGCTTCGCTATGGCCAATTACTTGGCGGTCGCGCTTTGCTGACACGCTGTTTCACTAACCTTGTGGTGAACAATTCGCATCTTTACCGTGTCGCCAGGGAAGTCGAGGTACATTACGTTCTTCTTCAAGCGAACCGGGACACGATTGTTGGCAGACAGTTCGGAGGGTAGGTCATTCAATTCTGATTCGTAGCGCAGATTGTAGACTTCGCAGTTCAATTGCACAGAAACGTCGTAGCGATAGTAGTCCGACTGCGCTGGCGCATGATCAACATCCGCGCCTGCTCTCACATGCGGTGACGCCTCGTTCCGTTTCTGGACGCTGACGATTGTCCCTTCCTGGGACTGCGTGGGCTGGGCGGTTGCCCGAGGAAGCGTCACAGCGCTAACGGCTGCAAGAATACCTATACACAAAACGATTTTCATAGTTCTTCTCCTTGAATCGAATACGAATCCGTGAGCGCAAGCCCTACTCCGCGGGTTCCGCTACCGCAGACCTGTTGCTATCACTCCTGATACATGCAACCGATCAGCGCAACCAAAGACACTTTGAGCAATCCCGTTGCCAGGGCTGAGGACCTTAACTTCTTCGCTAGAGATTCTCAATCTCATTTGGCGCGCCGTGTCGATCACCTGACACCTTGCCAACATGCGGACGGAAGGCCTTCTCATTCCCAGCCTTCCGAACAAACAAATGGATCAAACCCGAACCCCACATTGTGGGCGTGCGCCGCGGCCAGCCTGAATTCAGTCTTGGGGCATGTTCTCTGGGGGACCGACCCGCGGAGACAAAGACTTGTCAGAACGGGAAGCGCACCGACAGAATCCAGCGATGGTTGTATTGGTGAAACCGCGTCGCGGCGATCTGCACGCCACCGCCAAAGCTCAGATGGAGCCGCTCCGCCAGCGGAAAGCTGCCCAGCACCACTCCCGGCGTCAGGAAAACTTCCTTCTTTCCGTCCAATGTGCCGCCCGACCAAAATATGGAATTTTGCTCGATCATGGGCCAGATTTTGCCCTTGATCTTGTAATCGACGGCGCTATTGAAAACGATTGCCCGGCCCAGGACATTCGCGCCAGTGGCGGGAAGATTCGCGCCAATCGTGCTCTGAATGTCCACCGGACCCAAGCCCTTAGCGGCGGCGAAAGTAGGGGATAAGACGGTGTGGCCCAGGCCGTTCGGGGTAGTGCCCGTAGGGAAGGAACCAGCAAGAAAGAATCCCACAAAGTAGTCGCCCTTGCCCTCGGTTGCGGAAAACGCCCGGAACTTCACTTGCCACGAGAGATCTCCGAATCCATCCGGGGTCTTCGATTGATGCACGAGGTAGCCCGGCGGAAATATTCCCACTTCGAAGCGTGTTGTAGGGATGATTTCCAGACCTCGTGAGGTGCCATAGTTCGAGGTCACCGTGCCGCCGGAGGGATCCTGCTGCCAGGACATGTCGTAACGGTATTGCTGGACCAGCATGACGTGAGTTGTGACTATGGGCGAAACAAAATGAGGCTGGCTGACACGCGCTTCGTCCACCTTGCGTGCCCAGGCGTGCACCCAATCGTCCTGTCGGCGGCTACTGCCGCCGCCGGCATCGTTCAGATTCGAACCGTTTTGACCAAGTACGGCGGACTTCAGTCCGCAACCGTCCGCAGACGGGCCGCACAACGAAAGATCTGAAACCGAACTGGAAAATGGGTATGCATCGTTTTCGCCTGAACTCTGAGCCTGTAATGTGGTGGCAGAAACCGAGATGAGGATAGCGATGAAGCAGAAAGAAATGTCTACGGACGAGGTTCCCAGTTTGAATGCCATTCTCTTGGTCCCTTCTCATCAGAGTTTCAATCGGCGCACCTCAGTCTGTCGGTATGTCGGAGCGCGCCATTTGTAGCCTTCTAGCTCCATCCATGATCCTTCTCGGTTGATATGCATCCATGTCTCCAAACGTTACCTCGGCAACAGGCACAAGGTTTTCCTACTCAAGATCAGTACCGCGCAGGAGAATGAACCATCGCAGCGTCCACATCCGGACAGCGAGTCAGCTAGTCGACGGCGCCAGCTTCCATGCCTGTCGAATCCTCAGGCGGACGAACTCACAAAGCCCTCCACCACAACGATCAAATGCAGTGCTTTGAGTCGGAAGGATGTTTGGAAATGCAAATGCATTCCTGACTTCCGAAAAGGAGGCTCATATGAAGCCCATAAGCCGTACAGCAGTTTGCACCGTACTCTTCCTGGTTGCGCTGGGAACCGCATTTGCGCAGCAGATCAAAACCGACTTTGATCATCAAGCCAATTTCTCTCAGTACAAGACCTACTCCTGGCAGGAAATCAAGCCAGCGAATTCGCTCTGGGACGCCCGAATCAAGAATGCGGTGGATGCCCAATTGGCAGCCAAGGGCTGGACTCAGGTGGCCAGCGGTGGCGATGTGGCTATCGTGGCGATTAAGACCACCCAGACTCAGAGATCACTTCAGACCTTCTATGACGGCTTCGGTGGAGGATGGGGCTGGCGAAGATTCGGGGGCGGAGGGTTCGGCGAGGCGACGACAACCGAACAGGACTACAAAGAGGGAACCCTGGTCGTCGACCTGTACGACGCAAAAACCAAGCAGTTGATTTGGCGCGGTAGCGCCGAGGACACTCTGTCCAACAAGGCCGAGAAAAATGAAAAGAACCTGGACAAAGGTGTAGCGAAGATGTTCAAGAAGTTCCCTCCAGCCTCGGCAAAAAGCTAAGAGCTGGAATGCGAGTAACGCACCCAAACGCTGATTAAAAAACGCTGATTCAAGAGGAGACCAGAATGGACAGCAACATGGACAGCAACTATGTGTCTCTTTGCGGAGTGATGTGGTGCAGGTTCGGCCAACAAGACGCAGGCAAGGAACTGCTCAGGGCTGCCGATTCTGGGGATCCAGATATGAAAGTACTGGCCGGAGCGATGTTTGTGAACGGTATGCGTCGCTTGAGAGAGTCGGAAAAACGGGCGCAACCTGTTCCCGCACAATACTTGGGGGAGAACCATTTGGAGGAGAACCATGTGGATCAGATCATGCGCTGTGTGTAGGGGACTTTTGCGCAAGTTCCGGTTGTGCGATTCCGTGCGTTGTCGATGCGGATGGATTTGATAGGGCGATTGGAGTTTGAAGGCTGATCGCAGCCGGCTTACAGAAGGTATGAGATCAAGGAGGTTGTCATGGCAAAGGTGATCGAGTTTTACATACCGACGCGTTTTCGGAAACCGTTGAAGGGATCTCCGCAGGCGCAATCCGGAAAACTCATCGAGTTTTGTTCGCAGACGCGGAAATCAGCCTAGCATCACAGCAACCGGTACAACGCTCAATCAGATTGTAAGCACGGTAAGGTTTGTGTTTGCTCTTGCTTGTTCCTGGGTACAGAACACGAATGCGGTCGAATTCACCATGGATAAGGAAAACGCGATGAGTGACGAGAAGAAAGACAAGATGATGCAGGATGGAGTTTCCAGAAGGAGCGTCTTGGGCATCGGCTCCGCTGCTTTGGCTGCGGCTGCATTCGCAGGATTAAGTGCCCACGCACAAACGCGGGAAGGTACGCAGAAGGCAGAAGGCGACCATTCCTCGAGTAACCCTGGACAGGAGAACAAGCCGCTTCTGGCCGAGAATCCCAACTCAAACACACCTCCGCCGACGGACAATGGGGATGTCGGTCCCATTTGGTACTCCTATGATGTGACGAAAAAGCGCATCCAAGAGGGCGGCTGGACTCACCAGGTGACGCAGCGCGAACTGCCATCCTCCACCGACATAGCCGGCGTCAACATGCGCTTAACGGCGGGCAGCTTTCGCGAACTGCATTGGCATACAGCCGATGAGTGGGCCATCATGCTCTATGGAAATGCCCGCGTCACGGTACTGAATCCTGATGGAACAATCTTTATCGACGACGTGAGCAAGGGCGATCTGTGGTATTTCCCAGCGGGCTATCCTCATTCCATCCAGGGCCTTGTGCCAGACGGATGCGAGTTCCTCCTGGTCTTCGATCAGGGCATGTTTTCGGAAGACAATACATTCCTTATCTCGGAATGGGTGGCGCATACGCCTCCTGACGTGTTGTCGAAGAACTTTGGACTGCCAGAGAGCGCTCTCACCAATCTACCGACTGGTTCGCTTTACATCTTTCCCGCAGACTTGCCCAGGTCATTGGCGGAGGATAGGGCAGCAGTTGGGGGAAAGAAAGTGCAGTCTACCATCGAGTACACCTTCAAAATGGAAGCGATGGCGCCGACCAGGCGAACTACTGGGGGAGAAATACGCATCGTCGACTCGCATAACTTTCCTGTCGCAAAGAATGTCGCTTCCGCCCTGAACATCATCAAGCCCGGAGGTATGCGCGAACTCCATTGGCATCCCAATGCCTCTGAGTGGCAGTTCTACATGGCGGGGAAGGGACGAATGACTGTGTTTATGCCGGTTGGGTCGGCACGTACCATGGACTTCAAGGCCAACGATGTCGGCTTCGTTCCATTCAATGCTGGTCATTATGTGCAAAACACCGGCGATACTGACCTGGTGTTTCTGGAGATGTTCAAGGCGAGCGAAGTCGTGGACTTCTCTCTCAATCACTGGATCCGGCGGCTTCCTCCAGAAATGGTTTATTCGCATTTGAAGCTTGATAGGAATGCGATCCAATCCATTCCGGCGGAAAAACTGGAGATCCTGCCGCGATAGCTCGTCGCTGAGAAGACCCGCGATGGAGAGGTACTGTTCCCCGAGCACGGGAGCGGCACCTGCAATTCTCAGACTGCGGTGTTTTGTGACTATCAATGTCAGGGGAAATTATGTTCGAAGGACTCTTGCAGCCCACACATCTGTTGGTAATCTTTGCAATTGCTTTGCTTGTGTTCGGCCCTAAGAAACTTCCCGAACTCGGCAAGGGAATCGGAGAAGGTATCCGTGGTTTCAAGTCGGCGATCAAAGAGCGCGAGGATGCCTCCAGCAAAACCGCCATCGCCGATCATGACTCTAGCCCTCGATGACTGTCATTCTTTGCGCCGAAGAGTGATGTGGCACACTTCGTTTTAATGCAGGCGCACCGCTGCCGAAGCTGGCGACCGCAAGAGGACGTTGCCGTCAAGGTGCGACTTGGCTACATTCTGGGTCAAAGGGCTTCCGTAGTGCTTGATCGGCCCTTACTCGGCTCGGTCAGCAGTACAACGCAGCGAGGTCTCGAGTGTCGGCAGGCTCATAGCGCGTCGGTATTTGGACGGTCTCCAGGGCTGCCATCTCTTCTAATCGAAGTGGAGGTCCAAGTAACCCGAGGGTTCCAGGTCATTAAATGAATGGATCCATTGCCCTGTTGGCTCTCTGTCAATCCTTCTTCTGACTGGAACACAACGTGCACTCGCGATGTCAGAGAGTGGGGCCAAAATGGAAACGCAAGTATTCACATTTGCAAGTTCGCCTTTCGTACCAGTCGCCATCGGGTTTTTTGGCTTGGGTACCGGCTACTTCATCTGGGGTGGTCAGGCCTTGTTTGGTTTCCCGAAGAGCAGTCCCGAAGTCAACCGGACACTGGGCTTATGGGGTTTCTGGATGCCGGGGTTCATGCAGTTCCTCACGGGCATCTATCTGCTGACTGGACTGACTTGGTTCAACGTCTTCGGCAAAGCGGCTCCTCTATACATGGCGGGCCTCGCCTTCACAGCTTACGGCATTCACTGGTTCGCAATGTCCTACCGGCGATATATCGAATCCAGCGCCCAGCCGGATGGCTGGATGGCGATAGCATTCCTGTTTCTCAGCATGCTTGGAGTTGACGTCTTTTGGCGTGCCGGAGACATCCCCGTAATGCTTATCTTTGTCGGCCTGACCTTGATCTATGCGATTGAAATTCCTACGCGCTTACTGTCCTGGAATCCAGGTGGCCGCCTCGTAGGGCTGTTCCAATTCATCACTGGTATCTGGCTGATGTATTGCACGTATGCCATGACGGTAGATTTGGCGTTGGGCGCCAAAGCCTGGGTCTAGAGAGTTTTTCACACAGAGTTTTTCACACAGAGTTTTCACACTATGACGAGATTACGGTGGATGAAATACGGTGTCACTTGTCTGCTTGTAGTCACCTCCGCGCGCTCACAATCGACGGCCGTTCGCACGGCCGCCGACGCACCAGCCCACATCTCAAAAGCGCCTGCATCATCGAACTTACTGCGAGCTTTGGACAGCTCTCTCGAAGCGGTCATTTCGAAAGTGTCACCGGCTGTGGTCCAGATTGTGGTCAATGGGTACGGCCCCTCGCAGGATCATGAACACGCCACCGCGCGAATCGTCCGCCAGCATGCCATTGGCACAGGGATCATCGTCGACC
>WNFE01000800.1_pt1 | contig 22495 bp, 15 predicted proteins | sample 5400451 | NCBI WGS metagenome assembly WNFE01 (sample SAMN13153344, study PRJNA577476) | soil metagenome | isolation source: 200 cm saprolite under Douglas fir tree site 2 hole 2 | place: USA:California | collected 2015-04-18
TAGGAGGCGGCAACGTTGAACCTGCCTCTAAGAGTCCCTTCCAGCGCAGTTGATCGCAGAGCGTCTCTACACGCCTGACGGGGATGTTTATAGCCTGCGCCAGCTGCTCGCAGGTATGCTCTTCTGCGCAAAGCGAGAGTAGACGTGCTGTAACAGTATTGAGTCTCACAAGACGCAGCGGGTAGTCGCAGACGGCTACCGCAGTCTCATCCTGCGGTACGATACGAATACCAGATGGCAGGCGGTAATGCCCAGGTCGAGGCTGGCGATAGGGCGTATTCATATTACACGCCTGGTGCGAGTTAGAAAGATCTTGAAAAAAGAGGGGTTTAGCAGCTCCATGGAAACGCTCCTCTCTCATTTACATGGTCAGGCATGAGACCAGAGCGCAGCGACCGGCGCTGCAAGTTCACGTCCCTGTGCGCGGCCAGCCAGTGCCGAGGGCTGCCGGGTGGCCGGGTCCAGCGGGTTCAGTCCGATAGCCGTTGCCGATGCTGCATCGGGCGCGATCACCAGTACCTGGCTCCCCTCTCGTTCCAGGGCCGCTGCTTCCGCATCCGTGCCAGCCCCGAAGTAATTCGCGTTTGCTCCCAGTGGGTTCAGGATCAAAACGCGATCATTGCCCCTTGCCAGGTCTGCATTCGTCGCCGAGCGCATTCCGCCATCCATGTAACGACGCCCCGCAATGGTCACAGGCGGCCAGATACCAGGAACGGCACAACTGGCCGCGACGGCATCAACCAGAGAGACACCCGACTCTCGATCCATGATGTATTCCTCGCCGGTCTCGGTATCTACCGCGACAATCAAAAGACGCTGCTGCGACCACGTCTGAGCGGGAAGCCGGGCCTCTATGATGGCATGCCGTTCCGCTTCCGAGATCGTCGGAGCGGCCAGAGCATACGCTCCAATCCGCGCCCGCATCGCTTTGAGGTCAGGACCCGCCCCTGCTACCGCTTGACTAAACGCCTCCATCATCTGAGTGACATCGAACGCCACCATGCGCTCCTTCGACTGCTCGACCGGTGTCAGCTGAGAGGCGAAGAGGCTCTCGAGATCGGCCCCGCTGGCGATTTGAGCACCAACCACTGATCCGGCAGAAGTCCCTATGATGACGTCAGCTCCCCGCACATCCACACCGGTATCGTGCAAGCCTATGAGGATGCCCAGCTCCCAGGCTACACCGGCCACGCCTCCCCCTCCGAGAACCAGCGCTCGCGTTCTTGTCTCATTCGATTTCATCATGCGTCCTCCAAAAAAACAGCATGTATCAATCACAAGGAGAAGGCACCATCGAATAATTCCTCGACGGTACTTCTTCCTTATCTTATCACCTCATGCTCTTGTTTTCGACAGTCAACAAATGACCCCTTTCCCAAAAACTGCCAATCAAAAAGGTAGACCACCTCAACGAAAATGGGTCTAGTTTGACACCGACAAGGTAGACCACCTTGACCCTCACGACGAAAACCAGTACCATACCCCAAATAGTGATCTTCACAAGTGAGGTTCTTCATACTCATACCACAGGTTCTGAATACCAAGGGAGCGGCCAGACGCCTTGGATGCTCTGAAACCCGGATACATAAACTGGCGGCAACAGGCAAACTCAAGGCATATACGTATGGAGAGGAGGGCGAACTCATCGAGCAGACCAAAGATGTGAGGAAACGAAGAGCAGAAAGACGTAGTGGATATCATAGAAATTGATCTAGGTTGGAAAAAGAAAGAAGGGACACTCCTCATGGTCGTCGTTGACAAACCATTCGGCAAATATGCCCACCCTGAAGTCGAACGAAAATTCTTAGTAGCCACCATTCCACCTGATACCACTTTCCGTGCAGATATTCTAGACCACTATATTCCCAATACCACACTCCGTTTACGGAGAATGCAGACTGAGCACGAAGTCACGTTTAAGCTTGGACAAAAATTACGCGTTCATCCTCACGAGACGCGGGTCATTTTCCATACGAATTTTTACCTCTCGGAAGCTGAGTATGTTTTCTTCGCTTCTACTCTGCCCTCTCATCGACTTGAAAAAAGACGGTTCAGATTCCATGGAGGAACGATTCCCATGGCTATTGACCAATTTCAAGGACAACTCGAAGGCTTAGTGATCGCAGAAGTAGATTTTGGCCCGAACGGTGATCCTTCCTCTCTCACCATGCCCTCTTTTGCGCTTGCAGAAGTGACCGATGATGAGCGTTTTACCGGAGCACGTCTCGCTTTGACAACCCCATCACAAGTAAAAGCTCTTCTTGATGAGTTCAACAAAAATCAATCATGACATGTTCAGCGCTCTGGCGACACGTTCGCCGTCGAGAATAGCGTTCTCCACGCGGCGGGGCGCTATGCAGTCTCCGACGCGATAGAGCAGCTTCACCTTGCCCTGGAGCTGGTGATAGAGTGTGTCGTTGGCAGCCTGCGGTGTCGCCATGACCACAAGCGATACATGCTCAAGCTGGCGCGGCTGGCCGGTGTAGTTGTTGATGATGGTTGCACTGTTGGGACCAAGACCCGCTAAAAAGTAGTCGGCGGTCAAGTGCATACCTTTGGCAAGGGCGCGGCGGTACCATAGTTCAAGGTCCAGGGTGATGCCGAGGTCGCCGCCGACATAGAATTGGGGCGTGACGACTTCAACTGTGCAGCCCTTCTCCGCCAGTAATTCGGCGGTGCCCGTCGCCTGGTGAAAGCCGATTTGATCGTAGACGATGACATACGCGCCGGGTTGGGCCATTTTTTCACCACGGATGACCTGCCAGACGGTTGCGACATGCGGCAGGTCTATGCCAGGTATGGATGGGAGCAGCGGGCGTGAACCTGTGGCAATGATGACGGCGTCAGGCTGTTCGCGCTCGATCATCTCCGCTGTTACCTCAACACCCAGCTGTACCTCGACGCCTGCTTCGTGGATCTCGCGCTGCAGGTTGCGCGAGACATCACCGAATTCGACGCGGTTAGGCACGCGTACGAGCAGGTTGACCTGGCCGCCGAGTTCGTGCTGTCGCTCGTAGAGTTTGACGCGAAAGCCGCGTTGTGCCGCGACTCTGGCCGCCTGCATGCCAGCGGGGCCACCACCTACAACTATGACTGTTGGGCGGCGGTTTTCAGAGGGTCCACCTCTATCAGGGGGAACGAGCGGGCGAGCGGGCGACCATAAAGGCCCACTTCGCCAGCCCTCGCCCCTACGGGAATTGGAGGGACGAGCGGGAAGCGAATTTCCCCCGGAAGGATGGAGAGCCTTCCCAGGTTGCGGCTGATGGGTGACAGCGATTGCCGGGAACTGGAGTTCGTTGCCCGTGGCAGGCGTTTGAATGCAGCCGAGGCTAAGGTTGAGGCCCATACGTCCAATGCAGTATTGATTACAGGAGATGCAGAGGCGGATGGACTCGGTACGGCCTTCGCGAGCCTTGCGCACGAAGGCAGGATCACAAATCTGGCCGCGCACGACATCCACCATATCAGCTAACCCTTCGCGGAGGATACGCTCAGCCTGTACGGGGTCTTTGATGCGGCCGGTACAAAAAACGGGAAGCTTGACTACTTCGCGAATGCCCGCTGAGACGAAGAGTTGATACCCTGGCGGCGTATGCATCGAGCCTTCTACCATGTAGAGGTTATGGAATTCGCCGATACTGGTGTTGATGAAATCGAGCTGGCCCGCTGCCTCCAGGCCTTTGGCGATTTCGCGCACGTCATCGAGTGTCAGCCCTGCCGGGATCAGTTCGTCACCACACAGCCGGATGCCAAGGGTAAAATCACGCCCGATTTCGGCACGCACGGCCTGGATTACTTCCAGGGCAAAGCGCATGCGGTTTTCCAGCGAGCCGCCGTAGGCGTCGGTACGCCGGTTGTAATAGGGTGAGAAGAACTGGCGTATCAGTGAACTATGTGAGGATTGCAATTCCGCGCCATCGAAGCCGCCTTCGCGCACGTGACGCGCTACAAGGGCATAGCCGCGCACGATCTCGGCGATCTCTTCCGGCTCAAGCTCTTTGCACATCTCGCGATGAATGGGGTCCGGCAAAGGTGATGGTCCGAGGACGGGGCGACGCGAGTAGATGCTGCTGGCCTGCATGCCGTTGTGGTTGATCTGCGCGAACATGCGGGTACCGTGTTCGTGAACTGCGCGGGTCATACGTCGATAGGCGAGAATCACGTGGGGGTCAAAACCATGGATCAGTTTTTGATAAGCCCAATCGCTCGGGTGAACCGACTGCTCCTCTGTAATGATGAGGCCACAGCCACCCTTCGCACGCTCGGTATAGTAGGCGATGAGGCGCGGTCCGGGCAGGTTCTCCTCGGCCAGATTCGTCAGGTGGGCTGCGAAGACGACGCGGTTAGGAACAATCGTCTGCCCGATGCGTATGGGTGTGAATAAGTATTGGTACTGGCCTGCCATAGTTTGAAACTGCCTTCCAAATGTGATTTCACACTACGCGAGATGTTCCTGTGATGGCGCTCCATGACTGCGAGCACGCCCCTGTAACACCAGTACAGCCAGCAAGGCGGCTCCTAGTGTGACCCCTCCAGCAATGGTAAAGATGCCTTGTGGGGGCGTCCACAGACTGACCACAGCCACCAGCAGGGGACCGATAACGCCGCCCAGTGCTGCGCTTGCTCCCCTGATCCCCATCACCTGGGAGCTATGTTCCGGTGCCGCTATATCCAGGTACGCCGCACTTAACGCCGGTGACACCAGCGCGCCGCCTATCCCGGAAACCACGGCCACCAGGACAAGCCAGCCAAACTGCTGTAGGAAGATCAGGCCAGGGAAGAGCGCGCCGCTCAAGAGCAGGCCAAGCACGATAAGCGGCTTTCTGCCATAACGGTCGCTCAACTGGCCCAGGCCTGCTTGCCCGATCAGCATGGCCAAGCCATACCCACCCACGATGATCCCCAGCTGTGTGGGTGTCAAGAGGAGGCGGTTATACAGGTAGAACATCATCTGTGGCTCGATGAAGGCAAAACCAAAGATAGCAATGAAATCGAGCAGCAGGAGCGTGGCGAACAGAGACAGCGGCCGGGGCAGGGATGAAAGCGATCCCCGCCGTCCCGCGCTCGGCGGCTGCGCTTGTGCGCCAGCCAGGACTGACCGGGTCTCTGGAACCAGCACGAAGGCGAGCAGCAATGCGACCAGCGCCAGGACAGCAGAGACGCCAAAGGGGGCAACGAAGCCCCAGTGCTCAAAAAGGATCCCGCCCACTGCCGGACCAAAGATGAATCCCGCGCCATAGCTGCCCATCACGATGCCCGTCCACCTGGCCCGCTGGTGCTCAGGGACGGTATCGGCGATCATACCCAGAACTGCCGGGAGCAGTCCCGCCGTGATGGCTCCCTGGAACAAACGGATGGCAATATACCAGCCGGTTGACGGCGCCAGGACAAACGCACTATTGGCGATTACTTCACCGGCCAGAGCCAGCAAGATCAGGGGTTTTCTGCCGAAGCGATCGGCGAAGGAGCCCAGAAAAGGGGAGAGCAAGAATTGCGCGAAAGCGAAGCTCATCGACATCAACCCCAGGGCCGCCACTCCTGAGCCGAGTTCACCCAGCCGCTTGGCAAAGACAGGCAGGACAATGCCGTAGCCGGTCATCATCAGGGCGATACTGGCTGAAAGCAGCAAGAGAACCCTGCGTGTCTGTGCAGGGAGTGCTTCTCGTGATGGCAGTGCTGGCCGTCCTTCAGCTGCGCTGACTAATGCTCCGGTGACGCGAAAAAGTGGTTGTGTACTCATGCGCCTGTCCCTTATGCTTTACCTTACCTGGCAGTTCTTCCATACTTGCCCGGTAGATCATGCCTAATTACAGTGTTAGCTACAAGTAGTATACCTCGCCGAGCGTTTCAGGAACGTTTCATGAGAAGTCCAAGGTGAGGACCTTAAGGTAAGTTTCCAGCGTCATCAAGTCAGGATACACGGCTTGGAATAAATGAGCATTGGAACCTTCTCCGGCCAGGACATACCTTCCCTTGGGGCCTAATGCATGCCGAAGACGTGGTCACCTTCCTGGGCTTGGAAGAGGAGCAAAACATCACGATCCGCACGCGAGAGCATGGAGGAAATTCCACCTCTTCTATTCTATCATAGGAGCACAACGTCCAAATGACCGATGTGTTTTTGGCTCTGCTCAGGTATACTTCCCAAAACGAGAAGAGCTATCCCAGGAGCACACTTCATCAACATGAGGGGGCCTTGCGCAAGCATGTCCCAGGAGATCAACATGAGAGAGCAGAGCAGGAACGAACACCACCTACCCGTTCTCGACCAGCAGACGGTCAGCATGCTGATGTGTCAGATCCTCGATCGGAAAGTCGTGGAACTGCTCCAGTGGCAGATCCAGGCGATGGCTGACCAGACAGGGCATGCTACGAGTGGCGTGTACCGTTTAACAGGAACTGGGCGAGATCACGATCGAGAGGTGGAGTGGTCGGGAGTCTTGAAAGTGCTCTGTCAGGCACCTGAAGGGCGTGCTCCTGCCGGAAGCGAGCAGGTCCATGTCCTCTATTGGAAGCGCGAAGCCCTTGTTTATCAGTCAGACCTGCTTGATGATTTGCCAGGCGGAGTGAGGGGACCACGCTGCTATAGCATCATGGAACATCCCGACGAGTCGGTGTGGCTCTGGCTGGAAGACGTGAAGGAAATCTATGGGCCACGCTGGCCGTTGGAGCAGTATGCGCGAGCAGCCCGGTGCCTTGGACTGATGAATGGAGCATATCTGGCTGGACGACCGCTTCCCTCCTATCCCTGGCTGGTGAGAACGGGCTCGCCGCGTGGTCTGCTGGAGCACTTTGGTTGGATGTGGAAGATCGTTCACGATCCGTCCGCCTGGCAGCACCCCCGGCTTTGTGCTGCCTTTCCTCTTCCCATCGCTTCCCGCCTCCTGAGACTATGGGAGAACCGCTCTGTTTTGCTCGACGTGCTTGAGCGGCTCCCGCAAACCTTCTGTCACCTGGATGCCTGGCACGGGAACCTCTTCGCGGCCCCGCAGGGGGATGAAAAGCACCAGTTGATCGCCATTGACTGGGCCGTACCGGGTCTGGGAACCATTGCCACCGACATTGGCGACCTCTTCGCGCCCAGCTTCAGCCTGTTCAGGGTCGAACCATGTGACCCGCGCACACTCGATACCGCGATCTTCGAGAGCTATCTGGAAGGACTCTCGGCTGCTGGTTGGCGGGGAGACCGCAGCATGGTGCGCTGTGCCTTTGCCATCTTTACGGCCCTCAAGTATGGGTGTTTCCTCCACTGGCTCTCCCAGATCAGAGACGAGAGCCTGCATGCCTCCTGGGAGCGCAGAACGGGACATCCGCTCGATGAGTGCGTTCAGAATCAAGCCAGTTTGATCTACTACTTGCTTGATCTCGCAGACGAGGCTCGCCACCTGATCAATGCAGTGTGAGAGGTCGTCCAACCGGACATGACCAGGATGGCCTGTGCTTTTGGCTCTTCTTCAATACATTTCTTTGGTTCAGCAAGTGAGCAGCACTGGTTTGCGAAAAAGCCAAACCTATTTCCATTTACGTAGAAACCAATTTACCGCGCGTCGGGACTCTCTGCGCTTGGCTGCCCACTGGCAGAGAAGAACGCTTCTTCCCTCGTCCCGCCCTCTGCTTCTTGCGGCTTCATCGAGCAGATCCACAGCGAGAGCGAGGCAGGCTGCATCGTCTCCTGGACCACCGCAAGCAACTGCTCGTGGATCTGTTCCAGGTCCACCTGATTGCTGAGCGTGGCGCTGAAGGCAGCCAGGGTCTTTTCCGCATCATACTTAGAGCGGTAGAAGTGCCGATCAATCAGGTTTTGGAGGCGCCAGCGCAGGGGCTGGAAGAGTGCTGCAATCACGAGCGTGGAAACGATGATCACCACTGGCTGAGCCTTCTGTCCCGTGACCAGCCCGACCAGGCTTTGCAGTCCGAGAATCAGGCCAGCGTAGATGGCCGTCAGTAGACCAGTCAGCAGACCATAGACCAGGGCCTTGTTAATCAGCGTGTCAATCTCCCAGAGCCGATAGCGCAGGATGGCGATCCCAAGGGAGAGTGGGAAGGAGAGCAACAGGCAGAGGGCGACGGCTGTCAGGGCCAGTTGATAGGGCGCTCCTGCGGGCGAAGTCGGGTCGTAGAGCACGGGAAAAACCTGAGAAAGCACAGTGCCGCCAACATACACAGCAGCTGGCACCAGGAAACCGAAGGCCACCCATTTGGTCTGCTGGCGCTCAAGGGGACGAGACACCCGACGATAGCGGTAGACTTGTGTCGACACCAGGATGGCCTCCTCGCCGAGGAACAGGAGCAAGCCAAATTCGTGCGGGGGCGTGTTCGGAGGGAAGAACGCGTGCGAGACGATTCCGGCGAGACCCACGACCAGAGTCCAGCGGGTCCAATGTGGCACGAACCGTCCTGAAGGAAACAGCGAGAAGACGAGCACAAGCAAAAACTGCCACAAGGAGATCAGGCCATTGTTGGGTATCTGCCAGAGGGAATCCCTCGCCGCCGATACGACATCCGTCGCAGGCGACGTGCTAAACGACACAAGCAGGAGTGCCACCAGCAGTGCCATACGGTCGTCCGGTCTACGCCAGATGATGAGCGTACTCAGTATCAAGTAAAGCACTCCTGAGGCAAGCGTGAGCGCGATCACAAACGCGGCGTAGCCATCAAGAGACCAGCCCACTCTGCTGAGCAGTTTGGCTTGTTCAGATGTGATTTGCCAGTAAGAACTGGTACCCTCAACCCACAATGTGTGCAATTGTGCCAGGAAGACGGGGAAGCTGGCGAAGAAAATCCCCAGCGTGAGGACGACCAGGACCATCCATGCCCCTCGGCCAAGCATGATCCAGCGCCCATGTAAGCGTGCATAGCTGAACCGTTCATGGCTCGCCAACATGGTGGGTGACGTCTGTTGACCGTTCATGCAGCTATCTCTTTCTCATGGTGATCAATCGAGCAACCGTCCTTCAAGGAAGAGAGGTCATCCTGAGAGGCTCCAGCGCGAATGCGCGCCCGCAACGGGGAATACGTTACGCACTTTGCCATTGAGTTGCACACCCTTTTCACCATCGGCGTCCTCGCCTTTTTTCTTCTCCCAGACTCGCCTCGCCGAAACACCTCTTCTGCTAGTATACGATGGAATAGTTACCAGATCGTAACGACAAGCGTAACGATCTATCACCAACAGCAACGAGGTTGCGCAAGAACCGGCTTATCCATCAAATCATACCTTCTCCTGGCCCTTCCTCTGTATGGGCCGAGATTTCATCGTTCGTAACGCTTGTCGTTACGATCAGGAGACGGCTCTCTGCTATGATAAGACTCAGGGAGGCCCGACCACGGTGTAGAGCAAGGTCTCCTGATCGTTGAAGTATGGTTGAGATCGTTCTACGCTTCTTTCATGGAGGATGGTATTTTGATGAAAAAGCAAGGATTGCCTCTGCGTTTTTTGCACCTGTTGGTCGCCTTAATTCTAGCGGTTGGGATTATCTATGGGGCCACCGCTGGAGTGGGTCCACTGCCGCCGCTGGGCCCAGTGTTGAATCCGGGAACAGGTGTGTGGACTTCGGCGAATGCAGCGCGGCCATTCCAGAGCGAAACACTGCATTTCGCGGGTTTACAGCAACCCGTGACGGTTATTTTCGAGACAAACGGAACTCCACATATCCAGGCCACGACAGATAGCGATTTGTTCTGGACGATAGGCTATTTGCAAGCACGCTTCCGGCTGACCCAGATGGATCTGACTCGTCGTCAGGGTGAGGGACGGCTCTCTGAAATTCTCGGACCAAAGGCGCTCTCATCCGATCAGTTCCAGGTGATGCTGGGTCTGGACCGAGCAGCGCAACTCGACTGGCTGACCCTTCCAGCAGGCAGCTCAATCCGACAATCCCTCCAGGCTTATGCAAATGGCGTAAACAGGTGGATTGATGAGGCCAGGCAGAGTAACTCCCTGCCCTTTCTGTTCAAATTGCTCAACTACCAGCCACGACCCTGGACACCAATCGATACTCTGGTCATCCAGGGAGTGATGACGCAACAACTGGATTTTTCGACAACACCGCTCGAATATATGATGATGGTCAAAACGCTGGGCTACGATCGTACCATGCAGTGGTTCCCGGTGTTGCCAACCGATGTGCAGCATCCCTACGATACGCGTGCCTACCAGAAACCGACTCCTCTGGCCCCACTCCCCTCACAATTGGAGTTCGGCCAGTCCACACTCCTGGGCATCGCTGATACGGAGCAGCAGATCAAGGCACTGCCTAACGCCATGGGTGACGGTTCGGCGAGCAACAATTGGGCGGTCAACGGTCCTCTAACGACCTCGGGCAAAGCCTTGATGGCTGGCGATCCACACCTGCACTTATCCCTGCCGTCCACCTGGTACCAGATAGCTGGCAGTTCGCCCAGCTATACCTTTAACGGCGTGAGCGTCCCCGGCGTTCCACTGATTCTCATTGGGCGCAACCAGCACATCTCATGGAGCATGACCAACGTGCAAAATGCATCAACGCTCTTTTATGTTGAGAAAACCGACAGCGCACATCCGCATCAGTTCTACTGGAACGGTGCCTGGCACCAGATGCAGCACATCGTTTACGATATTCCGGTGAAAGGACATGCGACAGTGCAGCAAGATGTCTATCTGACCGTGCATGGACCAATCTTTCCGACGGATCATGGCATCCCAGGCGAGACGCTTTCGGTGGATTGGATGGGTGCCCTGCCCTCGACCGATAGCGAGGCCATGATCAACGTGCTGAAGGCTGCTAACTTTCGCCAGTTTCGCGATGCGCTGAGCAGGTGGAACGCACCTACATTGAATTTTATCTATGCTGACGAACAGGGAAACATTGGCATGATCTCACCCGGCTACTACCCAATCGTCAAATCTGGCGCGCCCTGGCTCCCCTTGCCTGGCACGGGTGAAGCAGATATTACAGGCAGCATCCCTTATGATGCCGTGCCGCAAGTCTACGATCCTCCCAGCCACCGAGTGTTTACAGCGAATCAGCGACCAGTGGGGAATGATTACCCGTATTATATTGGCACCACCTGGAATGATTTCGACAACGGCTACCGAGCCAACGAAATCTCCGCCGAATTGAACAACATGCAGAGCCTGACGATGCATGCTATGGAGCGCATGCAGAACAGAGTCCACGATTACCTGGCCAACTTGATCGTGCCAGAGCTGCTTAAAACCCTGCAACAGCGTCCGCTCGGTGGGAACAGCCAACAGGCGCAAGCGCTGTTACAAAGCTGGAATGAGAATATGGATGTGGATTCACCTGCTGCGGCAATCTGGTGGACCTTCTGGACGCACTATCTCACGGACACCTTTAAGCCATGGTGGCAAGCCTATCATGTCCCGATCACGCAATATCCCGAGTTAGCGGTTAGTCCTGGCCAGACCTCACTGGATGAAGATTTGGAGACCTGGACGTTGAGCGATCCACACAACGCAGCCTTTACGTTGCCCAACGGCACCAAACGAGACGCAAGCACGGTCATGCTCCAGGCTTTTCAAGAGAGCATCGAAGCACTTAGCCAGACCCTGGGAAATGATCCCACACAATGGCAGTGGGGCAAGCTGCATACGCGCGAAATCGCCTCACTGCTGGGAGTCGAGGCGCTGAGCTATGGCCCAAAGGCCAGTGACGGCGACCAATGGACCCTAAAGTCCTTTGGAGGCGGAGTGCTGAGCGAGAACAATCCCGTGCTCAGCACATCGAAACATGGACCAAGCTGGCGTATTATCGTGGATTGGGGGAGCGGACAGGCCGAAAGCGCCTATCCAGGTGGTCAGGACGAGAATCCAGCCTCGCCCTGGTATGAAAACCAGATCTCTCACTGGTGGAATGGGCAATACTCTCCTATGATCGATGGCGCAACCGCACGTCACCAACCCGGCGGCGTGATCTGGACACTCAGTAAATAAAGAGCGTAAGATGAAAAAAATTGCTTTTATCGTCCTGATCGGGATCGTTGGTGTCACTATCAACTGGCTTGCTTTGCTAGCGGGCTTCTGGTGGCTCACATCTGTCATTGGCCTGCTAATCGGCCTATTCCTGCGTCCGGCAGGTGTGGGCTTCCTCTCCTCACTCTGCGTGGGCGGTATCGGCTGGGGCTTGCCCCTGGCCATAATGGCTATAAGTGCACCAGTGGGGAGTGTAGCGAACGTGATCGAAAGCGTCATCGGGCTATCAGCCACAAGAGGTGTGTTGATGATTGTGCTGACAGTTATGCTCGGCTGCATTTTGAGTATGTTGGGTACGTGGGTGGGTATAGCCGGGAGGAGGGTAGTGGGATAGAGCTTGCGATTTCATGCATATTATGGTGTAAATCACTGGATTCGGGGTCATAATACTGTAAATTTTGAAATTCTGCGGGCGAAATCCGCACAATTACATGGGCGGCATAACAGGCAAGAGTAGGGAGAAAATGCACATCTCACCTCTGCAAGACTGTCCCGTCTGGCTCGGCGGGAAATAGCCCGCCAATTGTCTATTCACCCACAGAATTATCCAGATTTCGCCTGCAGAATCTCAAAATTTACATGACGACCCCTCTTTTTTAGAAATCCTTTTCGTTCCACTGTTCCTCAGAGGCCTAATCCAGATCGCGCAAGCGCTGGCTAATCACCTGTGCGGCGCTACGCACAGCGGCAATCACGGTTGGCAGCGCCGCGTCGTGCAGGCGAAACATTGGACCGGCAACACTGATGCCCGCAATCACCTGTTCGTTTGTGCCGAAAATGGGAGCGGCAACCCCTCTTACTCCCATGTCGACCTCCCCCTCGCTTACCACGTAGCCCGCTGCGCGGATATCTTTCAGTTGAGCGCGGAGCAAATCAGGATCGGTCACGGTATGCTCGGTGTAGCGTGGGAGATCTTCCGCGTTCAGCGCAGTATCGATCTCAGAGGGTTTGAGGTAGGCCAGAAGGACCTTTGCGGAAGCTCCTGCATGCAAGGGAAGCACATGCCCGCGTTCATAGGAAAGCCGGACGTTGTGAGGACTCTCGACACGCTCGATACAGACGACGTGCCGACCCGAGCAGCGGGTGAGCAGTGCTGACTCTCCGGTCTGAGCGACGAGTTCACGCATTACCGGCAAGGCAATTTCCGAGAGGCCCAGGCCTTTGCGCGCAGTGCGTGCAAGCTGGAATATCGCCGGTCCCAGGCGAAATTCTCCGCTGGTATCCCCCTCCTCTATCAGGCCATAGGAGCGCAAACTCGAAAGGTAGCGGTAGGTCGTACTCGGCGACATGTTCAAACGCTCGGCAACTTCTATGGCAGTCAAAACAGGCTGTTCATTAAAAAGCAACAATATATCAAGAGCCCGGTCGGCCGTGGTGTTGCGCGTCGAAGGGGCATTTTCTGACTTTTGCGAGGTGTTCTGCCTCAATGCTCTCACCCTCTCCCTCACTATTCCTGGTTTATGAGATGATAATCCCAAATAATGATATTGCATCATAGCATTCGAGCGCGTTTCTGTCAAATGAGACCGGCATTCAAGAAGGGCTGCTTCCGGCTGGATACTCCCATCAAAGAGCGGCTGCAGCCTGGGATTATGCGAGAAGGCGATGTTCAAACGCATAGTTTGTCTCTATTAAAATGTTGTCACCAGGCCGGTCTGTATCCCGGTTTCCCGCAAAAGAGCAGCGATGATGTCGCTTCCCTGTGCGATATCCGCGACCGGAATAGACGCCGCGACATAATGATCCGGGCGCAGCAGGATGAGATAACCTGCATGGTCCGCTGCTATCTTCGTAAGGGTCTGATCTTGTGCGCGAACAACCATAATCCCAGGCACTAAGCACCAGGCCGCCTTCTGGGGGAGCACGGCCACGCGTCGTACCTGGAGGAGATCCCATACCGGCTGCGTGACAGCCGCGAAAACGCGATCGGGTTGAGCAGTCAGAGCGAGCAAGGAAAAACCATTGCCGAGTATTTCGTCAAGGAGCACCTTCTTTCCCTCTGCTGTCTCGACATAGGGCTGTGGAAAGAGACTTCCGACGAGCGAATGGTTTTTCCGCCGTTCACCCGGCACCAGAAACCCTGACAGAAAGCGAGGCTTCGGCTTATATTTCATCTGAGCAACGTATGCCTGAGCGGGCGGGAAAAGGCTGAGCATGCGAAAAGCGTTCTGAACAGCCCAGGCCGACCAGAAACTGCGCGGCGCCATGACCGTTCCCATGCGCAAAGACAGCCGGATCATGGCCGCCATATGGTCTCGTCGTTCCATTTCGTAGGTAGCGAGGATACCTGACCCGATCTGACCGCGGACGACCGCGGCCAGTTTCCAGGCGAGGTTATGGGCGTCGCGGATGCCGCTGTTCATACCCTGCCCGGCAAAGGGAGGTGTGAGGTGCGCGGCATCTCCCGCGAGGAATACCCTGCCGTCCGACCAGCGGGTCGCCAGCCGGGCGTGGAACCTATAGACGACCTTGCGTGCGATGGTACTGTGTGGATCCGCCTCGTGCGTCCTCAAAAGGTTTTGAATCACCGCGGGAGCCAGAAGGTCCTCATCGCGTTCATGTGGATGCAGCTTAAACTCAAAACGGCGCGTGCGGTTCGGGCCGGGCAAGGTGACGCAGGGCCGCCGCGGGTCGCAGAACACCTTCGTATGAGGAGATGGATTTTCTGAGTTCTCCAGGTCGACGATCAACCAGCGCTCATTGAATGTCGAACCCTCGAGCGAGATCCCCAGGAGGTCTCTCACTGTACTACTGGCCCCATCGCATCCTACAAGATAGTCACAGGCTATGCGCGCTGGCAGCCCTCCCGGCCGCGTGACGTTGAGTACTACGCCGCCAGCATCCTGCGTGAAGGTTTCGAGGGTAGAGCCAAACCAAGTCTCAATATGCGGGAAGCGCTCAAGACCCTCGCGCAGCTGTTTCTCGAAGATCGGCTGGCGGAATGCGCTGCGTCGTGGATACCCATAAGGCGTTTCGGTCGGCTCAACCTTGACGAAACAGTGTCCGCCGGGTGAGTAGTAATGTGAGCCATAGCCCGGCACAACTTCCTTGAGCACTTCCTCGACCAGACCCAGAGCTTGCATCGTACGCAGCGACTCGTCGTCAATAGAGACCGCACGCGCCTCCTGGCCGGTTGAGGTATGGCGTTCTATCAGCAGAGCTCGAATCCCTTCCACACCAAGGAGATTAGCAAGCGTCAGTCCAGTTGGCCCACTCCCAACAATGACAACTGGAAATCGAGGCTCTTCTCCAGCGAGTGAAGTCATGCTGTGCCTCTGCTTCTGTTTAACTGCGCATGAACGAGTGACCCCAGCGATTGAGTGTAGCTGGCTCATGTCGCCAGGTACCGATCGGGCGCCCCTCGTAGATGGTCTCTAGCTCGGCCGAGAGTTCAATCCTGTTTCCATCTGGATCGAGCACAAAGATGAAAAGATTGTTGCCCGGACCATGCCGTCCCGGCCCCCAGGAAAGCTGAAAGCCCTTATCTGCCAGGTGGTCAGCCCAGTCGCGGATGCGCACCCAGTCATCAACCTCGTACGAGTGATGATCAATGCCTTTCTTTTCCGCGCGAAAGATGGCAAACGAATGGTGCTCTCTGTCGCCGCTTGTGCGCAACCAGCACGCGCTCAGCGCTCCAGCATCGAGCATTTTGTCGGAAATTGCCAGGCCGACGATATCGCTATAGAAATGCAGCAACGACTCAGCATCCTCACTTGCTACAACCAGGTGCTGGAGTCGTGCAATAAGAGGCGCTGCCGCGAGTGTGGCACTGCTCTGTTGCGCCTGTCGCCGTGGGAGACCGAAGACCAGGCGGTTGCCATCGGGGTCGGAGAAAGAAAAGGCCTCTTGCGAGAAGAGTGGACTCGGTGACGGCGCCAGGGGAATGCCCCGTTCCAGGAGCCTGGTTCTCAGGGCTGAGAGACCAGCGGTACTGGCGAAGCGGTACGCGCCGAAGCCCAGCGTCCTCGACGCGCCTCTCGCTACAAGCAGGCGCCGCTGCGGTCCCTGGCAGAGCCACAGATCATGATCGATCTGCCCGGCGTGCATACCCATAACGTCCTGATAAAAGTTGACAAGCCTCTCGGGGGCCTCACTCATGAGTTGCATGTGATCGAGTTGAGCCAGCATAAATTAGTCCTTTTGCCTGATACGGGCCTTGCTAGGGTCTCCATCCTTTGGATGATGTACGAGAACGGGCCGATAAATCGGCGGTGGCCGCGATAAATTCGGGCCTTATGTTTCAGCCAGAATGCCATGTTCACTGTAGTAGCGCCGGGCTCCCGGGTGCAGCGGAATGGGCTCAACCCGGCACATCTCCTCGGGTTTCATGGGATAATGCAGCGGGCTCTCCTGGACAGGCAGGTGCCTGTAGCGCGCTTCAAAGTCAGCGCGATCCTCCACGATGACCTCTGCCAGCAGATACGCCACCTCTTCCGGCAAATCAGCGCGCACGATGATTACCCACTGGCTGAAATCTAGCGCAGGAATGGTGTGCTCGATACCAGGCAGATCTCCAGGCTCAAGATCCGCTCGCACGTACCCATAACGCTGGTGGAGGGTCTCTAACACAGTAGGGTCGATGGATAAATAGCGTACCGTCTTATGCTGCAGGTGGCGCGGCCAGATCATCATCGCCTCGTGGAAGAGCGCATCAACCTCTCCGGTGGCAAACCAGGTAAGTGGCGGGAGTGGAGTATCCGCGACGAACCACTTTCCTCCCCACTGCTCAAGGGAGTCCCAGGTCGCATCATACTCGTTGAGAAGCTTCTCAACGGCGTAGCCAATGACATTGATACCATCGTTGTAGCCGGTGGCAATGCGCAGCGGCGGTTGTTTCGTAATGAGGTCTGCCAGCGTGTGCAAAGCATAACGATCAGCCACCCCGGCCTCAACCGCAAGCAATAAACGGTCCCGGTGAGGAAGCGCCGCTATTGCCCGCAGGTTGGAATGCTCCTGTGTATAGACTCCACGTCCCTGAAAAGCCATCGCAGCCGTCACGGTGGGCGTGGTGAGGGCTATATCTACGGTGCCATCAAGAAGTGCGTTCATGTTGTCAAAATAGCCTCGCCCGGTGTGTATAGTGAAGGTCGATGCTTTGGCCGTCCGCCAATGCATGCCTGTGGTCATCCAACCGCACGCGCCGGTGAGGTTTTCGTTTCCCCACCCTCCCATGAAGCGCAGGTGGACTTCCAGGTCGCTCTTCCCCCAGTCGAGTTCGGGGATTCTTTTCATGCCTGACCTCCTCTGTCAACAGTGCGATATCTCTGCTCTCAGATTATCTTACCGAAATTCGAGATATGGATGTCGTTTTACAGGAATATATAGCATGAGATCTTTCGTTTTGTCAAGATAGAAAAAGATTGACAAAACAGATAGCCGGTGCTATTATTCTTACAATTCAAGATATATCTCTTTAATTATAGAAAAACGCAAACCAGGGTGTAAAGATAGCGTGCTATTTGCAAGAAACTGACAAAGGAGGTCAGGTATGAAAACGCTTACTATCGCGATGGAAGACGCGATGGTGCTCGCCACAGAAGACGCCGGGGGGTGGAAGCTGGAAACGAAACTGGCCGACCTGCCGACATACGCGCTGGCAGTCGACCCGCACAACCCGGAACGCAGGTATTGCGCGACATTTGGGAAAGGTTTATGGCGCAGCAGCGACTTTGGCAAAACGTGGGAAGCGGTGGGAGCCGGTATTCGCTTCGCGGAGGTCTCAGCCGTTGCAGTGAGCCCGGGTGAGCGGTCCGGCAAATACGGAGTCGTTTGGGCGGGAACAGAGCCCAGTGCGCTTTTCCGTTCAGAAGATGGCGGCGACACCTGGGTCGAGCGGACCTCGTTACAGGACATTCCCTCGCGCACCGCTCTCCCCTGGAGTTTTCCGCCGCGCCCCCACACACACCATGTGCGCTGGATTCAAGCTGATCCTTTCGATCCCGGGCTCCTCTTTGTCGCTATTGAGCTGGGGGGAATAATGACCAGCCGCGATTATGGCGTGACCTGGGAAGATCACAAAGCGGGAGCGCAGATCGACGGGCATTCTCTGGCCTCGCACAAACTGGCCCTCGGGCGGGTGTACGAGACAGGCGGATCGGGGTCTCCTGCGCATGCCAGGAAAACCGATGAGCAGGGACGCCCTTACCTGGTGCTCACGTACGGGGGGTATGCCGAAACGCGCGACGGTGGAATGACCTGGGAAACACAAACGGAAGGAATGCAGCACTTCTATTTCTGGAGTGTCGCCGTTGACCCGGCTGACCCCGATACCATTCTCCTGTCAGGCGCACGCGGCCCCCAACATGCCCATTTCGCCGAATTTGCCGAGTCGTATATCTACCGGCGCACCGCGAAGAGCCCCTGGCAGCTCGCCAGCGCGGGACTCTCCGAACCCAAGGGGACGCTTGTCCAGTTCATTGCCACGAATGAAAAGGAGCCGGGCACCTTTTACGCTGCTTCTGGCCGGGGTATTTATCGTTCCACGGACCAGGGGGAACACTGGGAACGGCTCCCAATAGACCTGCCAGAGCACTTCCGCTGGCAGCACACTCAAGGGCTTTTGATCGAGGAGGTATAACGTTATGAGAGCCGTTCAAGTCGAAGCACACGGTGACTACAGCCAGTTACGCCTCGTAGATGTGCCGCAACCGGTTCCCGCAGAGGGACAGGTGCTCGTCAAAATGACAGCCGCGGCCATCAATCCCCTGGATAACCATATACGCCTGGGCATAATCCCCTGGGCGAAGAACTTGCCAGTAATTCCGGGCAATGAAGGGACCGGTGTCATCGCCAGTGAGGGCAGCGATTTGCCGGTTGGAACGCGGGTCATGTTTCGACAGGCCTATTTTCTCCCGCGTGGTGGAACATGGCAGGAGTACGTTCTGGCGCCGCGGGCGCTGGTTGCGCCCCTGCCAGATAAGGTCGATGACCTGGAGGCTGCCGCGCTGCGCACCGCGTACGATGCCGCCTATATTGGAATGGTCTATCATGGTCATTTGCAGCCCGGTCAGGTAGTCTTCGCGCCGGCTGTGGGCAGTGGCGTCGGCAACGCGGTCATTCAGTTGGGGAAAGCACTGGGCGCGGCACGCGTGATTACGACGGCAGGTTCCAGCGCCAAAGCCCGGAGAGCGCATGAACAGGGCTATACGGACGTGATCGATCTAACGCAAGAGTCAGCAAGAGAGGGTATCGCGCGCCTTACCGAGAACAACGGTGTAGACCTGGTCATTGATTGTCTGGGGGGCGACATTACTCCTCAGAGCCTGGCCGCGTTGAAACCTGGAGGCACACTCGTGCTTATGGGCACCTCAGCCGGGCCCCGGTCTCAGGTGGAACTCATGCCTATTATAAGTAAAAACCTGAAAATCTCTGGGCATATGACCGCCTTTGCCCCAAAAGATGTGGTAGAGGAGGCGTTTAATGCCTATTTCAAGCTGTGGACGGAGGGGCGTATCAAGCCTGTGATCGACCGCACATTCCCTATTGAACAGGTGGTAGAGGCGCAGCGCTACCAGGTAGAAGGCCGCCCTTTCGGGAAAGTGTTGTTGACATTCGAGTAGGACCACGATATTGGCACTGCTGCTGCCCTGGTCGCTGGCGGATCGCCGGTCCGCCAGCGAGGTCTTCTTTAGACCTGTTCCCCTACCTGTCGCCCCTCTAAAATTGCCTGCTCTATGCGACGAGGCGCGACACAGTCGCCGATACGGAAGAGGCGCGGGACCCGTCCCTTGAGCGCCATGTAGAGTTCTTGCGATGGACGCTCATATGTCCCCAGCACGACGGCATCGGCGGGAAGCGCATGCTCACCCTCGGTGAAACGGTCGACGACGATGACCTGCCCCAGCTCGATACGTACAACGCTGGTATGCGGCGTGATGATGACGCCATGTGCGAACACCCTCTGCTTCCAGAGCACGATATCATGGGTAGGTACGAGGTCACGGCCCGCGTAAAAATCCCCGGTTACAAGCCTTACGCTTTTTCCTACCATTGCTAGCATTTCAACGGCGGAAAGGACGCCGTGCGAGGACGTCTCATCGATGACAACCACGCGCTGTCCCTTGAGCAGCTCTCCTGCCAGCACGCGGCGCACATCGGTGACACCTGGCAAATCGTGGCCAGGGATGGGCAGCAGGCCTGGAGCCGTATGGGCTCCTGTAGCGACAATTACTGTATGCGGCTGTTGTGCCAGGATCAATGCTGCTGTGACTTCAACACCTGTACGCAGCTCAACGCCCAGTCGCTCCACTTCGGATTGCAGATAGCCGGTGATAAGCTGCAGTTCGCTGCGTCCTGGTCCCCTGGCGGCAAGAGCCACCGTCCCGCCAAGGGTTGCTTCTCGTTCGTAGAGTATCACCTGCCGATCGCGCTGCGCGGCTGTCCGCGCTGCCTCTAATCCTGCTGGACCGGCGCCAATGATGAGAACGAGCGGGGATACCTGCCCCCCAGCACGGGCGGCCATAAAGGCCCCCACCCCGCTCCACCCCACTCCCGCCCCTACGGGAATCGAAGTCCCTACGGGAACTGAATTTCCTCCGGAGGGATGGAGAGGCTGGGCATGGATGACGTCAGGGTTTACATTGCAACTGATGGTGGCGTTCATTTCGCCGCGTACCTGGCAGCCCTGATTACAGGCAATGCAGGGGCGTACCCTCCCGGCATGCCCTGCCTGCGAGAGCAAGGGTAGATTGGGGTCTGCAATCAAAGCGCGGATCATCTCTACACCGTCAGCCTGGCCTTCTGCCAGAACGCGTTCAGCCTGGGCCGCAGTCATGATGCGCCCGGCAGCGAAAATGGGAATGTTGACGGCGGCTTTGATGGCGCCCGCCAGGTGAGCCGCATAGCCTGGGGGGACATGCATGGAGGCCTGGAAAGGGAACATGTGGGTACTGAAAATACTGCCCATTGTCACCGTTATATAGTCGACGCGTCCCGTGGTCGTGAGCAGGTGGGCTATTTCCAGGCCCTGCTCAGGCGTCAAACCTGCCCAGGGGGCGAGTTCATCTGCGCAGAAGCGCATACCCAGGACACTGCTGGTTCCGATAGCAGCATGTACCGCTTCCAGCGTTTCCTGAACAAAGCGTAAGCGATTCTCGAGCGCGCCGCCATAGGTATCGCTACGCTGGTTGGTCAGCGGCGAAAGAAATTGGCGCAGGAGCGAGCGGTCAGCTACCTGGAGTTCAACGCCATCTGCACCAGCCTGCGTAACAGTGCGTGCGACCTGCGCGAAACCATCGATGACGGTGCGGATATCGGCCTGCTCCATCTCTTTCGGCACCTCGCGCGAGGCGACATCGGGGACGGGGGATGGCGCCCACATTTCACGCTGGTGATGGTAGCTCGTGGATTGTTGCCCGTTGTGATTAAGCTGCACTAACGCTAAGGCGCCATGGGCATGTACGTGCTCAGCTACGTTTGCAACGGCCTGTGTCGTAGCAGGAAGATAACCTAGCACGGCGCTTTCGTAGGGCATGTCGGAGGTATGGACGATATGCTCTTCCAGCACGATGATACCAGCTCCCCCCTCGGCACGCGCAGCGTAGTAATCGGCATGCTGCTGGCTGAGGAGGTTGTGATGCGCGAGGTTGGTGGTGTGGCTGCCGAATAGAATGCGGCTGTGTGTCTCACGCGGGCCTATTTTAAGGGATTGGAAGAGCCTGCTATACATGATCTCGGTCTCCGGGTGGCCGTACAAAACCTCTTGCCTTTAAGAACTCGACCAACGCGCCGGCCAGTTCCTCGGGAGATCATTCCAACAGGCGGGTCTGCCGGCCAGTGGCCCCACCTGATACAATCTCACCAATACGCTGATAAGCGCTATGCCGGCTATCCGGCGCAGGGATGCGATGTGGACGAGGGCGGGGGGTGTGGATCTCTAGCAATGTCATTTCGTCCGAGCTATTCAACCACTCGTCGCTCATGAGCGGGAGTGGATCGAGGACCGGAATATGCGCTTGCAAGGAGGCGAGGTGTGCCGGTAATGAGGGATAGCGCGGCTCGTTCAGATCGCCAGTGACGGTGATAAGCAGTGGGAGTTCCGCCTCTAATAGTTCACGATAGCCTCGCTCGAGCCTGCGTATCAGTTGCAGCGTTAAAGGCTCCTTTTTTGGGAGCAAATTGAGCTGAGCGATGCCTGTTACCTGGGGCAGGTCGAGCTGCTGGGCGAGGGCTGGTCCGACAATACCCGACGACCAATCACTGGTGCTGCCGCCGCACAGGATCAGATCAGGTACGGATGCTTCGTGCTGGAGGCAGGATGCTAATGCTGCTGCCACGGTAAAGGGGCCCCACTCGGAGGCTTGAGGGTTCCAGAGACGTAGAGCGCTACCGGCTCCGATGGCGAGCGCAGCCCTCAACGCGCCTTCCGCATCTTTAGGGCCGAGCGTGAGCACCTTGACGGTGGCATCTACTTGCTCTTTAAGCCGTACTGCCGCCTCGACAGCGCAGGCGTCCGCGGGGTTGAGTACCTGCACGAAGCGCTCACTATCAACCTCGCCTGTAACGGGATCGATATAGACAGAG